>JACCEC011442389.1_pt1 | contig 19881 bp, 15 predicted proteins | sample 7450121 | NCBI WGS metagenome assembly JACCEC01 (sample SAMN15323455, study PRJNA562643) | freshwater metagenome | isolation source: river surface water | place: USA:Blue River Watershed | collected 2017-08-18 | reverse complement strand
ACACACTTGCCACCAATTATAAAGAAATATATCGCGTGTATGAATCCTCACTACCACACATCACATTTGAAGAGACATGTGCGATTGTGGAAGATAAAAAGATCTACTTTGAGGATTATATGAAGCGCATTTTACAACAAATTTGCGGTCATTATCACCTTTACCCTGTGCGGAATAAATCGATATGTCATCTTCTTCAAACCTTAAAATCCGGTTCCACTCACCGAATCAGTGTAAGCAAACAGATCATCGCTATCCGAGAAGCAGAACGAGATCAAATCATCTTTATGATTGTTGGATTATGATTCACCGCGTAAACACCGTTTATACGCTTCGAGAAACTCTTCACACGGTTTGTAATCAAACCCAATGAGCTGAGGGTTTTCTTCCAAACATTTGCCAAATCGCGTTAGTTCCGCATCACAGCGTCCGCGCTCTTTTGTCCTTAAATCTTTATGATCGTAGTAATCTTTTATAATCATCCCGGTAAAGAGTACTCCACCAATCATTGTGGGTGAAGAGATCGCCCTTCGCGGAAGCAAATATTTGTCAATTAATACGTGATTTATATACATTCTTATCACTTTTCCAATCAATAATTATCTATAATACTTAATACCTAAAAAACCTTTATATTCAATATATATTCAATATATATTCAAAAATATCAAACATATTTTCACATTATTTTATTTTTGATATAGAGGACTTTTTGTAAAGTAAAATAGGTAATTACATATAAAATGAGTGATCATGGCGAAGAGGACGATTTCTTTAAGAATCAGAAGCGCATTTATGAGGAAGAATTGGATGAGCTTCTGAATGAAATGGAGGAGGAGAATCCATCGATGAAAGATTATCATGACTTTATGAAACAATCATCATCCGAGTATATGATGTATAGTACGATGGATCTGATGAAGTCGATGAATATTTTCCGCGAATTGCGTGAGCTCTTTGCGAATTTGAGTGATTGGGATCGCATTACTCTCTACTATGCGTATGAGTTGATGCAGCGGAATATGCAAATGTGTTATAAACTGGGTTTATATTTATTTAAAATGAAGAGTGAAGAGTTTGTCGGTCAGATCATCTATTGGGGACTTCTCCTCTTCTGTATGGCAAATGTACAAACCGCCTATTCGTATTTAATCTATCGCGTGTATCGAATTGATCGCGATTTTGCGCGCCGTTTACATGAACATATGAAAGAGCAATTCGTCTTCTTTGAGAATCCCGAAGATATGAATGGAACATTCAATGACGCCGCGCTGCCGAATCGTGTGAGTCGTTATGGATCTTAATTTACTTTTTGTTTTTATTTTTGTTTATTTTTGCTTTAAGAAGTGTGCGTTCGCGTGGTAGGGGATGATGATGGATCAAATAGGTGAGGAGTTTATCTTGATATTCGGCCATCTTCTTATATTTCCGCGTTTCACGTGAATCTTGAATTAAGAAGAGAAGGCGTTGAAGATCACTATAACGTAAATTGGTATTACTCTTTATAGCATTTACTTTTTCTACCATATTTGAAATATCTGTGCGTTTGATCTTCTTTTCGCAATTCGCGCTTGCCCCTTGAAGTGCGATGGCAAGTGCTTGTTTGGGATTGGTGATCTTCTTCTTTCGAATGATGAGCGCGCCGCGTTCATATAGCTTCATCGTCTTCTGAATGCTCTGCTTTTTACACGTTTCATACGCACTTTCCGATGCTGGCATGTAAAAAAAGAATAATCAAATATATCTATCTATATATTTGATATTATGTTTTATGATTTTTTATAAAGTGTTTTCATTTTATATTTGAATAAATCAAAATAGAGAATGATTCGATTTCACTTTGCCGACTTCTTGTTGGACTCCTTCTTCTCGCATTCGCGAACAAGACGGTTCTTCCGCACAATGTCGCACAGTTCATCCTTTGATGCCTTCGAAGGAAAGTCGATTTCGTGATACGTAAGCACCTCCTTCATGGAGGCGATTGTAGCTTTAATCGGCTTCTCCTTAGCATCATCATCATCATCCTTCTTGGATGCCTCCTTCTTGGGAGCGCGAACCTTCTTTGGCTTCTTCTCAGATTCCGATTCATCGGACTCCGACTCATCGGAATCACTCTTACTCTTGCTCTTGGCACTAACACTCTTCTTTCCACCAGATGTGGTACGACGTGAGGCCATTTCGGCGTCAATACGCTTGATCTGTTCAATCAAGTTCTGCTTCGCTTCAACCAACTGCTTCTCGGTATACGTATTCAGAGAGTTGCTCATGATGAATAGAATGTATGTGTTTGATATTCAAATATACATTCAAAATATGATCATTCATCTTAAAAAATCATTTTTTTTTATATTACTTATTTACGTTGATGGATTTGAAGCTCTTTCTTGTGCCATCAATCCACTTATGTAATTGAGTAATTGCTTACGTTTGTTTTCATCTTTGGAGAGTAGCTCAATGAGTGTTTCTGTACCATTATTTACGTTCACGTTTAATAATCCACCTAAGGGGGAAGTGGGTTTAGATGTGGGTTTAGATGTGGGTTTGGGATGAGAAGATGACTTATTGCCATTTTTAGAACTTGAAGTTGCCATAGCTCCACTTAATGGAGTAGCGGGAGAGGCAGTTTGTGAAGTTGCCAAAAGCCCGCTTAATGGGCTGCTCGGAGTAGGAGCAGCAGGAGCAGGAGGAGTAGCGGGAGAGGCAGTTTGTGAAGTTGCCAAAAGCCCACTTAATGGATTGGTGGGAGCAAGAGGAGTAGCGGGAGGAGCAGGAGGAGTGTGCCTAGAATAATAATCAGTAAAAACATGTTTTAAGAAATATAAACCAAATACTCCTAATACTGCAAGACCAATACTATAGACCCATGTTGCAGGACTAATAGAGGTAGCACCTTTATGTACTTTTCGATCTAAGCGTTTTTTACGCTCTTCTTCTTTTTTCCGTTGTTCTATAAGTTCTGGCGTTTTTACAAAAACAGGTATTAACACAAGTACCATAATAATAATAAATAATATAATACGACCAAAAATGACACTGTAATTGGAATCATACAATGATATTATCAAAAAAATAGCACCTAATACATAAAATAGAACCGCAATACTTACAAATATTTCAGATAATGAGATCGAATATAAGATAATTCCAATCAATAAACATATAAAAGTAAATATATATATGTATTCTTTTTTGATTCCAAATGTTAAACCTGACATTATATTGGAAATTGTAGATGTATTTGTATGTGTATTTGTAGATGTATGTTTAAATAAATTATAAAAGAAAGGTCCGATAATGATCAATAGTAAAAAGAAGATGATACCCATATATCCGCCGTTCATCTTATTAAAAACATCTTCTGTTTCCAAATTGAATGAATAATTGCCTGATAAAATTGCCGGAAAGATGATAAAGAATATAAATACAAACAACATAAACAATCCATCATAGCGGATACTTGATGTGCCACCACCACCACTCTGCTTATTGCCACCATACATCTCATAGGTTAATATTGGATTCATCTGTGAAACACATTCTTCAATATTGGAATCATCGCTCTTAAAAATCATTTGTGTAAATGCGCGGATCAATGGGCTTATATGGAAGAACTGATTAAATGATGCTAATTTTGATTCATCTAATTGACTTGTTGTTCTATCAATAGACGTTTTAAACAATCTTTGAATTACCATAGAACCTAATGATAAATAGGTAAAAACAAGAATCGCCACATTGAGTCCAATAAAATCTTTCGATTTTGTCAAAAGAGCATCGCTAAAATTATTTACTGTACCTATCATCACAATAAAAAATGTTAATACGATCGTAATCAGTACGAAGAGTGTATTTAATCCTTTGGATACAATATACAATTTTGATGACACTCCTTCTAAAAATTTAACATTATCAAGTATACGTAGATTCATTTTTGAATTCAATAATGTATGAATAAATGAATCATCCACATTCACATCTTGATTTAAAGGTGTCGTGGAATCAGCATTTAAATAATCACGATACGACAAGTATACATTTGTCGAGAGTACGAAAAGAATATTCATGATAATATTTATATACATCTTCAATGTTGTATTCTCCACATATTGATCCACTGGTTCGTCATTTTGATTCGACGCTTTCTCAATGATTTTCTCTTTTTTATCTTCAAATAATTCTTTCACCTTCTCACCTTCATCATTCTTCTCCACTTCATCATTCTTCTCTACTTCAAAAGGCTCATCGCCATCTTCGCTTATAGTGGTATTCTCATTTTCCATCGATTCCCGCCGTTCGGTTTGATAGTCCTCTTTGTAAAAGATCACCAATCCGCGTTTGTTATTCTCGTATGCTTGTAATGCCGTTTTATACTCTCCATACATCTTCTGAGGCATCAGTTTTTGCCGCAAGTTATTCAATACTTTTGCCGATATACCCATCGGTTTCTGGAATATCCGATAACAAACACTCTTTGAGTGATCATATGTATATTCGTAAAAAGAGCGTTCACCAATGGGTGGAAGAAAGTTCGATAATTGAACCGGATTGGGTGGGCTATTGATTTCGCGTTTACTCGAAAATTCGGGCAAAGATTGGCTTGTTCCAAAGAGAGCATCCGTCAATTTATAAAAGAGTAATTCAGATCCACTTTTCGGCTCATATGCGCTATTCGCGAGTATACATAATACCATATATCGCTTCTTCCCATCTTTCCCGCTTTTCGAAAAGATGAGTCCAAATTCCGCATCATAGATCACACTCTCAATCTTATGAAAAGATGGAGTCATCACAAACATCTTCTCAAATTCATAGGTGCTAAACTCCGCGTGATCATCATCATCAAACGCTTTTCGAATATTACACTTTGCGCCATTTCCGCTCATACCTTCCCGTTTATTCAGCACCATCACTTTTCCGTGATTTGTCATATTTGCGAAATTCACCTCATGGCATCCGTCAATCTCTTGGCCACATCGTTTAACACATAAATTTACATCACCTTGAATGTGTGTGTTTTGTATTTGATTTTTAAATATTTCATTTATAATGGAGTCTTCTGTCGTGATATCGAGAATACTTTTACTCGGACTCGCACTCATTCTGCTTTTTGCTTTTGAATATAAATGAGGAAAACTCAATCCACTATAATAATGTAATACTTTATTTTTCGAATTTATTCGAACAAATCGTTTCATGTTTACAAAATTATTCTTTCTATACATTAGTACTTATTGTGATTTACATATGAATATGAATATCCTTTATCTTATTATTTTGGTCATTTTATGTGGATATATTTTTGGTGTGGTTGTCGTATCTGTAATCAAAAATAATCTTCGCATCGAGCCATTTACGCAAGAAGAAGAGAGCCCATCCCATAAATACAAGAGCGATCTTAACAAAATATTCGAAAAAGAAGAGAGTTTAGAGAAGAGAGAGAAGAGTTTCGAGAAAGAAGAAGAAGAACCCACTTATGTATCTCTTCTCCAAAAGAGTATTGAAAAGAAGAAGGCTAAAAAGAGCGATGAATCGGATGAAATTGTAATCAAAAAGAAAGAATATATTGTTGAGAATTTGGAAAATGAGAGACGCCCCGATGGCTATTCCCAACATGAACCCGGTGTGAGTGTTTGGAATTTCGATTATGAAAAGCACGACCAGATCAAAAATATATGTTTTAAAGATCATGAACATGGAAAGAATTGCCCATATGGACACACCAACTATGCCGATCCACGCACCATGTCCGTTGTAGAGAAGCGCACTTTCACACTCAGTTATCCCCCCAATATGACGCTTCAAGATTATGTAAATTGGTTATATGCGTTTGTAGGTCGTGAAGATCAGTTGCCATATAATCATCTCAAATATTTAGAACAAATCAAACGTGGTATCCCACTTATTCAAGAAGATGGTGTATGTCCACCTTCGGCAAAGTACTTCCCACCCGTCGATGCGGAGAAGTACTTCCAAAATATGTATGATGCGAAGACCAAAGAGATTGCGTTTGCATCTCCTTTGAATTCAACGACTTCGGTGCTTTTAGGGGCGAATTATGATCAATATAGCGAATTTTCACAAAATACGGATTTGTATGGGTTATCGGGAAAGGTCGTAAATCCGGATATACCGTATAAGAAGACGGCGGAAAGTGTGGATAATGTCATCATACCCAAGAATGGAAATGATTTAGAGATTACGGCAAAATATAAACCATATTATGTGAAGAAGAGTGAAGCTTGACGACTCCCTGCTCATGTCGCAGCAGATCGCTGCTGACCTCCGGTCAGCCAAGCGAGTTGATCTTTTTTAGTATGTTTTGTTTTTTATTTTTAATTCAATAAAAATAAAATGATCAAATGTAGAAGAGATAAGATAAGATAAAATAGAAAAGAGATAAGATAAAATATGAGTGCGTTTCCCCATTTGGAATTATTTGATGTTTCACTTCGGGATGGATTACAAGATATGGAACAAATCTATTCACTCGATTCCAAAATAGATCTATTCGATCAAATCATATCAAAAAGTGGGTATATGATTCGCGATTATGAAATCGGTAGTTTCGCATCAAGTCGTCGCGTTCCTCAGATGAATCAAAGTGATGAATTATATACATATCTTGTAAAAAAGTATCCACGCAAGAATTTCTATCTTCTTATTTTTGGAACTCCTGGTTTCACGCGCGCTTCATCACTCACTCCATTCCCACATCTCTCATTTATCACATCGTATTGCGAAACATTTATTCAAAAAAATATAAATCGCACATGTGAAGAGTCAATTGCGTTTATTGAATCCTCTTTCCACCAAATCGATCATTTAAATCATTATCGTGATCCGGATCATTTAATCAAAACAAAAGTGTATATTTCCGCATTTTGCGGATCCCCGCATACACCTTATGATTTCGCCAAATTGAAATCGATCATCCATCGTTTAGCCAAATCGGCATCATTGATTTCATTATCTGATACATATGGGCTCTTAACGCCATCATTATGTGTTCAAATATTAGAAGATATAAAAGGGTCAAAGATAATCATGCTTTCGGATCTTTCATTTCACATACACAAGAATGAACACTTTCGCGAAATCATTCAGATTGTTCGATCTTATGGGATTTATAAGTTTGATGTATCCCATATCGAAGGAGGTGGATGTGTCATTATTGAGAAGAGTAATCCAACATCACTACAAAATCTTCATATACGTGATCTTGATCTTGATTAAATGAGTGTAAATATTTTGGGCGCATATGGATTTGGGAAGAGTGTTTGATAAATACGTGTGTTGATCTTCTTTTGATACTTTTTATATACAAGTAATAAAAATACTTCAAATTTGTATATATGTTTCATCTTGGCAATCAGTTCGCGACTATTATAAATATGCGGATCTTTATTTCGAACATATTTATTTAATTCTTCATTTTGATACATACGCTTTTCCATCACTTCCAGAATCCGATTTAAATCTTCTTTTGTATACATTTGATTTTTATTTTCGTTCTCATTTTCGTTCTCATTTTCACTCTTCTTCTTATTTGAATTTTTGTTTGTGTTATTGAATTTCGCCCGTAATATAAATTTGTTAAGTGCTTCATATTCCGAAAGTTTCAACTCATGAATCGAAAAGTATGTCGGACGTGTAATATTGATACTCTTATTTTGATTCATCCGCAATTGCGACACATTATTTTGGAATGTATTTGAAATATACACATAATACGGATAACTCAATAAAGATTGATAATTTGAAACAAATTCACTCTTCGTGCGGCTCATGCGCACCAATTTTGCTTTCACATTTGAATTCGCAAAAACATCCATATATATTTGTTCGATCACAGATTTCGCTTCTACGCCAAAGATAGAGATACACATTTCATTTGTGATTGTATATAAATCGATATCTTTTCTACTCTTTTTCGTTTTCGTTTCAGTTATATAATTTGCCAAATTGCGTATGATCTTTGGATCGCGTAGTACGCGGAAGAAGTGATAGAATATATTCATAAAATGATGTATACTGCGTGGTTTCGTATAATAATGTAATGCCAATTTCGCAAAGGCGAGTATCATTCCCTTTTGATAAATAAACTCTTCATATAGATATATTGCGTTTTGTTGAATCTCCATTTTAATCTGCTCTTCGGTCGCCGTTGGATTTGCTTTTCGCACTTCTTTGATATGTTTTTTCAATTCATCTTTATCATATAATTTCGGATTATGTGTAATATAGAAAGATTGAATCAATAAAAGGAGTATCAAAAGTGTGTTCTTTTGTGATATTACATTTGCTTCCACTTCACGATATGATTGATACGGATAGTTGCTCAATGTGAGTAATGTGTCCTCTTTTTGAAGAAGTGCTTTAAACTTTTCGATACCGATCTTCGATTCATCACTCTTGATATCATTCATGCCCAAAAGATAGCGCATTTCATCTTTGATATCTTCGGTCATCTTTGCCGTCTTCTTTAATGGAAAGATGATCTTCAAACCTTTCAAAAGCGCTTTCATTTGAAATCCATTTACGGGAATTTCGAGTTCAAATTTCGTTGTGGCAATATTGATCATCTTATCCATATTTGCTATACTCAATTGGTCTAAAATATGGAGCAATTTAGGAATGAGTTTTACATCAATCGCATTTGTCATCTTCCCTTCATTCATCGCCTTTTTCACCATTTTGATTTGATCTTTCACAAAAGATTCGATGGAATCGTACATTTCATCACTCAGTTCCATTAATATGCTACATATATCTTTGATCATATATAATCCATCCATAGAATTCCCATTCATCATTTCGGATATGAAAGATGTATTTATATTCGCTCCAAATGATTTCGCAAAATTGGATAGAAAACGTTGAATGTCAGATTCATCGCGCATATAGATGAATCGTGAAATGCGTTTTAGATCACGCAATTTCAACGTTTTCATATCTTTGAACTCTTCGAATCCAGACTTTTGAACACTCTTTAAAACCATATCCAACATCGCAGGTTTGAATAGATCAAATATTTTTGAAACATCTTTAATCTTATCAAATTCGGAAGATTGACTCATATTCATTCCAGATTGACCAGCCATAGATGAAAGTTGTTTCATATTCATTCCAGATTGACCAGCTATCGATGAAAGTTGTTTCATATTCATTCCTGATTGACCAGCTATCGATGAAAGTTGTTTCATATTCATTCCTGATTGACCAGCTATTTGAGTCAATTGACCCATATTCATTCCGGATTGGCCAGCTATCGATGAGAGTTGACTCATATTCATTCCAGATTTACCCATCATAGATGACATTTGACCCATGTTCATTCCAGATTGGCCAGCTATCGATGAGAGTTGACCCATATTCATTCCAGATTTACCCATCATAGATGACATTTGACCCATATTCATTCCAGATTGACCAGCCATTTGAGTCAGTTGTTTCATATTCATTCCAGATTGGCCTGCCATAGATGAAAGTTGTTTCATATTCATTCCGGATTTGCCAGCCATTTGAGTCAATTGACCCATATTCATTCCGGATTTACCAGCCATTTGAGTCAATTGACTCAAATTTATTTGGGGTTGAGCCATTTTCGACTTACTATCTTTATATGATATTTTATATTTTAACCGTTCATGGGATGGAAGTGTAAAGATGGGTATAAAAAGAGGGGTACATTTAATATTTCGCGATCAAGATCGATATACTTATTCATACAATTCTTATATTTATAAATTCGAAGTCGATTTGTGCGCATTGGATTCTCTTGATCACATCTATTTTCAATGGAGTGCTCATGATTCATATTCTGTTCGATTTGTTTCGCATGATTGATAAATGTTTCCAAGGAGGATGGATTTTGAAAGCGGATAATGCGATAGATCAAAAGTATCAATAAAAATAAGAGTATATGGATCTTCCAATCGATCATCTTCACAAATATATAAGTAATCTATTTACTAAATGAGAAATTAAATAAAATATGTGAATCATGAGTAGAAAGACAAGATATGGCTACATTTTACACGGGTAAGAACTTCACGGGTCGTGCGACTTCATATGCCAATCGTACCACAAATATGGGTGTGAATAATGCCCAAATATCCTCTATCAAACTTACCTCATCTTCATATGTTGTTGTATATGATGGTACAAACCTTTCGGGAAATAGTATGGTTGTGTGTGAAGATATCAATGATCTTGCTTTATATGGATTTGACAAGAAGATCCGTTCCATTATCTTTTATAGTATGCCCACGTTTGCGAATATATATTACTCTTCATACGATGCGTGCTCTTCATTCAATGCGATTGATGCGAATTATAATGTTTTCAGTTGTAGTGGTTTCTTCATTACCGCAAATGGGTATCTTGCCACAGCGGCGCATTGCGTCTTATCCGATGTATACAATACCGAAACAAAGCGATATGATCCTTTCTCCGAATTCCACGTATCTGTATCGAATGTAAATGGTGTATATGGTGTAAATAAAGTTCTCCCTGGTCGTTTGGTCGGTTATGATGTCGTTTCCGACGTTGCGCTTTTGAAAGTGGATGGATTGACAAGTCAGCAATTCATGCGTTGGGGAAAATCGCGCCAAACACCCATTGGTTCACGCGTATTCGTATTGGGCAATCCCGCCGGTGTCGATGAGGACTCATTTGCCACCGGGATTGTTCGTGATAATCGCTATGCGGGTGAATTTCCCGTCTTCTATATTGAGTCGATCTTGACAGATGCGACGATCATTGGTGGCAATTCTGGGGGGCCTTTGATCAATGCGGTCGGTCAAGTGATCGGTTTATCCAACTATGGGATCGGGGCTTCGAATCAGCTGGGTGGCGGTGTTGCCCAACACGTTGCCGAGCCGATCATTAACCGTCTAATGGCATATGATGTCGCGGGGCGACCGGTGCGAAGTGGCTATGTGGCGGCGAATTCATCACTGGTGATCCCTTCATCATCGGCGCATCCATTTATCTTCAATGATGGATCATATATTTATGGTGCGTTGGGATGTGTTTTATCTCAAATTCCGCGATGGATTGTTTCATATGCGGGTCTTCCGTTATATCGTGGAGGGATGGTTATGTTTGTAAATCCGGAATCGAATTTGGCACAATATGTGGAGTTAGATGATATCATTGTTTCGATAGATCAACAAGAGATTGGTTTGTTTAAAAATCAGATCAATCCTCACTCTGTTTTGTGTAATAAACTACCATTCCAAACAGTGGTAATTCAATATTATAAATATAATGAAGCATATACGGTTTTACATACACAAACGATCACGTTAACTCGCCAACCCAATTCCATATCCTTTGGCAGTGTGACGATGATTGATCCCAATGTTTCTGCCACTTCTACGAAACCAAATGTGGCAGAAGTAAAAGATATGATGGTTGCGAAGTATAAGAGTGATGAATTTATTGGAAAGATCCAAAAGATTTCCGCACTCCCACTCACGCATAATATACCTTTCATCAAAAATCATCTTTGATTTTGATATTTCTGCTTTTTGAATTTGATAAAAATGGTATTTCACTTTTATCAAAAATAGAAATAGAAATAGAAATAGAAATAAACAAAAGTTATCTATATTCATGTTTATTTGTTCTTTGATTTCGTTTTTTCGCTCTTCTTTTTGAGATGAATGGCAACGGATATGGGGGTGATCGTATTGAAGATCTTTTTGAAAAGTGTGTATGTATGTTCCGATGATTTCTTCTTCTTTTCGAGTGTATGATAAAAGCTAACAAATAATTTCTTTAATAGACGCATGAATCCGCGCGCAATAAAACTCTCCTTTTCCAATGGTTCTACCGCTTCCTGGATTTTACTCTTCTTTTTGGTTGATGCGCCACCATCCATAGCAGGAGGGTTCAAAAAGATCGATTCCAACTCTTTATAAATGGAATGACCTCCGATCATCTCTTTGATCTTCATTTCACATTTCACAACATCTTTTCCAAAAATCTGACTCCCATTTGCTTCTTTGCTTCCACCATTTAATAAATGTAATCGCTTATTTCGCACCGCAAAGTAATGTAAAAGCAAAAGGGACGCAATTGCTATCAAATGGGTCGTTCCAAGAGGTCGCAATATTTGCGAATAGACGAACATACCATTTCCTACTCCACCCCCTCCGTTCATCATTTTACTCTTCTTATTTCCATATTGAATCGCATAACTGTGTCCAAAGATGAGCAGAATGATAGCAATGATATTATTTGTGCTCATATGTTTTGAATTAGCGAATATGGGAGATACGGCACGTATGCCGCTAAATTGTGTAATCAAGTCGGGGGCAGCTCCTCCGCCACGCATCATAAAGAGTGCTTTTAAACTGTCCAAATCCGCCTTCTCCTCACAGCCACAATCTTCTTTTTTACTTTTACTCTTTGCTCCACCTTGATATAATTCTCCTTTGAATACAGGAGCGCAACGAGAACCATATGCCATCCGCCCCATCATTCCTCCTACGGTGCGTTGTGGAGTAAAGGCGACACCCACATATCCACCACCACTCATTACTGCGGCTTTTCCGCCACCGCTCATGGATGCGGGTTGGAGTTTTAACGCACCTGCGCGTTGAGAAGGATCCATCAAGTCTTTTGTAAAATCCATATTTGATAAAAGATTACTAATCATAAGTGAGAAAAAAGTGTTCATTATATGATTTTATATATAAAAATGTTTATATATATGGTATAAAATATATTTTAACGTATTAAATCAACTCTGCTGGGATCCACAGAGTTGCAGCGCAAGTCGTCAAATCTCCTCATCTTCCATATTGTCGATGATGATCTTTACTTTATTGATATGATAGAGAAGATCTACCACTTCATGATTCTGTTTGTGATGTTTCTCCGTGGGATACCACTTCTTAAAGTGTTTATGATACTTACAACGCATTATCATCTCTTTCTGCTCTGTAAAGAGTGCGCACATCATCTTACTTGCGCTCATGGATGGAATTGCCGCATATCCATACTTCTCAATATTTCCAGAAGCACTCTTACAGTATAACTCATACACATCGGGTGCTCCAGTATCTTTGACCATAAACTTACAATATGTTTCCGGATTTATGCTCATATTTTTTACAGAATCATCCGCCAATTCAATCTTCTCATGAGTTGGCGACTCCCTGCTCATATCGCAGCAGATTTCTGACGACTTGCGCTGCTCCTTTTCTGAACGAAACACGGACTCTTCGAGTCCCAGTGGAGATGTTCCTCTTTCACATTCGGGACGAATGAGAGGAACCAAGAAGGTTGAATCCTTATCAATCACTTCACATAAGACACCAAAAAGATCCATCGAGCCAGATGATTCGGCTTCTGGTTCGAGGGCAGGTGTAGGTGTAGGTGTGGATGTAGGTATTGCCCGGGCATGCGCTGGCACAGGCGCATGTGTACCTAATACTTGGGTATCGGTGCGGCATTCGGGGAAGATGTATGTATAATTATCGCTAAAATTATAGCAACTCTTAAAGACGATTCCGCTACACCGATAACTGAGCGTCGGGATGTATTTTTTCACGAAAGAGTCGATATATTGCGGCTGAATAAACTTCTTCATAAAGAGTTTACAATGATTCGTCGGTTCATGTCGGAACTGATTCTTCAACAAATGCTCGATCTTTGCTCGCCGTACTTCAAACTTCTCGGTGATCATATTTACACCTTCATAATAGATCAACTCACTGATCTCAAAGAACCACTCATTTCGGCTATTTTTAATCAATTCACCATCGAGTAATGTTCCTTCAAAAAGGGGAAGGGCAAAAGTGAACTTACCCAAAATCATTTGCTTGCTCTTCTTGTTGAAGAAGATACAATAATTCCGATCATGAATCCGTTTTAAATAGAGAATATACTTCTTTCCATAAGATGAAGTACTTACCACAAATTCTCCACTTTTTAACGAACTGAGATTCTTAAAATTCAAAAACTGATAGTACTTCTCTTCCATATTGTATGTACCGATCGTTTTAATAGATGAAAATACTTCATTTCTGATCTTTTCATCTTTCACCTCAACCAATGGTTGATTACAAAAAAAGTAGCGTTTTCTGTCGTTCTTCATCATCTTCTTACTCGTACTTTATCATATCTCCTTTATATCACTTTGAGATTTCAATCTTTTTTTTTTATCTATTTTTTTATCAAAAGATAAAAGATAAAAATAGCATATATCATTAGAAAAACAGAAAAGATGGTTCTTCGTTGTCCTGCGAAAAAAATCAAAATCAGCTCTTATATAAAGAAGTCTGGTATTCGTGTAAAAGCCCATTGTACACCTGACAAAGGCGCTCATGGTCGCACTCCCAAGAGCAAGCGCGTTTTGCCCAAGTTGAAGAAGGACGAATTTGAGAAATATGGCTATTCGACAAAGTTGCCTCATAAAAAACGTGTAGCGATCTTAAAGAGAGCGTGTCGTGATCTGAGTTATGCTTCTGTATTGAAACGCGTTGTTGTATTACGATCATATAACAAACGTAATATAAAGATCTTTAAAAAATTCGATAAGGATATTCATGCTTTACAAAAATGGCGCGCATCAAAGAAGAAGCGTAAGAGTGTGAAGAAGAGTGTAAAGAAGAGTATCAAAAAATAAATCATACCATATAATCAATAAAATATTGGATAGTGCGGTTCAGCCCGTATTCCAAAGAGTGTTTGACACGATAGTTTAGATGATTCATCGCTTCTGTTAAATCGGGTTTGCGCACTTTGGGATCATCCGCATCGCTAAATCCATATTCGATCATTTCGTCTCCACATTTGCGAAGATGCGGAAAATCTTCTTCAATCACTTTCCGGAAGATTTCATAAAAATCGCAAATAGAGATCTCTCGGTCATTTCCGATGTTCATCGGTTTATATACATCACTCTTCATGAGAGCAATCATTCCATCCAATGTGTCATCAATATAATTGAATGCGCGCGTTTGTTTGCCTCCATTAAAGATTTTGACGGGTTTGCCGTGTAAATAGCTTTTGATAAAAGAAGGAATGACCCGTCCATCCTCAATATTCATAAAAGGACCATATGTGTTGAAAATACGGATAATATGAATCCGCATATCAAACTTCTTCTGATATGTATACGCAAGCGCTTCCATGATCCGCTTTCCTTCATCATAACAAGCACGCTCTCCATACGAATTCGTATTTCCGAAGTACGATTCGCTTTGAGGAGATATTTGGGCATCTCCATACACTTCGGAAGATGAACATATCATGACACGCGCGTTATACTTTTTCGCAATTTCAAAAACATTCTTTGTTCCAATATATGAAACATCCAACGTTTCCAACGGATAAATCTTGTACCAAATGGGTGATGCTATCGCAGCTAAATGATAGATCTCTTGAATAGGTATATATTCTTCTTTCATAAAAAGATCTTGAAAAGATGGATCGCAAATATCCATATAGAAAATCTTGACTCGTTCATGCTTCTCTAAACCACATTTCTTTAAAATCGACGCACGGGAACCATAAGTAAGGTTATCTACAATCGTAATATGGTGAGATGGATCTTCAAGAAGACGCAAGGTTAGATTGATCCCAATGAAACCAAGACCACCCGTGATCAAAATATGTTTCGCCATTTTGAAAGTCAATATATAAAATAGAATATATTTATATATTTGTCATGAAAGTCTCTAAGTAGGAGAACCCTTTCTTTTGAAAAAAAAAATTCCTCAAAGATATTAAAAATTCCTCTATATCCAATCCATATATCAATTCCTCTATATCCAATAAAAAGTATTTATCAGGAGGGGTTTGGCTGGGGAGGAGGATCCTCCCCAACCTGAAAAAGGGTTCTCAGATGAAGTAAAGTTTCTCTCCTCCACTGCTCCTTTCCAGCTCTTGTTTGTATCGCAAGAAGATTTGTATCGATGTACATAAGAAGGGTATACCGACGCGTTCATCGGAAGGCATCTTCAACTTCTTCATCAGTTCTTTCAATTGAGGTATTTTGAAGGATGAGCAAACCATGCCTTTGGGAATGGCGCGTAATGATTCTTTCCCTTTCTTCGTTAAAATGATCTCTTTGGAAGAGTTATCTACAATCTTAAAGATTCGTTTATCTTTATTCTTATCCCACTCAATCTTTCCATAAATTTCATGATACTTCCCCGATTTTCGATCACTTCCCGATCGATTCGTCTTCTCTTGAAGTTCTTTCACCTTATCAATCTTATAGGTCAAATCTTTGGATGCTTGAACAAATTCAACTTTTTCGATACTCTTTTTCAAACTTGTTTTATTCAACTTCTCCAAATCCTCATTTATCATATTCTTCATCACATAATAAACACGATCATACACATATCCAACAATTGTATTCGGATCCATATTCTTCACACTCTTGCTGGGTGCGATGTCGCGGTAGAAGTAGATCCATGAGCGATGAAGTGATTTCAGAATCACACGCTTCCACTTCTTCTCAATCTTTGAAGACGATTTATTACCATTAACATCTTCTTTATCTTCGATATGAAGACGGCGAATAAATACATTCATAAAAATGTGGAATTCATGGCTCTTCATATCATCCATAAATGTTTTCAATATAGCATACATGAACTCTTTCGAATCCATTGGATTTGTATTTGGAGTAAGATCTTTCGCTTTCTCCCCATTTGTATCATATAAGTATGAAAAATCATCAAACATCTTATTTAAGCGATAAATCGCACTCATATACATGCGTTCTTGATCCATATGAGATATTTCATCTTTCACTTTATTCTCTTTAGATACTCTCTTATTATGCGTTTCATAATTATACTCATAGTTATCCACATCCACTTTATGTGGGAAGATCGGCTGAGGTAATGTGCGATATAACATGAGAAGATCTTCGCGTTGATAATCAAATGGTTGGAAGATATAATGAATCCCCTTATAAATGATATAACCTTTTCGCTTATACATATCTAAAATGATCTCACTCTTATTTCCCACCATTTCATCCAGCGCTTTATAAATAAAAACATCACCTATATGAGGAGCTTGACTCTTCAAGTAAGATTCGATATCTTTCAAGATAAAGTGGAATCCCGTGTGGAAGAGTCGTTTGATATAGATCTTCGCCTCTTCCACATTTTGTCTTCCAAAGTGAATATTATATGTATCTTCATTAATTACATACTTTTTCTTAGGATCCGGCATCCAATTACAAGGATAATCACAATTTCCCATATAATCACACATCGATGAATACGCTTTATCCGCATAGGAAACTTTAACAAGTGTTCCATCTGGAAGGCGTTGATCCACCTTCTCTTGATCATCGAGGATCACATTCTGTTTTTTGAAAAAGGCGCAATCGATCGCACACTCTTTCATGATTCGCATGATCTTTTTGATAATAATATCCTTATTTTCGGCAATTCGATAATAATAAAGATCAACACTCTCCATCTTATTCATCTTCTCTTTATTTTTATTCTTATTCTTAACTTTACCTCCCATACATACCGCATATTGATAAACCATCACATTCCGTTCTTCCGGTGGTAAATCAATATGACTACATGAGCGAATACCGCGTCCAATAATCTGTTCATGACGGGATAAGTTATACCATGGTTGTAATATGTGAATTTGGCGAATCATCTTGAAGTCAAGACCTTCGCTCGTTGCGCGTGTGCCGATGAACACTTTAATCTCTTCACCATATCGATTGTTCGGTGAAATAAATTGTGCCACCGCATCCTCCTTCTGAATTTTGATCAAATTATCATTCGATTGGCCAAAGTATAATATATACTTCGCTACACGGAATACATGATAATCTTTACTCTTGCTATCCGTATGATTGGTATGATTTGCCTGATTTCCACACTTATAACATATACGCAATCGCTTACCACCACCTCCCGTGCGATTCGGGCTATATTCCAAGAGTTCCGTTTCACCATCCGTGGTATACCGTTCAAACCCGTTTTGTTCCAACATGAGGGCAAATGGGAGCGCACCAGAGTCGATATAGGTGGAGTATACGTAATTGAGACCGGTGCTATGGATGATCGATTGGAGGGTTGTTGCGAATTTGGTGCTATACTTATCTAAATGTTTCGCATCTAAGAAAGGGGCTTCCGCTTTTGTATCTTTATCAAAGATTGCGTGTGATTGATAGCGGAATTTGATCGTACTCCGCTTTTTACCCTCTTTCTTCACTTTGTAAAAACCACCTGTTCCATCATCTTGTTCACTATATCCATGTTTATCATATGTACCGATTTCCGAATTCTCCACCGGAAATGTGATATTCGCAATGTTAAATAGATCGCGATATACACTCATGCTCCCTTGATCCACCATTTCCATGCGATCACCACTTTCCGAAACTTCGAATTTGGATGCGGATGCGGAAGAGGATGATTTGGAGGACTTGGAGGACTTAGAGGAATTAGAAGAATTAGATTCCTCATCGGGTGAAGAGAAGTTCTCTTCGGTATTCATCTCCTCTTCGACATTATGTACTTTCAGCTTTCCTTCTTTGGTGATCTTCTCCAATTGATGTACATAGGTGTTATATTGAACATCTTTCATATCACATAAGACGATCGGTGTATATTGAATCCGCCGCGTTTTATCAATCTTATTATGTGTCATATCATACTCCACATCGGGTTGTGTAATCGCATGATTTGGGAAGAATTTCATGGGGAAACTATCGGGATTCTCACCGCGTATATAAGATACATAACCTTTAAAGATTTCACGCAGTTTCTCTTCGGATCCAGGTTTAAGGGTTTGATCTTTATGGAAGATTTCGTCGCGATCGATTTCGGGTTTCCCATCATTGATGAGGAGTAGATTCATCAAATAGATGATCTCATCTTGTCGGTCAAACATCGGTGTTGCGCTCATTAGAATGAGTTTCAAATTTTGGGCATATTTGATGATGGATCGCAAAATGGGTTGAATCGATTTTTTCAAACTCCCTGAATCAGTTTTAATATTCTGTACTTCGTCAATAATCAAAATCGTATCATCGAAATTTTTGGATATAAAATGTTTGATTCCCTCATTGATACTCTCTTCATCACCTTGCCAATGATTCGTATTTTTGATAATATAATTCGCAAACTCTTTATAACCAAAGAAGTTGTAATAACTATATATTTTCTTCATGATATCCTTCTTCTTCTGTTCACGTGTTAAAGCACGCGATTCGACACCCAACTCATAATCACGTCCCGTACATTGAACCACATCTTCCGGACTCTCTTTTCGCGCATCTTTCCGCTCATTAAAGAGTTCCTTTTGAAAATTCTTCGGCAACGTCGTAATCACTACAATCTTCTTCTCCATCTTCTTCACAATGTCTTTGAAATTCTCCGCAATTGTGATCGCCGTACATGTCTTACCACTTCCCGTTCCATGAACCAACAAGACTCCATTATAGGGAGTATGGGGTGATATGAAATTCCGCAAAAATTGTTGATGGGGTTTGGGGATGAAGCTCTTTGGATTACATGCGTTCTTATCGGCTTTGGGGCGTTTGGATACAATATGGTTATGAAATTCCTTCTTTGTGTAAATCCGTTCATAGAAATCATCGTCACTAATTTCTGGATAGTACATAAATTTATTTCGGATACTATTTGAAATACTACTACGATTCGATTCGGAAATAGAAGTTGATTTCGATTTTGATTTTGATAATAAATTCTCACGCTTATTCACCTTCTTATTTACTTTTTTTATCAATTTAAACTTCATTTTTATTGAATCATCTATTTATAGATCATATTATTTTTGAATCTTTTGGCTTTATGATCCGTTTACTTTTCCCGATTTATATATAGATAAAGAGTACATCTACTTTTT
>JACCEC011719885.1_pt1 | contig 19888 bp, 14 predicted proteins | sample 7450121 | NCBI WGS metagenome assembly JACCEC01 (sample SAMN15323455, study PRJNA562643) | freshwater metagenome | isolation source: river surface water | place: USA:Blue River Watershed | collected 2017-08-18 | reverse complement strand
GGCAAGGTGTCGTACTCAATTTCATAACGCTGTGGGTTAGAATTGGAAGCACCCCATCTCAATATGGCATTTGTGCCACCAATAAATGCCGTTCCGACAGGCAACTGCGGCTGACGACAAGCCACTCGGCAACTCGCCAAACCCCTAAACACCACACCCGAAGCAGGCGTAGGCGGTCTGCCCGAATCAAACACTACGTTATCATTCAAATCATATAACGTAAAGCGAACTTCGTTTTGGAAGATACCAAGTGGGTCGTAGCGCATCACTATCGAGTCGCCTGTGCGCACACGCAAATCGTACCATTGTGCCGAGTCAACCGAAGAAAATTGTACTAAATCAATATGTGTAAACGATTGTTCTGCATTATTCCCAAACCTAATGTATAATTGGGAGTTGTCCCAATCATCGCCAAAAGAGTCGAAAATGCGCAAACGGTACGTACAGCTATCTTGTGCCTGTGCAGTGCTTCGCACACCCAACACCAACAAGAATAGCATACCCAATAAGAGGGTAAATTTACTTAATTTCATAGGCAATTTCATCGAAATTGTATTTGTAAATGATTTTTTAAAAAATATAAATTTCACAAAATTTGGTCAATTAAATATAACAATGAAGTATATTTTAATGCAATGGGAAAACAATCTTTTTGAAGCTATCTTGATTTTGAGCAATAAAAACAATAATCCAATATTCTGAAATACAAAATTATCTGAACTATTGTAAATTGCATAATATTTTATAGGAAAATAGGCATTTCAGAACAAAATAAATGATAGCAGTCATTTAGCTGTTGATGTGTAGGTATTCACTTTCTCATACTTTATAATATAAAAAATTCTTCTAATTTCGTGCTTTATATTTCGCAGTTTGTTTTTATGGAAAATGATTGAGGTAAAATTAGGCAGTTGAACTAAAATAAATTGCACGTTTAACCACCAAAATTTTTTTTTATATAAAAAAATCACGTCTTTATTACAAAATTTGTAACAAATGCAGTATCTTCGCGTTTTACCCCCCCCTCAGTAACTTGCATCATTCAATCACGAAAACCAAAACATCTTGCACAAAATTGCGCATTTTAACACCCACATTTTTTCTATAACGTCATAATGTTTTGGAATGAATAAAATGAAAAAATGAACGCTTACAAAAAATGTTAATGCTTAATTCGGGGTCAAATTTTGCAAAAAAATACGATTTGTAAAAATTTTGTATCTGCATTTTTAAAATTCACTCAAAAATAATTAAATTTTTAGCATCAATAGCCATAAATAACTTTCATTAACAACATCTTTGGTATTTTCAACTAAAAAGTTTTTCCAAAAACTTTTACCTCAAATAGAAAAACTAAAAATTTGACAAAAAAAAGACTTTAATCTTTTTTTTTGAACTTTTATACTTAATTAGATGTTCCTTTGCAGTACGAAGTTTAAAATAATCTTTTTTCTAATTTTATTGTTAAAATGAGGTCTTAATTTAGCAAATTCATAATTAAAAACTCAAAAATATACTATTTTTGTAACCAACAATCATTTATTCTGCATAACACAATTTAAAATATATTTTCATTTCTTAATAATAAAAAAATTACATTGACACCAAACGTGGCGGTTTACTCTATCAAGGATTTGGAAAATCTGTCGGGGATAAAAGCGCATACGCTTCGCATTTGGGAGCAACGTTACAACCTTATCCAACCGAGCCGCACGAAAACGAATATACGTTATTACGAAGACCATCAACTGCGGCTTATTCTAAACATTGCTTTACTCAATCGAAATGGCTTTAAAATCTCCAAAATTGCCTCTATGTCGCCCGGTGAAATCGCCGACAAAGTAACTGCTATCGCCGAAATTAATTTTTCGCACGATACGCAAGTGGACGCACTTAGCCTTGCTATGATGGATTTAGACGAAATTCAGTTCGATAAACTGCTTTCTACTCATACAAAACAGCATGGTTTTGAACAAACTATGCTTAACCTTATTTTTCCATTTCTCGACCGCCTCAACTTACTTTGGCTTACAGGCTCAATCAACCCCGTACACGAACATTTTATCACCAATCTCATACGCCAAAAAATCATTGCCGCTATTGATAGCGAACCCTTTATGCAAGGGCGCGATACCCGAAAATTTTTATTATATTTGCCCGAAGATGAAAAACAAGAATTGATTTTATTATTCATGCACTACTTACTCAAAACCAAACGACACCGCGTTATCTATCTTGGCACTAATATTTCACTCGCCGACCTAAGCACGGCTTGTATCGCTTGCAAACCCGATTATATTTTTACCATAATCAACGAAATGTTACCCAAACATTCTATCAGACAATATATTGATATTTTAAAACAAAATCATACCGATGCCAAAATTTTGTTAACAGGGTATCAAGTGGTAGCCCACGACATACAAAGTTGCCCACAACTGCACGTGCTACACAGCCTACCCGAAACCATAGATTATTTACACTCTTTGCGCATGGCAACGCACCTCGCAGCCACCCCTCAGTAACTGCCCACAATTCAATTTTTTTTGACGAAATTACTTGCTTTTACCCAAAAAAAATCTTAAATTTGTCCACAAAATCGCAATAAGAACATTTGTTCTAACTTTGGGTGTGTTTCCTTATCAATTATAAAAATACTTGAATATCAATAATTTATACAGCTATTTTTTTTACCAAAAATCTCAAAGAAGAAAATTAATGATGAACAACGGAAAAAATTGGGAAAATTGGGAAAATACCCTCCGCGACCCTGTTGAAAGGTCTGCTTTCGGCGTTTGCAGCTACGTGGGGTCTAAGATGAATTTATCATCTGAAAAAGTACGCTTATATTTCATTTACACCTCATTCGTCACAATGGGTTCGCCCGTCATTATTTATTTGATAGTCGCTTTTTGGCTCAATATAAAACGCTATTTGAGGCGTAATCATTTAACAATTATTGAGTAAGAACAAATATAACACAACAAAAAAGGGCAGTGAAAGATTCCTCTTTTGCTGCCCTTGCGTTTTTGCCATTAACGCAACAACTGATAGTTTCGGTATTCACCCACGCGCCAACCGCTCATTTTTTCGATAAAATTCAATATTTTTTCTTTTAGTGTAAAATTTGTTTTTGAAATATCAAATTTAAAGTCCCAATCTTGTCGCCCTACCCTTGCTTGCATCACTTTCGGGTGGTCTCCCTCAAAAAGACGCAAGGCTGGCACATTCGTATAATCAAATTCTTCACTATCTTTCGCGTGCAACTTCTGCACTTCCGAATCTGAAAACCACCAAAAATCCGTATCTTTTCGCTTCACTGCTTGCGTTTTCGGAGGCTTCACCCAACCATAATGATACACCCAAGCATCAATTAACTTAACTTTCAACTTTGTATTATCCACATTTCTAAATCCTTGTGCATCTCGATAAGATTTAATAACTTCGGGACGATTGCGCACTATCCGAATCTCACGCCGATACCACTGCCGCGAATCACCTACATAACAATATGAACCATAAAAATGCAAATAATGAAATAAAAGACCATCTACTGAGGGGTCATGGAAATATTGTTGCATAGATTTTTTTATCACATACAGATATTTTTCATGTATAACTTCATCACCTTGAATATAAAAACACCAATCTGCATCACGACTAACTGCGGCAAATGCTTTATCCGTTTCTACTGCCAACACACGCCCGCCTTCTCGCAAAGAGTCGTCCCAAACGGTATGAATAACGCGAATTTTTGGGCTTCCAATCGCCTCAATCAGTTGCAAAGTGGCATCTTCCGAATCGCCCACCGCAATCACAAACTCATCACAAATCGGTAAAATGGAAGTTATTGCTTCTATAATCGGATAATCATATTTGACCGCATTCCGAATAAAACTAAAACCCGCAACTTTCATGTATATATTTTTCGTTATAAATATTTGATTGATAATTAAATAAGTACTTGTTATAAAATAAACGCTCAATTGAAATATTATAATAAATAGATTTTCAAGTTTTTAAAGTCCTCTCCTTTGGGGAGGATTTAGGTGGGGCTACTTAATTGGAGTTTTTTTACAGATGCGCTAGTCTATCAACAATCTCCGCACGTATTGGCAATAAAATAGTTTGCCAGCCTAATTGTTGAGCCATAGCAATATTATCCGCATTATCATCTATAAAAAGCGTTTCGTTAGGTAAAATTTGAGCGTCTTGCATAACAAATTCATAAATATTTGCATTAGGTTTCCTAAAACCAATTTCATGCGAATAATACGCTTTTTCAAAAAAAGTTTTGTTAAAATATTGAATATCAAAGTTAAACACTTGACGCAAATAACCATCTACCCATTCTAAATGCGTTTCATTGGTGTTAGAAAGCAAAAAAACGCGATAATTTTGCTGTAAACGCACGAGCATTTCGAGGCGTTGAGGAGGAATACACATTAACATTGCGTTCCATGCCTCGCGCAAAGTGCGGATACTGAGGGGGGTATCGGCAACATTTCTGAGCGTTTCTAAGAAAAAATCTTCTCGTATTTTACCTACCTCAAAATCATCAAAAAGGTTGCCTTCGGGATAAATTTTTATCAATTTTTGACGATAATCTTCCCCCAAATAATGCGCTAAGGAGTCAAAAGTGCGCGGAATATCAATATCTAACAAAACATTTCCAAAATCGAAAATAATATTTTTGATACACATATTTTTTTAAATTAAAATTTATTTTTAATTATAATAAGAACGTTCAGAAAGATTTAACTACTTTCTGAACGTTTTATTAAAAAACAAAAATTAAAAAATATCTCTATCTTCCAACCAAACGCTGCGGCGATAGGGCAGCATAAACTCAAACACCAAAATCAAGACCGCCACCCCCACAAACCATTGAAAATAGGACTCAAAATCCGAAAATGAACGGACTTCGCTTTCTTGTTTTGCCATTTTTTCGATGCGTTGTTGCAGGGCTTCCACGATACCCGATTGCGTATTGAGGTTAAAATATTCACCTTCGCCCGCCTTTGCCAATGCTTTTAAATTTTCTTCGTTGAGGCGTGTCCGCACGAGTTCACCTGTTTTAGGGTCGCGTTTCATCTCCACCATGCCATTTCCGAGGTCAATCGGGATAAGGTCGCCTTGTGGTGTTCCTACACCTATGGTAAAAATTCGCACATTATTATCCGTTGATTTTGAAGCATTATCAAGCGATTCTGTTCCGTGGTCTTCGCCGTCCGAAATGATTATCAATACTTTTTGCGCTTGGCTTTTTTCCGGAAAACTTCGGTAAGCAAGTTGTATCATGTCGCCAAATTCTGTCCCTTGCGTAGGCAACTGATTCGGTGTGACGGTCTGCGTTTGCAACACCGCCGCCGCGTAATCATTCGTAAGCGGCATTTGTTGATAGGCGTTTCCCGCAAAACAAATTAGCCCGATTCGGTCGGTTCGCAAGCGATGCACCAACTCAACAACAAACGCACGCGCACGCTCTAAACGCGAAGGCGCGACATCTTTCGCCAACATAGAGTTAGACATATCAAATGCAACAACAATATCACCGCTTAATTGTTTGGCTTTTTCGCGTTTATAACCGCGTTGCGGATTTGCCCACGCCACCACCAACAAGCCTACAACCAGCATCAACAACCCAAATTTGAGGGGGTGTTTGAGGTTTGAGACCTGCGGCATGAGGCGTTCTGTCAAGTGATTTTCGCCAAAACGATTGAGCGCGGAACGCCGTAAACGCCGCATCAAAATAAAAAAAATCGTCAGCAACGGAATAGCCAACAACGCCCAAAAATGTATTAAATGCTCAAAACGAAACATTTGTATATAAAAATTTTATTTAACAACTTTCAAACTTAAATCCAATGTTTTTGCCGAATGAGTGAGCGCACCCACCGAAATAAAATCTACGCCTGTGAGCGCAATCGGGCGCAAAGTCTCCAAATTGATACCGCCCGAAGCCTCCACTTCAAAGCGGCGATTCACCATTTTGACGGCTGTTTTCATGTTTTCCACCTCAAAATTATCCAACATAATGCGGGTAACTTTGCCCTCGCCACAATCCAAAACCGTTTGCAGTTCGTCCAAATTGCGGACTTCCACCGTCAAACCTGTGTTGATATTATGCGTTTTGCGATACGTTTCGACTCGTTCAATCGCTGCTGCCACGCCTCCTGCTGCGTCCGAATGATTATCTTTAATCATAAACCAATCGTACAAACCAATGCGATAATTTTCAGCACCTCCGATTTTAACCGCCCATTTCTCGAAATAGCGAAAAAGTGGTGCAGTTTTCCTCGTATCTAAAATTTTTACAGGTAAATCTGCCACCATATCAGCATATTGTCGGCTCAAAGTCGCAATACCCGACATTCTTTGCATAGTGTTTAACACTAATCTTTCAGCCACTAAAAGGGCTTGTGTGCGACATTCCACCTCAAAAGCCACATCGCCAAAGCGCATCGTATCGCCATCGTGCATCAAAATTTTGAGGCTTACTGAGGGGTCAACCCAACGAAAAATCCGCGTTGCCAACGCCACCCCTGCCAACACGCCATCGGCTTTCACCTTCAAAATCGCCTTATCGCGTTTCTCGGCAGCGATGCACGCCAAGCCCGTTATATCGCCCGTTTTCACATCTTCGTCAAGGGCGTTTTTAATAAAATTTTGAATTAAATCTTCGTCAATCGGATAATTGATAATTTTCATATTTTTATTTTTTAGTATCTTATCGAAGGCTTCGCTTAAAGCGAAGCCTTCGATTAAACGTAACAGTTACTGAGGGGGGTAAAATAAACCCACACTCGCGCCGACCCAATCTTTATCTTTGTTATAGCGCACGCCAATCATTTCGCCTTTGCTCAAACGAATTAAATTATTGACTAATTTCGGGCGTTCCCAATCGCGTTGCCAAATCAATAACATTCTGATTTCAATTTTTGCAGGGTCGTTCAACGTTTGCAAAATAGGAACATATTGTACTTTTTCTTGTAATATAAAATTAGCAGGGTCAGTTACTTCGTCCAAATCTTGTTGCGTAACATTGATTTTCACGCCCTGCCCCGAAAAAGAAAAAAGCGGTTTCAACACATAATTTTCTAAATCGGAAGGCATCGTTTTTAAATCTTTCAAAAAATAAGTTTTTGGTACAAAATCGCCTTGCAAAAAAGGCATGGTATATTTTGAAATGCGAAAAAACCAATTTGGGTGTCCAATCCATTCCACATCTAAATCATCTGTAAAATTAAAATCCATTTTCAAATCTTTTCGCTGCAATAATTCGTCAAAAATAACACGATTATAAATTTTTTCAATGCGTATTAGCTTGCCTACGTCATTTCTATAAAATAGTTTTTTTCCTACTTTGATAACGTGCGTCACGCAAAGCGTTTTGATGCCCAACAACCGCGAGGTTGCCCAAAAGTCAATTTGTGTATTTTGGCGATGCGGTTCAACTTCTAATAACACGACATTTTCGGGCGCAGTATCTCCAACAATCGTCTCACGTAGCAACTGAACATACCCCTCAGTATCTTTCACATTAAAGAGGTGTGTCATATTTTCGGGCAATTCAAAGTGTGTGCGATAGCGTTCAGCCAACAAATGTTGAAAAACATACATAGACGGAAAGCCTTGTAACTCAATGAGTTTTGGCGAAAGTGACCCATCTTTATCGGCGCAAACCCCAAAATCAATCACCAAAAATTGCGTGTGTTCGTCTTCATTCGGCACGTTGCAATCGGGCGGAATCGCGGCGGCGGTCATTTCCTTGAAATCGGGGCGCACCAACACCTCAACAATATCCTCACACGCCTTCAAAAGTTTGTCCCTAAATTCATTGCCAATAAAAATAGGCGTTTCAGAAATTCTAAATTTTGGCGTAATATCGCAAGCATCTGAAACACTTTTCAAAAAAGTATGGTATTTTTCCTCCGTAAATTTGCTGTTATAATCAGCGCGAAGTGTTGTTATCATCTTGAAAAACTATTTGGTTTTGTTGATTAGATAATGAAAATTGCATATAAAATAATATGACCCAAAGGTAGCCCCACCTAAATCCTCCCCAAAGAGAGAGGGCTTATAAGACATTGAAAATCAATTTATTATACAAATTTAAATAACTTTTTATTTTAACATAAGTATTTGTTTTAAAAATAATCAAGCTACTGAGGGGGTAATTTTGTGCGAATAATCCACTCCGCAATTAGAATGTTAGGCACGAAACCCAACCAAGCTACGGTTTCGTAAGCGTCCAACGGTCGCCAATGTAAGTAGGCTGTTAAAAAAACTTTCCAAAGTCGGAGCGTCACCGCCGAAAGCGTGAGGGCGTAAGAACGAATGACCCAATGTTGATGCGCTATGAAATTGCGTTGTTGTGCGGTTGTCCAAATTTTTGTTGTAGTGAAAAGCCACAACACCGCCAAGATAACAAAGGCTAATTTTGTTGCGAAACCACCTTGCGCAAAAAACGCCATTATTAGCCCCGAAATACCCGAAAAACAAAGAATATCAATAACATACACTTTACCAATAAAACGATGTAAATGAGGGTAACGCCTTAAAAAAGCCTTTGAAAACTGCGTAAATCCGACTGCCAACGCAAAGAAACTACTAAATACGTGAATAAAAAAAGCGATGAGCCAAATTTTATTGCTTAAATGCGCTTGTTTCAATAACAAAAAACCTACATCTGTTTTTAGCGTGCGATATTCCACAATGATTTCGAGCATCAGCCACGAAAACCACGCTAACAAAATCAGTAATGTACTATTTAAAATATTTTTGTGCAATTTCATAAAAAATTTGATATGGCGCAACGAAGTTAAGCACTTCTAACGAAACTGCGAAATTAACATTTCTAAGCGTCAAAACGTATTATTCAAGAAGAATTTAAAACGAAATGCAACAATCGCTTTGATTATTTAGTTAAGTTTGAGGCGTTTTTTGGTTAGCAATAAGGCACAAAAATATAAAAAGTTGATTATGAAAGATTTAAAAATATTGAATCGTTATTTTGGGAAATATAAATGGCATCTTTTAGGGGGTATTGTCTTCGTGATGCTTTCCAATTATTTCCGCATTTTGCAACCGCAAATGTTGCGTCATGCGTTGGATATGGTGGTGGATAATATCGCTACGTATAAAAATTTTAACAATTTTGATTTACAGCAAGATTTTTATAAAATTTTAGCTAAAAGTCTCTTGTTTTTTGGTTTAATTGTGTTGGTTTTAGCGGTTTTGATGGGTGTTTTTATGTATTTCATGCGTCAGACAATTATAGTAATGTCGCGCTTAATTGAATACGATATAAGAAAAGAAATATATGACCATTATCAAAGTTTAGACCTTGCCTTTTACAAACGCAATAATACGGGTGATTTGATGAGTCGCATTACAGAAGATGTCAATAAAGTGCGCAATTATTTTGGTCCTGTCGTGTTGTATGGAGTCAATTTGGTGTCGCTTTTTACGCTTACGATTTATTCGATGGTGTCGGTTAGCCCTACTTTGACTTTATATTCGCTATTGCCGTTGCCATTTTTGGTATTAGCAATTTATTATGTAAGTGACCAAATCAACCGCCGAAGCGGACAAATCCAAAAACAATTAGCGACCCTCAACTCGGCAGCACAAGAGGCTTACGCAGGTATTCGCGTGGTGAAAAGTTACGGACGCGAGCAAGCCTTGACGAATCATTTTTTGGAGCAAGCCAATATTTTTAGGGCAAAATCGTGGGGACTTTCGCGCATTGATAATGCGTTTTTTCCTGTCATGCTGTTGATGATTGGGGCAAGCACAATTTTAACGGTGTATGTAGGTGGGTTGCAAGTGGTTTCGGGCAATATTACAGCAGGTAATATCGCAGAATTTGTGATTTATGTAAATATGTTAACGTGGCCTGTTACTTCGATTGGCTGGATTGCTTCGCAAGCGCAACAAGCGGCGGCTTCGCAAAAACGCATTAATGAATTTTTGCAATCGAAATCAACCATTATTGCGCCCCTCAGTAGCGAAACGCAAAATCCGAATATGCCTATTCAAGGAAATATTCGTTTTGAAAACATTAGTTTTACTTATCCTGATACAGGTATTACGGCACTAAAAAATATTAGTTTTGAGCTTCGGCAGGGGCAGAAAATGGCGATTATTGGGCGCACCGGAAGCGGCAAAACGAGCATTGCAGACCTCTTAGTGCGCATGTACGACCCTACTGAGGGGGTCATTTCGGTAGATGGTGAGAATCTTAAAACATTCTCAATCAATCGTTTACGTCAAAGAATTGGTTATGTGCCACAAGATATTTTTTTATTTTCGGACACCGTAGCCCAAAATATCGCTTTTGGAAACGCACAAGCTACGCAAACGCAAATAGAAGATTTTGCAAAATATGCGGCAGTATATAATGACATTTTAGGCTTGAGCGAGGGCTTCCAAACCGTAGTCGGTGAGCGCGGGGTGACGCTTTCGGGAGGGCAAAAACAACGCATTTCCATAGCGCGCGCCCTCATCAAATCGCCCGATGTGGTCGTATTAGATGATTGCCTTTCGGCGGTGGATACGGCTACCGAGCAGACAATTTTAGGCTATCTGAATACAGCATTAGCGCAAAAAACGGCGATTATTATTACACATCGCATTTATGGATTACTAAATTTTGATAAAATCATCGTTTTGGAAAATGGAGAAATCGTTGAGCAAGGCACACACGAACAACTTTTAGCGCAACGAGGTTATTATTTCGACCTTTTCGAGCAACAACGCGCACGAGCCGAAGAAATGATTTAATATATAAAAATATTTAATTAGAAAAAACATACAAATATGTCCGAAGAAATGAAAGTCGGTGCATTTGACATAAACCACATTTATAATATTGATTGTTTAGAGGGCATGAAACAATTGCCGAATAACTGTATTGATTTGGTTGTAACTTCACCTCCTTATGATGATTTGCGACATTACAAAGGTTATCATTTCGATTTCAACAACATCGCACTTGAATTATTTAGGATTATGAAGAAAGGTGGGGTTGTTGTGTGGGTTATTGGAGACAAAATTAGCAATGGCGATAAAACTTTAACGAGTTTTAAACATGCTATTTATTTTCAAGAAATTGGATTTAATGTGCATGACGTTATGATTTACCGCAAAAAAAATACGCCTTTTATGCGTTCTAATGCGTACACAAATTGTTATGAGTTTATGTTTATATTGTCGAAAGGCAAGCCAAACACTTTTAATCCCCTAAAAACGAAAACTGCAAGGCAAGGATTTGAACCTTTGGTGTATAATAAAAAAGCAGATGGAGTAAATAAAAAGACAATTGGCGAATTAAAAGCTGAAAAAACATTAACGAATATTTGGGATTATGCTGTGGGTTTAGGTGGCTCAACAAATGACAAAATAGCATTTAAACACCCTGCTATTTTTCCCGAAAAACTTGCACAAGACCATGTTTTGTCATGGTCAAATGAAGGAGATTTAGTATTTGACCCTATGTGTGGCTCTGGAACAACTTGCAAAATGGCAAAATTGAATAATCGTAGGTATTTGGGCATGGAAATTTCCAAAGAATATACCCAAATAGCGCACGAAAGAATGACGCTAATACAAGAAAAATTATTTTAATATTTTTGGTGTTTTTCTAAATATGCAATCGCTTTTTTTAGCAAATCAATGTTATCTTTAAATCGTCCGAGTCCCGTATTACAACTATCGCAAATCCATTCGCGGGCATTTCCTGTCAAATGGTCGTGGTCTCTTACAACATTCGCAGTAATTTCGGGAATAGAGGCTTTTTCACAAATTGGACAGATAAAAAAACGGGTCGGTTTTATAGCGTCAAGTTTCTTTTTCTCCTCTGTTTTGAGTGCCACACCGTCTATATTCACTCTGCACGATTTACAACTTGGTCGTGTTGTTTTTCTACCTTGAGCATCGGTTTGGTTTATGTCGAAGTCTTCTTTATCCCGTTTTAAGATATGGCAAACATTACAAATTTTATACTCATAAGGTTTACCTGTTTTATGAATATCCAAATATGAAATATTGTTTATATCTACATTTAAGTGTACTCTTTTGCCAATAAAAAATACTGATGCTTGATTATCTTTTTCGGATAATGCTTTGAGTATTCCAACCGAATTTTCGAGTAAATCTCCGATAGGAGTTTTTAGTATAACAAAATCATCAATTTGCATCATCAAAAAAATCTTTTATTGAGATATTTAAGGCTTTTGCAAGTTTTTCTACGCTTGCTAATGTTATATTTTTTTCTGCGCGCTCAATCATACCAATATAAGACCGCGGAAATTCAGCGTAGTGGGCAAGTTGCTCTTGTGAAAATCCTTTTTGGATTCTCAAAGTTCGTAGGCGTTGACCAAACTTAATTGATATATTTTCTTTATCGTGCATATTAACCTATTATTTATTGTGCGCAAAAGTCTAAATGTCACTTAACTTATACAACCTACTAAAGATAGCATTTTACTAAATTATCGTAAAAAAAATAAAACAATAAGTATTTTTTAATTTATATGACATTAAAAAAACTATTCCAACAAAATAAAAACCGTTGGCAAATCGGAGGGGCTGCGGTAGGGGCAGTATTAGGTTTGGGTTTATGGTTGTTAGCTGTGCAAACCTATTTCGATTTTAAGCAATTACTGAGGGGGGGGGAAGGCGCGACAGTAGTGAGCCTTAATAAACCTGTCAGTTTATTAAATACATTAGGAGGTAAATCTATTTTTCGGCAACATGAAATAGAAGAGCTTAAAAATCAATCATTTACAGAAAGTTTGGCAGCATTTACGGCAGCGCGTTTCAAGGTGTCGGCAAGTAGTCAGATGATACAATTTTATACTGAATTTTTCTTGGAAGCGGTGCCTGATGCGTGGGTGGACGGTGGTGGTTCGAGGTTCAAGTGGGCGGAAGGGCAACGCGAAATCCCGATTGTATTGCCCCGCGAATATTTGACCCTTTATAATTTTGGGTTTGCAGCGAGCCAAGGTTTACCACAATTTACCCCTTCTACGATTGGGGCGTTTGCCTTTGATGTCACTTTGCGCAGCACTTCGGGCAAAGTCGGGCTTTTTAGTGGTCGCATTGTTGGGTTTTCGGATAAAATCAATTCTATTTTAGTCCCTCAAAACTTTATGGAATGGGCTAACCGCGAATACGGTGATGCTTCTACTTCTTCCGTAACTCGTTTACTTTTAGTCTTAAAAAGTGGACAAGAAACACATTTTGAACGTTTTATAAGTGAAAAAAATTATGAATTAAGTGGCTCGCGTTTAAGCCGTTATGCGCCCTTGCTTTATTCGGTATTGAGTGCTTTGGTGGTAGTTGCAATTTTGATGGTTGTTTTAGCTGTATTAGTTTTTATACTTAATTATCAACTCATTGTCTCGCGCTCGGCGGCTGATATTCGGCTTTTATTGCAACTTGGTTATCGCCCTGCTCAAATTCAGCAGTTACTGAGGGGGGCAATTGGGCGCATTTTAATGGGTGTTGCGTTTGCCGTTGTAATACTTCTAATAGTAATTCGCTTTTATTTAATTCAACATTTTGATAATCAAGGATTTTCATTAGATAAAAATTATCATACAATCATTTTTTTAATAGGATTTTTAGCTCTCGCAATCATTCTACTCTTGAATTTTTGGAACATCAAAAAATCAGTTCTTGCACAAGCAAAATAATTGTTTTCAATAAAAAAAATATCAAATAAATTTTTCAAACTTACATGTATTGAAGCAACTAAATAAATTCAATAATATTTAATTTTATTTTATAAGATGTTTAGCCGATTAGCCGAAATCTTCCTTTAAAACGAAGGTTTGGATAAGAAATGAAAAAATATCCCCCCCTCAGTAGCTGAAAAATAGCGGCTTACTGAGGGGTATTTTTGTATGAAAAAAAATGTTAGCGAATTTGAATAATTAATAAAAGTGATGTAAATTTGCTATCGCGTTTGAAAAATATATATCAATATTGCTAATAAAGTAGATGTAAACACGCTCAATTAAGCCCTATAGATAATTGTTTGAATAAATATGGTCTCAACTTCAAAATAGAAAGGTATCAAAAAGATTGCACCCCGAAAATCTATTGTTTATTGGATAATTTTTATAACTTCTTTTTGTTATTAGAAACAAAATAAATCATATAAATGACTGAAAATAATTTGCCTAAAATTTACAATAACATTCAAGATAGAACAAGTAAAGCATGGCTAAAACTATGTGAATATATTGATAAAGTAGCCCTTGAAGAAATCGAAGAATTTTCTCCTCGTGAAGGTATTGGAGAAGAATTGTTTAATCAAATTTATACTTTACCTGAATCTATTGCAAGATTGAAGAAAGTTAAAAAGATATGGTTATACGGTAGCAAATTAAAAAGAATACCACCTGAGATTGGAGAAATGGAATTGTTAGAATATTTTGATGCTTATACTTCGTATGACTTAAAATGGCTACCTTATGAAATAACTAACTGCAAGAAATTAAAAAATACAAGAATTAGTACAAGGGCATTATTTGGTAATTATAAAAATCGTAAACCTTTTCCTAATTTAGAAAATAACCCTGTCAGATATAGCGAAGAATTACTGAAATGTAGCATCTGTCGAAAAGAACTCAATTATTTAGAGACAAATCAATTATGGATAAGTTTATTGGTTGGCTCAGACGTAATGCCATTGTTGATAAATAGTTGCTCTAAAGATTGCGAAAACAAAATACGAACACCCCCAAAACATTATATTACTTACCCACATAAAGGTGGCTTAATATCCAAGCTAAATATATCTAAATCGGATTATCTAACAAAATTGGTAGATGTGGATTTAATAAATCAGAAAGATGAAATTCAGATAAAAAATTCATCAACAGATACTTAAATACTTCATAATGAACCTACATTATTAAAAGTCATTAAAAAAATATGGGAATTGTAACAAAGTATTGCAAAACTCTAAGCGGTATGACTATTTAGAAAAAAAGGCTTGTACTCCTGCCAATCCTGCACCAAAATCAACCACACAAAGCCAACGCAGGCGGTAGCTATGTGATAGTGCGCCTTTTCGGTGTAAAGACAATAGTTCGTTAGTTTTTAAAAATTAAAATATAATAAAATTTTTACTTTTTAAGTAGTTAAAAATCAATTAGTTGTTTTTTAAAAATTCAATAAGATTAAACTAAAAAAATAATCTTCACTCGAAATCTTCGCTTTAAGCGAAGGTTTCGATAAGAAGCGCAAAAAATACCCCCTCAGTAGCAATAGGTATAAAATGTTAAAGCACCAATATATATATCCTTGATAATTTTGTGCCGATGCGCTGCATCAGAACAGGTATGCAATTCATTATTTTTTCATATATACATTTTTTAACATTTCACACTTATTCCCAACAGTAGCTGAAAAACAGCACCCTAACTCATGGAGTATTTTTTTATAACCTCTCTATTTCTAAAAATATATCACCAAGCATAAAAAATCCCCCTCAGCAAGTACTTACTGAGGGGGGCGTTTCAAGTGTCTATCAAAAACTAACGTAACAACATAACTGTTCCTACCATTTTATTGCGGCGTGTACCGTCTAAAAATAAAATTTGTTCAACTTCCCATGTGTAAGCATCTTGCGGTAAGGCTTCACCTGTATTCATCAGTTTTCCATTCCAAGATTCGGCAGGTTCGCCTTCGGGCGTAAGTTTGTCGGAAGTCCATACCAATTTTCCATAAGAAGAATAAACATTGATACGGTAATTGCGCAAACCCGTTCCTTTCGCCATGAAAATACGCTGTTCGCCTACACCATTATCAGGGGCGAAAGCATTAGGAACAAACAGACCTGTGAAATAGTTGGGGACAATACTCTTAATCAAGGTATCCGAACAACCTACATCATCTCGCGCAATCAACCGAATATTTCTAACCCCATTAGTTGGGAAACGGTGGGTAGGGTTGACCTCCGTAGAACTGCCGCCCGTTCCGAAATCCCATAAATAATTAGTGGCAAATTGCGACCTATTGTTAAAGAGTAAAACACCCGTAGCATTTCGATTCGGCTCTTCCGTAAAAGCAAAATCAGCAATTGGCACAGGTTTTACAAAAATAGCAGCCGGCAAACGCAACGTATCGAAACAAATTCCCCGATTTCCAACAATTAACATTGGCGTGAATGTACCTATCGAATCGTAACGATGCGTGAAGTTTGCCAAACGAGTCGTATCTGTGCGACCATCTCCAAAATCCCAAAAGAAATTCGTCATATTTGTAGCCCGATTTTCAAACGTAACGGCAAGTGGTACGCAACCTCTTTGCGGACGAATAGAAAACTCCGCCGTAGGTTGTGCAGCCGCTTGGAAAGCGCGCTCCGCAGTATCGCGGCAACCAAAAGCATTAGAAGCAATCAAAGTGATGTTATAATCGCCTTGAGCGCGATACGTAACGGAAGGGTTAGTGGCGTTGGAAGTTTCTGTATTACCGAAGAACCAACCATAACTCGAAGCCCCCGCACTTCGGTTGAGCATACGCACGCTAACAGGCATCGCACAACGGTCGCCATTACTTTGCAAATCAAAATCTGCTACCGGTGAGGGGTGAACTGTTAAACCTCTGAAAATAGTATCATGGTAACAACCAAAAGAGTCCACCGCCCTTAAATTGACATTGTAAACGCCCACCGAATCAAAAATAAACGATGGATTGCGCTGATTGGAAACCCCGAGATTCGAGAAATTCCAACTAAAAAAGTTTGCACCTGCTGTTGACGTATTGCCAAAACGAACCGTCATAGGTGCGCAACCGCGTATCGGATTTGGAATGAAGCCCGCAATGGGCAATTCTCGAACTGTCACCGTTGACATCGCCGTTGCTCGGCAACCCGATGAAGGGTCAGTACCAATTAACGTAACATCATATACTCCCGAACTTTGATAAATATGTGGTGGATTTTGTAACAACGAAGTATCGCCATCTCCAAACTGCCAAAATGTATTGACGCGGGTAGCTGATGAATCGTAGAAGAAAATAGGCTGATTGATACAAGCCGTTGGCGTATGTCTGAAACCCACTCGCGGTGACGGCAATACGGTTATCGTTCTTGTAATACTATCATAACCGCAACCATTACTCGCAAATTGGCGAATGGTGTAAGCTCCTGCATTGATGAAACGATACACCAAAGTATCTTGCACCGATGAGCGATTGCCATCTGAAATTTCCCACCAAATGCGTGCGCCAGGGGTAGAGAAATTAGTCGCTCGTACTGTCATCGGTTGGCAATCGCGCAAATTTGGTACGCTGAAAAAGGCGCGGACATTGGCAGGTAAAACCGTAATTTGTTTGCGGACTGTATCCGTTCCACAAACATTGATGCCTATTAAAGAAACATTATAAATGCGTGGAACTGTATCTGTTCTATAAATTTGGTCGGGGACAATACTATCCGTAGAACGCACGCCATTACCCAAATCCCAGATATAGGTGGTTGGCTCTCCTGTCGAAACATTCGCAAAACGAACCGTCATCGGAGAACAAGCCCCGTCATTTTGGAAACCAAAATCCATACGTGGTTTGGGTCTGATGCGTATTGAGTCGGTTTTGATAGTTGTGCCACAGAAATTAGTCGCTACTAACGAAATGCGATAAGTCGTATCGTTTAGCCCTTGCACGAAACGCATGACAGGCGGATTGGTCGCTGTATCTACTTGACCATTTCCGAAAACCCATGAATAAGTCATGCGAGTACCTACACTCGTATTCACAAATCGCGCTGTGATTTCAGGACCACAACCCCCATTCGTATTTTTGACAAAATCCGCTACCCCCGGACGGTCCACCACAATATTACGCACCGTAGTATTGGAACAACCTTGCGCATTGGCTACCGTTAATGTCACCGCATATTGACCCGGAGACAGATACGTATAACTTGGGGATATTTGGTTGGAAGTGCCACCGTCACCAAATGCCCATGTCGCCGAAATGATACTATTACTGCGATTGAGGAAACGGATAGGACGATTGGCACAATTATCAGGTAAGGTATCTATGCCCGCCACAGGTGCAGGATTCACTAAGACTTCTCTAAATGCGGAATTGCTACAATTCGTAGTGGTTTGGGTGTAACTGTACGTAATGCGGTGGCGACCTGCGCCAGCCAATGACGGATTGAACGTGCCGACCAAACTATCTATGATGCCCGCTCCCGACCATATACCGCCTGACGGATTAAACCCTGCTAAATCAAAACGAGGCTCATTGGCACAAACCGTTAAATTGCCCCCTGCATTCACTACCGTACCCCCAATGAAAATATCCGTTGAATCCACCGACCTACATCGCCCTTCGCCTACGCTATACGCTACCCGATTGCGACCTAATGGCATTTGAGCAGGGTCTAAAATACCGCTATTTGTGACCCCTGCACCTACCCAAGTGCCTCCAAGCGGTAACGCCGATAACTGTATCGGTGCGGACGTATTACAAACCGTATTGACTTGCGTAATGGCGATGCTCGCTAACGGAATGACGCGAAAGAAAATCGTATCGCGTGCGATGCCACAACCGTTCTCTACTTCTACTTGAATATTGTAGTTACCCGCTTGCGCATAGTGCTGTACTGAGGGGGTACGTGCCGTTGAAAGTGTGGGATTACCTCCTACGAAAGTCCAACGATAAGCGTCAGGAATACCACCACTATACGTTACAATTTGAGCAGGGTCTATCGTATTCGTTTGACAAGAATCTTGCACACTTGCCAAAGACACTAACGGATTAGTACTCGTTATAACCGTAGTGTCCCAACTGAATTGCTGACAACTTTGTGCCGTCACCCGAACCCCATACGTACCGACTTGCGTGAAACGTACTTGCGGACTTCCACTTGCACTCGTTGTGCCATTAGTATAAGTAAAACCTGCACTATTCCCTACGATTGACCAATTGAAATTGTCGTCACCTGCGCCACTATTGTTGAAATTAATATCAAGTGGAATGCAACCGCTTAGGCTTGTGGCTGCCATGGCAATGCTTGGCAAAGGCGTAACGCGAAAGAAAATCGTATCACGGGCAATACCACAACCATTGATAGCCGATACTTGGATATTGTAGTTGCCGGGGGTCGTATAACGCTGAGGCGATGGAATACGGTCGCTCGAAAACGGCGTAGTTAAACCCGAAAATACCCATGAATAATTGCTAATGGTTCCACCTCCATAAGTCACTAATTGCGCAGGGTCTATAGTGTGCGATAAACACGAGTCTTGCACATCGGTTAAAGCAACCGTAGGGATTGTATTGGTAGTAATAGTCGTGTCCCACGCAAATTGTCGGCAGGTTTGCGCCCTCGCACTTACGCGGAAAGTACCTAATTGGGTAAATTGAACCGTTGGGCTAACACTATTGGCGTTTGTGCCATTGATAAAGGCGTGTCCCGTTGCGCCCGACACTTCCCACGTGAAAGCGTCCACGCCTTGATAATCATTCGCAAAAGTGACATTTAAAGGTAAACAACCACTTACACTCGTTGGGGCTGTTCGGATATTCGGAACGTCATGCACTTTGAAGGCTACCGTATCTCTGACCGTACCGCAACCATTTGCCGCCGCTACAATGATGCTATAATTGCCGGGAGTCGTATAGCGTTGCACCGCCGGGGTACGTACATTAGAAAACGGAACAGAACCACCATTAAATATCCAAGAATAACTGCCAATGGTGCCACCTCCGTAATTAACTATTTGAGCAGGGTCAACCGTATTCGATACGCAAGAATCTGGGACTTGCGCTAACTGAACCGTTGGTAAAATATCTGTTACAATAGTGGTATCCCATGCGAATAAAGAACAACCCGCACCTATCACTCGTACTCTAAATG
>JACCEC013212911.1_pt1 | contig 19896 bp, 13 predicted proteins | sample 7450121 | NCBI WGS metagenome assembly JACCEC01 (sample SAMN15323455, study PRJNA562643) | freshwater metagenome | isolation source: river surface water | place: USA:Blue River Watershed | collected 2017-08-18 | reverse complement strand
GTAAAACAACTAAAACTTGTTTTTCAGCAAATAAAACAGGATTTAGTATTTTTCTATTACTTTTGGTCAATTAATAAAATTAACAGAAAAATAAGCGTTGCTTGAGTTTTTCAGCAGACCCTATTTAGTTAATACCTTTGGAGCTCTGCTTCGAAATAGTTTATTAAGAATTCAAAAATAATGAATTAAACGTTCAAAAATCAAAAATCCCTTTCTGATTTCTCAAAACGGGATTTCTAACATAAAAAGCGACGAGCCATTAAGCTAGCATCGTCACTGGGTTTTCGATATATTGTTTCAAAGTTTGCAAGAACTGTGCTCCGGTTGCACCGTCGATAGTTCTGTGGTCGCAAGCTAGAGATAGCATCATAGTGTTTCCAACCACAATTTGTCCATTTTTCACCACTGGTTTTTCTACAATCGCTCCTACGGATAGTATGGCAGAATTCGGTTGGTTGATGATAGAGTTGAATTCCGTAATTTCAAACATTCCAAGGTTGGAAATGGTGAAAGTACTTCCTTCCATTTCGGTAGGTAATAATTTTTTGTTTTTGGCTCTTCCTGCAAGGTCTCTTACGCTGGCTCCAATTTGAGACAAGCTCATACCATCCGTAAATGGCAATACAGGAACAACCAATCCGTCTTCAACGGCAACGGCAACACCAATATTCACGTGATAATTAATAATCATCGCCTCTGGTGTCCATTGTGAATTGATTTTTGGATGTTTTTTCAAAGCCAATGCAGAAGCTTTAATTACCATATCGTTAAATGATACTTTGGTATCTGGCACGCTGTTGATAATCGCTCTTGATTTCATTGCCTCGTCCATAGTCACTTCGATTACCAAGTTGTAATGTGGTGCAGTAAACAAGGATTCTGCCAAACGTTTCGCAATTATTTTGCGCATTGTAGAGTTTTTAATCTCTTCAGTTGCGATTTGTCCTGCTGCAACATAAGGTTTAGCAACTTGCGCAGCAGTTTCAGATTTTGCTGGAATAACTTCCTGAGGTCTGCTATATGCAACCTGAGAACTGGTTGCTGGCGTAAAGTTCTCCACATCACTTTTGGTGATACGTCCATTTTCGCCGGAACCTTTTACTTGAGTTAATTGAATTCCTTTTTCGCTGGCAATTTTCTTTGCCAATGGGGAAGCTAAAATTCTTTGTCCGTCGGCTGGTGCTTCTTGAACAACTGGTGTAGCGGTTTGTGCAGCTGGAGTGGCTTTTGTTTCTTCAGCTGGAGCGGCTACGTGTGCAGCACCTCCACTAGCAATAATTCCACTAACATCTGTTCCTGCTGGTCCAATAATTGCTAATAAGCTATCGATTGGAGCCGATTCTCCTTCTTGAATTCCGATGTATAATAAAGTTCCTTCGTTGAAAGATTCAAATTCCATTGTGGCTTTATCGGTTTCGATTTCGGCAAGCATATCGCCTTCCGAAACTTTGTCGCCCACTTTTTTCAACCAAGTAGCTACAGTTCCTTCGGTCATAGTGTCGCTCAAACGAGGCATTGTCACTACGACAACTCCTGCTGGTAAAGCGGCTGAAGTTGCTGCTGCCGGAACAACTGCTTCTTCTTTTTTAGTTTCAGCTGGGGCTTCTTCTTTCGGAGCAGCTCCTCCGCTAATCAAAGATGAAATATCTTCACCTTCGTTTCCGATTATGGCCAGCAGTGAATCAATTGGTGCAGTTTCTCCTTCTTTAATGCCGATATATAATAGAGTTCCTTCGTTGAAAGATTCAAATTCCATTGTTGCTTTATCGGTTTCAATTTCAGCTAGTATATCGCCTTCACTTACTTTATCTCCTACATTTTTCAACCAAGTTGCTACCGTTCCTTCTGTCATGGTATCGCTCAAACGGGGCATAGTAATTATTGTTGCCATAATCGATTTATAATTTATGAGGTGTGAATGGATAGTTTTCTTGTTCGTAAACAACATCATACAATTGCTGAATTTCTGGGTAGGGAGATTCTTCGGCAAATTTCACACATTCTTCGATTAAATCTTTTACTCTCTGATCGATAGCTTCAATTTCTTCTTCAGTTGCATATTTTTGATCTTTGATTACGTCCAATACCTGTGTAATCGGGTCAATTTTTTTGTATTCTTCTACTTCTTCTTTCGAACGGTATAATTGTGCGTCAGACATAGAATGGCCTCTATAACGATACGTTTTCATTTCTAGGAAAGTTGGGCCGCCACCGCTTCTGGCTCTTTCGATAGCTTCGCTCATTGCTTCGGCAACTTTTACTGGATTCATTCCGTCAACCGGTCCGCAAGGCATTTCGTATCCTAAACCCAATTTCCAAATATCAGGATGATTTGCGGTTCTTTCGACAGAAGTTCCCATAGCATAACCGTTATTTTCAACGATGAACACTACTGGTAAATTCCAAAGCATTGCCATATTGAAAGCTTCATGAAGTGAACCTTGTCTAGAAGCTCCATCTCCAAAATAAGTTAAAGTTACTCCGCCTGTATTGTTGTATTTATCTCCAAATGCGATTCCAGCTCCTAAAGGAATTTGTCCTCCTACAATTCCGTGACCTCCATAAAAACCGTGTTCTTTTGAGAAAATGTGCATAGAACCACCCATTCCTTTTGATGTTCCAGTTGCTTTTCCTAAAAGTTCAGCCATCACTCGTCTTGGGTCAACTCCCATTCCGATAGGTTGAACGTGATTTCGGTATGCAGTAATCATTTTGTCTTTTGACAAGTCCATAGCGTGTAGGGCACCAGCTAAAACGGCTTCTTGACCATTATATAAATGTAGAAATCCTCTAACTTTTTGTTGAATGTACAATGCGGCAAGTTTGTCTTCAAACTTTCTCCAAAGTAGCATGTCTTCGTACCACTTTAAATAAACTTCTTTTGTAACTTCTTTCATCTGAATTGTTTATTTTGCTATAAATTGTTGTTTTAATATGAAATAATAAAAAAGCATAGGGATTAGCTTCCTGAATTTACAGGTCGTAAAATTAAGACATTCTACGGAAGTAGTAAAATTAAAAATACACTTTTAGAACAATTTTTGTTTTTTTTTATAAAAACTTATTGTTGAACATAAAAGGAAGTAGATTTTTTATCGAATCCGATTTGTATACAACGCCTGTTTCTCCTATGAAATAAATGGCAATTGGAGTTTTCTGTTTAATTTCATATTCGGCAATGGATTGTCGGCAAGAGCCACAAGGAGGAATAGGAGAGCTGGTTTGATTGTTGTCTGAAGCAGCAGTAATAACCATCTTCAATATTTTTGCATCGGGATAAATCGAACCCGCCTGAAAAATGGCCACTCGTTCAGCACATAGACCAGATGGATAAGCTGCATTTTCTTGGTTCGAACCCAAAACTATTTTCCCATTATCTAATAAAAGAGCTGCGCCAACCTTGAATTTTGAATAAGGCGCATAGGCATTTTTCCTTACTTCAATAGCAAGTTCCATTAGATTTTGAATATTGATTGGCAATTCGGAAAAGGACTCAAAAACTGAAAATTGGGTTGTTATTACAATATCTTTCATTTTGATACTTTGGAAAAAAAATCCAAATTTCAATGAAATTTGGATTTATAGTTATTTTTGACGTTGATTAATATTCATCGTATTGGTCTCCGAAATTGAATGTGAGAGAGAAACGTAAAGTGTTTTCTAAAGGATTTTTGACTTGAGATGTCGAAAACAAATACGAAACATCAACTTTTATTGCTGTATATCTAAAGCCTGCTCCAAGAGTGAAATATTGTCTAGCACCTTTGTCTTGATTTTCGTGAAAATATCCCATTCTAAGTGCAAAAGAGTCTTGGTATAAATATTCAGCACCTGCTGAATAGGTGATCTCTTTTAGTTCTTCACTAAAACCACCTGGTGCATCCGAAAAGGATTGGGTTATCCCTTCAAGCCACCCAATACTTTGATAATTCTCATTATTTAATTGATTATCGGCACTATTAATAACACCATCATTATTTAAATCTGTGACAGGTTGCGGAGTAGGTACTAATAGTTTGCTGACTTCTAGATTTAGTGCTACTTTGTTGTAATCATCCAGAATAAAGTCGAAACCACCTCCTAATTTCATATTGGCAGGCAAAAAGTTTGTGTTTTCTTGGGTGTTGTCGTAACTCATTTTAGGGCCTAAGTTTTGAAGATTAAAACCCGCTCTCCATCTTCCGTTGAAATCGTTAAATGACAATTCTTCAGTTTGAAAAAAACCAGCAACATCAACTGCAAAGGAACTTGCAGATGAAGCGTCTCCTACATCAGTTACTACTTTCAGATTAGAATTGATAAATCGGGCACCAACAGCCATCGAGAATTTTTCACTCAACTTCAAAGAGTAGGAAATATCAAAAGCAAATTCACTTGGAGAAACTGTTCTTGGAATATCATCTGCGTTTTCTCGTAGCTCGATTTCGCCTAATCCAAAAAATCGAAAACTACCTGCAAAAGCACTTCTTTCATTGATGCGGTTATAATAGTTGAGTTGTCCTAATGAAATATCGTTTACTAATTCGGTTAAATAAGGGGTGTAACTGATTGAAAAGCCTGTTTTGTCTTTAATAAATGCATATTTGGCAGGATTCCATTGTTGTGAAAAAGAATCAGCAGATGAAGCAACACCGTTATCAGCCATACCTGCAGATCTTGCGTCTGCACTAACTAATAAAAAAGGTACTGCTGTAGTAATAACATTTTCCTGAGCTTTCGCAAAAGAAATTACAAATAAGCAAGCAAAAAGCAAAGATAGTTTTCTCATTGGTTTTGAATAATAATTGGACAAATATAGTATTTAATTAAAGTATAACAAGTTTTTCAAATTTTTCAGTTTTCGAATTGGTTAAGTTCGATTTAACGGTTAGTTTATAGACATAAACGCCTTTTCCTATTTTATTTCCAAAATCATCTTTTCCGTCCCAAGTAATTTCTTTTGACAGAAAACCTTCAGTAGTAACGATTTGGTTTCTTGTCCAAACCACTTTTCCAGTGACTGTTAGTACTTGGACCTGCACCTCTAATGGTTCATAGGGCTTATTATGTGAGAACCAAAATTCAGTATAATTAACAAAAGGATTAGGATAATTTAACACATTAGTCAATGTTATCGACTCGTTTCCAACAACCACAAACTGAATTTCTGCAGTAATTGGATTATTGTAAACATCCCAAGCTTTGAATGTTATGGTATGTAAGCCAATTGCCAAATTACGCAAAGGAAAACGTATGGTTCCTTTTGTAAAATCATTTAAATTGGTTTGATAATAGTCGTTCAATATATAAGGATTATCAACATCTCCATCTAAAATGGCCACTATGTCATGTCCTATTCCGCTGGCGGTATTAATGCCGCTTTCGTCTTCAAGATTAGCAACTAAAAAAGGCGATTCATTTGTGGTTCCTCCAGAAACAAAACTTTCATCGTTCATGTATAACTGCACTCTTGGATTATTATTGTCTGCGACCGCATTTTCATTTATTCCACCCACTTTTATGTTAGTATCATAACCAGCTTGATTTTCGAATGACTGATTTTTTTTGGAATAAAAACTTATTTTCCCATTGCTTATTGGAACTCGAATGTCTCTTGGTACAATAAAACTAAATTCAAATTGACCGTTTACAACTGAGGCATTTCCTCTAAAAATGGTTTCGCCTAACACATTAAAAGGCATTGCAGGGGTGTAACCATCATTGTTTAATGTGGATCTTGTAATGAACTTATCGAATATAGCCGTAGCTAGTTCACCGTTATAATTGGTTAATGGAATGTTGTTTTCGTCTGTAATTTCACCAGATATTTTCATTTTTGCCAATGATTTAAAAACATCTACGGGTTGTGAAACTGGAATATCATTTATTTTTGTAAGTCGTATTTTAGGTTTTGGAATAGCGAGCATTAGTGCTGGGTCGCCAATGTAAAACACTACATTGGTGGAAGAATTAGGATTACTGTTCTTAGAAAGTCTTAAAGATTCAGCAATCGAAGTGTATTGGTTTGAACCGTAGGAAAATAAATATTTAGCTAATACATCATTGAAATTTTCAGCACTATATTGGCCTATTTCTCGAATGGTAGTTATCATAGAAATCGCACCTCCTTTTGGATTCCAAAAGGTGTATTCACCTGCAGTAGGTCTCGAAGGATTGTCAAAACGTGAAAAATCACAAGTTATAGTTATGAATAAAGGATATTTGTACTGATTGCTTAAATTTTGCCCATCCGATTTTTCCCAAAGTCGCTCGCTTGCAAGGCCATCCTCCCCGCCGTGTCCTAAGTAGTTAAAAACCAAAGCACCTTTTTCGAAGGCACTAAATAAATCAGTTCGTGATTTTGGATAACGCGAACCGCCAGCTGATGCTTCTTGAGTATAGGAGTCTAATAATATTTTATTGACGTTCAAAAATGGTTTTTCCGAAGTAATTTTATCTGCCAAATTATTTTGTCGGCTTTGCAAGCTGGCATCTGAAGATTTGTCGGAATCATCACTAATCATTACATAATTATTTCTCCAACCACCATACGATTTTACATCATAATATTCTATAACTTTGTTTACCATTTCATCTGCTTGGGAAGTATTATCGTTTATCATTCTCCCTACAGCTATGTCAATTCCGCCATAGAATGAGCCTATATTTCCTTCGCTAGCATCCATTAATCCGAAGAAATCATCTGATGCAAAAGCAGATTCTCCTGTAGTATTGCTGTTTAATGCATGATATATAGGTACTATATTAGTATTGTTTGAAATTCTGTTTTTATAATCGTATGAGGCATCACCAAAAAGATTGACGTATTTTATTTTTTTTTCGGGTGATGAAGCGTTATTATAAATGTACTTAATGCAATTTCTAATAGCTGCAATGTCTTGTTTTCCAGATGAAAATTCTTGATATATGGTTTCGAGAGTAATGACTTTAACATTCAAATTCGAATATGTACGATGAAAATTAGCCAATTTTTCGGCTTGATTCGATAAAAATGCTGGAGTTATAATGACATAATCAATGTCTTGAAATTGACCTTGATTGTTTTTGAATAATGTTCCTTTCAAGTTTTGATTGGCTATTTTTGTTTTGTTAGTTTTTAAAGGAGTATAATAATCCAAAGCATCAAGAGCCACATATTTTTTGATTTCACCAAGATTAGCTTTGAAAGAAAAGGAGGCTTGATTTGTGTTTTCAATTTTAGTCACATTGTAAATATCGGTAACATCCCAAATTTGAGAGATTCCATTTGCATTTGAAATAGTATAATTTACAATTCCAAAACTAGAATTTGATAAGTCATATTGAAAAAGAAATTGTTTGCCGTAACCCTTAAGGTTTCTTTTAGCCGTTAACATAATTTTATCAAGATACCCTTTTGAACCAGGCACGCCATTGTTGTTATAGGTTAATTTAATTTTTACATTTTCTGAACTAGGAAATGTGGTATTGCTGGGCAATGAACTTTCATAAAATAGAATTCCTGAAAATTGAACAAGAGCGGGAAATGACATTGTTCCTAACTCTTGACCATTAGCCGAAACCTTGAAAGTTGTTGGAGTAAATGCCGCCGAAGCCGTGTTGATAGTAAGTTTTATTGGTGTTGAAGTGTCGATGTTTGGAAAATTAAATGGAAATTCTTGTTCTTGGTTAATGTCAAATACTTCGCCAAACCATTTGCGACCTAGATGTCCAATATTAACCAAGTCGATTTCGTAGAATTGATGGTCGTCAAATGTGGATAAATTCAAAGTGCTGTTTCCAGAAGGCTGTGTCATATTTTGAATTCTTTTCCCGTCACTACCTTGAACTGTAATATAATAATAGGATTTGGAATCATATAAATTTATGTTGGTTTGACTTTCTTGATTCCAAGTGTCAACTCCTTCGGCATAAAATAGAATATAATCTTCATCATTAAAAACACCATCATTTTCGCCAATGATTTGTATCGCATTTTCAGTTAAATCAGTTGGGTAATAAGTCGCATTTGATAAAGGCAACATTCTGCCTCCATTACCATAGATTTTTACTTTTTTTGGATTAACTCCGTTTACATTAAGACCTAATTGTTGTAAAAATCCTTTAGAAATTTTATAAACACCTGATTTTTCAACGTAAAATTGATACCAATCTCCAGTTGATAAAACGGAATTTGTAATGACACTATTACTATTAGTTTCTGAAATTCTGGCAGCGTTGTTTGTACTAATGGAATAAGAAAAGGATTTAATTCGTTTGTAGCCCAAATCGTCTTTAATAATTGGTGATAATACAATAAAAGATTGTTTTACATCTCTTGATTGATTGTTTTTAATTATGGCAGACGGGGTTTTAGGAATGTTTTCGGGCTCTAAGTCTCCAAGCTGAGATTTGTTAAGGGATTCATAAACAACATTGGAGAGTTGTATTGAATTTCCATTTGTTGCATTGAGATTTTGTATAAAATAAATTACTTTTTTTGAATCATCATAGCTAAAACTGTTTCCGTCAAATTGTGGAACGTTGATTTTGTTGTTGCCATAAAACATTTCGCTCTTTTCAAGCCACTCAATTGTAACATCTCCTTTTAATTGGGCAAAAGAGGTGAAAGGAATTAGAATTAAATAAACCAAAAGTTTTTTTTTCATATGTAGATATTTATTGTTTTTTATCGGTCATATGTAATTGCTTCGCCTGTTCTCTTCGTTCGAGCCGCATATATCTTCATCGGTGTTTGCGACCAATTTTAGGTCATGCTCATTTCATATATGTAAATTTTGATTTTTCATCTGTCATATATGGTATGCTTCGCCAGTTCGACTCTGTCTCGGGTCGCCTTTTACTTATTGGTGTTTGCTTACGCAAACTTGTTGTTAATGGCGATTTCATAGTCTTATAAAACGCAATAATTAAAAAAATATTACAGGAAGTAAAAATATATCATTTAGTCTAATTTTAATAATAAATAATATAAATTTGCGTTTGATTTATTCAAGTTATTGAAGAAAAATTTAGATCTGTTTATTATAAAAAAATGTTGTTGCGGTTTAATTGTTAATTATTATATTGCACCACTGAAATTATTATTTACTAAAGAGTATGAAATTAAATAAAATTATGACCTTACGTTTAATATTATCAATGATTTTGATTGTTGGTTTTGCTAGTTGTAGCAAAAAATCGAGTTCAAGAAACACTTCACAAGCAACAGGATGGAAAATTGACAGCAAAAAATCCACAAAAAAACAAGAAGCTGGTCCAGGTTTGGTTTTTATTGAAGGAGGAACATTTACAATGGGCAAAGTTCAGGACGACGTTATGCGTGACTGGAATAATACGCCTAATCAACAACACGTTCAATCCTTTTATATGGATGAGACTGAGGTAACCAATGCAATGTATTTAGAATATCTAGATTGGGTTAAAAAAGTTTTTCCTCCAACTGATGAAAAATATAAAGATATATATGAAGGTGCCACCCCAGACACCTTGGTTTGGAGAGACAGATTGGGTTATAATGAAACAATGACCAATAACTATTTGAGACATCCTTCTTATGCAGAATATCCTGTAGTTGGTGTCAACTGGATTCAGGCTGTTGAGTTTTCCAAATGGAGAACAAACCGTGTGAACGAAGCCTTGTTAGAAAAAAATGGCTATCTGAAAAAAAATGCTAAAACATTAGATGTTACTGCTGATGCTAATTTTGACACTGAAACTTATTTAAACTCTCCAACATCTGTCTATGGAGGAAATTCTGAAATAGTATTGCCAGGAAAATATGCGGATAAAAAAGGCGGTGTTAGACAACCAAAAGCTGGAAAAGATGGTAAAGTTGTTGCACCAACCAATATTTACGCACAACGTTCCTCAGGAATTCTGTTGCCAGAATACAGATTGCCAACCGAGGCTGAATGGGAATATGCGGCTGCGGCTGATGTTGGACAAAGAGAATACAACATATACAAAGGACAAAAAAAATATCCTTGGTCGGGCAGTTATACTCGTTCTGGGAAAAGACAAAGTAAAGGTGATCAATTGGCCAATTTCAAACAAGGAAATGGAGATTATGGCGGAATTGCAGGATGGTCAGATGATGGAGCTGATATTACCAATAGTGTGAAAAAATATCCTGCCAATGATTTTGGATTGTATGATATGGCTGGGAATGTAGCCGAATGGGTTATGGATGTTTATAGACCAATTGTAGATAACGAAGCAAACGATTTTAATTATTTTAGAGGAAATCGATACACCAAAAATAAAATTGGGAAAGATGGTAAAATCAGCATAATTGGGAAAGATAGTATTCAATTTGTAACTTTAAGCAATGGTAAAAAAGTGGCAACTAGTTTCCCAGGACAAATAGCTCAAGTTCCAGTAGATGAAAACGAAACTTATTTGAGACAAAATTTTGATAAAAGTGACAATATTAATTACCGTGATGGCGACAAGCAATCTACAAGATATTTTAATTTTGCAGATTCAGAAACGGATATCAAAAAAAGGGGTGACGAAAATGCAATGTATAATTCTCCTAAAAACAATGTTACAATTGATAGTTTAGGAAATAGGGTACGAAAATACGATAAAAGCAATAAGAGAACCACCTTAGTAGATGATAATGTTAGGGTTTACAAAGGAGGTTCTTGGAGAGACAGATCTTATTGGTTAGATCCAGCTCAAAGAAGATATTTTCCTCAAGATATGGCTACAGATTATATCGGTTTTAGATGTGCTATGTCTAAACTAGGATCAAAAACTATTAAAAGAAAATCAGCAAGAAATTAATTTATAGATACTAATAATTATAAAAAGCCCAATGATTAGGGCTTTTATTTTTTAAAAATTGTTTAGTATGGAAATCTCATACATCCACAGCTTGTTTTTACAATGCCATTCGGTTTCGATTGATACCCGAAAAATACAACCGAATTCCTTATTTGTGGCAATCAAAGGCGAAAATTTTGATGCCAATACTTTTGCAAATGAAGCGCTTGAAAAAGGGGCTTCGTTTGTTATTATTGACAATAAAGATTATTATATCGACCAAAGAACAATTTTGGTTGAAAATAGCTTGGTTTGCTTGCAAGAATTGGCAAAATTCCACCGAAAATATTTAAAATTACCAATAATTGCCTTGACTGGTAGCAATGGGAAAACCACAACTAAAGAGTTGATAAATGTGGTGCTTTCTAAAAAGTTTAAAACAAAAGCAACCCAAGGGAATTTAAATAACCATATTGGAGTTCCGCTGACTTTGTTGTCTTTCGATAGTGAGACAGAGTTTGGAATTGTCGAAATGGGTGCCAATCATCAAAAGGAAATTGAATTTCTATGTGAATTAGCAACACCGGATTACGGATATATTACTAATTTTGGAAAAGCTCATTTAGAAGGTTTTGGAGGCGTTGAAGGGGTTATTAAAGGCAAAAGTGAAATGTATAATTATCTTTCTGAAAACGATAAATTAACATTCATAAACTTAGAAGATAAAATACAGGTTGAAAAGTCGGCTGCATTAAAATCCTATACTTTCGGGATAAATAAGGAAATCGCGAATGTGAATATAAAATCTATTGCCGCAAATCCATTTGTTGAAGTTCAATTTTCTGACTTGCAAATTAAAACTCATTTGATAGGGTTGTATAATGCCAATAATATAAATGCCGCTTTAGCCATCGGGAAATATTTTGGTGTTAATAACTCGGAAATTAAAGACGCATTAGAAAGTTATATTCCCGAAAACAATCGTTCCCAATTAATAGCCAAAAAAACAAATCAAATTATTTTAGATGCTTATAATGCCAATCCAAGTAGTATGGTAGTTGCAATTGAAAATTTTTTACAATTAGATGATGCAAATAAAGTTATGATTTTGGGGGATATGTTTGAGTTAGGGACTGAAAGTTCTCAAGAACATAAGGATATTATTAATTTGCTCTTAGATACAAAAGATGTTTCTTTTCATTTCGTTGGAAAAGAGTTTTATACTCACCGAATAAACAACACGAATTTCCTTTTTCATGAAACCTTTGAAGATTTTTCAGAATATTTAAAAGGGATAAAACTTGAAAACAGTTCAATTCTAATAAAAGGTTCTAGAGGAATGGCTTTAGAGAGAACGCTTCAATTTTTGTAATATCCTTATCAGATAATTTCAAAAAATTATAATGAATTCCTTAGTATTAAATGACATTTGTTCTCTATTTGATCCCTTTGATTTTTTAAAATCATCCGGGCGAGAATTTTTCCCATAAGTTCAAAATTTGTCGAAATTGTGGTTATCCCGTTTTCGACAATTTTTTTTAAAGGGGTTTCGTTATAGGAGATAACCCCAAAATCTTCTCCAATTTTTAGGTTTTGAATTTTTGATTTTTCTATTACATGTACTAAATCTCTATCGTTTGGAATGATATAAACTTCCCTCTTTTTAATTTCTCTGTTCTTAAATTCTGTAATGACTTCATAGTAAAATCCAAAATCTTTACAAAAACTCTCAAACCCGATTTTCATTCCAAGAGGTTCCCTGAATCCGGGAAAAATTAAAATTATATTCTGGTATTTGTTCAATTTATTTTTTCCGAGTATTAAGCAATTATAGGTATCTTTTTGATGGTTTTGATATATTGCGGGAAAGGATAGTAATTCTGAATTTGTTTGATCTAAAATAAAAACTTCATTTACTGGTAGGGTTTTTATAGCTGTTGCTGCACCAATTAAATTTGTGGGCATTATAATGTATTTAGTGTAATTTCCATTGCTGTCATCAATGAGTTTTTGAAAAACTTTGATGTTAAAATGATGAAAATAAATATCAACCTGAATGTCCTTTCCTATGTGAATTAAAAAAGAATTATACAGGTCTTCTTTAAAACTATTTAGTTCGTCGAAAAGTAAAAAAATATGTTGTTTTATAATGATTTCAGTACTTTTTACATAGTATCCCTTTCCTAGAATAGCATAAATTATGCCTCTTTTTTTAAGTTCTTCATAGGCTTGCAAAACGGTATCTCTTGACAAAGAAAACTCAAGACAAACCTTGTTTATTGAAGGTAGTTTTTCGTCTTTTTTTAATCTCCCATCTTCTATAATTTTTTCAACTGAAGAGATGATTTGTTTGTATTTAGGGATTCCTTTATTATTATTAATTTCTATGAATTTCATTAAGATATATTTTTTTTTGCAATTTACAAAACAAACTGGTAGGTACTGGTATGTAAAAGTAAATAATTATTCTAAATTTGTTTTTCACATTTACTAAAAAAAGAATTCAAATAAAACACATCCTACATTTTGTTACCTGTACTATTGTGAAATTATTTGGTATAAATGCTTTTGATTGTTATATCTATTTTTAGAAATTGATTATGTAAAAAACAGCAAATAAAGATAAAATTATAATTATAAAACCAAGAATTTTTAAAATACCTGTAAATAATCTCTTTTATTTAGTTCTGATAGAAGTATAAATTATTTAACCCAAAATTTTTATCAATATCATTTGATTTAAAATAAAATTACAAAATGATTACCCTATTATCATATAAGATATGAATGAGATTTTAATTAAAAAAACTACCGATTTTTTTCGGAAATCGTTTAATTCTGATGCTGAGAAAGTAGTTTTATCTCCAGGGAGAATAAACATCTTAGGGGAACATATCGATTATAATGACGGCTATGTTTTACCAGCAGCAATTGATAAAATTATTTGTTTCGCTTTAAAAAAAAATGACTCAAATACAGCCAACATTCAAGCCATTGATTTGAATGAATTTGTTGAAATCGATGTTACAAAAGAAGCTGTATTGAGTGATGTTGTTTGGACAAACTATTTGCGTGGAGTCTTATTTCAATTGAGACTGAAAGGCTATGAAATTGGTGGTTTTAATTGTGCTTTTAGCAGCAATATCCCAACGGGCTCTGGTTTGTCTTCCTCGGCGGCATTGGAATGTGGATTATTATTCGGAATTAATGAAATGTTTAAATTAGGAATTAAATCCATTGATATAGCTTTAATGGGACAAAGAGCCGAACATTGGGTAGGTATAAATTGCGGAATTATGGATCAGTTTTCCAGTGTGATGGGATTAGAAAATAAAGTCATAAAAATTGATTGCCGCACATTGGATTACACCTACCACGACGCAAATTTTGTAAACTACTCCTTACTATTGTTTGATAGTAACGTAAAACATTCATTATTTACCTCCGAATACAATAATCGACGCATCGAATGTGTCGAAGGATTGAGAATCATCAAAGAAAATTATCCTGAAATTGAAAGCTTCCGTGACTGTGATGTAGATCATTTGTTAAGCTTGGAATCTAAAATGTCGGACAATGTTTTCAAAAGAAGTTTATATGCCGTAAAAGAAATCAAACGTGTAATCCAAGCTTGTGAGGCATTAGATAAAGGGGATATTAAAACATTAGGAAAATTAATGTTTGAAACCCACGAGGGATTATCCAAAGATTATGAAGTGAGCTGTGCCGAATTGGACTATTTAGTTGATTTGGCTAAAGCCGAAGAGGATGTAATTGGCTCACGATTAATGGGAGGTGGATTTGGTGGATGTGCCATCACTTTAGTCAAAAAGGGAAGTGAAGCAGTGACAAAAGAAAAATTCACCAAATTATACTTTGAAAAATTTAATATCGATTTAAAAATTTATGATGTGAAAGTTTCTAACGGAACATCAATATATAAAAATTAATGGCAATGAAACGCTCATGAAAATCGTCATTGACATGTTAAAAAATGTTTATAGAGGTTCCATTTTCCAATAAAAAATAAATAGTATAAACAGATGAAACGCCCACGACAATTATCATTGACACACACCAATATGATTATAGGCGTTCCATCTTCCAATAAAAAACAAATATTATAAACAGATGAAAAAATTTGATATCTACGAAGATCCACACAGAAGATTCAATCCACTTATTAACGAATGGGTTTTAGTTTCGCCACATCGGGCTAAACGCCCTTGGCAAGGTCAAAAAGAAACTATTGCTGATGATGGTCGGCCAGTATATGATCCGGAATGTTATTTGTGTCCCGGAAACGTTCGCGCCAATGGAGAAGTAAATCCAAACTACAGCAGTTCTTTTGTATTCGAAAATGATTTTGCTGCATTGAAACAAGAAGAAATTGAGTTTGAAGAGAATACTGAGGCAACTTTTTTCAAAGCCAAACCCGAAAGAGGGATTTCCAGAGTGGTTTGTTTTTCTCCAAAGCACAACATCACTCTACCAGAAATGGATTTGCCAACAATTGAAGAAATCATTCGTACTTGGCAAAGAGAATACACTGATTTAGGAAATGTTGATTATATTAATTACGTACAAATTTTCGAAAACAAAGGAAGTGTGATGGGTTGCAGTAATCCACATCCACACGGTCAAATTTGGGCGCAGTCTTCATTGCCAACACAAATCGAAAAAACACAAAATAGCTTAAGAAATTATTTTGATAAAAACGGAAGCAACTTGCTTTTGGATTATTTAGCAAAAGAATTAGAAGCCAAGGTGCGTATCGTAATTGAAAACGAACATTTTGTGGCTTTAGTCCCTTTTTGGGCAATTTGGCCTTTTGAAACATTGATTGTGTGCAAACGTCACGTCACAAAAATTACCGATTTTAATGCAGAAGAAGTAGCGGCTTTTGCCCCAATTTTAAAACAATTGACATCAAAATACGACAATCTTTTTGAGACTTCTTTTCCTTATTCATCCGGTATTCATCAAGCGCCGACCGATGGAAATGAGCATCCAGAATGGTTGTTTCATATGCACTTTTATCCGCCGTTATTGCGTTCTGCAACAGTTAAGAAATTTATGGTAGGTTACGAAATGATGGGAGAATCTCAACGTGATATCACTGCTGAAAAAAGTGCTCAAATGCTGAGAGATTTATCAGATTTACATTATAAAAGCAAATAAGACATGAAAGTATTAGTAACAGGAGGCCTCGGATTTATTGGCTCGCATACCGTTGTTGAATTGCAAAACGAAGGTTTTGAGGTGGTTATAATTGACAACCTTTCTAATTCTTCTTTAGATGTTTTAGAAGGTATTGTTGCCATTACAGGCAAAAAACCCATTTTTGAAAAATTAGATTTAAGAGAAAAAATATCTGTTCAGAGTTTTTTTCATAGACATCAAGATATTAATTGCGTAATTCACTTTGCTGCTTCAAAGGCTGTAGGCGAAAGTGTTGCGAATCCATTATTGTATTATGAGAATAACATTTCATCATTGATCTATTTACTACAAGAATTAGAGAAAAAAGAAGAAGCTCATTTTATTTTTAGCTCCTCTTGTACGGTTTACGGTCAGGCCGATGTTATGCCTATTGATGAAAATGCACCGATAAAGCCCGCAATGTCTCCTTATGGGAACACAAAACAAATTGGAGAAGAAATAATTACAGACGTTTCTAAAGTTAGTAATATTAATGCAATATTACTTCGGTATTTTAATCCAATTGGGTCACATCCTTCTGCTGAAATAGGTGAATTACCTATTGGTATTCCTCAAAATTTGGTGCCATTTATTACCCAAACTGGTATTGGATTGCGTAAGGAATTAATGGTTTATGGCAACGATTATCCAACAGTTGACGGGACTTGTATTCGTGATTATATTCACGTTGTCGATTTAGCAAAAGCACATGTTGTAGCAATGCAAAGATTATTGGAAAATAAAAATGAAGAAAAAATTGAAATTTTTAACTTGGGAACGGGTGTTGGAAGTTCGGTTTTAGAAGTGATTTTAAGTTTTGAAAAAGTAAGTGGCAAACCTTTTCCATACAAAATTGTTGACAGAAGAGAAGGCGATGTGACAATGGCTTATGCAAGTACCAACAAAGCAAATACAGTTTTGGGCTGGAAAACAGAATCTTCCTTAGATCAAGCCATGGAAAGCGCTTGGAAATGGGAACAGAAAATAAGAACTAAATAATTTTATAAAATAAAATAGATTTAGTACAAACCAAAATAAAATATCTAACAAAACAATTATGAAAACATTACAAATAGCGGACTATTTAGTCTTTCTTGTTTACTTTTTTATTGTATCTGGATATGGTTATTGGATATACAAACGGAAACAAACAGTTTCTCATACTGCTTCACATGATTATTTTTTGGCCGAAGGATCACTAACTTGGTGGGCAATTGGTACCTCTCTAATCGCTTCCAATATTTCTTCCGAGCAATTTATTGCTATGTCTGGTAATGGATTCAAAATGGGTTTAGCTATTGCAACCTATGAATGGATGTCAGCTTTAACCTTAATTATCGTTGCTGTATTTTTTATTCCGGTGTATTTAAAGAACAAAATATACACAATGCCTCAGTTTCTTAATCAAAGATACAACGGTGACATTGCTATGATTATGGCTGTGTTCTGGTTATTATTGTATGTTATTGTAAATCTAACTTCTATTCTTTATTTGGGAGCATTAGCAATTAATGGAATTTCTGGAATAAACCTCGATTTGTGTATGTATGGTTTGGCGTTTTTTGCAATTATTATTGCCCTTGGAGGAATGAAAGTAATTGGATATACCGATGTTATTCAGGTGGTTTTCTTAATATTTGGAGGCTTAGTAACAACTTATCTTGCATTAGATAAAGTGGCTGAATTAAATGGTCAACACGGAATGATGCAAGGGTTCAACTATATGATGGGTCAATCGGGAGATCATTTTCACATGATATTTCAAAAAGATAGCCCCAATTTTCCTAGTTTACCTGGTCTTACTGTTTTATTAGGCGGTATGTGGATTGTTAATTTAAATTATTGGGGATGTAATCAATATATTACCCAAAGAGCTTTGGGTGCTGAATTGAAAACAGCTCGAAGTGGAATATTATTTGCTGCTTTCTTAAAATTATTAATGCCAGTGATTGTGGTTTTGCCTGGGATTGCAGCTTATGTTATATATTCAAAAGGTGGATTTCAAACAGAATTATTAGGTCCTGATGGAGTTTTAAATCCTGACAGATCCTATCCAGTATTGTTGAATTTATTGCCGGTAGGCTTAAAAGGATTGTCTTTCGCCGCTTTGACCGCAGCGGTTGTAGCATCATTAGCTGGTAAGGTAAATAGCATCTCGACAATTTTTACATTGGATATTTACAAGAAAAAAATTGATGTGGATTGCAGTGAGAAAAAAATGGTAAGTGTCGGAAAATGGACGGTTTTTGTTGCTATGTTATTGGCCGTAGTTATTGCTCCACATTTAGGAATTGACAAAAAAGGAGGATTTGAATTTATCCAAGAATACACAGGATTTGTAAGTCCGGGTGTTTTTGCGATGTTTATTTTAGGATTCTTCTGGAAAAAAACGAGTTCCAATGCAGCTATGTTTGCCACAATAGGTGGATTTGCATTGTCAGTTGTATTCAAGTTTTTGCCTAATTGGATGAATTTAGAGTTTTTACACAATCTTGGTTTTTCAGCTTTAGTTCTTCAAGAAGATGGAACAAGTTTGTACGAAATTCCATTTATTGACCGTATGGGATTTGTATTCTTAATCTGCGTGGCATTGATGGTTGTGATAAGTTATATTGACGAAAAGAGAGGAGTAAAATCTAAAGGATTAGAAGTAGATGCTTCTATGTTCAAAGTAAATAATGCATTTTTGGCAGGATCATTAATTGTATGTGGAATATTAGTTGCCTTATATACCATTTTCTGGTAAAATGACTCTATTAATCAAGAACAATTCAATTAGTTTAATCGGAAACTTCAGAGTATTTTGTATTCTGAAGTTTTTATTTTTAGCAGATATTTTATTAATTTCTATTGAACTTATTTGGTAAAAACAGTTATCATAAAAACAAGATGAAGAATGCTATTATAGCTAAAGAAAATTTTAGAAAGCGAATCGACGATCAAGAAGTAACACTTTTCAATTTAAAAAACAAGAATGGTTGTGTTTGTCAAATCACTAATTACGGGGCACGAATAGTTTCATTTTTCTTGTTCAAAAAGGGAAAAGCTCCTGTTGACGTAATCTTAGGCTACGATTCAATTAACAATTATCTAAATGATGATTTTTATTTAGGAGCCATTGCTGGTCGTTATGCCAATAGAATTGCCAAAGGAAAATTTTCATTAGATGGCAAAGAATATTCTTTATTCGTAAATAATGGACCTAACTCTCTACATGGAGGTCAAAAAGGATTCGACAAAGTGGTTTGGAAGACCCAACCTTTTTTGAATGAAAAAGAAGAAGAAGCCATCGAATTAAGATATCTTTCAAAGGATGGTGAGGAAGGTTATACCGGAAATTTAGAAGTAAAAGTAATTTATACTTTGACCAATAAGAATGAAATTAAAATTGATTACTGCGCAGAAACAGATGCTAAGACCGTGATTAATCTTACTAATCACGTCTATTTTAATTTAAAAGGAGCTGGCGAAGGTCTTATAACTTCCCATGATTTGGTTTTAAATGCTGATTATTTTACACCAACGGATAGTAATTCGATTCCAACTGGTGAAATTCGCAGTGTTACTAACACGCCTATGGATTTTAGAAGTGCTCATAAAATAGGAGAACGTATTAATGACGATTATATCGAATTAATTCAAGGAATTGGATACGATCATAATTGGGTATTAAATAAAGAAAACAGCAAATTAAGTCATTTCGCGACTGTTAAAGAAGTTTCAACAGAGATAGTATTGAACGTATATACTACAGAGCCAGGAGTACATTTTTATTCTGGAAATTATTTAGATGTAAAAAACGGAAAAGAGTCAAAAACATACCCTGCTCGTTCTGGATTTTGTCTCGAAACACAACATTTTCCAGATTCTCCAAATCAAGATAATTTCCCAAGTACTGTATTGAATCCTGGAGAAATTTATACTCAGACCACAGTTTATCAATTT
>JACCEC012775863.1_pt1 | contig 19897 bp, 9 predicted proteins | sample 7450121 | NCBI WGS metagenome assembly JACCEC01 (sample SAMN15323455, study PRJNA562643) | freshwater metagenome | isolation source: river surface water | place: USA:Blue River Watershed | collected 2017-08-18 | reverse complement strand
GGATCGCGGAGCACCGGCAGGAGGCTGCCGCCGGCGACGCCGGCGGGCAGCGGGTCGCGGGCGCCGGCAAGCGCGGCGAGGGTGGGTAGGATGTCGCACGCGGTCACGGGCACGCGCGAGCAGACGTTGGCCGGGATGCCGGGGCCGCGGACGAGAAAGGGCACGCGGAGTCCGCCTTCGAGCACGGAGCCTTTGCCGCCGGCGAGCGGGGCGTTGCCGTTGCGCCCCTGGCCGCCGTGGTCGGCGGTGTAGAAGACATAGGTGTTGGCGGCGAGGCCGAGCCGGTCGAGGGCATCGAGCAGCTGCGCGGTGACGCGGTCGACGAGATCACCGGCGTCGCCGTTGCCGTCACGGCCGCGGGTATTTTCGCGGCGCTCCTGATCGGGGTAATGGGAGAGCTGGAGGTAGAAGGGACGGCCGGCGCGGGCGGCGGCGGTGATGAAGGCGATGCCGCGCTCGGTCATGCCGGGAGCTTGTTGCGGATTGGGGTTGGCGACGTTGTCGGGGCCGCCGTTGGAGGTCGGCCCATCGCTGGCGTCGAAACCGTGGCGCGCGGGATCGGTGCGGCCGACGTGCCACTTGCCGAAATGCGCGGCGGTGTAGCCGAGCGGCTGGAGGAGTTCGGCGACCGTGATGGCGGAGGCGGGCAACTCGAGCACGGGTTCGGGCGGGATGAGTTTCGTGCGCGGGGTGCCGCTGTCGCGGCCGACGCCGACGTAGGTCATGCGGAGTTCGGCGGGATTGCGGCCGGTGAACAACGCGGCGCGCGAGGGCGTGCAGCGCGGCGACAGGGCGTAGCCGTAGGCGAAGCGCATGCCTTCGCGGGCGAGGCGTTCGAGTGCGGGGGTGCGGACGGTGGCGCTGCGCGAGGCGGGCAGACGGTCGTCCATCTGGACGGAGGTGTTGGGCCAGCCCTGGGCCTCGGCCATGATGACGACGAAGTTGGGCGGCGGCGTGGCCGGTGCGGCGGCGGCGAAACCGGTGCAGCCGAGCAGGGCAACGGCGAGCGGCGCGGCGAGGAGGTGCGGGGTGCGGATGACGCGGGCGGTGAAGGTGGAGAACACGGGGAAAAGGGAGAACGTGCGGAGTTAAGGGCGCAGGGCGGGGCGGTTGCGGTCGGCGTTGCCGCCTTTGCGTTTGCCGGCGTCGGGCCCGGATCCGCCGCGGCGGTCGCCGGCGCGGTAGGTTGCCTCCACGATTTTTCCGGCGGGGTCGGTGAAGGTGAAGTGCCAGGTATCGGGGGCGGTTGCGACGAAGCGGATGGATGCGGGGCGGTCGCCGACGGTGTAGGTGAGAAGGTTGTCCTTGTGCTCCGCACCGGCAGTGAAGCCGGTGATGCGGGCGCCGCGGAGCGCGGTGAGGGCGGGGCGGACACCCTGGGCGCGCGGCTGCGGATCGACCTGTTCCTCGCGTTCGACGACCACGCCGTGGAAGCCGCCGTTCACGTAGGGATAGCGGTTGGAGGCGTGGTAGTGGTAGCCGAGCTCGGGCGTGGAGTGGCCGTTGCAGACATCGAGTCCGGTGGGCTTGGAGCCGTCGGGCTCGGTCAGGCCGTGGATCGGGTAGCCGTCGAGGGCGTAGGCGAGCGGGAGGCGGGGGCCGAGGATGTCGGCGAGGTGGAGCGGGGCGACGTGGTAGTGGTAGTCGTCGGCCCGACCGCAGTGGCCGCCCCAGCGGTCGAGTTCGCCGATCTGGGCGGAGAGTTCGCCGCGGTTGTTCTGCGGGTTGAAGATCGGGATGCCGTTGGCGGCGAGCGCGACGGCGCCGCGGAGGAAACGGTCGCGGATCAGGACGGGTTGGGCGGCGGGCATGGGCCGGAGGGGGATGCGCCAGGCGTTTGCGCCGGTGTAGGGCTGGGGCAGCGGGACCTGCTGCTGCCAGGCGGTGATGCCGGTCATCATGCCGTGGGCGGGCAGGCCGGAGGATTCCACGTGGAGGTGAGTATCGTCCCATCGGATACGCACGGTCGGGGCGAATTTCGCGAAGGCCGCGGCCTGCGGCGGGGCGGCGGCGGCCGGGGTAACGGCGAAAAGCGGCGGGGCGGGGAGCGCGGGAGAAACGAACAGCGCGGTGCGGACAGCAACCGGGGCGGCGGCGAGCGCGAGGGCGGGCGCGGAGAACTCGCGCGCGAAGCGGCGGGCGGTGGCGTCGTGGGCGGGCTCGCCGATCACGTGGGCCAAGGCGGAGGTGCCGGTCAGCGAGGCGGCGAGGACGAGCGCGAGGGCACGGGAGTTCATGGCGAAAGGAAGGTGGAAGGGGTCAGCGCTGGGGGGCGCCGGAGGTGTCGAGATTGGGCTGGGTCTGCCAGCGGGGAGTCCAGCCGGGTTTCTCGATGCGGGTGCGGAAGATCACGGTGTTGTCGAGGTCGAGGTCGCTGCTCCAGATCCAGCGGGCGCCGGCGAAGTCGGCCTGGTAGAACGGCTCCTTGGGGCCGATGCGCTGCCCGGTGTATTCGGTGGCGTGGTCCCACGCGCGGTCGTCGAAGTCGACGGCGAACCAGTTTTCGGGGAGCGGCGTGGGTTCGACGCGCGGGTTGACGATGTCGCGGTCGAGCGGACCGCGGGAGAAGACGCGGACCTTCCACGAGGCGTTGGTCACGGTGCCGTCGGCGAACTTCAGGATGAAGCCGCCGTCGCCGATCTGCGTGCCGTATTCGAGGCCGGTGCGCGGGTCGGCGTTGTCCTTGGCGAGCACGGCGATGGTGAGCGGATACTCGGGGAGGAAGTCGAAGCTGACGACGTTGTGCGGGAGGAAGTCGATGGGGTCGATGGCGACCGGGCGGCCGTTGAGGTAGAGCATGAACCAGTTGTCGGCGTAGACGTGGCCGCGGACGGTGTCGGCGATCGTGGGTTTGATGAGCCGGTGGCCGCCCGGCGGGCCGCGGCGTGGTTCGCCGGCGGTGGCGCGGCTGGGGAGAAAGGCGGAGTAGCCGAGGAGAGCGAGGGCGACCGCGGCGACGAAGAGCATCGCGGCGCAGGTGCCGGCGAGGAGCAAGGTGCGGGGCGGCATGGGCCGAGTGGACCACGCGCAGATTAACGGACCGCCGGGGCGGAGATTAAGAAAGCTTCATCTTTCGCGGCTTGACGGTGAGGGGCGGCGGCGGGGCGATGGGGGCGGTGAAGATCCTGCTCGTCGAAGACGACACGAAGCTCGCCGCGCTGGTGACCAAGGGGCTCACGGCGCGGGGCTTCGTGGTGGACCATGCCGCGGGGGGAGACGACGGGTTCACGCTGGCGACGACGCGGGACTACGATGCGCTGGTGCTGGATATCATGCTGCCCGGGCGGGACGGGCTGAGCATCCTGCGCGAGCTGCGGACGCGGCGCTCCGATGTGCCGGTGGTGCTGCTGACGGCGCGGTCCTCGCTGCCGGAGCGGCTGGAGGGACTGGAGCTCGGGGCGGACGATTACCTGACGAAACCCTTCTACGTGGACGAGCTGATCGCGCGGCTGCAGGCGATCGCGCGGCGCGCCTCGGGGCGGCAGTTGAGCGTGCTGCAGAACGGCGAAGTGTCGGTGAACCTGCTGACGCGCGAAGTGCGGTGCGGGACGGCGGCGGTGGAGCTGACGGCGCGGGAGTATGCGCTGCTCACGTATCTGCTGCGCGCGCCGGGGCGGGTGTTCACGCGGGCGCAGATCTGCGAGCACGTGTGGAACTACCATTTCGATCCGGGCACGAATCTCGTGGATGTCTACGTGCAGCATGTGCGGAAGAAACTGGGCGAAACCGGGCCGGCGCTGATCGAGACGGTGCGCGGGGTGGGATACCGGGCGCGGGCGGTGCCGGCGGGAGGAGCCGGCAAGGCGTGAAGTCGTTCCGCTGGCGGCTGGCGTGGCTGGCCGGGATCACGGCGGCGGTGCCGCTGCTGGGCGTGGGGTTCTACGCGTGGCGGCTGACGGTGCGTTTCAACCTGGATCGGCTCGATCGCGAGCTGCGCAACTTCGGGGCGGCGAATCTCGGGCGGGTGGTGGGCGAGGACCACTGGCGGCGGGCGGAGAGCGCGCTGCGTTTCGTGTCGGGCGGGGACCGGGCGCCGGCGTTTGCGCTGCGGGTGGAGAACTATGGCCGCGAGATCTATCGCTCGCCGCACTGGCCGGCGGGGATCGTGCCGGCGCAGCTGCCGGCGCTGGTGCGCTACGAAGGCGCGCAGGAGGTGCGCGAGCTGCCGGCGCCGCCGCGGCCGGGCGAGCCGATCTCGGCGCGGAATCCGGCGCTGCCCCGGAAGGAGCCGGTGTTTCTGACGACGAAATCCGGCGACAGCGTGTGGCGCGTGGCGGTGATGGGCTCGCCGTATACGACGCTCGTGCTGGCGGCGAACGTGGACGAATTCGACGCGGAGCTGGCGCAGCTGCGCACGGCGTTTCTCGCCGCGGCGCCGGTGGCGCTGGTGCTGATCGGGGCGGGCGCGTGGCTGCTGGCGCGGCGGGCGCTGCGGCCGGTGGAGCTGCTGACGAGCGCGGCGGAGCGCATGACGGCGCGCGGGCTGGACCAGCGGATCGGAGCGGCGGGGCACGACCGGGAATTCGCGCGGCTCGTGACGGTGTTCAATGAGATGATGGATCGGCTGGAGCAGAGCTTCCGGCAGGCGACGCGGTTCAGCGCGGATGCCTCGCACGAGCTGAAGACGCCCCTGGCGTTGTTGCAGGCGGAGCTGGAAGCCGCGGTGGCGGCGGCGCCCGCGGGCTCGGCCGCGCAGCAGACCTGGACGAGCCTCCTCGAAGAAGTGCAGCGGCTGAAGGCGATCGTGCAGAAGCTGCTGCTGTTGTCGCTCGCCGACGCCGGGCGGCTGGAGGTGAACCGCGAGCGGCTCGATCTCGCGGTTCGGCTGGAGAATGTGATCGAGGACAGTGCGGCGCTCGGGCCCGGCCTCACGGTGGAGCGGGAGCTCGCGGCGACGGCGTGGGTGGAGGGCGACGCGGTGCTGCTGGAGCAGGCGCTGCAGAATCTCGCGGGCAACGCGGTGAAATACAACCGGCCGGGCGGGCGCGTGCGGTTTGCGCTGCGCGTCGAGGCGGCCGAGGTCGTCGTGACGGTGGGCAACACCGGCCCGGGGATCGCGGCGGAGGACCGACCGCGGGTGTTCGAGCGGTTCTTCCGCGGGGACCGCGCGCGCACACGGCATCCGCAGGCGGGAGTGGGACTCGGGCTCAGTCTCGCGCGCGAGATCGTGCGCGCGCACCGCGGGGAGCTCGAACTCGCCGCGGCGCGGGACGATTGGACGGAGTTTGTGGTGCGGCTGCCGCGGGCGCCGGAATCGGCCGCCGGCTGACGGCGGGGCGCGACCGGGCGCGCGGACGACTCAGCGCACCGGGATGGAGAACTTGTCGAACTCGACGCCGGCGGGATCGACGGCGCTGAAGTCGGCGCGCTCGCGGTGGAGGGTGACGACGAAGACGTGGTTGCGGCCTTCGGCGCGTGCGAGGTAAGGCGCTTGGGCGAGCGGGTGCGTGGTGCGGGTGGTGACGGACCACGCGCCGTCGCCGAGGTAGCGCGTGCCGGCGGGGTCGGTCTTTCCGCCGCGGAGCGGGTGCGTGACCTTGTAGGTGTGGTCGTGGTTCTCGAAGACGAAGCGGACGCGTGCCTCGTCGAAGAGCGGCACCCAGTTGGCGCGGATGGCGACGGAGACGGCGCCGCCGAACGGCCGATGCGACGGATAAGCGGGCACGTGGTAGAAGGGCACGATCCACGGCGTGTTGCGGCGCCCGGCGAGCGTGGTCCGGAGCCAGTCGGTCTGCGGGCCGGGGACGGGGTTGGTGTGGAAGGAGTCGAGTGCGACGACGCTCAGGTAGTCGCCGAAATCGAGGACGTTGTAGCCGGGCAGGCCGGGAAAGGCGAAGAGGCTGTAGAACATCGCGGCGCGGCCGGGGTGCACGCCGCGGTCCGGGGCGCCGCCGCGGATTTCGTAGGTGTCGCCGTGCACCTCATGGTTGCCGATGGCGGGCACGATCGGAATGAGACGGCCGTCGGGCGCGATCATGGTCTCGGTCCAGAGCCGGAGGAAATCGAACCACTTGCCGACCGCCTTGGGCTCGTTGTTCACGTAGGCGATGTCGCCGCCCATGAGCACGAAGTCGGGCGAACGGGCGGCGGCGACGCGGTTGATCTCGGCGAACTTGTAGTCGCCCGCGGCACCGGCGCTGCCGACGTTGGCGTCGCCGCCCGAGATGAAGACCACGGGGCGGGTGAGTGTGGCGGGGAGGGTGCGGAAGCGGTGTTCGCGGCCGTCGGCGAGGAAGTTGAGCGCGCCCTTCTCCCCGGCGCGGAGGGTGCCGAGGCGGAAGAGGTAGGCGGTGTCGGGCGTGAGGCCGGTGAGCTCGACGGTGTGGACGATGCGCTGCGTGTAGGCCATCGGCTGGGCGCGGCCCTCGACGCGCACCCAGGGCGCGGACGGCGCGGCGGCGGGGCGGAACTCGAGGACCGTGTCGCGGAAGCCCTCGGTCCACGTGGTGTGCCAGTGCACCGTGACGGTGCGGGCGGGGTCGCGTTGCCACGTGAGATAAACGGCCGCGGCGGGGGCGGGCGGCGGGAGCGGTTTCGCCGGCTCGGCGGCGGCGGTCGTGCCGGCGGCTTTCGGGGCCGCGGGCTGCGCGGCGAAGAGTGTGGCGGGGAGGAGGAGGGCGGGGAGGAGTGGGCGGAGGAGGTGTCGCAGCATGGAGGAAATGGGCGGGCGGTGAGCGGAGGGCAGGAAAATGACGGGGAAGCTCTAGCTCAAGACGCGGTGGCGTGCGACTCGGGAGGTGCGGCTTCAGGTTAAGAAACGGCGACGACGGGCACGACGACGCCGCGCGGCAGTCGGGGCGGGGCGTGTTTCACGTCCGGGCGGCGGGCGGAGGTGCGGGGCGGGAGGTCGCCACGCTCACGAGCCAGCCGATGCCGACGCACACGACGATGCCGATCAGGGCGTAGAGGTAGACGTGCGTTTTGGTGAGCCGCTGCACGAGGAGCAGCACGCAGGCGCTCGCGAGGATGCCGGCCCAGGCGCCGCGGGCGTTGGCGCGCCGGAAGAAAATGCCGAGGAGAAACACGCCCGCGAGGCCGCCGGTGGTGAGGCCGAGGATGCCCTGGAAGACGTCGAAGGCGGAGCCGATGCCGACTTTGGCGAGCAGGGCGGCGACGCCGACCGCGACGACGCCGAGACCGGCGGTGAGCCACTGCGCGGTGCGCAGCCAGTGGTGGTCGTCGCGCGGCGGGCCGAGGCGTTGGAGGAAGTCCGTGACGAGGGCGGTGCTGGTGGCGCTCAGGCTGGTGGAGATCGCGGACTGGGCGGCGGCGAAGATGCCCGCGACGACGAGGCCGGCGACGCCGGCGGGCAGTTCGCGCGCGATGAAGAACGGGAGGATGGCGTCGTTGCGCGGCAGGCCGGCGAGGTTCTGCGGGTTCAGCTTGTAGTAGACGTAGATCGCGGTGCCGACGGCGAGGAACGAGAAGGTGTTTACGAGCGCGAGGCCGGCGTTGACCCAGAGCGCGCGGCGGCAGGCGGGGAGGTCCGTCGTCGTCATGTAGCGCTGGATCATGCTCTGGTCGGAGACGTAGGGGACGGTCAGCGAGAAAAGGCTGCCGATGACGGTGACCCAGATGACGTTGGTCGTGAAATCGCCGTCGAGGCGGACCAGCTTGAACTTGTCGGCGGCGGCGGCGGTGTCGATCAGCGTGCCGAGTCCGCCGTCGAGCCGCGTGACGATGAGGCCGAAGGCGAGGAACATCGCGCCGAGCAGAAACACGGTCTGCGCGAAGTCGGTCCAGACGACGCCGGAGATCCCGCCGAAGGCGGAGTAGACGGCGCTGAGTGCGCCGATGAGCAGGATGCAGAGGTAGATATCGAGGTCCGTGACGGCGGCGAGCGCGAGCGCGGGCATGTAGATCACGACCGCCATGCGGCTGACCTGGAAGAGGACGAATGCGGTGGAACCGTAGAGCCGCACACCGAGGCCGAAGCGTCGCTCGAGGTATTCGTAGGCCGAGGCGGTCTTCAGGCTGCGGAAGAGCGGGAGGAACACGAGGACCACGAGCGGGATGACGACGAGGATGGGGAGGTTGACGAAGGCGACGGTCCAGTCCTCGGCGTAGCCCTTCGCCGGAATCGACATGTAGGAGATGGAGCTGACGTTGGAGAGGCTGATGCCGACGACCCACCACGGGATCGCGCCGCCGGCCTTGAAGTATTGGTCGGTGGAGTTGTTGCGGCGCGTGAACCAGAGCCCGAGCGCGAGGGTTGCCAGGAGATAGCCGGCCAGCGTGAGGTAGTTGAAGAGGCCGAAGGAAACGTGGGACATCGGGAAAGCGGGGACGTGAGGGAAGGTGGGGAAGAGATCCCGCCACGGGCGTATGGCGCGTGCGGGTGGGGAAGCCGCGGCGGGGGGGAGAAAACGGGCGCGGAGGCGGAGGAGGAAAGGCGAAAGGGGAGGTTCCGCAAGGGAACCGGCATGGGATCGCGGAATCGGCCGAAATAAATTCTGCGCTTCGCACCGGCGGAGAGATCGTCCTTGCTCACGCCAAAATCCCCATGAATCGGCGTGAATTTATGACGGCGACGGCTGCGGCGGGTGCGATTGCGGCCCTGCCCCGAAACGCGCAGGCGGCGACCGCGGTCGACGCGTTGCTCGCGGAAATGGTGCAGGCCAACGATGCCCGGATCCCGGCGCTGCTGGCGCGGCAGGAGCGCACGGCGGGGCACCGCTGGCGGGGCGGCGTGCCGGATGGCCACGGGATATTCTCCGCGGGCGGCGGGGCGGGCTTCGTCTCGGCGCTCGCCTGTGCGGCGGTGGCGCCGGGGTCGCGTTATGCGGGCGGGGCCGAGCTGGTGGAACCGCTGCGGCGGGCGGCGGAGTTCCTGCGCGCGATCCAGCACGAGGACGGAACGATCGATCTGTATACGACCAATTTCCGTTCGCCGCCCGACCTCGCCTTCGTGCTCGAGGTGGTGTGTCCGGCGGGCGCGCTCCTGCGCGGGAGCGGGGTGCCGGCGCTGCGGAGTGTGGCGGAGGAGTTCGGTGAATTCATCCGGCGGGCGGCGGACGCGCTGGTGACGGGCGGCGTGCACACGCCGAACCACCGCTGGGTGGTGTGCGCCGGGCTGGCGCTGGCGCACAGCCTGTATCCGGATCCCCGATATGTGGCGCGCGTCGGCGAGTGGCTCGCGGAGGGCATCGATATCGATCCCGACGGACAATATACGGAGAAGAGCACGACGGTCTATTCGCCGGTCGTGAACCGGGCCTTGATCACGGTGGCGCGGCTGCTCGACCGGCCGGCGCTCCTGGAGGCGGTGCGGCGCAATCTGGAGATGACGCTCTATTATGTGCATCCCGACGGCGAGGTGGTGACGGAGGCGTCGCGGCGGCAGGACCGCTACCAGCGGGGGAGCATGGCGCGTTACTATTACGGTTACCGGTGGTTGGCGCTGCGCGACGGCAACGGGCGGTTCGCGGCGATGACGCGGCAGATCGAACGGCAGGCGCGGAAGCAGATCGGGGAGCTGCCGGCCTTGCTCGCCGAGCCGGAGCTGCGGCGGGAGCTGCCGGCCGATGCGCCGCTGCCGACGGATTACGCCAAGGTGTTTGCCCATTCGGCGCTGGCGCGGATCCGGCGCGGGGCGGCGAGTGCGACGGTGCTCGCGCAGAACACGACGGTGTTTTCCTTCCGCAAGGGCGCGGCGGCCCTGGAGGCGGTGCGTTTCGCGAGTGCGTTTTTCGGCAAAGGGCAGTTCGAAGGCGCGGAGCTGGTGGTGCGCGACGGAAAATACCTGCTGCGGCAGGAGCTCGACGGACCGTATTTCCAGCCGCTCTCGCGCGATCAGATCGCGAACGGCGACCACGTGCGCATGGCGCCGAACGGCACGCTCGCGCCCGGGGCGAAGGCGCTGCGGGCGCGGAGCAACGTGCAGACGCTGGTCGCCACCTGCGAGGTCGCGGAGGTGGCGGGGCAGCCGGGGGCCTTTGAGCTGGCGATCGCGCTCCGCGGCACGGAGCGCGTGCCCGTGGCGGTGGAGCTGGCGTTCCGCCATGGCGGCAAGCTGGAGGGCGTGGAGCCGGCGGGCGACGGCGCGAAGGATGCCTTCGTGCTGCGGGGGGCGCAGGGGCGCTACACGGCGGGCGGCGACACGATCGAGTTCGGGCCCGGGCGCGTGGAGCACACCTATGTGCAGCTGCGCGGGGCGTTGCCCAAATGGGACGGGCAGTGCGTGTATCTCACGGGCGTCACGCCCTTCGAGGTGCGGCTGCGGATCGCGTGATGTTTTCTCCGATGAAAAATTCCCCGAGTCTCATCCGCGCGGGCGCGTGGCTGGCGGCGGCCCTGTGGTGGTCCGGCTTGGTGCCGGCGGAAAGTCGCGCCGCGGCGACGGAACGGCCCAACATCCTTTATCTGTATGCCGACGACATGGGTCTGGGCGACGTCTCGTGCTACAACCCCCGCAGCGCCTGGCGCACGCCGCACCTCGATCGGCTGGCGCAGGAGGGCATGCGCTTCACCGATGCGCACTCGGGGTCCGCGCTCTGCACGCCGAGCCGTTACGCGCTGCTCACGGGGCGCTACGCGTGGCGGAGCCGCTTGAAGCAAGGGGTGCTGCAGGGCTACCACGGGCGGCTGATCGAGCCCGGGCGGGCGACGGTGGCGTCGTTCCTGCGCGAGCGGGGATATGCGACGGCGGTGGTCGGGAAGTGGCATCTGGGGCTCGACTGGGTGCGGCGGAGCGAGCGGCTGGAAGACGTGGATTTTTCCCAGCCGTTCGGGGGCGGGCCGCTGGCGCTGGGGTTTGAGCGGTTCTTCGGCATCAGCGCGTCGCTCGACATGCCTCCGTATGTCTGGTTGCGCGACGACCGGGCGACGCGGGTGCCGACGGGCACGATCGGCGACAGCCCGGCGCCGAAACTCTGGCGCGGCGGCCCGATCGGGGATGACTTCCAGATGGATGCGGTCCAGACGCGTTTCACCGACGAGGCGCTGGCGTTTATCGACGACCGGGCGGCGGCGCGCGATCGCCGGCCGTTTTTCCTCTATCTGCCGTTTGCGTCGCCGCACACGCCGGTGCTGCCCACCGGCAAGTTCGACGGGGCGACGAAAACGACGCCCTACGGCGATTTCGTGGCGCAGTTGGACGCCGACATCGGGCGCCTGCTGGAGCGTTTGGAGAAGCACGGCCTGACGCGAAACACCCTCGTGATCTTCACGGCGGACAACGGCTTCGCCCCGCCCGGCGGGCTCGAGGGCCTGCAGCGGATCGGCCACGATTCGAGCGGCGGTTTCCGGGGCGTGAAGGCGGACCTCTTTGAGGGCGGCCATCGCGTGCCGTTCATCGCGCGCTGGCCTGCGGTGATCCGGCCGGGGCAAGTGAGCGAGGCGCTGGTGGGGCAATTGGATCTGTTTGCGACCTGTGCGGATATCCTCGGGGTCGCCGTGCCGCCCGAAGCGGCGGAGGACAGCGTGAGCCTGCTCCCGGTGCTGCGTGGGGCGCAGCCGACGGCCCGGACGACGCTGGTGAATCACAGCGGAGAGGGGCGTTTCGCGATCCGGGAAGGGAAATGGAAACTGCTGCTCTGGCCCGGTTCGGGCGGTTGGAGTCATCCCACGCCGACGCCGAGCCCGTGGCTGAAGGTGGAGAAGGCGGATCTCACCCAGCTGCCGCCCTTTCAGCTCTACGATCTCGCGGCGGACCCGCGCGAAACGAAGAACGTGGCGGCCGACCATCCTGAGGTCGTGCAACGGCTCGGCCGCAAACTGCGCACCGACATCGAGCGCGGCCGGAGCACGGCCGGGCCCGATCGGGCGGTGGAAGGGATGGCGAACTGGCCGCACATCGGTTGGCGCGATCAGTTTCGTTGAGACAAAGACGGCTGGGGAATTATTCGCTGCGCGGCGCGCGGCGTGGGTGAATACGCTCGCTTCCGTGTGATCCCGCCGGCGCCGGGCGGGCATGCCGTGAGGCTGTTTTACGAGGGAGAACCCGATGCGTGGCGTGCGCTGGCACGTGGGGTGCGAAGGGGACGCATGCGGTTTCCGTCCGATCGTTTGTCATCTTCCCGTAAGCCTGTGCGGCGCGGCTTTTTTGTATCGATGCCCGGGAATAACCGTCTTGCCCTCCTGCGCCCGATGCGAGCACCGTGTTCGCCCCCTTTCGGCAAGCGCGCGTTTCAACCCTAACTTTCCGAATCCCAACTCGTTTATATGAAGAGCATGTCTGCAGGATGCAGTGGTCAGAATTCGTCCAGAGCGCGATTTGCGCGCCTGTTCTCCGCCCTCGGCGCGATGGTATTGGCTCCGTTGACGCTCCTCGCGCAGTCCGCCGTGAGCACCGTGGCCGGTTCAGGCTCGGCCGGTTCGGCCAACGGGACGGGCACAGCAGCGAGCTTCCAGTTCGGCACACCGTCCGCGGCGGCCGTGAATACGTCCGGCACCATCTATGTCGCCGATCCCGGTAATCATGTCATCCGCCAGATCACCGGGGCGGGCGTCGTCACGACCTTTGCCGGTGGCATGGGTGTTTCCGGATCGACCAATGACACCGGCACGGCGGCCCGTTTCAGCGGCCCGCGTGGCGTTGCGGTCGACGGTGCGGGCAATCTCTACGTCGCCGATACGGCCAACCACACCATCCGCATGATCACCCCGGCGGGCGTCGTGACGACGCTCGCGGGTTCGGTGGGCACCTCCGGCACGGCGGATGGCACCGGCGCGGCGGCACGTTTCACCTCTCCGATCGGCATTGCGGCTGACCGGGCGGGCGCGGGCGGTGCGGCGGTCAACGTCTTCGTGGCCGACTCCCAGAATCACACGATCCGCCAGGTCGTCGTCGCGACCGGTGCAGTCACCACGCTCGCCGGCACGGCGGGCGCGAGCGCCTTGACCAACGGAGTCGGCGCGGCGGCCCGTTTCAATGTTCCCACCGCGATCGCCTCCAACACCGCCGGCACGACGCTCTTCGTCGCCGATCGGGCCAATCACGTTATCCGCCAGGTCGCCGTGGCGGGTGGCACGGGCACGGTCACGACCCTTGCCGGCAGCGGCACGTCGGGTTCGGCCGATGGCACCGGTGCCGCGGCGAGCTTCAACCTCCCGACGGGCCTCGCGCTCGATACGGCGGGCACGAGCCTGATCGTCACCGACACGTTCAACCACACCATCCGTTCCGTCACGACCGCCACCGGTGCAGTCACCACGTTGGCCGGTTCCGCGGGTAACAGCGGCAACACCAACGGACTCTCCTCCGTGGCCCGGTTCAACTTCCCGTCCGGTGTCGGCGTGGGCACGGCCGGCACGTATGTGGTCGACGCCACGAACCAACTGGTCCGCCTGCTCGCTCCGGCCGTCGCGCCGACGATTGTGACCAATCCGACGGCCAAGTCCGTCGTGGTCGCTGGGTCCACCACCTTTACCGTCGTCGCGGTCGGCAATCCGACCGTCTCCTACCAGTGGATGATTCAGCCGGGCGGCTCGGGCAGCTTCTCCAATCTCTCCAACGCCGGTGCCTATAGCGGCGTCACCACGGACACCCTCACGGTCAGCAACGTCACCGCCGGCATGAATGGCGACCGGTTCCAGGTCGTCGTCAGCAACGGCGTCACGCCCAACGCGACCAGCTCCGCGGCGGCCCTCACGGTCACGCAGGTCCCGGTGTTCACGAGTGCGGCCTCGAACAGCTTCGTGGTCGGCCAGACGACGAACTTCCAAGTGGCCGCGTCCGGTTCGCCGGCGCCGACGTTCAGCGTCGCCGGCCTGCCGGGTTCCGGCTGGCTGAGCTTCAACACCACCACCGGCGTGCTCAGCGGTGCACCCTCTCCCGGTGATGCGAATGCGACGATCACCCTGACGGCCACCAATTCCGCGGGCACGGTCAACCAGTCGTTCACGGCCAGTGTCGTCACGACGACCCCGCCCGTGCTGGTGGGTCCGACCAACCAGTCGGTCGGCTCCGGCGGCACGACGGCCACGTTCTCCGTCACGGCGACGGGCACGCCCTCGACCTTCACTTACCAGTGGGAGCGGCGTCCCGCGGGCGGCGCGACGTTCGCGGCGATCGCCAACGGCACGGTCGATGGACTCACGTTTGCCGGGGCGACGACCAACTCCCTCGCGATTGTCGGCGTGAACCCGAACATGAACGGCGACGCCTACCGCGTGGTCGTCACCAGCACCGGCGGCACCACGACGAGTTCCGCCGCGACGCTCGCCGTTGCGCCCACGATCACGAATGCGAACACGATCACGTTCGTCACCGGCCAGAATAACTCGTTCAATTTTGCCGCCTCCGGCAACCCGACGCCCACGGTTTCGGCGACGGTGAACGGCACGCTTCCCGCCGGTCTGACGCTGGTGAACAGCAACACCGGCGTTTCCGGCACGCCGACGGATGCGGTTTCCTCGACGACCTTCATCACGGTCAGCGCCACCAACACGGGTGGCACCGCCCAGCAGACCTTCACGCTGCTCGTCTCGCCGCCGCAGTCACCGACGATCACGAGCGCGGCCTCCACGACGTTCAACATCAACCAGGCCGGCAGCTTCACGATGACGGCCACCGGTTCCCCGACGCCGACCTTCCAGCTGCTTGGCAGCCTGCCGTCCGGCGTATCGTTCAACACCTCCACGGGTGTCCTCAGCGGCACGCCGACGGTGACCACCGGCTCGCCCTTCTCCCTTACCCTGCAGGCGACGAACTCCGCCGGCACGGCCACGCAGACCTTCACGCTGACCGTGCAGGGCATCGCGCCGACGATCTCGACGCACCCGTCCAATGCGACGGCGGGCATCGGCCAGAATGTGTCCTTCTCCGCGGCGGCCACAGGCACGCCGACGCCTTCCCTGCGCTGGCAGCGCCAGCCGAGCGGCACCACCGGTTTCGTCAACCTGAGCGACGACGGCGTGTATAGCGGCACCGCGACCAACACCCTCACGATCACCGGTGTGACCGCGGGCATGAGCCTCGATCAATTCCGCCTCGTGGCGAACAACGGCACCTCTCCCGAGGCGACCAGCAATGCCGCCACTCTGACCATCAACCTGGGCACGGTCATCTCCACGATCGCCGGCCAGGTGGGCTTCATCGGCGGCATCGACGGCTCCGGCACGTCGGCGCGATTCAACTTCCCCGCCAATCTCGCGACCGACTCCTCCGGCAATCTCTATATTGCCGACACGGCGAACCACACCATCCGCAAGATGACCTCGAGCGGTATCGTCAGCACGCTGGCCGGTCTGGGTGGCTTCTCCGGTTCCGCCGATGGCACGACGAGCGAGGCGCGATTCAACTCGCCGCAAGGCGTCGCGGTCGACGGTGCGGGCAACGTCTACGTCGCCGACACCTTCAATCACGCGATCCGCCTCATTTCGCCCTCCGGCACCGTCTCCACGATCGCCGGCTCCGCGGGTGCCAACGGCGCGGTCGACGGCACGGGCACGAGCGCGCGGTTCTTCGCGCCGACCGCGCTGGCGGTCGATTTCAGCGGCGCAATCTATGTGGCCGACTCCTCGAATCACGCCATCCGGCGCATCTCGACGGCGCGCGAGGTCACGACGGTCGCGGGCGTGATGGGCAGCTCCGGCTTCGCCGATGGCACGGGCTCGACCGCCCGCTTCGCATCGCCGAGCGGCATCGCGGTCGACAGCTCCGGCACCGTTTATATCTCCGACTCGCTGAACCAGGTGGTTCGCCGCATGACCAGCCTCGGCAGTGTCACGACGCTGGCCGGTCTCTCCGGCAACGCGGGCATCGCGGACGGCGTGGGCTCCAATGCCCGCTTCAACCGTCCCACCGGCATCGCGGTCGACGGCTCCGGCAATCTCTACATCGCGGACGCGCTCAGCAGCACCGTCCGCAAGCTCGTGATCAGCACGGGTGACGTCTCCACCTTGGCGGGTCTCGCTTTCAACACCGGTTCCACCGATGGCGCGGGCCTGAGCGCCCGGTTCAACCAGGCCGCCGGTATCACGATCGATTCCAACGGCACGCTCTACGTCTCCGATACGCGCAACCACACGATTCGTCGGAGTGGCTCGCCCATCGCGCCCACGATCCAGACCCATCCGGTCAACCGCGTCGGTGCGGTCGGCCAGGCTGCGACCTTCACGGCGACTGCGACCGGCGCGCCGCTCCCCGGTTACCAGTGGCAGCGTGCGGCGGCCGCGACGCCCGACAGCTTCGTCAATCTGGTCAACGATGGCATCTACGCCGGCGTCACCACCGCGACGCTCACCATCAGTTCGGTCACGGCCGAGATGAACGGCGATCGGTTCCGCGTGGTCGCCAACAACGGCGTCTCCGCCGCCACCTCCAATCCGGCCGCCCTTTCGATCGGCACCGCGCCGGTGTTCACCAGCGCCGCCGCCGCCGAATTCCAGGCGAGCAGAGCCGGCAGCTTCACGGTCGTGGCGACGAGCTCGCCGGCGGCCACCTTCAGCGCCACCGGGCTCCCCTCGTGGGCGTCGATCAATGCCTCCACGGGTGAGATCACGGGCACGCCGCCGGATACCTCCGGCTCGCCGTTCACGGTCGTCGTCACCGCGAGCAACGGCATCGCTGCCACGCAGGAGCTGCGCCTCACGGTGCTGCCCGCCGTGCTGCCGCCCACGGTCACCAATCAGCCGGGCAACCTCTCGGTCGGTCAGGGTCAGGCGGCCTCGTTCTCCGTCACGGTTTCGGGCACGGCGCCGTTCACCTATCAGTGGCGCCGCAACGGTTTCCCGATCAACGGCGCCACGGCCAGCTCGCTCGCGCTGACCAACGTGCAGCCCGCCGCCGCCGGCATCTACTCGGTCCTCGTGACCAATGCGGCCGGTTCCACCGTCTCCAATGGCGCCACGCTCGCGGTCAACACCCTGCCCGTGATCACGCTCCAGCCGTTCTCGCAGGCCGCCCTCGCCGGCAGCACCGTCACGTTCACGGTCGCGGCCCGCGGCAGCTCGCAGCTCACCTACCAGTGGCGCCGCAACGGCGGTGCGATCGCCGGTGCCAACAGCGCGACGCTCGTCCTCAGCAACGTCACCGCCAACGACGCCGCCAACTACGACGTCCTCGTCGGCAATGAATTCGGCCAGGTGCGCAGCTCGCTCGTGCAGCTCACGCTCGCGGCCGGCGTCTCGGCTCCGGTGATCGTCACGCACCCGTCCAGCACCACGGTGGCGGCCGGCGGCCTCGCCACGCTCTCCGCCGCGGCGATCGGCGTCCCGGCCCCGAGCTACCAGTGGCGCCGCAACGGCAACGTCATCGGTGGTGCCACCAGCCCGAGCTTCTCGATCGCGGGTGTGCAGGCCTCCGATGCCGCCAGCTACGATGTCGTCGTCTCCAACAGCTCCGGCACGGTGGTTTCGTCCGCCGGTGTGCTGCGGGTCGTCACGCGCAGCTTCGCCGGCACCTACTTCGGCGCCTTCGCGGGCGGCATTGGCAGCTTCGCCCTCTATGTCCGCGACGACAACACCGGCGTCTTCCTCGGCTACCTGCCGGGATCCGTTGCGCCGGTCATGAGCACCAACGTCGTGGTCAACGACAACGGCTCGTTCTCGTTCTCGCAGGCCGCGGTTGCCGCCGCTGCCGCGAATCCGGGCGAGCCCGCCCGCGCCGCCGCGCTGGCCCCGGTGAATGTCAACGGCACGATCGGTTCCGACAACACCCTCACCGGCGCGATCTCGGGTGGCGCCAACGCCGCGCTCGCGGCGAATCGCGTGCCCGACACCGGCACGGCGCAGGGCTTCTCCGGCTTCTATCAGGCCGGTGCCGCCACGGGTGCCGCGCAGAGCTTCACGATCGTCGCGCCCAATGGGCAGGCGTTCGGCGTCGTCACCTCGGGCAACTCGTCCGATGGCGGTCTCGGCTCCGCCTCGGCTTCCGGTCAGGTCACCGTCACCGGCGCGCGCTCGATCATCTCCGCGTCCATCAGCGGCGGCTCGGTCACCGGCACGTCCACGGGTGCGATCAACGCGTCCTACAGCGGCGGCTCCGACACGGCGCTCGCCCTGCAGCGCCTGATCAACATCTCGAGCCGCACGCGCGTCGGCACCGGCGACGCCGTCGCCATCGCCGGCTTCGTCATCTCGGGTGAACAGTCCAAGCCGGTGCTGATCCGCGCCGTCGGTCCGACGCTCGGTGCCGCGCCGTTCAATGTCCCGGGCGTCCTCGCCTCGCCGCGCATCGAGCTCTTCCGCGGTTCGACCTCGCTGGCCGTCAATTCCGGTATCGGCACCAACCGCGCCGCGATCGATGCCGCCGGCGCGCAGGCGGGTGCGTTTGCCCTTGGCGCCGCCGGCACGGATGCCGCGATCCTCACCACGCTCGCCCCCGGCAACTACACCGCGGTCGTCAGCAGCTCCACCAACACCGCCGGTGTCGCGCTGGTCGAGGTCTACGATCTCTCCGGCGCGTCCCCCGGCCAGAAGCTGCTCAACATCTCGACGCGCGCCGCTGCCGGCACGAACGAGAATACGCTGATCGCCGGCTTCGTGGTGCCCCCGGGCACGTCCAAGCGCGTGCTGATCCGCGGCGTCGGCCCGGGCCTCGCTGCCTTCGGCGTCACCGGCACGCTTGCGCAGCCCGTCCTCTCGCTGCTCAACAGCGCCTCCGCGACGGTCGCTTCCAACACCAACTGGAGCACCTCCGCCGATGCGGCTGCCATCACCGCCGCCTCCGCGCAGGTCGGCGGCTTCGGGCTCGCGAACAACGATTCCGCGCTTATCGCCACGCTGGCCCCGGGCAACTACACCGCCCAGGTGCTCGGCGCGAACAACGCCACCGGCGTCGCGCTGATCGAAGTCTACGAGCTGCCGTGATGACGGCGCGCTGAGCGCCGAGCCTCCCCTTCAAGCCCGGGCCGTGTGCCCGGGCTTTTTCTTTCCCTGCGGCGTGGGCCCGGCGCCGGTTTCGTCGCGCCGGAGGCGATCCGAACGGATGCGTGCCGCGAGAGTCGCCCTGGTGCGGGCGCGTCAGGGCGCGCCCGCCACCGGCACGCCGACGACCTGCGCCAGCCAGCGGCGCACCGCTTCGCGCTCCGGCGTGCCCCGCAGGGCCCACGAGGTGTGGTGATTGCGGTGCGGCTTGTCCATGAGCGTGACCGGAAAGCCGTGCGCTTCGTTCAGCTCCCGCGCCGAGCCGTTGCCGCCGAGGATGAAGATCGGGCGGCCGTTCACCCGCGCGAAACGGCGGGCCACGCCGGTGCCGCCGAAGTCCTGCGCGTCGTAGTTGTAGGACGCCTTTCCGTGCCCATACCAGTCGCGCGCCATGTCGCGCTGCGTTTCCCAGCCGTCATAGCAGAGAAACGCCCGCCAGCGGGCCGCGATCGTATCGTCCTGCAGTCCGATGAAACTCGCGCCGATGGCCGAGCGTGAGAATCCGAAGAGCACCACGCGCTGCGGATCGCCGCCGAAGCGCCGGCTCACGTCGTCGAGCACGGCCTGCGTGTAGGCGATCGTCGCCGGGACGTCGCCCCACCAGCGCTCGGTGGGCTTCAGGCGCGCGCGGGAATCGAGGTAGCCGAAGCCGAGCACGATGAATCCCCGTCCGTCCGTGATGCCGATGCCCATCGGATTGTCTTCGGGCCGGCCGCCGCTGCGGTCGCCGAAACGATTCCGGTAAGGCCCGTTCCCGGGCAAGCCCGCGAGCACGGGATAACTCCGCCCCGGCTGCCAGTCGGTCGGCAGGTAGAGGGTATGGTAGGCTGCTGTCGTGCGATACTCCGCGTGCGTCTGCCGCACCCACGCGCCCGGTGCGGGTTCGCCGGCCGTGAAGGCGGGCGGAAAGACGTCATGGAGAAACGTGTGCACGTCGTCGCGCCGGCCGAGCAGATCGGCGTCCGCGGGACCCTGTTCGCGGGTGGACAAGATGGCCGACGACGCGATTTCGGCGTGCTCGACGCCGTCGATCCCGGCGGCGTGCTGTGGGGCGGAAGCGCCGGCGACATTCCCGACCACATACGTC
>JACCEC013190442.1_pt1 | contig 19904 bp, 15 predicted proteins | sample 7450121 | NCBI WGS metagenome assembly JACCEC01 (sample SAMN15323455, study PRJNA562643) | freshwater metagenome | isolation source: river surface water | place: USA:Blue River Watershed | collected 2017-08-18 | reverse complement strand
TTGGGGATTTTGTAGAAGTTTATGTTAATGCACCCTTAACGGTTTGTGAAGATCGAGATGTCAAAGGGTTGTATAAAAAAGCAAGAGCCGGAGAAATTAAAGGCTTTACAGGAATTGATGATCCTTATGAACCGCCAACAAACCCAGAAATTGAATGTAATACCGATCAAGAAGATTTATCCGAAAGTATTACGAAAGTGATGCGGAAACTCGCTGAGTTAGGCTATATTTCACACGAATAGCAGTGAATCTGCCATGGACAATGGACTGGTAGGATCAAAAAAAATCGATTGGGTAATTATGATGATGAACATCTCTCGCTTAAAACAACAGCTTGATCGCTGGTCACGATTTGGGATCGGCATCGTTTTGATGGTCGCGCTCACCTTAACGAGTTGTTCAAAATCAGCCCAGTCGGATCAAGTTAAGGTAAGCCCAGAACTGGAAAAACAAATCCTCCAGGTGATCCGAAATCACCCAGAAGTGATTTTAGAGTCGGTTCAAGCTTATCAACAGCAACAGGATGGTCAATTGCAACAGGCGCGACAAACGTTCCTAGAGCAGATGAAAACCAATCCTAAAGCGATTATTGGAAGCTCTCCCGCAACAGGTGCATCAACTCAAGATACTGTTTTGGTGGAGTTTTCTGACTTTCAATGTCCCTTCTGTGCCCGGGCTCACCAAACCATCCAGCAGTTCATGAAAGCTCATCAAGATCAGGTGACATTGGTTTATAAGCATTTTCCCTTAACTCAGATCCACCCTGAAGCGTTAAATGCTGCGAAAGCGTCCTGGGCGGCTCAACAACAAGGAAAATTCTGGGAATATCAAAATGCCTTGTTTACTCAGCAAGATCAATTAGGGGAAGAGTTGTATATTGCGATCGCTAAACAGTTAAACTTGAATCTCGATCAATTCAACCGGGATCGTCAAAGCCAACAAGCTCAAGCTGCCATTGAAAAAGATATTCAATTAGCCGAAAGCATAGGGATTTCAGGAACACCGTTTTTTGTGATGAATGGTGAAACCTTCTCCGGCGCTGTGGAATTATCCAAAATGGAAGAAGTCTTAGCCACTGTCAAAGCGTCCAAAGGCTAGAAGAATTAACCGATCAGCCGATCTTTGCTAAACGAACTATTTAAACCCCAAGCGTGAATCAAGAATTTTCATCTTTTGTGAGAAGTCGTGAACCCCTATCTAGTTTGATTCTCTATCACTTGTTTAAGTGGTCAGTGGTCAGCCCGATGCTGCATCTTTATTTTCAAGGTCGGATTTATGATGCGGATCGGGTGCCCCTGGCTGGGCCGTTGGTGGTAGTCAGTAACCATGCGAGTGATTTTGATCCTCCTCTGCTTTCAAGCTGCATGGGGCGTCCCGTTTCTTATATGGCCAAAGAGGAATTATTTGAAGTTCCGATCTTGAAACAGGCAATTTCTCTGTACGGAGCATATCCGGTTAAACGAGGTTCACCCGATCGCAGTGCGATTCGGGCGGCTTTACAACAGTTAGAACAAGGTTGGGCAACGGGGGTGTTTTTACAAGGAACTCGTACCCTCGATGGTCGCATTACAGAACCCAAATTAGGGGCGGCGTTAATTGCAGCTAAAGCGAAGGTTCCGTTATTACCTGTGTGTTTATGGGGAACCCACGCTATTGTGAAGAAAGGTTCCTACTTGCCTCGACCTGTCCCGGTAACAGTTCGGGTTGGTCATTTAATTGAACCCCCCAATTCGACAGATCGAGAAGAATTATTTACCTTAACTCAAAAATGTGCAGATGAAATTAATGCAATGCATGATTTAGGACGTTAATTCAGTTATCAGTTATCAGTTATCAATAATTCCCAATTCCCAATTCGTAATTCGTAATTCGTAATTTTTTATGGAAACTGAATCTTTAAGAGAGCAATTAACAGAAAACCTGGATGAAGCGGAATGGGATTGGTTAACTCCCCATGTTGAACGAGAAGTGGTGATTATTGTCGAATCTCAACTGGATTTATTAACTGTTGGTGAAGCGATCGCGTTGGATCAGGCAAATTCAGTACAACATTGGATTAGTGAGCAATTGATTCATAAACCGTCTCCAGAGCAAGTTTCTGAGTGGAATAATCAGCCCAAAAAACGATTTCAAGCGTTAATTGTGCAACCGTTTGTTTTAGTGCAAGAGTTAGCAGTGAGTTAATTTAAACCAACCCTAATCGCTTTAATTCTTGAGTAATGTATTGTAACGTTTGAAGACTTTTTAAGCCATTGCGAATTAATGCAAAGGCTTCCCTGGGATGTTGCAGCATCACCTTGATTAAGGGGAATGTTTGTAAATTTCCCTGGGAATCAATTACTGTCGTTAAATCCGGTAAATTTTGGGAGGAATCATCACTCACCACCCGCACTATTGCGACTTTAATCCCCACTTTTGTTAACAGTGCTAAGATTAATCTGCCTTCCATATCCACCACATCAACCGCATATTGTTGGCTTAATTGTTGTTTTTTGAAAGCAGTTGTAATTACTTTTTTGCTGGTTAATCCTTGAACCAGACGGGAAGAAATTAAACTTTGATGTAAATCCAGAGTTAAATCAACATCGCAAGCAAGCAAGAGGTCTTTAGAATTTTGACTGAAGGTTTCAGAAATTGGCTCTAAACAGTGTTGATAAACAACCACATCTCCCACATTTATATCGGGCGATAAACCGCCACATAATCCCAGAACTAAAACCTGGATTGACGACAGGTTTTTAACAGCTTCAGACTCTAGCCATTGCTGTAAATAAGAAGTTAAATACTCAGAACCAATGGGAATGGGTAAAACTTGAATCTTTGAAGATGCAATCGGCTTTAATCCTCCCATGACGGCTTGATACTCTTGACCTTGGGGAACAAGAATAAAATCAAATGGTTGCATCCTTCAATTAAAGTTATTGAGTTCAAATTCAGGATGCTATTCTACCATTAAAATTACACGACTGCTAATGTTTTAACCGTTTTTTCACGGGATTGGGTATAGTTGAGAATCAATGCTTGAGTGGCAGTTAAATCAGGCATTTCTTGCCAACAATGACGGCACCTCCAAAAGAGATGGCCTCGATGAAAGTGTCGCAACATCGGAGAAGAACAACAAGGACAGTTTGGCATAAACCTTTGTTAAACCTTATTCAAATTGAGATGGAATCGTTACTCCGTTTAGGGGGGAGTTATAAAAACCGGATTAAAATATTGATTTGAAAGTAAAAAATAAACTTGAAGAAGTTTTGAAGATCGGCTAGATTTATAAAAACTTAATAAATCTATATATCTTGAAGGAAAAATAAGATTTAAGCCAAATGTTCAAAGGTTTTTGTAAAAATACACACCTGATTTCGTCCCTGTTGTTTAGCTTGGTACAAAGCAGCATCCGCCGCCCGCAGAAGAGACTCAGCCGTTAAACCTTGGGTGGGAAAAATAGCTAGTCCTAAAGATAAAGTAATTTGACCTAAATCTTGATAATGATGCTGTAGTTTCAAGTGTTGAACTTCTACTCGAATTTTTTCTGCTCTTTCTTGAAGGGTTTCCAGAGAAACTTCCGGTAAAATTAAGGTAAATTCTTCCCCCCCATAACGGCAAGCAATATCTGATCCCCGAATATACTGTTGTAAAAAACTGCCCAGTTTTTGTAAAACAATATCTCCGGCATCATGACCATAGTTATCATTATAATGTTTAAAATGATCAATGTCAATCATCATCACCCCTAAATTAAATTGTTGACGTTGGGCGCGATTAATTTCTCGTTCTAAAGATTCTTCTAAATAGCGACGATTATATAATCCAGTTAAACTATCTCGAATACTTTGATATTCTAAAGCTTCTCGAAGTTTTAAGTTAGCTAAAGCTAAGGCAATATGTTCAGCAACCGATGTGGCTAATCGTTGTTGATCTTCAGAAATTTGCCCCGGTTCTTCAGAAACCAAACATAATAATCCTAACGCATCACCTTGGGCAATCATCGGAACACAAAGATGCTCAACCTTTGGGGAAGAAACAATCCCTAATTCAGATTCAGTTCCAGTCAGGTTCATGACTTCATTGGAATTGATTAATCTGAGTTGACCTTTATGTGGTTTTTTAGAAAAATGTTTACATAATAAATGACTTTGATGAGACGCTATAAAATGGGGTCTTCCTCGACGCAATGCCCAACAATCTTGGGGCATAAAAACACTTTCACTCACGCCTTCTACTTGACCCCAACTGGCAACCATTTCTACTAAATTTTTAGAATTTCGAGTGACAAACAAACTGCCCGATAGATTGGGAAAAAAAGGTTTAAGCAATTCATTAATCACTTGATAAGCTTCTTCTGTTGAATTACAAGCTTGTAAAAATTCACTCATTTGTCCGAGTAACACAGTTTCACGGTTTCGTTGTTTCAAATCATTGACCCAGCCAGTTAACTTTTCATTGGCTTGTTGAGCGGCTTGTTGGGTTTGTTTGCGTTCTGTAATATCACGACAAGTGACCGCCAAACCGTCAAACAAAGGAACTATTTGCAGTTGTACCCATTTGGCTTTAACATTCGGATGGCAAACCGCTAATTCTTCCTCAAATCCTTGACGGGTTTTAAACCCTCGCAAATACTTATCAAAATGTCCAGTTTGTCCCCCCCAAGGAAAAATCTCAGCGAGTCCTTTACCTAATAAATGTTCTTTACTTTGTAAAATCAGATCTTCTGCTTTTGAATTCATATCAACCAAGATAAAATCAATTAATTTTCCGGCTTCATTCCAATCACTTTGTAAGAGAAAAAACGCATCCAAACTGCCGTCAATCGCGGCTCTAAATCGAGCTTCTGATTCCTGTAGAGCGACGGTGGCTTTTTGACGTTCAATCGCTTCTTGTTGTAGGTCATTAATTGCCTGTGCTAACTCTTGAGTTCTCTGCTCAACTCGGTTTTCTAGTTCTTCATTAATTTGATGGAGTTGATTTTCTAAGAGTTTTCGTTCGGCAATTTCTCGAATTAATTCATCATTGGAAGTTGCTAATTGTAGGGTTCGTTCTTGAACTTTAATTTCTAAATCTTCTTGAGCTTTTTGGATAGCCATTTCAACTTGTTTCCGGTCACTGATATCTCGCATAAACACCGTTAAAATTCGACCCGTATCTAAAAATAATTCGGAAATAGAAACCTCGGCAGGAAACTCGCTTCCATCTTTACGACGGCCAATCACCTCATTATATTCTGTAATTTTTTTAACCCAAGAATTTTGATGGAAAAAATCCGAATCAGGTTGACATTCTTTTTGATCAAATTTATCAGCAATTAATAACTCAAAAGCTTGGTTTAATGCTTCATTGGCAGTATAACCAAATATTTTTTCTGCTCCTTGGTTAAATAAGATAATTTCTTGATTTTCATCAATTGAAATAATGGCATCCTGAGCCATATCTAAAATACCAGCCAAGCGTAAACCAGAGTCAATAATTGCTTGTTCAGCTTGCTTCATTTTTGTCATATCTCGATTAATTTTTAAAATAGCAATCGGATTTCCATTCGCATCTTTATTTAATGACCAACTACTATGGATAATAACTTGATTTCCTTGAAGATTTGTTTGAATTAATTCTCCTTCCCATTTGCCTTTTTCAAAGAATTCTTGTTGAATTTGATCATAGGGTTCAGAAAATTCAGTTTTTAAAATTTCAACTAAGTTTTTACCGACAACTTCTAATTTAGAATATCCATAAAGTTTTTCCGCACCCTGGCTCCAATAGGTAATATTATTATTCAAATCAACAGCAATAATGCCATCATGTGCTAAATCTAAAAGTTGAGCCTGATCTTGCAAAATTTGTTGAGTGCGAGCTTGTTCTAAGAGTTCTTGTTTTAACCGATGATTTAAAGATTCTAACTCGACTGTTCGTTCAGAAACTTTAATTTCTAGGTCTTCATTGATCTTTTTTAATGTTTCTTCTGCCCATTTTCGTTCTGTAATATTTGTGAGAATTACAACACAACCTTTGAAAAAACTATGGGGAATGGAAAGGGGACTTGCACTCAGTAAGAAGTTGAATTTTTGTCCATCATCTCGCTTAAAAACTACTTCTTGACCTTGATAAGAATTTCCATTAATCACAGATGCGATTGAAAAAATTGTTTTTTTGTATTTCTTCAAAAAAGACTGACCCTCATGACAAGGCGGTAAAAGTTCAAGTTTAATCATGTCGTCGAAGTGAGAAAGTAATAAATTTTTACCTAAAACTTTGTGAGCTTCCTGACTAGCTCGAATAATTTTTCCTTGATGATCACAAACAATAATGGACTCTGCGGCTTGTTCTAGCAGTAGTCTAGTTAACCGTTCTTGAGAAATTAAATCTTCATCGCGTTTCTGTTCTGATAAATCTGTGACAATTAAGCATCCGACTTCGACTCCTTTTTGATTTAAGATGCTCATTGAAACGTAAACCGGAACTTCTGTTCCATCAGAAGCAATTAAGGTTAATTCCCCCTTTCCAGAACCTAAACTTACTTTTTGGCATAAAGCCTCAAATAATCTTAAATCAGAAGGAGAAATGAATTGTTTAAAATCCGTACCAATTAAGTTTTTTAAAGGCGTTTTAACTAAAGAAGCTAGTCGTTTATTGCAATATAGTAACAACGTGCTATCCGTAGTTAGGGTTGCTGCACCTTCTTTCATTTCTTCGACTAAAAGCCGATAGGAAGAATCAGCCCCTTGTAAGGTATAAATTTGTTCTCCCTCCGGCCCTGCAATCACTAAAGCATCGACTTCTCCACTACCAATAGCACGTAATGTTTCCTCCGCGATTTCTAATTGGTAACGCAGACTTTCAATTTCTTTTTTTAATTCTGATTCTGATAGTTCTAAGTTAACCATAGTTAACTCTATAATCTAAAAAAAGGTTTAAAAGGATAAATTTAAAGCCATGAGGATTCTTTCTTTCTGAGATAAATCCCCGATAATTCTTTGGAATGGTAACGGCAGCAGCCGAATTAATGTCGGAACCACAAAAACAGCTTCACCTTGAGTTAATTCCGGTTGTTGGTAAACATCAATCACTTCTAAATCATAATGACCTTTTAAGTAAGTTTCACAAATTTGCTTAATGTTTTTTAAAGCTAAAATTGACTTTAAATTAGTTCCAGCAATATATAAACGAAGACTGTAATATTTGTCCTCGATCAGTTGTTGAGGCTCCTGAATTGGTTGTTTGTGATGAAATTTCATAGCAGGCTTCCTCTGATTTTAATTGAATTAAGGGTTTTTCTACTCTTCCCCTTTCCTAAGTTCTAACCCGACTAAAATTTTTTCGGGGTTGGATAAATCTCCAATGATTTGCTTAAAAGGTCGGGGAATTTTACGAACCAATGTGGGAAGAGCGAAAATTTTATCTTGTTGTGCCAATTGAGGATTATCTAATAAATCAATAATTTCAATTTCGTATTGGCCGTCAAGATACTGTTCACAGATTTTTTTTAAATTCGTGAAAGCTGTAATTGCTTTAGGAGTATGTCCAGCAACATATAAACGTAATTCCCAGAGTTTAGGTTTATCGGGTTCCAAATTTTTTTGATTATCCATGATGGGGTAGCTTCAGTAGGTTTAATGATGTTAACTTTCAATGAAAGTTTGACCACATCTATTTTAACCCAAGAATACTTAAGCGGGGATCAACATAGGTTAACCTATTTAAAGCAGATTTGGGGGTGCAAAGGTGCGGGATCAATTAAAGGATTAATCCAGAATATTAATGGGATTGGCGAACCCATGACAAGGGATTAAATAACCATTCATAATCTCAGGGTAAATTAGGAATTTTTACAATTAACTTTTTTGAGTTCAGAGAACCTTTGTTCGTTGCTATCGCAATGCACCATAACCCCTTGAGTGCGTGGCAAAACATTTTTTTGCTTCGGTAAACTCAGAAACAATACATTCCCTTGAAATTCAGCACTAACCGTTTCAGGATGTACAGCATAAGGTAGAGGAATTAAAGTTTTAAATTGTTGGACAGGATAGGTAAAATCGCAATAGCCGAACACTTGAACCCGCTCAATTTTTTCTCCTGCCAAAAAGATTGTTTCCGATGTCACCCGAATCTCTAAATCTTCAGGTTGAACGCTAGGAATTGAGACTTTTAAAAACAGATGGGTTGGAGTTTCTTGAATCTTGACATTCTCAACTGGTGTGGTTCCTTCCTGTGCAACCCAAAGGGTGAGTACAGGCACATTAGAACTCGCGTTATCGCTGCAAAGCTGTACGCGCTTATACAGAAGATTGAGAAACTGCCAAATTTTTAAATTCTCGAAAATCATGGTTTATTTCTGCTAGAGTTTTCATAGGAATTCCCGCTATCAAGTTGAACAGGAGTCCACTTCATTGCAATTAAATAAAAGCTATCAACAAAATTTGAAGAAAATTTGAAGTTTGATCTTTAATTTGGGTTGAGAGACTGTCTCCTATTCAGCTAATCGGTTATGCACCCAAATTCAAGCTAAGGTTGGGGGAGTTATATCCAAAATAACAATTATTTGTCACCTATCTTCTGCTAGGCTACAATAACAAAATTGTCTGATTTGATATTGATTTCAGGGTTGTGGAACTCACTCACCTTAACTTTTAGCGTAGAATCGGTTGCAAACGGCGCAAGACTTGAGTGGTTAAGATTTCTGCTCCCATTGTCTTACTGAGATAGTCGGACGCTCCCAGTGCAAATGCTTTACTCATTAAGGTTTCCTCAGTATAAGCTGAAAAAAAGATAATGGGAAGATCCCGCCAGCGTTGATCGGTTCGTACTGCTTGGCAGAGATCAAAACCATTAAAATCCGACATTTCCCAGTCTAAAATTAATAAATCGGGACGACAATCTAACAGTACCTCCCAAAAATATTGAGGGTCTTCTAGGGTTGTCACGGAGACACCGATTGTTTCTAAATGGTTAGCAACATCGGTTAAAAGAATCGGATCATCATCTACAATCAACACTCGATTTCCTCTTCGGTGTCGAAAATCAGAAAGTACCTCGGTCACAGTTTTAAGAATTTCATAAGTTGGTAACGGTTTGGGTAAAAACGCTTTTGCTCCTAAACGAGCAACAGTCACTCGATCCTGTAACGTTTGTTTTGCGGTTAAAGTAATCACTGGAATTTGAGGAATCCGATCACTTAGTTCGATTAATAAACTTAAACCGTCTTCTTGAGGATTGGGAAACATTAAATCGAGTAAAATAATATTAGGAGGATGCTGAGAAATCATTTGACGGGCAACAGAAAGATCCGTTGCAATTTCTACTCTAAATCCCCAAGTTTGGGCTTCAAGTCGAATTTGCTCTGCTAAAATTAAATCATCATCCACGATTAAAATTAAGGGAGAATAGGCAACAGGTTCTGAAGCAGAAGGAATTAACAACGTTTTGCGGCTAATTTCTAAACTTAGGGTCGCAACTAAATCAGAAATGAGTTGAGCTTGGCTCACATCTAACACCGAGTTTTGTAAAAAATCCTCTAGTTCGCGCGCCACTTTTGATCCTTCCGCCAACCCAAATAATCCTAATGATCCGGCTAATTTATGGGCTTCGTCTTGAGCTTGTTTTTGAATTTCTGGTGTTAATTTTCCTTGCACTAAACCGGAAACAACTTGTTCTAAAATCTTAAGTTGTTCTGTAAGTTTATCCTTTAAATTTTCCCAAACCTCGGTGGTTTTTTCGCTTAACTTTTGGTGCAAATCTCCCGAAGTTGGGATTGATGTAGGTGCTGTTGGATTGGAAGGCGATCGCAAACGATATCCTAACCCGTGAACCGTTTCAATCGGGTCTGCACTTCCGGCGGCTTTGAGTTTTTGGCGTAAACATTTGATATGGGTGCTGACGGTTTCTTCACCCGGAGATTCCGCAAAATCCCACAATCGATCTAAAATTGCTCTTCGGCTAAAAACTCGTTTAGGATTGAGCAGAAACAGTTCCAGTAAACAATATTCTTTTGAGGTTAGATGCACTAAGCAATCCCCACATTTGACCTCGTTGTTTATCGGATCAAAACAAAGATTTTCCCAGGTCATGACCGCCGAAGATACGGATTTTCCTCGACGTAATAACGCCCGAACTCTTGCCATTAATTCATCGCGATTAAAGGGTTTGACAACATAATCATCCGCCCCAGCATCTAACCCTAGCACTCGATCTGTACTGCTATCTCTAGCGGTTAACAGAAGAATCGGATTTTGATATCCTTTGATGCGTAGTTGCTTACAAACACTAATTCCATCTAATTTGGGAATTCCAATATCTAATACAATTAAGTCATAGACAAAAGTTTCAGCAAGTTCTAAGGTGGTTATTCCATCGGCTGCGGTATTGACACTATATTGATGACTCACCAAAATTTCATTTAAGGCACTACAGGTGAGGGGGTCATCTTCTACTAACAAAATTTTCATAAATATTCGCTCCATTGCTTGCTGTTATCGCTTTTACAGGGTTCCTCATTCTAGGATATTTATTCATTAAAACAATCTGATTCCTTTTTCAATATAGACTTTTCAAGATAGACAAGGCACAGGGTGAATAGATTGATCTTAGACATAAATTATTCAAGATTCAATCTTTAAAATTTATAGTTATTGCCTTTGTTCCTGTCCCTTAACCGCTTGCGATCTTTTGTAAAAAAAAATTAAGATTGAAAAACGACTGATTAGCTCCTGATTTTAGCGCTTCTGCTCTGGTTTTTTAGGGGGATCAGGGGGAATGATAAACGTTAATTCCCCATTTTCTTGAGTTTTGGTTTTCACTCCCAACTTTAGTAATTCTTGAATAGCACGTTTGCGGACTAATTTATCTTGTGTAGCACCATAAACCATTAACCAGGTTTGAATTCGGATCAATTGATTATCAGGATTTTGTCTTAATGTTTCTGCAAATTCTCGTAAACGGGGAGAAAAGTCTTGATTCGGTGTATTGTCTGCCCATTGGGCTGCCATTTCATGAGATTTAGCAGCAGCTAAACTATCCCCTAATAATAATAATTCATCAATTCCTTTTGTTCGCCAAACTAACCAAGCTTTGATATTTTTTTCAGGAGAAAGAGATGTCAGTCCTCGTTCTATTAATTCAACGGTTAAATCGGGTCGTGCTTGATAAAAAGAAACCGAAGTAGACAGGAAATTATACATTTCTACCCACAGGGGATCATGGGTAACGATGACATCAAAATAATCATCTAATAATTCATAATTAGTTTTATTTCGGGCAGGTTCATCACCAAAATATTGCAAAAAGCTTAAAAATATCCAATCTGCCAAGAGGTTATTGTATCCTAGACTTGGTAATAGTTTTAGTAATTTTAATCGTGCTGCCTCCTGTTGTTGCGCTTTTTGGGCTGCGGTGGCAGAAATCTCATCGGTAGATATCGACTTAATCTCAAATCCCTTTAAGCCACCTGGAGCTTTAAGTTGGATTGCTACAATACTGATTAAGGCAATTGTAGCAACTGCCATCGGTGCGAGAATCGACAAACGTTTAGGAAAAATAGATTGACCAGAAAGATTGACCACAATTTTTGCCAGAACCCATCATGAACGACCGAATTGTCAAGCGTAACTGCTATAAAATCATATCATAAGAAAAACCGCAACAACGAGGGCCTGATCATGGATGTAGAGGTCTTAGAACTGATTAAATTTACGAAACATCTAGTTATTAATCGGACTCAAAACCCATTGGATCAAGTTCAAGAAGCGATCCTCAGACAAGCTCTACTTGGTTCTAAACTCAAGGAAATTCGCGTCACTGGCTATAGTGAAAATACAGTTCAAACTATCCTAGCTCCTAATTTATGGAAACTTCTCTCAGAAGTCACAGGAAAACGAGTAGGAATTAAAACCGTTCGTTTAATATTACAAGAATTATTACAAAAACAAGATAGTTTTTTTTCCTGTGATTCGAGTTTAGAACCCTCTCATGAAACCCTGAATTTTGAATTAGAATTACCCGGAGGTCAAGTGAATTTATCCTCTGCTTTTTATATTGAACGTCCGCCCATTGAAGCTCAAGCTTATGAAGAAATTGTCAAACCGGGCAGTTTAATTCGGATTAAAGCTCCAAAACAGATGGGGAAAACCTCTTTAATGGCGAGACTTTTAAACCATGCTCAAAACCAAGGTTATCGTACCGTTGTTGTCAATTTCGAGTTAACAGATAATGAAGTATTTGCAGAGTTGAATCGATTTTTAAGACGGTTTTGTGCGATGGTAGCTGATGATTTACAACTGCCGATTCAACTGAATCAATATTGGGATGAAGAATTGGGCAGTAAAAATAATTGTACCAACTATTTTGCTCGATATTTATTACCAAAATTAGGCAAACCGTTAGTGTTAGGTTTAGATGCGGTGGATCGAATTTTTCAACATGAAAAAATAGCGGATGATTTTTTTGGTTTACTGCGAGCTTGGCATGAAAAATCTAAACAAATTGAGATTTGGAAAAACCTACGATTAGTCATTTCTCATGGGACAGAAGTTTATATTCCTTTAGATATTCATCAATCTCCTTTTAATGTGGGATTAGATGCAAAGCTTCCTGAATTAAATAGCGAACAAGTACAAGAACTCGCTCGTAAACATGGGTTTCAATTAACGACTTCAGAAATTGAAAAACTCATGGAGATGGTCGGAGGACATCCCCATTTATTACGAGTAGCATTTTATAAAATGGTGCGAGAAAAGATGAGTTTAAAACAAATCTTAGAAGAAGCTCCTAAAGATACGGGAATTTATGCCGATTATTTACGGTTACATCTTTGGAATTTAGAAAAATATCCTGAACTTGCACAAGCATTTAGAATTGTTTTAGAATCGAAGCAACCCCCTGAGTTAAAATCTAAATTAGCGTTTGATCTCAATAGTATGGGGTTGGTTTATTTGCAAGGAAATCAAGTTGAAATTCAAAAAAAGTTATATCGAGAATACTTTCGAGATCGTTTAAAATCTTCCATGCTGACAGTTTCATCAGCAGAAAAACGATTAGATCCCTTAGAAATTATTCCCGAACAAACGAGGAATGTTTTAGCTGCTATTATGTTTACAGATGTCAAAGATTCAGCCCAAAAACATCATCAAAATCAGGAACCTACCTTAGCCGCAGTTTTTCGAGATTTGAATTTAATGACGCGATTATGTCAACAATTTGAAGGACAGGTTTTAAAATCCGTAGGAGATGGGTTACTGATGTATTTTGTTTCTGTTGTTAAAGCGGTTCAATGTGCTCAAGAAATTCAAAAGACCTTAAAAGAAGCGGCTAAGAAATTGCCCTTGGATGCTATTTTAGAACATCGCATTGGGATTCATGTCGCCGAGGTTTATTTTAATGGTAATGATGTTTATGGAGATGGGGTTAATATTGCAGCGCGTCTACAGGTAGAAGCACTTCCCTGGGGAATTTGTGTTTCTTCAATGGTCTATGAAGCGGTTAAGCGTCATCTACCCTTGAAGATTATTAATAGTGAAGTCAGAGAACTAAAAGGCATTGGTTCTATGCAGGTTTATCAGATAGAAGTTGATTAAAAAGTTACTTGAATATGGGGAGATAATGTATGAATTATGAGTATAAAATTGGAGGAAGTTTACCCCCTGAGTCCCCGACTTATGTGTGGAGAAAAGCGGATCATGAGTTATATCATCAACTCATGGGAGGAATGTTTTGTTATGTCTTAACCTGTCGTCAAATGGGTAAATCAAGTTTGCGGGTTAAAACGATGCGTAAACTTCAAGATCAAGGGTTAGCTTGTGCTTCTATTGATTTAACAGCGATTATTAGTTCTGACTTAACCCGTCAACAATTTTATGCAGATTTGATTGATAGTTTAGCTGAAAGTTTTAATCTATTAGAAGCAATTTATCCTTTTAAAAAAGGATGCCGAGAATCGGATTTATCCCCCATGAATCGCTTTAATAAGTTTATTCATGATGTTTTATTAAAAGATCCTGTATTAGCTGAAAAAAATATTGTCATTTTTATTGATGAAATTGATAGTTTACTTCGCTTACCTGACTTAGCGAATGAATTTTTAGGGTTACTGAGAGCTTGTTATAATAAACGCGCTGATCTGCCTGAATATAATCGCTTAACGTTTGCCATTTTAGGGGTTGCTTCTCCCTATGATTTGATGAAGGATGCTAACCATAATAGTTTACCCTTTGATTGTGGTTATGGGATCGAATTACATGGGTTTCAATCCCACGAAGCACAACCTATTATTGAAGGATTAAAAGTTAAATCAGAACATCCCGAAGCGTTATTAGATGCGGTTTTAAGTTGGACATCAGGACAACCGTTTTTAACTCAAAAAATTTGTAAATTCATCGTTAAATCTTTTGATAATATTTCTTTGGGTTCTGAGGCGAAATGGGTCGAAGAATTGGTGCGATCGCATATTATTAAAAATTGGGAACATCAAGACGAACCGGAACATTTAAGAACGATTCGAGATCGGATTTTACGCCAAAAAAATCGGAGTATACAGCTATTAAAATTATATCAAAAAATTCTGGAAAAGGGAAGAATTTTAGCCGATAATAGCCTAGAACAAATGGAACTACGGTTATCGGGTTTAGTCACGAAACGAGAAGGAACCTTACAAATTAGAAATCGCATTTATCAAGAAGTCTTTAATTTCAGTTGGTGTCAAAAAGCTTTAATGGAGTTACAAGATGAATTTGGATTGGTTGAACCCGAATTTATTCAAACCTTGGCGAAACTCAAAGATCAACTGTTAGAAACTCAAATTCGCCGAGTTGCAGAGGGCACCAGTTCTGATGAAGTCATTTATGAAGTCTTACGACAAATTACCCTAAAATTAGGGGATTTATTAAAAGCTGATCGTGCTACGATTTATCTTTTAAACCCTGAAAAAACAGAACTTTGGTCTTTAGTTGCTGAAAATCAAAGTAATGAATTTCTTAATATTAAAGTTCCTCTGGGAGAAGGTTTTACGGGACAAGCTGCAAAACTTCAAAAAATTATTAATATTCCTGGGAATGTTTATGATGATCCCCGTTCAACTTTAGTAAAATTAGCGGATCAAAAATATGGTTATCAAACCTATAATATTTTAGTGTATCCGATTTGTAACCCATCCCATGAAGTGGTTGCTGTGATTCAATTATTAAATAAATTAAAAACTAATTTATTTGAGTCTGAACCTTTATCTGAACGCATTAAAGAAGATGGATTTACTCAAGCTGATGAAGAAAAATTAACGCAATTTGCTCCTCATATTCGGCGGTTTTTAGAAAGTTGTCAATCCTGTCGCCAAGCTAGCCGCAAATTACAAGCAACCGCCGCTTTAGCAGAAGCTTCTCGATCTTTAGATGGGAGTCAATTAGATACAAAAGAAATCTTACAACGGGTGATGGATGCGGCTAAAAACTTAATGAATGCTGACCGCAGTACCCTCTGGTTAGTGGATGAAGAAAAACAGGAACTCTGGACAAAAATTCGACAAATGGATGGCACTTTAATCGAAAAACGAATCTATATTAATGAAGGGTTTGCAGGTCAAGTGGCACAAACCAAAGAACCGATTATTATTCCTTTTGATGTTTATCAACATCCTGATTCTCAAACCTCTAAAGAAACGGATTTAGAAACCGGATATCGCACTTGTAGTTTATTGTGTATGCCTGTTTTAAATCCCGATGGAGAATTATTAGGGGTGACTCAATTAGTTAATAAATTAAATCCGGGTAATTATCCTGATTATAACCCGGCTTTGTGGCCCCAATCACCGGAAAAATTTAAAGCGAGTTTTGATAAAAATGATTACCAGTCTATGCAGGTTTTTAATGAACGAGTCGGGGTGATTTTACAATATGCAAAAGTTCATGAACGTTTAAAAAAATTATCCGAATTTCAATCGCAAAAAGTTGTTTATCATACCCTGGCGATGTTAAGTCAAGCGGTGGGAAACCAGAAAGATGAAGAACTTTATGGCACGTTATATAATATTTTAGAATTTATGATGCAATCGATTAGTAAATTATTAACTGTGACCCAAACTGATATTTTTATTTTTAATCAGGATAAACAAGAGTTTTGGTCAATTATTCCCGATGTTAATAATTCTAATAATCTGATTGAAGTTATTATTAATGCCGATTTTAATTTATCTCAAAAACTATTAACATCGGGTTCAACAACTTTAATTCTGAACTCGATTTCTAATTTAGATGATCCTTGGTTTCAAGTTGGAGTGCGATCGCCCTTACGAGAAAATCTACAGAATGCTTTATTTTTTCCTTGTATTAATTCTGAACGACACATCATTGCAGTAATTCGTCTATTAAATAAATTAAGGGATAATTCCGTTTTAAATTCTAATTTAATTAATCAAGAAGAATTTACGGCTGAAGATGGACAACAACTAGAGAAACGATCTGAATTTATTATAAAAGTATTAGAAGGTTGTCAATCTTTCCATCAAGAAATTAGTACCCTACAAAAACAACGGGCGACAGATACCTTAAGATCGGCGATTAATTCCGTGCGACAAATTGGGTTTGATCCTGAAAAAATTCTGTATACCGTGATAGAATCTGCCAAAAAATTAACTAATGCAGATCGTAGTACCTTGTGGTTAGTGGATGCTGTTGATCCTGATAAGCTCTGGACTAAAATTCCTCGAAAGGATGGCACATTAGAAACTTTTTATATCTATAAAAATGAAGGATTTGCGGGAAAAGTTGCTCAAATGAAAAAACCAATTATGATTCCCTTTGATGTTTATGATCATCCTGAGTCTCAAACCGCTAAAGGAACCGATCAAGAAACGGGTTATCGCACCTGTAGTTTATTATGTATGCCAATATTAAGTTTTGATGGGGAATTATTAGGAGTAACGCAATTACTGAATAAACGCAAACCCGGAAATTATCCCCCTTATCATCCGAAAGATATTCATGATATTCCTGATTATTTAAAAGTCAGTTTTGATGAACGAGATTTAAGATATATGGAGATTTTCAATAATCAAGTGGGAATTGATTTACCCCATGTATTGAATAAAACCTAACCCGTAGGGTGCGTAAGCGCAGCGCACGCACCACCAATATTAAGATTAATATATGATTTCCCCGTAGGGGCGAGGTTTTCTCGCCCTTCCAATCAATTTATAACTGGAACATCTACTAGGTGTTGCACAAAAATCAAGTGATAGGCGAGGTTTTCTCGCCCTTCCAATCAATTTATAACCCCAATAGTACCAAGAGGGTTGGGAGACCCAACCCCTACGGTAAAAGATGATAACGTCTGCGTGGATTGATATATAATAAAAAATATGGCAATTTGAGGTGAATATTATGCCATCCTTACCGACGGAATTACCGAAATGGTACGAGATTCAACAGAAACCAAATGGGCAAGAAAAGGGTTGGACACCGGAAACAAATCAAATTGATTTACCCGAAGTCCGAGACGCTTGGAATGGAACAATTTACCGAGAAGCGGGTAAAAATTTTACGGTAAAATTAGATAGATTACAGATTCTGAGTCCCATTCAAGTCGGTGGGGGGAGTTTTCCAGAAGGAGCAATTTTACCTGCTCAAATTGGCGGCGTTCCCTATATTCCCGGTTCCAGTGTGCGGGGTTCTTTATTAAAATATATTAGAACCCTTTGGTTAGAAATTCCAACAGAAGAAAAACAATTTTGGTTAACTCTTTTAGAACCCGATTTAAAAGGTTGGCAACCTCGGAAAATCCGGTTTGAAAGTATTTTATTAAAAGATTTAAAAGCTTTTCCTCTGTATGCTCAACAGCAATGGCAAATTTTTAATGAGAAGAGTAATAAATTAAGTCTACAATGGCAAGTTTCTCCTAAACCTCCTTCCCCTTCACAACCTGATCGCTTTCGCTTACAAGTCTTATTAAAAAATCCCCCTAAACCCCAGGAAAAAACTTGGTTAGAAATTCGCCTTAAGGAAATGTTAGAACGCCGAGGAATCGGACGGGGGACGGCTTCGGGGTTTGGACGGTTAGCGAGTAGTATTCCGACGGGAAAATGGGAACTACATTTAACGGGAATGAAACCCTGTGTGCGATCGCATAATCGAGATCAAATGGGACAATATCGCTGGAGTCCCCAAGTTTTACGGGCGAATTTAAGGGGTTATTTTATTCGCTTTGCTTTGGATTTTTTACCTCAGAAACAGGCAGAACTTTTAACAGAAAAATTGTTTGGAGGGTTGGGAACTTTAGCGAAATTACGGTTAACGAGTTATCTGTCTTACGTTGGTAAAATTAGCGCTGGAAAGGATTATGCAAATATTCCGGCTAAAATTGCCCATGAAACTTGGATTATTAATGTGGATTGTAACCCCGAATATGATCAATTAGTGGGGGATTTATTAAATTTAGCGAGTCGTTTAGGGGGACTTGGCCCCGGTTGGCGACGTCCTCCCCATCGTTTAGGGAGTTTTAATGGGTTTCGGGGGAGTGAATTTACGGTGAAGGAGTTGGAGTCCGATCTTAAGTTTAGCGATGATCCGGCTTCTTATTTAAAGCAACTGAGCCACAGTATCGATCAGCAGGTGCGTCAACTGGCGAAAATTTGGGGTTTCAAACCGACTCCGACGCCGCAACCGGGACGCATTTACAGTATTTGGCGGGGGGAAGCGGACGCCTGGGAAGCTTTGGTGCACGGGCTGTGTAGCACTAAGGCGGCTAACCGTCCCGTTTGGTGTGGGAGTTCTAATAGCCGACCTTCGGGGTATGCGGTGCGGGAACATTCGGGTTTTTGTTTGGTGACGGTTTTTGATCCGCAGGTGGAGAAAAGTTTACCCAATTTAGAGTTTAGAAAAATTTATGGTTGAAGGTTGCGAGGCTGAGGGAAAATGGCTGGAATGTTGATTCTGCTGTTGGAAGGCTCGCTGCTGCTCTGGGTAAGGGTTCTGGCGGTTTGGAACTGGGGGAATTTTGGGTTTGAGGGGATGGTTTTTGTGAGCCTCGCAAACGGCGTCTGGACTGATTGCTGCATCGGGGTTGTACAATAGAGGGGTAGCGACTTCTGTTAGGAAGAAAAGGTGTTGAAACCACAAAAAAAGCCAAAACGCAAGCTCAATATTCTGTTGATGTTTGTAGCGACTTCTGTTAGGAAGAAAAGGTGTTGAAACCAAATTTTTATTCTTAGCAATTAATCTATCTAATTGCTGAGTAGCGACTTCTGTTAGGAAGAAAAGGTGTTGAAACAAACTCCCCGAAACCACAACGCTAGTGATTGCATCTCAATCGGTAGCGACTTCTGTTAGGAAGAAAAGGTGTTGAAACTCGGATAGACGACCAATAGCGGTCAAACTGGTCTAGCGGTAGCGACTTCTGTTAGGAAGAAAAGGTGTTGAAACGACGTGGAATATTAAAAAAAAATGGCTAAAATTTTGTAGCGACTTCTGTTAGGAAGAAAAGGTGTTGAAACTCGCGATCGCACCATGAAGCGGAAGGGAAAGGCAATTTACCGTAGCGACTTCTGTTAGGAAGAAAAGGTGTTGAAACGAGAAAAAATGTTAAAAACAATCTTCCTGAATCCCCGTAGCGACTTCTGTTAGGAAGAAAAGGTGTTGAAACGTGAGACTGTTACGTTTAGCTGCACCCAGCTTATTGTAGCGACTTCTGTTAGGAAGAAAAGGTGTTAAAACAATTTGTTTTCTACCCATGTAAAGATTCTCCAATCTTTTACTTCAGTAGCGACTTCTATTAGGCAGAAATTGAATAAAATTTTTCCTAATGAATGTCAAAAAAAAAGAGGCAATTTTTTATCAATTTTGCCTCTTAATTAATTTTTAATTAAACCGATATTAACGTGAGTGCGACGGAGTGCGATCGCCTCTCAACAGCAAAGTAGACAAGAGATTAGTAGTCGCCACAAT
>JACCEC010948329.1_pt1 | contig 19904 bp, 16 predicted proteins | sample 7450121 | NCBI WGS metagenome assembly JACCEC01 (sample SAMN15323455, study PRJNA562643) | freshwater metagenome | isolation source: river surface water | place: USA:Blue River Watershed | collected 2017-08-18 | reverse complement strand
GGGATACTGAGGGGGGTCGGTTCTTGCCATCGGTTCGCGCTTTCGCGTTGGCTCTGCCATAAAATAGTATTAGTAGTATCACTATATAAACCTTTTAAAAACAAATAGTTACCATTGATAGAAATGCCTATCGGAGCATTTGGATAAACGGAGTTGAGCGGTGAACCCATATTCACCGCCATTGACCACTCGGTAGGAGAGATATTATAAGAAACCCAAATATCTTCCAAATTTTCATCACCTCTATTTTGTGGGTGATTTTTGCGCGAAAAATAAAGACTTTTGCCATCGGGCGCGATGATAATATTCGTTTCGGCGTGTTCTGAGTTGATATTTGTTCCCAATCGTTCTACCAAATTTTGCGCACTCAAAGCACCAACACAAAGCCCACAAAAAAGGCTATTTAAAATCCATTTGAACATTTAGGAGTTATTTTTTTATAAAAACAATACATTTACACAGTAACTTAGGGCATACAGGTAGCCCCTCTTATCAAAGAAGGGCATTGAAATATTTTTTAATATTAAAAAAGTTATTCATTAAATTTATTTAATGCAATCAATAATTGTTTATTTTCGGCAGCCGTTCCGACTGTGATGCGCAGGCAACCCTCGCACAAAGTTACACTATTTCGGTTGCGCACAATAATACCTTTTTCAACCAAAAACTGATATAATTGATTTGCCTCCGCTACTCGCACTAAGACAAAATTGGCATCAGTAGGAAATATTTTTTGGACAAAAGGCATTTTTTCCAAATTTTTAATTAAAAAATCGCGTTGTTTCAAAATCGCTTGAATATTACGCTCAGTTCGCTTCGGGTTTTGAAGGGCGCGAAGGGCTACCGCTTGCGTTAGTTGATTGACGTTGTAGGGTGGCTTCACTTTATTGAATAAACTAATAATTTCGGGCGATGAAAACGCCATGCCCAAACGAATACCTGCTAAACCCCACGCTTTTGAAAAAGTTTGCAAGACTACCAAATTAGAAAACTCATTGATATATTGAATAAAAGAGGATTCTTTTGAAAAATCTATATAAGCCTCATCAATCACTACTATTCCATTAAAATTTTCAATTATATTTAAAATATCCGCTTTTTCTAAGCTATTAGCAGTTGGATTATTGGGGTTACAAATAAATAAGAGTTTAGGCAATTTCCCCCCCCCCCTCAGTAAGGGCAAAAGGTCGGCAGTTGGTAGCCCAAATTCGGGCGTTAGATTAAGGCGTTGAATCGCCACGTTATTCGTATCTGCGCTTACCTCATACATGCCGTAAGTCGGGGGCAAAATCAAGATGCTATCTTCATTAGGTTCGCAAAAAATGCGCATGAGCAAATCAATTGCTTCGTCTGAACCATTGCCCAAAAAAATTTGTTCGGGTACGACCCCTTTTAAAGGGGCTAACCACTTTTTTACCGTTTTTGCCAAAGGGTCGGGGTAGCGATTGAAACCCGTAGCAAAAGGATTTTCGTTAGCATCTAAAAATACATGGGCTTCGATTTCGCCTTTTTTAAATTCGTCTCGCGCCGAAGAATAAGGCTTTAATTTCCAAATGTTAGGGCGCACTAATTTTTGTAAAATCATTGTTAATTTTTTATTTGACAATTAAATGGGCTGCAAAAATACGTCTTTATCTTCAAATTATTTTGCGATTGTAAGTAATTTGTCATAGAAGTAATTGATTATCAATATTTAATGTTTATATTTTGCGCTATTTCCTTTCGTTCCATTTGTGCGTCCACCACGAATAGAACACCACAACACGCAACATTAAATAAAACATCTGTATGAGTAAAAACGTTTGAAATACGCTAATTTTGCAGCGTCAAAACGGCTAAAAACGTTATTTATGATGTTGTTAGGTTGCATCAAGTAAATACTTATCAAAAGCAAATAGTTTAAAATATTGAAAATCAATTCATTAGCTAATTTCAAAATTGGCGTTTATCTCATAACAAATACTTAATCTTTAATTTTTTACATAAAAAATAATTTTAATTTATGAATAATCAAAATGCGCTTTATAAGTATATTGCTTTGAATATATATATAGCTGTTTTATTATCAATACCTACTGCTTTATTGGCGCAAGAAGACCCACTCATTTGCATTAGAAAAATAACGATTGAAGGCAATAAAACTACCAAAAATGAGACTATTTTGCGTGAGCTTACCTTTCGTTTGGGTGATACCTTACCCCTCAGTAAACTACTTTTGGAAGATAATCGGTTGCGAGTTTTGGGTCTTTCGCTATTTCGCACCGTAGATTTGACGTTGAAAGAAATGGGACACCCGATAGATAAACACCTTCATATTACGGTTACAGAAGGTTGGTATTTATATCCTATTCCTATTTTCGAGTTAGCAGACCGTAATTTTAATGTTTGGTGGAAAGAATACAAAGGCAATTTGAACCGCACGAATATCGGTTTGCGGACTACTTACAAAAATTTTACGGGGCGAAACGACCCCTTGCGTTTTACGGTGCAGTGGGGTTTCACCCGTAAATATTCGATTACTTACACGCTGCCCGCACTCAATAAAGCTCGCACATTGGGTTTATTCGTTGATGCTGTGACCACTACAAATAAAGAAATTTGGTATAATACTGAAAAAAATAAGATAAAAATATTTCGAGATGACGAAGATATTATGTTGCGGCGCATCGGTGGCACATTAGCCCTCACTTATCGCCCTCGCTTATTTACATCACATCAATTTTTGGCAAGTTATTCTTATTTTGAAACGGCTGATACCGTAGCTTTTCTTAATTATGATTTTTTAGGGCGTGGAAAGCACGTACAACGATTTTTAACTTTATCTTATACGTTTATTCACGATACACGCGATTTTCGGGGTTATCCGCGGCGTGGGCATCACTTATGTGTGAGTGTTGGCAAAAATGGCTGGACAAAAGAGGAGTTTCAGAGTTTGCCTTTGAGCGTGTACGCCGCACAATATATTCCAATTTCGCCTCAATTGACCCTCGAACTCATCGGACGCTTTCGCACTAATTTACAAACGCCTCAAAGTTTGCCGTATAACAATCGGCGTGCATTGGGTTTTGAGAAAGATTATTTGCGTGGATATGAATATTATGTGATTGACGGCGAAACTTTTGGTTTTCTGAAAACAACTTTGCGCCAAAAATTATTTAAAACTCGCGTCAATTTTGGGAATTTAATGCCTATCAAATCGCTGCGCCTTTTGCCTATCGCGGCAAATCTGACCGCTCATTTTGATACGGGCTTTGCCAATGACCAAACAAATTTTGCAAAAAATCCGCTCAATAATCGCGCTCTTTGGAGTGTGGGCATGGGCATTGATATTATTTATTTTAATGATACCGTAGTAATGGTACACGCAAGCATGAACGATTTGAAAGAAGCAGGTTTATTTTTTCATTTGCAAACAGCTTTATAAAAATTCGATAAGTTGTAAAAAAAATAAAATATCTATGGAACTCCATTACAAAGAGTTAGGTTCGGGTGAGCCGCTTATTATTTTACATGGTCTTTTTGGCACGCTCGATAATTGGACGAGTATAGCGCGACAATTAGCCGCACACTTTACGGTCTATCTAATTGACCAACGCAATCATGGGCGTTCACCGCATACTGACGGCGATTTCAATTATCACATTTTGGCGGAAGACCTGCACGAATTTATGGAGCAGCATTGGCTCTATGGCGGGGCGCATCTTGTTGGACATTCGATGGGCGGCAAAGTGGCGATGCAATTCGCGCTTTCTTACCCCGATTTGGTCAAAAAATTGGTGGTCATTGACATTGCCCCGAAGCGTTATCGGGGGGAACATGGTTTGATTTTCGAGGCATTGGAGGGCTTACCGCTTCACCGTTTAGAGGGGCGACAAATGGCAGAGGCGTATTTAATGGACAAATTGGCAGGTGATGTGGGGGTTGTGCAATTTTTATTAAAAAACCTGTCTCGAAACATGGCTACTGAGGGGGGTAAATTTGAGTGGAAAATGAATTGGGAAAATTTGCAAAAAAATTATGCTTTCATTTTAGAAAATATTGGAAATGAAAATGAAAAATATGAAAATAATGCTTTATTTATAAAAGGGAGTAAATCAAATTATATTCAAGAAAAAGATTGGGCAGCAGTGCTAACAAAATTTCCACACGCACAACTTCACACGATTGAGGGCGCAGGTCATTGGGTTCATGCCGACAAACCGCAAGCATTGTTAACCGCTTTGCAAACGTTTTTTTTATAATGGAAGATACGTATCGGATATATTGAAAAATATCCGATACGTATTCGCACTTATTTTTTTAAATATTTTTCTAACCATGCAAAAAATTCTCTATACCACAAAACACTATTTTGAGGGATAGAAATATGATGCCCTTCATCAGGAAAATAGACAAAACGGCTCGGAATGTCGCGTAATTGCGCCACTTGGAAGGCTTGCATACCCTCCGACTCTGGCACGCGAAAATCTCTACCGCCATGCGTGATTAAAATAGGTGTATCCCAATTTTGCACAAACAAATGCGGCGATTGTTGGGCATATACTTCTTTTCTGTTTTTTTCGTCCCAATACGCACCTAAATCCCAATCGCTAAACCAAACTTCTTCGGTAGTGCCATAAAAACTTTCTAAATTGAAAATGCCTGCATGAGCAATAAAACATTTAAACCGTTTTTTATGATTGCCTGCCAACCAAAAAGTAGAAAAACCGCCAAAACTTGCCCCCACAGCTCCCATTTTTTCTTTATCTATAAAGGACTCATTAGCAGCAGCATCGGCAGCAAAAAGCAAATCTTGCATGGCTTGATTGCCCCAATTGCGGCTAATCGTGTCGTTCCAAGCCTGCCCGAAACCGGGCATACCACGCCGACAAGGGGCGATGACTACGTAACCCTGCGCTGCCATACATTGCATATTCCAACGATAGGAAAAAAATTGGCTCACCATGCTTTGCGGTCCACCTTGACAATATAAAATAGCGGGGTAACGCTTGGAAGCATCAAAATTAGGTGGCAAAATTTGCCAAACTAACATATTATTGCCGTCTGATGTACGAATATTTTTACTAATTACTTCCCCTTTTTTGAGTTTTCCCCAAACGCTCTCGGTCTGCTGCGTCACTTGCAACACTGCCCCCGTCTGCGGTATGATGCTATAAATTTCGGTTGGCTCGCTCATAGATTGCCGCGAAGCAACCAAACGGCGTTCCGACACTTGAAAAGCAGTGTAATCGAAATAGCCGTCCGTAATATTTCTAATTTTTTTAGTATTTATTTCTACCGTAGCAAGTTGCCGAGTGCCTTTGTATTGAGCTATGAAAAAAATACTCTTACCGTCACGCGAAAATTGTGGGTGGTCTGCCCAAAAATCGTACCCCTCAGTAAGGTCTGTTTTTTGTCCGTTGGTAAGATTAAATAAAATAATTCTATTTTTATCTGCCTCAAAACCAGCTCTTTCCATGCTGTTCCAGATTAAAAAGCGGCTATCAGGCGAGAAACTCGGCTCAAGGTCGTACCCCAAGTTTGCTTCCGAGAGATTGCGAGTCGTATTATTGATAACATCATATAAAAAAATATCCGAATTGGTTGACTTACTGAGGGGTGTGCCATTTGCAGCGCGACAAGTGTAAGCAATGTAACGTCCGTTAGGCGACCACGCTATTTGCTCCATGCCGCCCGAAGGTTGCAACGGTGCGTCAAAGGGCATACCCTTCATGATGTTGAGGGTATCGCCCACCAATTTGCCCCCAAGATATTCGGATAAAAAGATATTTGAACGCTTGTAATCGTCCCAAGATTTGAAATGCCGATACATCAATCCGTCAATCACACGCCCTTTTGTGAGGCTCAAATCGGGGTGTATATCTTGGGTATTAGGAAAATATTTAACATCAGTTACAAAAAGCACTTGTTTGAGATTAGGGTCATAGGCAAAGCCATTCATCGGAATATCAGACACTTGCGAAAGCCCCGTACCGTCTAAATTGATTTCAAACATTTTATCATCATTCAAAAAGCCGATTTTTTTTCCATCGGGACGAAATCGCGCACTCGAAGCGCGCACCTTTTCGGGGGTGATGCGAGTAGAGTTGCCACCTGCTACATTGACGGTATAAAGTGCTGATTTTGATTGATTTGTAGCAAGGTCGTAGGTGGTAGCAGCGTATAAAATTAGGTCGCCATCGGGCGAAATATCCTCTAAACTGACCCTTGGCAACTGCCATAATGTTTCAGGAGTAACCGTATTATTCGATTGTGAAAAAAGTGTCATGTTTATAAAAGAAAAAAGACACCAAGTTAGTAAATGTTTTTTCATGACCTTCGTGTATTGCTTTTAAAATTTTAAAAATGTGTTATGTGTTGTTAATAATATTTTTCAATAGGCTAAAAAACTACGTATTTGTTATAAAATAAACGCTCAATTGAAATGATATAATAAATTGATTTTCAAGGTTTTGAAGTCCTCTCCTTTCGGGAGGATTAGGTGGAACTACTTATTTTTGCTCAAAGTTATAAAAATAAAAAAAAAAATATACTTATTTTCAATATTTCCGCTATTTTACCCCACGATTTTAAAAGAGGTAGGGCTAATATCGGTTAAAAAAATAAGCACGAACAATAGCTGACCTTATTTTTTATTCAAAAAAAGAAACGCGAATTGGATAAAATATTGGTTTTCAACTACTTACAATCATTAGCCACACCTTTGCTTGAAGCGAGCATTTCGATAAAAGCAAAATTTGGGTGAAGCAGTTGATTTAGTCTATCAAAAATAAAACAATATAGAATAGTAACCTCAATGTTAGTAATTTTTTGACTAAAAGTAAAGATAAAAATTAAGTAGGGACATACTTAGTTATAAGTTTTACTATTATCTTTGCTTCGCTTACTTTTATTTTTTTAGTAACTGCATCAACACTTCCAACAATTTTGCGTTTTATATCATCGTAGTTTGCAGTTTTTGTCTTTCGTGAAATTTATGGTATTGCTTTGTGTATTTTTCATTTCACAAGAAGCAATCAATTATTTTTTTATGTGTGTGTATTTCATTTTTGTATGAACATATAACATAAAGTTCGCCTTATCAAAACCCAAAACGCCCAAACTATTGATGATGCAACGATGAAAAATATTAATTATCAATGTGGTATTGAGTTTCAAACCTCGACAAATTATAAAAACAACCAAATCATGGATTTAAATATTCAGATAAAGATGAATGATAAACTTTTTCTACGCGACCCCGAACAAACGGACTTAGGTAGAAAAATCATATCACAAGGGATTTTGCTCATGCAAAGTTTAGGCTTTGAGGAGTTTACATTCAAAAAATTAGCAACTCATATCAATACAACAGAAGCCAGTATTTACCGCTATTTTGAAAATAAGCATCGTTTATTAGCTTATTTTATTGCGTGGCATTGGTCGTGGCAAGAGTACCAAGTGATTTTTCACACCAAAAACCTACACACACCCGAAGAAAAACTAAAAACAGTCATCGAATTGCTATCTGTTGGTATCGAAGATGGTATAAATGTCAGTTTATTAGACAAATACGCTTTACAAGAAATTGTAGTGCGAGAAAGTCCGAAGGTGTATTTAACCAAGCACGTTTATGATGATAATAAAAATCAATTATTCAAACCTTATAAAGACTTGGTAAAACGCATTGCCGATTTGATGCTCGAAATCAACCCTACTTATCCTTATGCGCGGTCTTTGTCCAGCACCATTATTGAGATGTCGCATCAGCAGCGTTTTTTTATGAATAACTTACCTCGTTTAACGGATTTCGGCAATCAACCGAATGAGGTCGAGGTCGAAAAATTTTTAGAGCATCTTGTTTTTTCGTGTTTGCTACCCCCTCAGTAAGGGCAGTTGCAGTAACCCAAAAACACGTTTAAAGAAAAATCAAGTTTTCTTTAAACGTGTTTTGTATTATTTTGAATTGCGATTTTTTAGAGAACTTCGACTAAAAAAAAATTATACTGCTACGGGTTCGAGTTCGGCGATAGCAAGGGCGAGTTTTTCGAGCAAGCAATCAGCCTCCTCTTTCGTGATACTGAGGGGGGGTAACAAACGAATAATGCAGGGGTCACTTGACGAGCCAACAAATACTTTATGTTTGAAAGCCAAATTTTTACGCATTATAGCGGTTGAAAATTCAAACTCAATGCCAATCATCAAGCCGATGCCACGCACCTCTTTTACCATGGGCAAAGCGCGCAATTTGGGCAATAAATACGCACCTATTGCGGCGGCGTTTTCCATCAAATGTTCTTCTTTCAAAACATCTAAAACCGCTATTGCAGCCGCGCAAGCCAAATGATTGCCGCCAAAGGTAGTGCCGAGCAAACCATATTTGGGCTTAAATTTGGGGTGAATCAATACGCCGCCAATCGGAAAACCATTACCCATGCCTTTTGCCATCGTAATCAAATCGGGCTGTAAGCCTTCGATATGTTGATAAGCAAAAAATTTGCCGCTACGTCCGTAACCTGATTGAATTTCATCAAGAATAAAAACTGTATTCGTTTGGTGACAAAGGGTTTGCACTTCGCGCAAAAAATCGGCATCGGGCAGATAAATGCCGCCAATGCCTTGAATACCCTCCACGATAACGGCGCAAACATCACCTTTCAAAATTGAAGTTTTGACGCTTTGCAAATCGTTGAGGGGGTGAAATTCGCGCTCAAAAGTGGCGTTGATAGGTGCTACAAGTTTTGGGTCGGGTGTAATATTTACCGCCGCCGAAGTGCGCCCATGAAAGGCTTTTTGAAAGGCAATAATTTTGGTTCTGCCGTTGTGAAAAGAGGCTAATTTGAGGGCATTTTCGTTGGCTTCTGCCCCCGAATTGATTAGAAAAAGTTGATAATCATGGAGTTGTGAACATTCGCCTAACTTATTAGCTAAGGTGGTTTGCAACGAGTTGATGATAGAATTGGAATAAAAACCCAATTGAGCAACTTGTTCTGAAATCATTTTTACATAGTGTTGATGCGCATGACCAATCGAAATCACCGCATGACCGCCGTAAAAATCGAGGTATTCGACCCCCTCAGTATCCCACACTCGCGCGCCTTTTCCTTGCACAGGTTCGATGTCGTAAAGTGGATAAACGTCAAATAATTGCATGGTTTTTAGTTTTTATATAAAAAATTAAGGTATCCGAACAACGATTTTAGATAGAAAAACCGTTGTTCGTAAGTAGCCCCACCTAAAGCCTCCCCAAGGAGAGGACTTGGAAAACAGTGAAAATCCATTTATTATACCACTTCAAGGAAGCGTTTTTTATCACAATTGCTTCTCCAAAATCGTGCATATTTTTTTAGCGCAAGCGGTCGGCACTGCGCACTAATTTTTCATCTTTACGAATGGCGCGAATGGCTAATAAAATGACTAACAAGGCAATTGCTCCCAAAGCTATCCCCCCCCCGAAAGTAACGGTGCGGCTTGCATCGGCTGCTGCCAAAACGCGGGTGCGAAAAATGGCAACACCTATCCACGCTAATCCGAATAAGAAAGCTACCCCAGAGATGGTAATTTGCAAAGGGCGATTTCGGAATAAACCAATCGAAACCGCAGCTAAAAGCATGGAAACCAATGAAGTAAATAGTAAAGAAGGTTCACTTCCACTCGTTGAGTAATAAATTATGTCGCTTGCATTATTATTTGACACACTTTTTGCGAAAGAAAAAAAGCCTCCCCCAAAAGTGGTAGCAAGGCAAACAATCGCCACCAATAAAAAAATAGTCTGAATCCGTTGAATCATATTTTTATTTGAATTTTGATTTATATTTTATAAAAATATTTGAAAAATAACATTTTAAGATAATTCCAAAAATAAATTTAGGTTGTAACTTTATGAGTGCAAAAATAAACTTCGCACATTCAAGAGTGGCAATATAGTAGAAATTGATGCAAAAAACGCTTAAATATTGCCTAAAAGTTTGATACCCTCAACCTTATCAAATTTTTGGGCAAAGATAATTTAGCCGAAGTGAAATTACAAACTTCATTCTTTTTATCTTTACGGTTGATATTATTGTTGGTAAAAACAAATTACATATAAAAAAACAATATTTATTTGCATCAGCATACTAAAAACAGAAAGCAAACAAAAGCTATTGATAAAACATAAACACAGAAAACGTTAGCATAATATTTATATAAAATTTTTCAAGAATTATTAGGCACTTTATAATATAGCCTAAAAGCGAAACAAACGATATTGTGAGCCAACACACGCCATAGATTATACTCAATTTCGTCACACAATAGCATAAAGGTGGCTTATAACAAGATGCTAAATTTTGCATATACACTATTTCATGGCAAAAAGGTTTCAATTATTTCCGAATGAAAATGAGCTAACTACGATTTTTTTTTCATACAAACATAATCCAAAATCGTAGGGCGAATATTCCATTCATTTCGTTTGGGCTGAGCCATTTAAAATTCTATAAACAGAAGCATCTATTTTTCGATTGATAAAGCGATGTTTCCGCTTTAACACATTCTCCACTATGATACTTACAGAAACTTTGGCAGAGAAAAGAATTGCAAATGCCTATTATTTTTTACATAGGCGACAGATGGATAGAGTGATGGAATTGTTGGGGCAAATTACGCACTCACCCGACAGTTCGTTGATTGATTTGGCGCAAGCCAAAACGATATGGTCGCTCTATATGCTTGTGCAAGAACGATACTCTGGTAATGAAGATTTGTTAGAAGTAGCACAAATGTATCAAGATGAGGCAGAAATATATCTGAAAAAAGCACCAAAAGACGACCCTAACTACTGTATAGCTTGGCAGCGTTGGACTACGATAAAAGGATATTTACTCATCGCAAAAAACCAAATTGACGAAGCCGAAACATTTTTTAATAAAATTATTGAGACGGAACGAGTATGGTCGCGTATTAAACTTTTCTCACTTATCGGACTTAGCCGCGTGGCAGAACGCCGCGAACAACTCAATAAAGCGATTGAAATTGGGCTACGCATCTTAGAGATGTGGCGAGTAAACCCTGAGTTGGAACACGAGGATATTAGAATTGAGGTGCTGGCGGTGCTTTCACAAATTTTTATAAAAAAACAAGACGTTGAACAAAGTTTGCGCTACAGCAATCCGCTTTTAGTATTAGCTCGCAAAACGGGCAATGTAGAAATGGAAATTGTAGCGTTATGCAATGTGGGCGTAGCGAATGCGGTGCTTTCCGATTACAAATCGGCTATGCAATATACCCTCGAAGCCCAAGAAAAAAGCAGAATGTTGGGTTATCGCTTTTATGAGGCGCAATCGCTGATGAATATCGGCACTATTCATGCGCAACTTTATAGCAATCAGGAAGCACTCGACCGTTATAAAACACTTCTATCAGACTATAAAGACGTGATGACGAACCATACACGCATTGCGTTAAATAATAATATGGGACATCTCTATTTTCTTATTGGGAATTTAGATTTGTCTTTCGTGCATTTCGAGCAAGCACTCGTCTTGGCGCGTGAGGCGCGGTCTCGTGAGACTATCGCATATATTTTGGCACAGATTAGCCGCAATTCGCTTGTAAAAAAAGATTTTGAACGCGCTGTAAAAACGGCTGAAGAAGCCGAAACCCTATTCCAAGAAATTGGCAAACAGGCAAACGGCAGGCAAATACACACGCTCAACCTTGCCGAAATTGCTTTTTGGAAAGAGGATACTGAGGGGGGGAGTAATTGGGCAAAATGGGGAACTGCCATTTCGCAACGTGTGCGCGACCGCGCTTCTGAGTTGCGTGGCTATCGGATTTTGGCAAATGCCTTTGGCAAATATCGGCAATTTGAGAAAGCCTATAAAGCCCAAACTATTGTTAATAATTTGCAAGAGGATATTGCACGCACACAACGCGATAAGCAAATGCTCGACCTCGAAATCAAACATTCATTGCTCGAAAAACAGCAAAAAATAGAGCAGTTGACCAATGAAAATCAATTTCAGGCGGAGTTGCTCAAACAACAAAGTCAAATTGAAGAACAAAATGAGCAGTTGCAACGGGTAAATGCCGAATTACAACAATTTGCTTACATTACTTCGCACGATTTGAAAGAGCCTTTGCGCATGATTGGCAGTTTTACGCAGATTGTGCAGCGCAAAACCAAACCTTTTTTAAAGCCCGAAGATGAAAGTTTTTTTACTTATATCAATGAAGGCGTTAATAGAATGTCTAATTTATTAGATGCACTATTACAATATGCAACAGTTGGTAAATTTGCAGATGTGGAGAGAGAGGAAGTTCCAATCAATGCAGTAGTGCGCATTGCTCGCACCAATTTGAAAATGAAAATTGAAGAGTCTAATGCTGAAATTGCTTGCGCCGAAATGCCTATTTTGCTGTCGGTGCAAACCCTTTTGGTGCAGTTGTTCCAAAATTTGATAAGTAATGCCATCAAATTTAGAAAACCTGATAAAAACCCTATCATCGAAATTTGCTCGGAAGAGCGGGAAAGAGATTGGATTTTTAGCGTGAAAGATAACGGCATTGGCATTGCAGAGGAACACTTGCAGCGAGTTTTCGTCATTTTCCAACGTCTTCACACACGTCAACAATATGAAGGAACAGGCATAGGGTTGGCTATTTGTCAGAAAATTGTGCAGCAGTTGGGCGGCAAAATTTGGGTAGAAAGTACGTATGGCGAAGGGTCAACTTTCTTTTTTACTTTGCCCAAAACAGAAAAAAATGAATTATAACTAATTGGTTTTCAATTTTTATATAAAAAATTAGCGTTAAGTAGTTGTTACAAAATCAATGCACTTATGAAGTGAGCTAACAAACTGATTGTCAAGGTTTTAAGGTCATCTTCTTTGGAGAAGATTTAGGTAGAGCTACTTACTGAGGGGGGGTGATTTTGTGGTTTGAGTGCGAAAGAGCAAAGATATTTTTTTTATACTCGAAAAAATATTTTATCTTTGCGGCTCTAAAATTTTACATGACAATTTTTTAAAAAAGTTTAATGTAAAAATTCGTTTTCATTTGAAATCATCAATATTTCTGAAAAACTTTAACGATTAAAAAAAATGGGAAAAGGCGATAAACGCACTAAACGTGGTAAAATTGTTTCGGGTTCTTTCGGCAAAGTTCGTCCAAAAGGCGGCAAAAAAGCAACTGTTAAACCTGCTGAAGCGACAAAAGCAGACGCTTAATTCGACTGCGCCTCAGCCAAAACTTGCAACTGCACAAAATTTGTAGCTGCAAGTTTTTTTTGTCACGTTCAAGGCATCGAAACCAAATAAAGAAACGTTCTTGTCAAGTCATTTGTACAATCGTAAATCTTTATTTTTAATCTAAAAAAAATAATCGTAACTTTGTAGTCAATTTTGCTTTTTTAATGATAAAAAAGGCACTAATCAGCAACTACTCTATTTTTATCCATGATGAAACAAAGAATTTCTTTAATATTGCTGACATTCAGTTTTTGGGTCGGTTTGCCCTCTTGTAAAACTGAATTTGAAAAAATACGTACAAGCAATAATACACAAGTTATTGCACAAAAGGCAGATGAATATTACGAAAAAAGCAGCTGGCTTAATGCGCAAATGCTCTACGAAATGATAATGCCTTCCATGCGTAGCTCTACAAATATTGAAAAAATGGCATATCGCTATTCTTATACGCACTATCATTTGCGCAATTTTGAGTCGGCAAGCTATTATTTCAAAAATTTCTCGACCACTTACCCCAATTCTTCTTATAAAGAAGAAGCCGATTTTATGGCTGCCTATTCGCAATATCGTATGTCGCCACGTTTTCGCCTCGACCAAGACAATACGAAAAAAGCTATCGAAGGTTTTGAATCCTTTGTGAATACCTACCAAGAAAGTAAGCGCATCAAAGAATGTAACAAACTCATTGATGAAATGCGTAAAAAATTGGAAATCAAAGCAGTAGAAGAAGGGAAATTGTATTTTGATATGCGTCAGTACCAATCTGCTATGCAAGTTTACGAAAATGTATTGCGCGAATATCCCGAAACCACCGAAGCCGAGCAAATCCGTTGGCGTGTTTTGCAAGCGCAATTTTTTTGGGCTGAAAACTCCATTTTAGAAAAACAAACTGAACGTTTCAAAGTAGTGGTGGAAAAACATAAAGAGTTTATCAGCCGATTTCCAAAAAGCAAAAACCGCGAAGAAGCCGATAAATATTTGAAAATAGCCAATCAAAAAATAAAAGAATTACAAAATGTCAGATATCAAAAACAAAGTACAGGGTCTTGACCCCAATGTTACGGCGCGTGACATTGATTTCATGGTGAGCAAAACCCACAATATGTACGAAACGTTAACGATTGTTACCAAGCGCGCTCGTCAAATCGGAGTGGATATGAAACATGAATTGCAGCAAAAATTGCAAGAGTTTTCCATCCAAGCGGAAGCGATTGAGGAAGTGCATGAGAACAAGGAGCAAATCGAAATTTCTAAATTTTATGAGCGTTTGCCCAACCCTGTTATCATTGCGTTAGATGAATTTATGCGCAACGAAATTAAGTATCGTTACGTGGACGAAAGGAAGAAAAAATAAATATGTCCATCTCAAGAAATTAGGCGAGGGTTCAAAAACTTTCGTCTAATTTTTTGAGTAATGCTATTCAAATACAAAAAATTTTGAATATAATTAAAAAGCACCTAATCAATGATTAGGTGCTTTTTAATTATAAAAAATTGGTTTTCAATTTTTTACATAGTTTATAAATTATCCAAGCGCAATATGTTTGAAGGCTGTAACGGTCAAACCTTTTGAAACGCTATTCAAATAGCTCGCTACCGTACCCTCGCCTTTTACATAGTCTTGCGCCAAAAGCGTATTATCTTTGTAGAAACGTTGCAATTTACCTTGTGCAATTTTGTCTAACATCGCTTCAGGTTTGCCTTCTGCACGCGCTTGCTCTTTACCAATTTCGATTTCGCGGTTGATAGTGTCGGCATCAACGCCCTCCGCATTAACGGCTACGGGTTTCATAGCTGCCACTTGCATCGCTGCATTTTTACCCGCCTCTGCTGCTGCTTCGCCTTCTTGATTGAGCGCAACAATCACCGCCGCGCGATTGCCTGCATGAATATAGGGAACTACTTGCCCTTCGGTAGCTTCTAATTTGTCGTAACCAACAATTTCTAATTTTTCACCAACTACGCCAATTTGCTCTTGTACTTTTTCTGATACCGTTACTCCTTCCTCGAAAGTTAGTGCGCCGAATGTTTCAGCGTTAGCCGGTAAATTTGCTAAGGCTACTTGCGCAAATTGCGTAGCTAAAGCTACAAATTTTTCGTTTTTAGCCACAAAGTCCGTTTCACAAGAAAGTTTTAAAACGATACCTGCTTTACCATCTTCGGTAGTAAGCGCAAGGCAAACGCCTTCTTTTGCTTCGCGGTCAGAGCGTTTTACAGAAAGTTTTTGCCCTAATTTGCGAAGAAAATCAATCGCGCCTTCGATGTCGCCATTAGAGGATTCCAATGCTTTTTTACAATCGCCCATACCTGCGCCTGTCATATCGCGCAATTTCTTGATGTCATTAATTGAAATAGCCATGATTTCTTTTTATATTTCAGAAAAATGAAAAAAATATTCGATTATTGAAATAGCTACTGAGGGGGGGGAAATAGCAATATGAAATAAGAAAGTGAAAAGTTAAGTGTTAGAATACGCTCAACTTTTCACCTTATTATGATGTGTTTTATGGTTTATCCATTGCAGAATAACTTAATCTTATTAGTTAGCTGCTTTAGGTTTATTGCGTTCTTCAAGTCCCTCACGAATGCAGCCGACCAAATATTTAGTCACTACTTCGATAGATTTAGAAGCGTCATCGTTAGAAGGGATAGCAAAATCAACCGTATTAGGGTCGCAATTTGTATCCACCATGCCGAAAGTACGCAAACCCACGCGCTTAGATTCTTGCAAAGCCAAGTGTTCGTGTCCGATGTCCACGATGAAAACTGCCGCAGGGAGGCGATTCATATTAGCAATACCGCCCAATACTTTTTCGATTTTGTCGCGCTCGCGGCTCAAAGTAAGGCGTTCTTTTTTGGTGATGGTAGTAGCACTTTGGTCTTGCAAAAGCGAATCAATGTTTTGCATTTTTTTGATAGACTTGCGCACTGTTTGGAAATTAGTCATCATACCACCCAACCAACGCTCAGTTACGAAAGGCATACCCACGCTAAGAGCTTCTGCTCTTACGATATCTCTCGCTTGTTTTTTAGTAGCCACAAACAAAATTTTGCGACCCGACTTCGCAAACTGACGCAAGGCGTTACCTGCTTTTTCGAGTGCTTCCGCAGTGCGATTAAGGTCAATCAAGTGGATACCTTTATGCTCTGCGAAAATGTAAGGCGACATTTTCGGATTCCATTTTTTCTTCAAGTGACCGAAGTGTACGCCCGCTTCCAACAATTCTTTATAGTTGGGTTTTTCCATTATTTTTTTCCGATTTGAAAATTCAACCATTTTTTTGAATTGAAATTGTTGGTTTTTTTATTTTGAGAAAACAAATTGAATATACATAAAAAATTGATAAACAACTTTGTATAAATATTTTTTTCTGAAAATACCAACAATTTCTGAATATTAACGCTTCGAGAATTGGAAGCTGCGGCGTGCTTTTGGTTTACCGTATTTTTTACGTTCCACCGCACGCGGGTCGCGTGTAAGATATTTTCTTTCTTTAAGCGGTTTTTTGAACTCCTCATTGAGCTGAACCAAAACGCGAGCGATACCCATGCGTACCGCTTCCGCTTGTCCTTTGAAACCACCACCATGCACCGTAACCACGATGTCATAAATGCTATCCAACTGCACCGTATTGAGTGGCGCAGTTACTTCGCCTGTAACGTGTGCTTGTGGAAAAAACTCGCGGTAATCTTTGCCATTTACGGTGATATTGCCCTCACCTTTTTTCAAATATACGCGAGCAACGGCTGATTTACGTCTGCCAACGGCATTAATCATTTCCATTTTGTCGAGAATTTTTTATTAGAAATTAAAAGGTTGAGGTTTTTGAGCAGCGTGTGGGTGTTCAGTACCTTCGTAAACAAATAATTTTTTCACCATTGCGCGACCTAATTTTGTTTTAGGCAACATACCTTTTACAGCGATTTCGAGCGGTGCAATGGGTTTTTTTGCCAAGAGGTCTTTTGCTATTACTGATTTCTGACCACCTGGATAAAGCGAGAAAGTCAAATATTCTTTTTGGTACAATTTTTTGCCTGTGTAGCGAATTTTTCCGGCATTCAACACGATAACATAGTCACCTGCATCTGCGTGTGATGTGAAACTTGGCTTATGTTTGCCCATCAAAACGTGCGCAATTTTAGAAGCCAAACGCCCAATCTTTTCACCGTCTGCATCTACCACATACCAGTCATGTGTTGCGGTTTGCTTATTAGCGTGAACCGTTTTGTAACTTAAATATCTCATTTTTTTATTTAAAAATTTTTAATACAAATTTTCTTACTTTTGGCTTTGCACAAGAGCCACCCAAAAGCGGCTTTTCAAAAGCGGTGCAAAGGTAGTATCTTTGTCGAAAATAAACAAGCATTGTCTGAAAAAAAAATGTTAATGAAATACGGAAGGAATTGATTTTCAATGCAAAAACAACCTTTTCAAAATAATTCGTTTCGCAAAAATTGCTTTTTTTTCATTTTTTTTTCAATTTTTTTTTTCAGCGCGAAAAACTACCCCCCTCAGTAACCACCATTTTAGGCAGTTACTGAGGGGGGTATTTTTTTTGAATAATTCAAAATCTGAAAACTGTTACGCAAGTTTTGCACTTTCTTGGGGCAAGGTGGCTCAGTTTTAGAGAACGTTTTTTTATTTATTTTACTCTTCTCGTATTTTAGGATTTTTCATTCCTGCTTTTTACGTTTTGAGTTCAATTATATGCCTAATAATTTGAAAAACCTTGCTCTCTCAGCCTCATTGTCAAGTAACTTTTCAAGCATAAAAAGATGATTTATGGCTTCCTTACTCAATTCAATATCTTTTTGTGCTTTGGCTGAAAATGCCACTTCTTGCATTATCAGAATTGTTATCGAACTTGGATTTTCCTCATTTGCTCTTTTTAGGCTTTTTATAGCTGCCCCAACTCTTTCTAAAACTGCTGCCGTGTCAATACCACCTTTTACTTCAACCGCAATTTGCAGCGTATTTTCATTGAAAACAGCAAGGTCTGGTTCAGATGAAAAAGCAAATAATCTTCCATCTTTGAGTAAAATGGCTGATTCGGTTATCTCTTGAACCAGTCCTTGTTCTTTGACTTGTTTTTCTATCATACCTCGAATGAGGACTTCTGCTTGATTGCCTTTCGCATTTTGCCATGAACCTTGCGCCTGTGAACCTGCTGCCATACCCCGCCAAATATCAAATTCTCTGACATTTATCTTTTCATCTGCCTCAATCAAATGGCTAATAATCTGATTAAGATGAGAAGCTACAAAAAGTGCAGTCTCATTATCGGGCTTTCTGCTCCCATTTTCATAAGCGACAAGCGAACCACTTATTTGGTTCATTGACTTTTGAGAAACCATTGCCAACATTCGATAATAGGCAGTCGAACCATTTATTTGCTGCAAAATATCAGGATGGGCAAAAACAATTATCGGTTTTATACCGTTGTGAATCACTTTATTCCAAGCCGTTTCGCTAATACCAAGAACCAATTTATCCCATGTCAATTTTTCTCCTTTTACCTGTTCTATATGCTCGGCAACTTCAATAAGTTTCCACTCATGCAATTTTTTGTGGAAAAGTTCACTTTTGGCTAATTGGTCAATGTACCAAGCCTTATAAACCAAGTCATTTTTCTCTTTTACTTTTTTCGCCATATTGTTATACTTTCTCTGACAGGCACTCTGCCATATTTACCCATTTGTTGTGAACTATTGCCTTTATATCGGGCTACTATTACTTTTTCAACAGTAAATCCTTCTTGTTCTGCTAAATCACATAATATTAAATCCACAGGAATCAATTCTCCTTCAAAACGAACATTATCTACTACCATTGCTACAACTGCACCTTTGGCACAAACCCGATACCATTCTTTTATAACCTTGTGCATATCAACGAAATATGCCAAAAGCATAATTGGAATACGGTCATTGTTAAGTTTTTTAATATCGTTTTTGACGCTTAAACAGTTTAAAACCTCTGTTAAGGCTTCATGTGGTGAAGTATCACCTGCTTCCGATTTGACTTCGATATGAGAGCGCAAGATACCAAATCGTAACTTTTTAAGTTCTTCAAAATTATCAATGAAATTGAGACACAATTCTAATGAGTAACTTCGGGTATAATCATAACGATTGGCGTAAGGTGGAGAAGTCATAATAAAAGTTGGCTCTCTATCAAAGTGAATATCTGATAAATCTCTCGTATCACCTTGATAAACTGACGGAATTATAAAATCTTTATTCCAACCTAAATTTTGCAAATTCACAATATCTTGCTGAACATCTTTTATTTTTTTATCTAATAATTCCGTTGGTTTAAATACCGCTCTTTCGGGCAAATAACGTAAAAACTGACCGTCTTTTGCTGTAAAACTGCAAGGTTCTATTACAGATAGATAGAGTAAATTAATAATTTCTTTATAAGGACTGTCCAAACGGCTTATTACACTTTTCCATTTTTTGAGTTCAGATAAATTCTCTTGTGGAAATGCGATTTTCATTATTCTAACATCTTCGGCTACACCAGCTTCGGGAGCGTTTTTTAATTCCTTTTTGGCTTGTTCATATTGTTCTTGCAAAGTTTCTAAATCAATCTGTAAAATTTTAGGTAAAGTATCTGCTATAAATACCCCTGTTGGTAATTTATCTGTTCCAATTGAGGGTATTCCATTAACACAAGCAGTAAAAAGCGTT
>JACCEC010387191.1_pt1 | contig 19932 bp, 25 predicted proteins | sample 7450121 | NCBI WGS metagenome assembly JACCEC01 (sample SAMN15323455, study PRJNA562643) | freshwater metagenome | isolation source: river surface water | place: USA:Blue River Watershed | collected 2017-08-18 | reverse complement strand
TCTACGATTTTTTTATCTGGCGTAGCCCCCCCTAAACCTTGGTTCAAAACGCTTTTGACCAATCTTGGGCATTGCATAAGGGTCTCATATTGGAATTGCTCCATCAAAGCAGGTACAACTTCCTCACGATATTTCTTTTTAAGACGAGGTAAATAACTCATTATTTAATGATTTCGCCAGATTTTTTAGAAAAACGAACCAATTTGCCATTCACATCTTTTTTTCTGCCGATGCGTGTGCGTTCTCCGCTTTTCGCGTCAACGTGCATCAAGTTAGAAATGTGAATTGAGGCTTCCATCTCTTTAATAGAGCCTGGTATTTGTTGTGCAGGTACAGGCTTAACGTGTTTTTTTACCATGTTGACCCCTTCTACGATTGCGCGCATTTTATCGGGGAACACTTGTAGCACCTTGCCCTGTTTGCCTCTACTCGCTCCTGAAATAACGATTACCGTATCGCCACTTTTAATATGGAGTTTTGGCGCAAAACGTTGCTTTGCCATTGTTTATAACTTAAACTTTGTGTTGACAAAAACTTTGAATTAGGTCAAAAAATAAAAACAAGTTTTTCCGACCATTTAAAATTTTTACTTAAAGTACTTCGGGTGCAAGCGAAACGATACGCATATAATCGCGGTCGCGTAACTCACGCGCAACAGGTCCGAAAATACGCGAACCACGTGGCTCGTCAGCAGCGTTAAGCAATACGCAAGCATTATCATCGAAACGGATATAAGAACCATCTTTACGACGAACTTCTTTACGAGTGCGTACAATAACCGCTTTTGATACGATACCTCTTTTAACGCCACCGGGCGAAGCATCTTTTACAGTTACCACGATTTTATCTCCTACGGACGCATAGCGACGTCTTGAGCCTCCTAATACGCGAATGCACAATACTTCTTTTGCGCCCGTATTATCAGCAACTTTAAGTCTGCTTTCTGTCTGAATCATGACTTTATAACGTTGAAAGTCGTTAGCAAAATTTGTTGAAAATTAAGGTTTTGACTGCTTTCCTTTCACCCTACTGAGGGGGGGGAGGATAAGAGATAACCCAAATTATTTCGCTTTTTCGAGAACTTGAACTAAACGCCAGCGTTTTGTTTTTGACAATGGGCGTGTTTCCATGATTACCACAGTGTCACCTGCGCCACACTCGTTGTTTTCATCGTGTGCATGGAATTTTTTAGACAATTTCACGAACTTGCCGTAAATAGGGTGTTTGAGCTTGCGCTCTACTTTCACCGCGATAGTTTTGTTACGCGCCGAACTTGTCACTACACCCGTAATAGTTTTTCTTAAATTTCTTTCAGCACTCATTCTTAAATTTGAGTATTTTGTATCGCTTTGTGAATTTAATTGAATGTTTTTTGAATTTATTTAAAAATTGAAAAATAAATTTCAAAAAATTCAAAAATTACTTACGAGCGCGGCGAGCGCGAATTTTTGAGCGCATATTGATTTTGTCTTCGCTCATTTCCGCAATTTCGCGGCGGCGCATCTCCGTTTTTACGCGAGCAACTTCGCGGCGCGTATTCTTGATGACAGTCGGATTTGCAAGCCCCGTAACTGCGTGGTCAAATTTGAGCTTACCCAATTCGACTTCCAACGCTTTTACTTCATGCGACAATTCGTCAACAGAAAGAGCTGTCAAATCTTTAGTTTCTTGCTTTGCCATTTTTGCAAAATGTTTATAAAATTGATTATCAATCAATTATTACTGAATACTTGGCACAAGGTCAGGGCGAACAACCGTTTTTGTTAAGAAAGGCAACTTTTGAGCAGCAAGGCGAAGTGCCTCTTTTGCTATCTCGAAAGGTACGCCATCTACCTCAAACAAAATACGACCTGCTTTGACTTTGCAAACATAGTGGTCAACCGCACCTTTACCTTTACCCATACGAACCTCCGCAGGTTTTCTAGTAATAGGGACATCGGGAAATACTAAAATCCAGACTTTTCCCTCGCGTTTCATATAACGAGTCATCGCAATACGAGCCGATTCTAACTGCCGAGCCGTCAAACGACCCGGTTCTATTGCTTTAAGAGCATACGAACCGAAAGAAATCGTGCTACCTTTCCAAGCAATGCCATGAATACGACCTTTATGTTGTTTGCGATATTTTTGTCTTCTCGGCTGTAACATCGTTTTTACAACTTTTTAAGGCTTAAAATGATGTAGAAAAACTGTTTTTTTTGCTAAAAAATTGATTTCGTTTGCAAAAATTTAAAGTAAAATTTACAAAACGGCTGCAAAGATAAACAGTTTTTCTGATTGTTGAGTTTTTTTTATCAAAACACCCATTTAAATCCTCGATAACTTATTGTTACTGAGGGGGGTATTTGTTATTTGCGCGAGGCGAAAATAGATTATCTTCTTCCGCCGCCACCGCCGCCGCGTCCAGCGTTTCCGCCGCCACCGCCACGCCGATTACCACCGCGTCCGCCACCTCTATTATCACCTTCACCACGTCCGCCGCGTTCGCGTCTTCCGCCTCTGTCACCTCCGTCACCGTCACCTCCACGGCGATTGCGTTCATTTCCACCGGTATCACGGCGTTTAGCATCACTGCCATCTACGAAAGGAGTCAACTCGCGTTTACCAAACACTTCGCCACGGCAAATCCATACTTTGATACCAATTTTTCCGTAAACAGTAAGTGCTTCTGATATTGTATAATCAATATCGGCGCGGAACGTATGAAGGGGTGTACGCCCTTCTTTGAACTCCTCTGTACGTGCCATATCAGCACCCCCTAAACGACCAGAAATCCGTACTTTGATACCTTCTGCGCCTGCGCGAATGGTAGAACCAATAGCAGCTTTGATAGCGCGGCGGTAGTTGATACGTCCTTCAATTTGTTTAGCAATGCTATCACCCACGATACAAGCATCGAGGTCGGGTTTTTTGATTTCAGCGATGTTGATTTGCACCTCTTTCTTAGTGATGCGTTTCAACTCTTCACGGATACGGTCCACTTCTTGCCCACCTTTACCGATGATGATACCCGGACGAGAGGTTTGAATAGTTACTGTTACCCGTTTGAGTGTGCGTTCTATCACAATGCGAGCTACGCCTGCCTTTTGGATACGAAGGCGTAAGTGGTCGCGGATAAGTTGGTCTTCAACGACTTTGCTGGCTGTATCTTTGCCACCGAACCAATTAGAGTCCCAGCCGCGAATGATACCTAAGCGATTACCAATCGGATTTGTCTTTTGACCCATGCTATTTTTTTTAAAAACTTCTTGTTTTTAGATTAACCTTGTGCTGCTTCCTCTTGCGCCAATGGCGTTTTGTTAGCTACAACAATCGTAATATGGTTCGTGCGTTTACGGATACGATGTGCGCGACCGTGAGGTGCGGGCTGAAAACGCTTTAACATAGTAGCTGCGTCTGAAAACGCGCTGCTGATGTATAAATTGTAATCGGCTGCATCTTCACCTGTCTTTACCTGCCAGTTCGCAACTGCCGAGCGCAATACTTTTTCGAGCCAACGAGCGGCTTCATTTTTTGTAAAGCGCAGAATATTAAGCGCATCGCCTACGCTTTTGCCGCGAATGTTATCTACCACTAAGCGCATTTTGCGGGCAGACATCGGACAACTAGAGAGTTTTGCTACTGCTTCCATTTCTCAAAAACTTATCGCAATGCGTCTGAGACGCTTTTTGACTATTTTTTGTTCGATTACTGAGGGGGGTATTTCAAAACGATGTACATTATTTTTTTATAAAAAAAATTATAAAAGCATAATTTGACATCTGATATTTTCAAAAATTTATTTTTTAATAGAAAGAAATAAATTTTTAGCCAATCCATGAAATACCTTATTTTTTCTTTTTATCTGCGCCGTGACCACGGAAATTGCGTGTTGGAGCGAACTCACCGAGTTTGTGACCTACCATGTTTTCCGTCACATAAACAGGAATGAAAGATTTACCGTTGTGAACGCCAATCGTCAGACCTACCATGTCAGGAATAATCATCGAAGAACGCGACCAAGTTTTGATGACCGACTTTCTTGTTGATTGTTGCATTTTTGTCACTTTATCGTACAACTTGTGGAAAACGTAAGGTCCTTTTTTAAGTGAACGAGGCATGATTTTTCCGTTGTATTGTAGTAAAAGTTTCTAAATGAACTCTTTACCTATGAAAAAATTTTATTTATTAACAGTTTTACGGCGCGAAATGATAAGGCGGTTAGAAGTCGCATTCGGGTTACGAGTTTTTTGACCTTTTGCCTTGATACCGTTGCGTGAGCGTGGGTGTCCACCTGAAGCACGACCTTCACCACCACCCATTGGGTGGTCAACAGGGTTCATCACGACAGGGCGGGTACGCGGACGGCGACCTTCCCAACGTAAAGCACCTGCTTTACCATAAACGCGGAGGTTGTGGTCGGGGTTAGAAACCGTACCGATAGCAGCGCGACAAGTCAACAAAATGCGGCGAGTTTCGCCCGAAGGCATTTTCAAGATAGCATATTTGCCTTCACGACCTGCCAAAGTTGCATAAGCACCAGCACTACGAGCGATAGCCGCACCTTTGTTAGGCTGCATCTCGATAGCATGAACTTGCGCACCGAGCGGCACTTCTGACAAAGGAAGTACGTTGCCGGTGTCGGGGCTTGAGCCTGCACCTGCCACTACTTTTTGACCTACTTTCAAACCATTGGGTGCAATGATATAACGTTTTTCGCCGTCAGCATATACTACCAAAGCGATGAACGCCGAGCGGTTCGGGTCGTACTCGATAGTTTTTACTGTTGCAGGAATACCGTCTTTGTCATTGCGCTTGAAGTCAACGATACGATATTGGCGTTTATGACCACCACCACGATAACGCATCGTCATTTTACCGTCACCGTTACGTCCGCCTGATTTCGAGAGGCTCGTTACCAGACTTTTCTCAGGCGCATTGTCCGTAGTCACCTCCGCGAAAGCGTTAGTTGCTTTATAACGCAAACTCGGGGTTATCGGATTGTATTTTTTAATTGCCATTGTTTAGAAAAAAAATTTTCAGTTTTTAAATTTTCCGAAGAGATGAGGCTCTTCGATAAGTTTCTTTTTTGAGCAAAAATTGGGTTATGTTTTCGCGCAAAATTGAGTGTTTTTATTGAGCGTCTTCGTTGTCCGCTTCGCCGTAAACGTTAATTGTTTCGCCGTCTGCTACCGTCACATACGCCTTTTTATAGGCAGGTCTGATACCGCGAATCATACCCGTTTTGGTAGAGCGTGATTTTGCTTTGCCCGGAATGACTAACGTGTTGACTGCTTTTACAGACACATTAAACATCGCTTCTACGGCTTTTGCAATCTCGATTTTATTCGCTTTGCGCGCTACTACAAAAACGTAATGACCTTTTTTAGCAGTCTGTTCCGATTTTTCAGTGACAACTGGACGAATTAAAATATTTGTTGCCATTTTATGGAATATCCCTTTTTAGCAATTAACAATAATATGGTATGGTGCAAATGTTGTTTGAGCGCACCCCCTCAGTAATTAGGCATTAAAAACTGCCGCTACTGCACTCACCGCACTTTCAGTTAATACCAAAGTGTGTGTGTTCATTACTTGATAGGTATTGAGGTCTTTTGCTACTGCCAAACCTGCTTTGGGCAAGTTGCGAGAAGAAGACAACAAAATAGGGTTGTATTCGCTCACGACAAACAACGCTTTTTTGTCGTTCAGTTGGAGTGCCGAAACGATTTCTTTAAATGCTTTTGTTTTTGGCGCATCGAAAGAAAAATCTTCTACCACTGTGATTGCACCTGCTGTTGCTTTTGCAGAAAGTGCCGATTTACGTGCCAAACGAGCCACTTTTTTGTTGAGTTTGATGACGTAATCGTGTGGTTTAGGACCAAAAACACGCGCACCACCACGGAAAGAAGGCGAGTTGATGTCGCCTTTACGCGACCCACCCGTACCTTTCTGACGGTGCAATTTGCGAGTTGAACCACTCAATTCGCTACGCTCTTTCGATTTGTGCGTACCTTGGCGTTGGTGTGCGAGGTACTGCTTAACAGCGAGGTAAACTGCGTGTTGATTTGGCTCAATGCCGAACACGTCTGCTGGCAAATCAATGGTTTTGCCTGTTTTTTCGCCTTTGATATTGAGAATATCGAGAGTCATTTTCTTGCTTATTTAAAGTTTCGTAAGTATGATGTTTACTATTTTTGAAGTTTATAAAAAATTGTTTATCAACTTTTTAGTACATTTTTATAAACATCAAACAAGAAACAATAATTATTTTACTTTTCGACAATAACGATAGCACCTTTCGGACCAGGCACCGCACCTTTTACGAGCAATAAATTTTGCTCTGCCAAGATTTTAGCAACTTTCAAGTTCTTTACAGTCACTTGATCGCCGCCCATGCGTCCTGCCATGCGCATACCCTTGAATACTTTAGAAGGGAAGGAAGACGCACCAATCGAACCCGGTGCGCGAAGGCGGTTGTGCTGACCGTGTGTAGCCTGAATGATACCTCCAAAACCATGGCGTTTTACAACACCTTGAAAGCCTTTACCTTTTGAGATACCAACTGCTGCTACCTTGTCGCCTTCTTTAAATACCTCATCTACCGTAATAGTATCGCCTAATTGCTTGGGTAGGTCGCTATTGCGAAACTCCACTACTTCTTTTTTAGCACCGGCACTCGCTTTCGCAAAGTGTCCCATTAATGCTTTTGAGGTATTTTTTTCTTTGGCTTCGCCATAAGCAAGTTGCAATGCTGAGTAGCCGTCTGTGTCCTCGGTTTTTACTTGTGTTACCACGCAGGGTCCACATTCAATAACCGTAACCGCAATGGCATTGCCTTGTGCATCGAAAATCGAAGTCATACCGATTTTCTTTCCAATCAATCCGTTCACTTTTCAAAAAATTTTAAGTGATTTTGGAAAAAGCGTTTTTACTTTCTTGTTTTCAACGGTTGCCAAATCATCGATTTTCAACTGAAAATACAATCAAAATCTAAAAGTTTGACTTGCTACTGAGGGGTATCGCTCGCATTGGCTTGGGTAAGAAATGAGCGACCCACTCGGCAAAAACCGCTAATGCCAAAAATCTATCTTGATGAAATGTTGGATGCAGAAAAACTGCCAACTGATGAAGAACTGGGCTTGAAACGAAATACTGAAAAGTTGAAATTTTAAGATAGGCAAGATATAATTAAATGATATGCCTTAGAAAACAAAGACGGGAGCGGTGAATTTGAAATGGTCAAAAAAGTGCTAATTTTCAAGTTTTTGAAAAATTGACTCGCTAAATTTACTTTTTGCCTCCACATCGCCGAATTGCTTGTAAATTAAATTTCAGGTTTTCGTTATCAACCAAAATTACATCAATTTCACTTGAATATCTACGCCACTTGGCAACTCTAATTTTGAGAGTGCATCAACCGTTTTTTGGTTCGGGCTATAAATTTCAATCAAGCGTTTGTGGGTACGATATTCGAACTGCTCACGAGATTTTTTATTAACGTGAGGTGAACGAAGCACCGTGTAAATTTGCTTCTCGCTGGGCAGCGGAATCGGACCCGTAACTACAGCACCGCTTGCGCGAACTGTTTTAATGATTTTTTCAGTAGATTTATCTACTAAATTGTGGTCGTAAGAACGAAGTTTAATCCTAATTTTCTGATTCATGACCCTGAATAAACTGTCAAAAGAACTTTTTTTGTGATTTCGCAGCATTTAGATGGCTGCATTTTAAAAGAGTTGCATCTTACTTTCTTCAAATGCGGGGCAAAGGTAACGACTATTTCCGACTTGACAAAGTGTTTTTAAAAACTTTTTAAAAACTTTTTACATTAAGAACAAATACTTATCAAATTCCTTTAAGATATGCCACACATATCGCAATTTTACAACAAAACATTCATTGTTCTACTCATTACAAATTGAATTGCGAAAAAATGAGTTTAAGACTGATAGCCCACGTTAGGAAAACTTTAAAAGTTTTCTTAACGTTAAATACTAAACAATATATTGATAAAATTTTTAATTTTTATAAAAAATAAATACATAATTTTTTAAAAATCAAAAGATAATGACTATCCAAGAAGCCCAACAAACCATTGATAAATGGATAAATACCATTGGTATTCGCTATTATAACGAACTCACTAACACCGCCATTTTGATGGAAGAAGTGGGCGAAGTAGCGCGACTAATGGCGCGACTGTACGGCGAACAATCGTTTAAAACACCCGAACTTGCCGCTTCTGCCCCTGACGACCTCGCCGATGAAATGGCTGATGTGTTATTTGTGTTGATGTGTTTAGCCAATCAAACGGGCATTGATTTAGACACCGCCCTGCAAAAAAACTTGGAGAAAAAAACCAAGCGCGATAAGGAACGCCACGCCAACAATGAAAAATTAAGAAATTAAGTGCTTGTTATAATCATAAACGGTGCTTTGAAATGACATAATCAATTGATTTTCAATATTTTAAAATCTTACTCCTTTGGAGAAGATTAGGTGGGGCTACTTAGTAATTAGAAAATAACATGGTTACTTACTTAAAAATATGTAAATTTGCGCGGTCGAAAATTACCCCCCCTCAGTAAGCAACCAAATTTTTAAAAAAACAATGAGATTTCAAAAAAATTATCTCAAAAATACCATTCATTTTTCCCTAATTTTTTTTATTCAAACCCAAATAAAGCCTTTCTATATTTAGCACTCAAAAAATTAGTTATTTTTTTAGATGCTTAAAAATAATGCAATTTTTGATATATCTATATTTCAAATGTCTAAATTTTTATTTTTAATTAAAAAATATTTTTAATTCAACGACAAAATTAGATATATCAAATCGTAAAAGAAGCAAAAGCAAATATTTTAATACGTAATTTATTTTAGCTCAATAATATTCAGCAAAAATTATTTTTCAATGGTAAAAATGATTGATTTAGTCGAGCGTCTTCCCGCACAATTAACGGAAGCTCTCGAAATTGGCGCAAATGCCAACATCACAAAACACACATCGCCTATTCGTAATGTATATGTATCAGGGCTTGGCGGTTCGGGCATCGGTGCCAATTTTGCTTACGAATTTGTGGCAAATGAGTTGAAAGTTCCTTTCAACGTAGGCAAAGGTTATACTATTCCGAAATCGGTCAATAAATTTACATTGGCTATCGTGTCGTCTTATTCGGGCAATACCGAGGAGACACTCTCTTCGTTTGAGGCGTTATTGAAAACGGGTGCAAAAATCGTTTGCATTGCATCGGGCGGCAAAGTGATTGCGAAAGCAAAAGAATTAGGACTTGACTATATCCAAGTGCCAAGCGATTGGCCCTCTCCGCGTGCGTGTGTGGGTTATTCGATTGTGTCGCAACTGACCGTCTTGCACAAAAGCGGTTTGATTTCGAGCCGCGCCCTCCAACAAGTGCGCACTGCTGTCAAATTGTTGGAGAAAGAAGGCGAAAAAATCAAAAAAGATGCCGAGAAATTGGCAAATCAGTTGCATGGCAAATTGCCTATCATCTACACAACCGACCGCATGGAAGCTACCGCAGTCCGTATGCGTCAGCAAATTAATGAAAATGCGAAAGCACTTTGTTGGCATCATGTCGTACCCGAAATGAACCACAATGAGTTGGTAGGTTGGCGCGAAGCTAATGATAATTTGGCGGTGGTGTATTTGCGCAATAAAGACGATTTCGAGCGCAACGCTATTCGCATAGACATCAACCAAAAAATTATCTCTGAATATACTCCGAATATCATTAACGTTTATTCAAAAGGTAAAAATTTGGTAGAGCAATCACTTTATCTTACTTTCTTGGGTGATTACATGACTTGCTATTTGTGCGATTTGCGCGGCTTTGATAGCGTAGAGGTAAAAGCTATTGACTTTTTAAAAGGAGAGTTGTCTAAAATATAATTTTTTATCTATACGTATTTCGATACCACACATAACACGCATCGGATACCTTTCAGGTATCCGATGCGTGTTGTTCTTAATCAGGCTCATATACATTATTATCTCTTTTCACATCTGCCATTCTTCCCGAAGGGTCAATTTCCACTTTTTTTACTTTTTTACCAATTTTGAACGAATAAGCACTATTGACCCATTGCCAATCGGGTAAAATAATGCGTTTTACGTCTGTCATTTCGTTGTTTTTTTCTCCCCGAAGTAGGTCTAACGGAATGTAAAAAAGTTCGCGGCTATTGTCTTCATACGTGACTAAAATATCTAATGGCATTGGCATTTTGCCTATCTTAGCGATGGTGATGCTATCTTCCGTTACTTTTTTAACACTATAATCAATGGTCAAAGTGGTATATACAAAATATTCTTTAAACCAATCTAACTCCAAATTTGAGGTTTGTTCAAAAATGCGAATCACATCATTTGCGTTAGGGTGTTTAAATTTCCAAGTATTATAATAGCGCAATAAAGCCACATCAAAAGTAGGTTCACCTACAATATATTTGAGTTGCTGCAAAAATACAGAGCCTTTTACATAACTCGCCACCGAATACGCTGTATTAGTTTGAAAGTGGTCGGCGTGAATACTCAAGGGTTCTTCGCGTCCGCTCAACGCAAAACGACAATACCCCGCCACATTACTCAACATCGGGTCGGCTTCGGGTTGTTCGCTGCCAAGTAGCCCCTGCGCCCTAATCCAATTCATTACATGATTTTCGGCGTAACTCGTGAAACCCTCGTCCATCCAACCATACAAACTTTCATTGCTCCCCAAAACACCTTGATACCAAGAGTGCATACCTTCATGCACACAAACTCCGACCAAACTCCTCAAATTGCGTTCTCCTGTTACGAGCGTTGCCATCGGGTATTCCATACCGCCATCGCCCCCTTGCACAAAAGAATATTGCGAATAGGGATATTTTCCAAATTTTTTAGAAATAAAACCCCATGCACGCGCCATAATATTGGGCAACTTTTCCCAAGCCTCCGTATTTTTGTTAGGCTGATAATAAAATAGCAAGCGCGTTCCGTCATCGGCTTTCACTTCTTTTTTAATATAATCGCGGTCTGCACCCCACATAAAATCGTGGACGTTCTGCGCTTTAAATTTCCATGTCAATTTACCCCCCTCAGTACCTGCGTCTTTTTTCGCTAATTCGCGTTCAATCTCGGTTTCGTTTTGCAAAATACCCGTACCACCCAAACGATAGCGGCGGTCAATATTGATTTTTACCTCAAATTCGCCCCAAATACCATAAAACTCGCGTCCGATGTAAGGATTTGCGTGCCAACCTTGATAATCATATTCGCACATTTTTGGATACCATTGCGCCATCGAGTAATCAATGCCTTCTTTCGAGTCGCGCCCATTTCTGCGAATTTGGGCAGGCACTTGCCCTTCAAAAGTCATTTCAAACTTAACTTTACTTTTTGGCGCAATAGGCGTAGGCAAAGTCACTTCCAAAATCGTACCTTCCACCGCAAAAGTGCAAGGTTTTCCATTCATCGTCAAGGTCTTAGGCTTCAAATAACCAATTTCATTAGGTTTGAGTGCAGCAATGCGATTACCTACTCGTGGGTCGGGGTCGGCAATCGTGCGCGAGCGCACGTCCATTGCGCTATTTGGTTGAAAAGCATTAAAATATAAATGATAAAAAACTTTATTCAATGGTTCAGGCGAATTATTCCAATAAGTTAATTTTTGCCGACCCTCAAATTGATGTTTATTCACATCAAAATCAATCGTCATATCATATTTTGCTTTTTGTTGCCATCTGTCGGGCTGCGCAAACAAAATGAGTGTGTTTGCAAAAAATAACGATAAGAGCAAACTTATTTTTTTCATAACTTTGGTTGTTAAAGAGTTGGACGCAAAAATTTTTAATTTAAAAAAAATAAAACTTAAAATTATTTAAAAATCAACATATTACCCATATCATAGCAGGTACGACAACGCGGCTCATAGCTATCTTTTTCACCCAAAAGTACGTGCGCTTGATTTGCCACTTTTCGATAAGAATGAGTCGCTAAACTACCACAATGCGGACAAATAGCATGAACTTTTGTAATATATTCAGCCATTGCCAATAAATTTGGCATCGCGCCAAAAGGCACACCACGATAATCCATATCCAAACCTGCCACAATAACACGCACCCCTTTTTTAGCCAATTTGACGCAAATTTCGGGCAACTGCATATCAAAAAATTGTGCTTCGTCAATCCCTACTACTTCCACCATACCCCCCTCTGTAGATTGATTTTCAATCAATTGCAAAATTTCTATGGCTTGCGCTACGGGGGTCGCTTCTATTGCATTGGTGTTGTGCGAAACCACTTCGCCCTCTGCATAACGAGTATCTATTTTAGGTTTAAAAACTTCAATGCGTTGTTGTGCAAATCGCGCCCGTTTGAGGCGGCGAATGAGTTCCTCAGTTTTGCCCGAAAACATCGAGCCACAAATCACCTCAATCCAACCTGAACGCTGTCCTCGAAAGTGTGGTTCAAGAAACATAGTTTTTTATAAAATATTTTTACTTTTAAAAATGGATAAACAAAATACTTGGTCTCAGCACAAAGGTAAGCATTTATATAACAATGACTGCAACTTTGTTAATGCTTCGAGCTAAACTATCACTTAAAATTTTATGGTAGTAAAATTTTCACACTTTTTAACTAAAATTGGTTTAATTTTGTCAAGTTTTAATGGTTGTTAAAATAAATAAATGTTTTTTATAAATCTTTTTTTATCAAAGTTATAAAAATGAAGAACTTACAAATTATCTTTTTTAGTTTTTTATGCTATTTTACCCCCCTCAGTAACAATACGCTTTTAGCGCAAGGTATCGAGTTTTTTCAAGGGACTTTTGCCGAAGCCGTAGAAAAAGCCAAAAAAGAGGAAAAATTGATATTCATGGACGCTTACGCCGAGTGGTGCGGACCTTGCAAACGCATGGCAGCCACCGTTTTTACTGATGCAAAAGTAGGTGATTTTTTCAATCAAAATTTTGTATGCCTAAAACGCGATATGGAAAAAGGCGAAGGAGTAGATTTACAACGCCGCTACCCTATTTCGGCATTTCCTACGCTCATGTTCATCAACGGCAAGGGCGAGCGAGTGCATCAGCACATCGGCGCGCTTGATGCCAATAATTTTATTGGATTAGGAAAAACCGCAATGAGCAAAATTGACAATTTCAAAGATTACGAAAAAAAATACGAAGGGGGCGAGCGTAGCCCTGCTTTCATTGCGGCATACTTGCGCGCGCTCAATCGCGCTAACAAACCGAGCCTAAAAATTGCAAACGATTTTTTGAGCAAACAAACAGATTTTACAAATGCAGATGTATTAAAGGTTGTTTTTGAAGGAACAAGCGAAGCAGACAGCCGCATTTTTGATTTATTGCTCAAATATCGTCCGCAAATAGTCGCGCTTTATTCCGAAGAACAAGTCAAAAACCGTTTGCAAGCGGCTTGCGAAAAAACCGTTATGAAAGCCATCGAACTCAAACAGCCCGACCTCTTGCAAGAAGCTAAGAAGCGCATGAAAACCGCTTTGCCTGCCGACCGCGCCGAAAGTTTGGGCATTATGAGCGAAATGCGCTATTGCGAAGCGGCTTACGATGCCAAAAATTATGTCAATCATTGTAGCAATTACGCCAAAAAAGTCGTTAAAACAGACGTATCTCAACTCAATAAATTGGCAGAACAAATGTTTGCAGCCTTTCCAAAAGATGCAAAAGTGCTGGCTGATGCTGCCAAATATGCACAAAAAGCCTCACAAGTAGGCGGGTTAGCAAATTATTATTTTACTCATGCCCGCATTTTGAAGCAACAAGGCAAAAAGGCTGATGCCAAAAAGCAAGCTGAAAAAGCACTTACATTAGCAAAAGAAAATATGCCTAACTATGTGATTCCGATTGAACAATTATTGCAAGCCATCAATCAATAACCCCAAAAAACGGAGAAAATACACATTGTTTTTTAAAAATATATTTTGTGTATTTTCTCCCAAATTACAACTTTTGTCATAAAAAATAGTCTTTCTAACACTAAACATTTATGTTAAAATAAACACTCATTCCAAACGATATAATACATTGATTTCCAATTTCTTAAAGTCCTCCTCTTTGGGGAGAATTTAGATGGAGCTACTTAGGTTTTCCAAAAATCATAATTTACATTAAAAAATTTTACAATTTTAAACCTAAACAAAGTAATATTGTTACCAAATCTTGAAAAAAGCGTCTTTAAAAAAAATGAATTTGCCACAAAAACGTTTTAGCGAATGAACCAAATTAAATTTACGCTTTGTAATAAGCCCGTAAGTATTTTTTATAAAATAAACGCTCGTTTGAAAGGGTATAATACATTGATTTTCAATTTTTTAAAGTCCTCCTCTTTGGAGATAATTGAAGTGGGGCTATATTAACGATGCGTTCAAAGATTTTTCAAAAAAAATTAGGCATATTTTTTTACATAGAACGTTTCTTATTTAAATATACAAAAAAAATTATACATTCAACACTAAACCATATTATAATTCATTACGCTTTTCTCATTTTCCAGCTATTGGCAAAGTTTCACAAGGCATTAGTATTATGACAGACAATATTATTCGATGGAGTTTGATTGGTTGTTTGGCGTTGCCATGTATGGCGATGGCACAAAAACCTGTCACAATTAAATTAGATAACCCTTCTTTCGAGGATTTTCCACAGGCAGGACACACGCCACAGGGTTGGTTCGATTGTGGTTTTGCGGAAGAAACGCCGCCCGATGTGCAGCCGAGTGGCAATTTCCAAGTTATCAAAAGTGCGGCGCATGGCTCAACCTATCTCGGTTTGGTGGTGCGCGACAATAACACTTGGGAGTCGGTCGGGCAACGGCTAAAATCGCCTTTGCTCAAAGGCGTGAAATATTCGTTTAGCCTCATGTTGGCGCGCTCCGAACTCTACGTGAGTCAAAGCCGCCTTACGAACCGCGAAAGCAACTATATCACCCCTGCCATTATTCGCATTTGGGGAGGCTCAAGCTATTGCTCAAAAGAGGAAATGCTCGCAGAAAGCGAAGCTATCGGTAATGCGGCTTTCAAACAAGTGTCTTTCCGCTTAACGCCCAAATCAAATTATACTTATTTGACGATTGAGGCTTTTTACAAAACCCCTACCCTTTTTCCGTATAACGGCAATATTTTGGTGGATAATGCTTCCGACATCGTACCCATTATCGAAAAACAACCTACGCCACCTGTCGTAGCGCAAGTAAAACCCAAACCCAATCCCCCAAAAACGAACCCCTCTAAAACTACCGAACCCGTTAAGCCTACACCGCCCGCAGTAGTAGATGTGCAAAAAGGCAAAACCGATACGCCTCGCACCAAAGTGACACCCACGCCCGAACCTCCCAAAGAAAAAACGGTGGAGTTTAAAGGGCAAAAGTTGGCAACGGGCGAAGTCGTGCGCCTCGACCGCGTGCAATTTAAAGCCGATTCGCCCAATTTAGATAGTGCTTCGTTTTCGTCTCTCGAAGAGGTCTATCGTTTTTTGGTGAATAACCCTAATGTAGCGGTGGAAGTCGGCGGACATACTAACAATATTCCACCCGATGACTATTGTGATAAACTCTCGTCAGACCGCGCAAGAACTGTTACCGATTATCTCATTAACAAAGGTATTGCCCAAAACCGATTGCAATATAAAGGCTACGGAAAACGCAAACCCATTGCAGATAACAAAACAAGTCAAGGGCTAAAACTCAATCAGCGAGTAGAAATTAAAATTTTGAAAGTAGAATAATTTTTTTATATATTTTTATAAAAAACTGAAAATCAATAATTTGAAAAGAAATATTTTTCAAATACAAGATTTGCAAAACCTAAAATCGAAGGCATTGGCTTGGGCGCGAGCGAATGCCTTTGATGTTGTTTGCTACTTAGACCGCAACGAATATGCAACAGGCTGGCAAGATGCAGAAGCATTGTTAGCCATTCAAATCTCGGCAAATTACCCCCTCAGTAAGGGCGACAATGACTTGCAGCATTTTGAACAATTTAGCCAATTTTATCAACAAAATAGTCAAAAATGGCTATTCGGCTTCTTGACTTACGACCTCAAAAATGATATTGAACCTTCCTTAACTTCTCAAAATTTTGAGGGCGTTGGCTTCCCAAATTGGCATTTTTTTGAGCCTTCTATTTTATTCATTTTTGGAAAAAAGGAAATCGAAATTTTGATTTTTTCCGAAAACATACCCCCCTCAGTAACTGATGATTTTGGAAATGCCGAAACCATTTGGAAGCAAATTTTGCAATTTAAAAATATTTTTTTTAATACACAAAAATTTGATTCTCAAAATAATAAATTGAAAATTGAAAAAAAATTTGAAAAAGAAGAATATTTAAAAATTATTGAGCGAATAAAACAACACATCATAGAAGGCGATTTTTATGAGCTAAATTTTTGTCAAGAGTTTTTCGCGCAAGATGCCACAATCGAGCCTTTTTCACTTTTTTGGCAACTCAACCAAGCTACTCAAAAACCCTTTGCCGCTTTTTATAAATACTACGACCGTTTTTTATTGTGTGCAAGTCCTGAACGTTTTTTAAAAAAAGTAAATAATCAACTCATTTCACAGCCCATCAAAGGCACATCAAGGCGCGGACAAACGCCCACCGAAGACGAAAATCTCAAAAAAACGCTCCAAAATGACCCTAAAAATAGGGCTGAAAACGTGATGATTGTAGATTTGGTGCGCAACGATTTGGCACGAGTGTGCGAAGTGGGAAGCGTTCACGTATCCGAATTATTTGGTATTCATACTTTTGAGACGGTACACCAACTCATTTCCACCGTTGAAGGCAAACTACTGAGGGGGCAAGATGCGGCACACGAAGCAGCACAAATAATAGCCACCCTTCGCGCTACTTTTCCGATGGGCAGCATGACAGGCGCACCCAAAATAATGACGATGCAAGTCATCGAACAATATGAGCGGACGCAGCGCGGCTTGTATTCGGGGGCAGTAGGTTATTTTACGCCAAGTGGCAATTTTGATTTTAATGTAGTGATTAGAAGCATTTTATACAATCAATTAAAAAAATATTTGTCTTTTCAAGTTGGCGGTGCTATTGTTTTTGATAGCGAACCCGAAAGCGAATATGACGAATGTTTAGTGAAAGCAAGCGCGATTATGAAAATTTTAAATGAAATAGAATAAACAAGTATTTGTTATAAAAAATGCTCATTTAAAAATAGTATAATCAATTGGTTTTCAACACCTTATAAAGTCCTCCCTTTTGGGGAGGATTTAGGTGGGGCTTCCTTTTGAGAAGGATTTAGGCGAGGCTACTTCGTTAAATCCATCTTTTTCGTTTAAAATAAAGGAGTAAAGACATTGTTATAAATATCATCACAGCCCACATGATAAAATACGCATTTGGGTATTTGAGTTCGGGCAAATGCTCGAAATTAGTGCCATAGACCCCCACAATAAACGTCAAGGGAATGAAAATAGTGGAAACGATAGTGAGCGTTTTCATCACGTGATTGGCTTTATTGCTCAATTCGAGGTGATAGAGGTCTTGGATATTTTCTAACATATCGCGCAAATTTTCTATATTATCAGTTGCTTGGCGCAAATGGTCTTGCATATCTCTGAAATATAACAATGTTCTTTCGCTCATAAAATCGTTATCCACTACCGAAAAACGCGCCACCACTTCGCGCAAAGGCAACACCGCACGCCGCAATTGCAACACCTGTTTTTTAAGATGATGAATATAACCCTTGCTTGCTAACGAAACATCGTGTAATATATCTTCTTCTAATTCCTCTATTTTTTCTTGTAATATTTCAATAAGTGGAAAATAATTGTCCACTATATTATCTAACAAGGCATACGCCAAATAATCTACCCCCAAATTGCGCAAACGACCTTTGGGCAATTTGAGGCGTTCTCGAATAGCGGGAAAAAGGTCGTCAGCATCTTCTTGGAAACTTAACAAAAAGTTTTCACCCAAATAGAAGGCAATTTGTTCTAATATAATGCGGTTTTCTATGGGGTTGAAATGGGCTGCCTTCGCAATAAAAAACAAACCGTTATCATACGTTTCTATTTTAGGGCGTTGATGCACATCGGGAATATCCTCAATTGCCAAAGTATGCACATGAAAATTCATGCAAATATGTTCTATCAAATTTTCATTACTTAGCCCACGCACATCGTACCAAGTTATCAAATTTTGCAGTATCGGAGGGCAATCGTACCCCCTCAGTAAACGCTCGTGTAAAGTTTCTTGATTATATGTAATGACCAATATATCAGGGTTTTCGATATATTTTTGTCCCGTATAAACTACGGTTCCGGGTGAAGCCCCTGCTTTTTTATGTCGCCGCCGATTTGTTGATGCCATAGGCTATTTTTATTTATGTTATCAATATTTTTTTTATAGTGTAAAAAATCAACAAGTTACTCATTGAAAAACATAGAGCGATTTGTCTTAATGTATTGTGCTAATTTTTCATTTAAAATTTGATGATTTTCATCTGCTATTAAATGAAGTCGAATATTTTTAAAAGGTTTTAAGAATCGCTGCATTTTGCGCGGGGGGAAAAGTTCGTCTTTTTCGCCTAAAAAAACTTCGGTAGGCAATAGGGAAAGTTTATATGAAATATTTTTCAATTTAAATTCGTCATGCGCTAACCAAAAAGTAAACATTCGTTTTCGCCTTTGCACCGAAGAAAGATGAAACCGCAAAAAACTACGGGTAAAAGTTGGCACTAAACCCCATTTTGTCAATTTTTCTACTAATAACAAAAATTTTTCGGGTCGTTCTAACCGTTTTGCTAATCCTTTGCGCACCCACAACGGCAAATTGCCTGCCGCCGACACCCACTTTGACACTAACCCTTCGGGCGCGAGTAGCCACAGCCGCTCTATGCGTGGCGCGAAATCTTCCAAAAATGAAAGTATCAATCTACCCCCATAACTGAAACCCATACATTCAAATTTTTGGATATTTTCTTTTATTAAAATATTTTCAATGATAATATATAAATCATTGTAAGTAAATTGATTTTCTTTCCAAATAGTATTTCCATGATGCGGCAAATCAATAGCAATAATGCAATAATTGGCACATTCAAATACATTTTGCAATACTTGATATTGCTTTGCGGCATCTGAATAGCCCGAAAAAGTAAGTAAAAAATGAGCGGCATTAGGGTTTCCAAAACGGAGGTAATGAATGTCCGAATTTTGGTATTTGATAAAGCAGTTTTCCAAAATATGTTGTTTTTTGTCGTTAGAGAAAAGAGCGGTTCTTTGAAAAAAAGTTAGTTTAAAATAAAAACTAAGAACTTTTTATGCCGTCAAACTGTTAATTAAAACGTACTTTTGCAGGGCAATTTATCCCCCCTCAGTATTTTGGTGTAGCAACATATAAAAACTGTAAAAGTAATATCTTTGAGGGAAAATTGCGAAAAAAAAATTTTTTTTAGCACCTATTTTTTTTCACAAAGTTTAAAGAAAAATAGCATGTCGGTAGCAGCCGAGCAATACGCAAAAGCGCAAACTTCCCTTGCGCAAAAAGGTTTCCTTGACCTCGAAATTGACCCTCATTTGGACTTAGTAGCCGAAATTGAACGCCTAAAAAAGGAAAAAAATGCGGTCATTTTGGCGCACTACTATCAAGACTCTGACATTCAAGACATTGCAGACTATATCGGCGACTCGTTGCAACTCAGTCAGCAAGCCGCCAAAACCGATGCGGATATCATCGTTTTTGCAGGGGTTCACTTCATGGCGGAGACGGCAAAAATGCTTTCGCCACAAAAAAAAGTGCTGTTGCCCGACCTCAAAGCGGGGTGTTCGTTGGCAGATAGTGCGCCCGCGCCGCTTTTCCGCAAGTTCAAAGAAAAATATCCGAATCATTTGGTAGTTAGCTACATTAACTGTACGGCTGAACTCAAAACGTTGACCGATATT
>JACCEC012483184.1_pt1 | contig 19957 bp, 20 predicted proteins | sample 7450121 | NCBI WGS metagenome assembly JACCEC01 (sample SAMN15323455, study PRJNA562643) | freshwater metagenome | isolation source: river surface water | place: USA:Blue River Watershed | collected 2017-08-18 | reverse complement strand
GCACCAATGGCCATGGCGGTGCGCAGGGTCTCCTGGCAGGCCTGGGGGCCGCAGGAGACAGCGATCACCTCAGTGACCACGCCCTTTTCCTTCAAACGAACCGCCTCTTCGACGGCAATCTCGTCAAAGGGGTTCATGCTCATTTTGACGTTGGCGATGTCCACACCCGTGTTGTCCGACTTGACCCGGACCTTCACGTTGTAGTCCACCACCCGCTTGACTGCGACCAATGCCTTCATTTCGGGGAGCTCCTGGTGCCTGGAGAGGCTGCTTTTGATTGACGTTTACGTAAACTGCCGCATTCTAATCCGGCCCCGTTCGGACATCGTTGGCGCAAGGACATTTGCCGCTGGGCCAAGGCCGGGAATTCACGCAAAAAGAACGATCGTTCTTTTTTTGATTATAGCGTTCCCGTTGGGCGACTTTGGCCCTCTGCGGGGTGAATGTGCACGACCCGCTGGGGGTATGGAATATCGACACCTTCAGCGCGCAGCCCGGCCAGCATCGCAATGTGGACATCCGAGCGCACCGCTGGCTGTCCGCGGGAGGGGTCCTCGATCCAGTAGGACAGGTGAAACTCCAGCCCGTCGGCACCGAGGCGCTCCAGCCGCGCGGCAGGCGCAGGCTCGCGCAGCACCCGGGGGACGGACAAGGCCGCGTCCACCAGGATGCGCTGCACCTGGGCCACGTCGCTGTCGTAGCCCACGGTCACATCCGCCAACTGCAACACCAAAGAGTCCGCCAGCGACAGGTTCTCGATTCGCTCAGTAATGACCTTCTCATTGGGCACGATGGACTCGCGCCCGTTGGGTGCGCGAATCAGGGTGTAGCGGGTTTTGATGTCCACCACCTCGCCCTCAAATCCGTCGACCCTGACCGTGTCGCCAATGCGCAGGCTGCGCTCAAAGAGGATGACGAACCCGCTGACATAGTTGGCAGCGAGCTTTTGCAAGCCAAAACCCAGGCCGACTCCGAGCGCCCCCCCCAGGACCGACAGCGCAGTGAGGTCGACGCCGACCGCCGACAGTGCCAACAACAGCCCCAGCACGAGCAGCGCCGCGCGAATCGTGTTGGCCGCCACCTTGCGCAGCGACAGGTCGTCGACCGCCTGCCGCAGCACGCGGCGCTCGAGGACTGCCGATACCCACAGGGCTAGCACCAGCACCACGCCCGCCGAGAGCAGCCCCTCGCCCAGGCTCAGGAGGCTCACCTTGGACTTGCCAAAGCTCAAGTGAATGGCATCGAATTCCGCGGCGACTGCCGGCCACAGGCCGGTGATCCAGGTGACCGCGACCAGCCACACCACCCAGGAAAACAGGCGCTCGACCAGACGGGCGCTGCCCGACGCGGGGAACACCAAGGTCAGAACACGCGCGAGCAACCGGATGCCGGCAAGCGACAGCAAGATGGGAATGGCGACCTTGAACAGCAACATCGCGCGGCCCTGACCCATCGCCAGCGCACTGCCAAAGACAAGCGCCAGACTGATCACCGGAAACAGCAGGCCGTCGACAATGCCACGGCCGAACCAGACCGAGTCGGGCTCGGCGCGGCGGCCGGCGAGACGACACAGCCCGTAGGCCAGTCCCAGCGCGAGGGCCAAGACGCCAAGCTCCCGCAGAATTTCGGGCCGGGACAGAGCTTGGATCAGCGCGTCGAAATCGGTCATGGCGGGTGCCTTGGGGGTCAGAACATGAGAATGATTTCACAGGTCGGCCAAGTGCAGGCCGGCGTTCGCCAAAGCGAGGCTTGCGTCCTCAAACAGGCTCGAAGGTCAGCTTAACACCATGACCGGCGGCGGCCAGGCGCAAGCCCAAGACGAAACGCAAACGCTACTGCGACTGGAGCTGCTACCTCACCCGTACCCGCACCCGCGACACCAACCGTGGACGCTGGCGACCGCAATGCGGCGCCACCCTCGCCGTGCGTGAAACTGGTGGTCCCGCCGACGATCGCTGCGCCACACCCACGCGCGCTGCGACACAATCACGCAATGCCGCCCTTTTGCCACCGCGACCTGCTGATAGTCCTTCTCACTCACCTGCGTCCATTCGCTGCCCTCGGTTGTGCCGCTCTCGCCTGCGCCACCCTGATGCCAGCGCACAGCCAAACTGGCGAGAACCCGGCGCCGCAGGCTCTGCCCAGCGCCCCGGTCAACCCCGCCCGCAAAGCAGATGCTGCGTCCAGCCCACAAGCTGCCCAGAAGCCCGCGCAGAAAAATAACCAGAAGGCCGGGCAAAAAGCCAGTCCGAAAGCCCCTTCCAAAGCCTCATCAAAGGCCACCACCAAGTCCGACCGTCAAGCGGCCCGTGCCGCAGCCGCTACGGGCACCCCCTACGCGGGTCGTGAAGAGGCCATGCAGTGGGCCAGCGAGATGGCGCAGCGTCAGGGCCTGGACTCTGCCTGGGCCAGACGGGTGTTGGGCCAGGCCCGCCTGCAGCCAGCGGTGGTGCGGCTGATCCAGCCGCCCGCGCCCGGCGCGCGCAAGAACTGGACAGCCTACCGGGCGCGCTTCATCGAAGGACGGCGTATCAGCGCCGGCCTCCGGTTCTGGGAGGAAAACCGCCCCGTGCTTGAGCGCGCCGAGCGGGAGTTCGGGGTACCAGCAGACATCATCGTGAGCATCATCGGCGTCGAGACCCTCTATGGCCAGCACATGGGGCAGTTCCGAGTGCTGGACGCACTGGCCTCCCTGTCGTTTGACCATCCGCCCGAACACCCCCGGCTGGCCGAGCGGGTGGCCTTCTTCCGCGGCGAACTCGAGCAATTCCTGGCACTGGCACACCGCAGCGGAGGCGATCCGCAACTGCCGTTGGGCAGCTTTGCCGGCGCCATGGGGCTGCCGCAATTCATGCCCTCGAGCTGGATACGCTGGGGGGTCGACTTCGACGGCGACGGCCGCGTCGACCTGCGCAACAGCCCCGCCGACGCGATCGGCTCGGTGGCTAATTATTTCAAGGTGCATGGCTGGCAACCGGGGCTGCCCACCCATTTCCCGGTGTCATTCGACACTGCCCGCGTGGACATGGACACCCTGCTCGCACCGGACATCCTGCCCACCTTCTCCGCGAGCCGCTTCCAGGCCCTTGGCGCGTTGATCGAAGGCCCGGCTATCAGTCACCCCGGTCAATTGGCCCTGGTTGAGCTGCAAAACGGCGAAGCGCCCAACAGCTACGTCGCGGGAACCGAAAACTTCTACGCCATCACCCGCTACAACCAGTCGAGCTATTACGCGATGGCGGTGATTGATCTGGCACGGGCGCTGCGCGAGGCAAGGCCGACCAAGCCAGTGACTCAGTAGCCTGCCAGCAGGTACGGTGAGGGTGCGCTGGCCTTATAGACCAAGAGGTTTCGCACATAGCCCAAGACCAGGCGCTGGGCACTGTCGTAGGACTCCGTCCTCACAGTGAGGATGCCCTCGTTGGGGCGAGAGCTTGATAGCCGCGTCTCCAGCACGGTCGACTGCGAGCGCAGCGTGTCGCCCGCCTCCAAGTCCCGATGCATCTGGACATCGGTCCATCCCAGGTTGGCCACTACCCGGCCAAATGTGCGCGTGGTCATGGCGGTGGCGACCGAGAGCACCCAGGCTTGCGGCAGGCGCACCTGAGGCCACCCTTGAGAATCAGCCCAGGCCATGTCGTGGTAGTCAGGGCTCCAGTTCATGCTGCGCCAGGCTTTGGTCATCCCCTCCTGGGCGGTGAGGGTACGGCGGGGCCAATGGAGAAAGGTTTCGCCCGGCTGGAACTGCTCAAAGAACAAGCCTGTCTGCTCCACATGGCGGCCCTGGTCGTCGATGCGGTGCGAGCGGAAGCGCTCTTCCTCCACAGCCTGAAGTTCGCTCACATGCGGGGGCGCTTGCACCGGGCCGCAGCCGCGCTTGTAAACCCGTGCCCAATAGGTGACCTTGGCAACGACCTTGCCCTTTTCGTTAAAGACTTGCCCCAGCACCTGAACCTCGCCGGTCTCGCTCTCGCCATCCTCCCGCTTCAAGAGAACTTCCGATTCGGCGTAGAGCGTGTCGCCTCCGAACACGGGCGAGGTCATGGCAATCGAGTCGAAACGAGTGACGCGCTGGCGCCGGGCAAATGTCTTGGAGGACAGCCCCATCAAGGCCTGGAGCGTGATCGTGCTGACCACGAGCGGGAGTTTCCAAGACGTTTGCGCCGAGTAATGGGCATCGTAGTGAATCATCGCCGCGTTGACGGTGTCCAGCGATTCCATCGCGTTGTCCTGCTGGCTCACAGTCACGCCCGGACGATGGACGAAGCGCTGGCCAACAGCGAAGTCTTCGAAATCCAGACCGAAACGCTCCAAGAGATGACCCTCCGGGGTCCGTGAATAAGCAAAAAAACTCATCGTCGTCTCCGTCCAGTCAATTTCTCAAACGCCAGCGCGCGCCAGAATACGTCGGGCAGACTGAACCACCGGCTCGTCGACCATCCGACCGTCGACCACACAGACCTGGCCCTGTCCTCGCGCAGCGGCGTCGACAATGAGGCGTGCCGACGCGATCTGGCTATCGCTGGGCGTGAAGCATTCGCGTGTTGGGCCTACCTGCCTAGGATGAATCGCAAATTTGCCGGTGAACCCCATGGCCTTGGCACGCAGGGCTTGCGCGCGCAAGCCCTCCTCGTCGTTCAGGTCGAGATGGGGCACATCCAGCAGCGCCACGCGACCCAATGCCGCCGCGTGGGCCACACGACCCCGGGCGTACAGCATGGCCTCCCAACTCATCTCGCACCCCATGTCCGCGGACAGGTCGGCGGCGCCGAACCCCAGCCCCGCAACGGCCGGGTGACGGGCAATGCGCTCGACCTCATCCAAACCCAGAGCTGTCTCAATGAGCGCGAGCAAAGGGGGCAGGGGCGCAGAGAACGTCGCCCACTTGTCCATGCAAGCCGTGATGTCGTCCGGCGACTCGACCTTGGGCAACACGAGGAGATCGGGTCCCTGGTGGGCGCGCAAGGCCTGGCCCAGCGCTGCTTCGTCGGCTTCGAAAAAAGGGCTTTGCCGCGCATTCAGGCGCAGGCAATGCAAGGGAGCTCCGGGGGGACGCACACGCGCGGCGCCCTGACGCAACCAGTTAAAGACAGCATCGCGCGCCGTGTCTTTTTCGAACACGGACACCGCGTCTTCCAAGTCCAAGACGATGCCATCGGCGCCACTGGCGAGGGCCTTGTCGAATCGGGCTGGCTGGTTGCCGGGGACAAAGAGCAGGGTGGAGATCCGGTCAAGTGTCATTCAGGGGTTCCTTCAAGCGTGCTCCGCTGCATGCGAAGCCGGTACACATATCGGTCGCTCGGATACAGGTTGACCGAGTAGATGAGCGTGTTGCCCTTCGAGTCCTGATGCCACCGCTGCACCCGCATGGCGGCATCCCCTCGCTTGGCCTGCAGCAGCTTGGCTTGAGCGGCTGAGAGCTTGGCGACCTCGAACTGCTGCTCGATGGCGTGCAGCGAAACGCCGAACACCTTTTCCAACTTGAGAATGACCGAGCCGGTGAACCCAGGCAGGTGCTCCAAGATGGCCTGGTGCGTCGGCAAGAAGTGCAGGTCGGACAGGCAGATGGGATGACCCTGGGGGTCGAGCCGCAGCCCGCGTACGCACAGGCGCCGGCTCACGCCCAGGGGCGACCCGGCGGGATCCTGATCGGCCGGCACATCCACCCAGAAGTGCTCGATCACCTCAAAGTGGGTGGACTCTGTGAATTGAAGCACCGACTCCACGGAGTCACTGGTATGTACAAACCGGGCAGGCGAATGGCGACGCAGGACGCGGGTCCCCACGCCTGGCTGGCGACGCACCAGCCCTTTCTCACTCAGGGTGCTCATGGCGGCGCGGACGGTGATCCGACTCACTCCGTAGTGCTCACATAGCTGCGCCTCGGTAGGCACGGCCTCACCCACAGCCAGCCTCCCGCTTTCGATCGCCTGCATCAAGTCCCGGGCGACCTGCTGGTACTTGGGGGCAGCGTCGATCGCGGTCATCAGATGATGTCTTGCTCCCGCAGCCGGCGGATATCGGCCTCGGAGAGGCCGGCCTGCTTCAGAACTTCGTCGGTGTGTGCACCCAGCGCTGGGGCGCTTGCCACCGCTTGCCGGCCCTCGTAGCGGATTGGAGGAGTGACGTAGCGAAATTCGCTACCGCCTGGCAGCGGCGTGCTTTCCAGCCGTCCGTTCTGAGTGACCCAAGGCGTTTGCAAGGCCTGGGCCACATCGAGGATGGGGGAGGCCGGGACTCGACCCTGGAAAAGTTGCATCCACTCGGCAGTGCTATGGGGCTGGAGGGCCTCGTCGATCAGATCCGTCAACAGATCACGGTGCTCAAGGCGTTCCTTGAAGGTCAGAAAGCGCGGATCCTGGATCCAGGCGTGGCGGTCGGTGAGTTCGCACAGCGAGCGCCAGAACTTTTCCTTGTTGCACATGAGATAGATCCAGCCGTCGCCCGTCCGGTAGGTCTGGCAAGGGGTGAGCGAGGCGTGCGAGGAGCGCGGGAGCCGGGTGGTGGTGATGCCGTTGTTCAGGAACCAGCCACCTTGGTAATTGAGGTTGTAAAGCGCCAGGTCAAACAGGCTCACATCAACGTCACGGCCCAGGCCCGTCTCCCGCGAGGACATCACGGCAGCCAGCAGGGCCATGCTCAGGACGGCACCCGTCATCAGGTCGACCAGGGACAGTCCCGCGCGGGCTGGCGCACTGCCGGGTTCTCCGGTAAGCGAGAAGTAACCGGCTTCGGCCTGCATCAAAAAGTCGTAACCCGGCCAGTGTGCGCGCTCGCCTTCACGCCCATAGCCCGTGAGGTGGGCGCAAACGATCCGCGGGTGCCGAGCGGCCAACTGGCGATAGGTGAGGCCCAGCTTTTCAGGGACATCACCGCGCAAATTGCTCATGACGGCGTCGCAATTTGCGAGCAATCGCTCCAGGACTTCCCGGCCCGCAGGCTTTTCCAGGTCCAGGGTAATGCTTTTCTTGCCGCGATTGAGGCCCTGAAAGAAGACACTGCGCGCGCTCGGCTCGGCGTCGTCCAGCCAAGCAGGGCCGACCGTCCGGCCGACATCCCCCCCCTGGCTTCGGTTCTCGACCTTGATCACCTCGGCCCCCAAGTCCACCAGGAACTGAGTCCCGAAAGGGCCGGCCCCGTACTGTTCGACCGCAAGGACGCGAAGGCTTTTCAACATGATCTTTTCATCCTATCATAATGTCATAACAAATACGGGCAGCCCGCCCCTTCACTCAGGAGACATCCCATGATTTCCCGTCGTAAATCGCTACAGTGGCTCACCGCCGTCTCGGCAATCGCAGGCCTCGCCGCTCTTGTGGCGGCGCCCAGCGCGAACGCGCAGGCCTTCCCCACCAAGCCGGTGCGACTGGTCGTCCCCTTCCCTCCTGGCAATGCCAGCGACGTGGCTGCGCGCGTGCTAGCCGACAAGCTGGCACAGCGAATCGGGCAGCCGGTGGTTGTTGAAAACAAGGCGGGCGCAGCCGGCGCCCTGGGGGCCGAGTTCGTGGCCAAGGCGGCACCGGACGGCCATACGCTCATGATCACATCGCTCTCACCGATCGTGATCAGTCCGCATATTGCCAAGACCCTGCCCTATGACGCACTCAAGGACTTTGTTCCGGTCGCCCGGGTCGGCTACACGGGCATGATCCTGGTGGTTCCGACCAGCTTCCCGGTCAACACCGTCCCCGAGCTCATTGCCTACGCCAAGAACAACCCAGGCAAACTGAGCTACGCCTCTGTGGGTGCGGGCACGCTCTCCATGCTCACGATGGAGGTGTTCAAGAAGTCCACCCAGCTCGACATCCTTCACGTTCCGTATAAGGGCAGCGCGCAAGCGATGACGGACCTCATTGGCGGAACCATCCCGCTCATGTTTGACGGCATGACTTCCTCCTACAGCCACGTCAAGGCGGGCAAGCTCAAGGCCCTGGCCATTTCAGCCGGCAAGCGCTCTGACCTGGCCCCTGAAATCCCGACGCTGCGTGACACCGGCATCAGCAGCTTGCTGGACGTGAGCGTGGACGGCTGGACCGGCATCTTCGCGCCAACAGGTACCTCTCCCGCGGTGGTGACGTACTTGAACCAGGAAATCAACAAGGTGCTCGAGGATGCAGACTTCAAGCGGCGCGCCAACGCGCAAAGCCTGGACGTCTACGCGCCCGCCACGCCGGCACAGTTCCAAGAGTATGTGCGCTCCGAACACACCCGCTGGGGCAATGTCATTCGGCCGCTGAAGCTCGATCCGAACTGAGTGTGACGAGTACGCGGAGGCCGCTCACCACCCGAGCGCATAGGACCTAGCGTTACGCTAAGTCGTATGCGCCCGCTTTTTCAGTGGGCACATCCCGGACTAGTGCGCAAGGGGGCGCGGAATATTTGGCACCCTGAAGAGCCCTCCCGCGGCACTATGCTGCGACAGATAGCTCGGGACCGTCGTAGTCTTCACAGGGCACCACTTCGCCAGCAAGCAACTTCTGCCGCCAACTTTCGATGGCAGCGCCGTGCATACGCGCCATCGACTCGCTCATGACCAGCCTGACGCAATCGGACGATTCAAGGCCGTAGGTGACTTTTGTGCCATTCGCCATCTGACCGGAAGCGAATTTCTCAATGGCCTTCAGGACGCCAAATCCTGAATCAGCGACCGCCGAGGCCACGAATACGCGCGGGTCGCGCTCAACCCAGTTCAGGACATTTCCGATCTGTCGCAGATCCGTCTCTCGGCAAGCTCTGCTCACACCGTCGCGCCCACCATCGATCATGGCAAACACGAGATCTGCTCCCTCGCTGTGCAAAGCCATGGCGGTTTTGTAGGCACGATCCGGGTCGTGTTGAAAACCACAGAAACTGGTGACAAATCGGCAATCCGGAGCGGCGGCTCGCACGCCGTGTGCGAAGGCCGCCCTGCCCTTGAGCCCTGGTCTTACCTTCTCACCGCTAAGGTGCCCCACCACACGGGTGGTCGAAGCGAGTCCTGCTAATACTCCGGCGAGAAAAGCCGACTGCTCCTGGAGCACCTCGAAACAAGCAGTGTTGGAAGCCAGAAAACTACCCTGAGTGATCGCGAACGATGTAGTCGGGAAGTCTTGGCAGACATCGGCCACAGGCAAGTCACCCTGCCCCCCATGCGCAACCAGCAAATCAACGCCCTGACTGCAGATGCGTCGAAGTTCGTGGGCACGACCCGCAGCGTCTGGGGGAGCAATCCAGTGAACATCGAGCAGATGCCCGAGCGAGCGCGCACGCATTGCCCCCTGGAGCCCCGACTCATTGAAACTTCCCCGACCCTCGGGGCCGAACAGGGCGACAGCGATCCGTCGACTCACAAACGGGCCCCACTGGCCCGAACGACGGGCGCCCAGCGTTCCGCCTGCTCTCCAATGAAGGCCGCAAACGCCTCTGGGCTGCGCTGCTCAAGCTCAAAGCCTTGAGCTTCCAACTTGCTGCGAATGTCTGGAAGCGCCATGACCTGATTCAGGGCACGCATCAGAGGAACTTCGATGGCGGGAGGGAGACCCAATGGCGCGGATATCCCGACAAAGTTCTCAGCCACCAGTTCGGGATGCCCGAGTTCAACCACCGTCGGCAAATCGGGCGCCTGGGCCACACGCTTGGGGGCGGTGACAGCTACCAGCCGCAGTTGTCCAGTGCGGCGGAACTGCAAATTCTGGGGCAGGGCATCCACCGCCACCTTGATTTGTCCACCGAGCAAATCGGTTCGCATCGGACCGGCGCCCTTGTAGGGCACATGGGTCATCTTCACTCCCAGTTTTTGCGCCAGAAGTTCGCCCACGATATGACCAACCGAAGCCTGCCCGCCGCTACCGAAGGGGATAGGGTCTTTCTGCGTCTTCGCCCAGGCGACAAAACTCGCGAAGTCAGTGACCGGAATAGAGGGATGGGTGACGATGACCGTGGGAACATCACCGATGTAGAGCAGATGCTTGAAGCTCTTGATCGGGTCATACAAGGGCTTGTCCATCAGCGCTGGCGAGATCGACAGCGGTGCGGAATTTGACATCAGAAGGGTGTAGCCATCAGGCGCAGCGCGGGCGACAGCGGCCGCACCAATCGTTGCCGCGCCACCGGGTCTGTTATCAACAACGACCGCCTGCCCCAGACGATCCGCCAGGGGCGGCCCGATCAGTCGCGCCACGATATCGCTAGACCCGCCTGGCGGAAATGTCACCACGAGCTTGACTGGCTGCGATGGCCACGCCTGGGCGCGAGCAGAAAAAGAAATAAAAGGGGCTGCGACAGCAGCAGCAGCCAGACCCAGCGAGCGACGTCTACGAATCATGGACACCTCCAGAATGAACAGCCTTCTCGTCCAAAATCAGTGTAACGGAAGCGGTCTCGGGCAGCACAGGTTCGAGACAGGGAACCGATTGGCCAGCAACATTCACAAGCAAACAGGATCAGAGACTTGTCCCTTGACGAAGTTGAGTGTGTCGGGTCAGCCGACATCTACCTCGACCCGCTTGATCCTGGCGCCAGCACCGGTCTTGATGCGCACCGCGCCGCGGGCACAGCCGAAATAGCGTGCCACCAGGCTGACCAATTCCTCATTGGCTTTGCCGTCGACCGGCGGCGCCTTGAGTTGGGCCACCCAGGGCTCGCCCGCCTGTTCGGACGGCGCGAGTGCGCTCTGTCGCGCGTTGGGCTTGACCTTGACCAGGAGCACGGTCATGCAGAGCGCCCTGATCCGTCGGCCAGGAGCCCCTGCGATTCAAGACGCCGCTCGGTACGGCGCAATTGCCAGGCACTCGCGGTCGCGGACAGCGCCAGCAGGGTGGCGGCGGCAAAAAGGCCGGTATAGCCCGTCACCTCCACCAAGCTGCCGCCCGCCAGCACCCCGACCACCCCGCCCAGGCCGTAGCCGGCGGCGGTGAACAGGGCCTGCCCACGACCGCGCAGGGTGCCGGGGAAATGCAGGGTCACCATCGCCACGCAGGCGGTGTGGTGCCCGGCAAAGGTCAGGGCATGCAGTAACTGGCCGACCACCAGCGCGGGCCACCAGTCAGCCAGGCCACCGGTGAGTGCCATCCGTATCACGGTGGCCCAGGCACACACCAGCAACCACCAAGACATAGGCCGGCTGCCGATGAACTTGCCTTGCCAGAAGAACCAGGCGATTTCGGCCAGCACCGACAGGGCCCACAACGCGCCAATCACCGTCTTGCTGTAGCCCCGGTTGTCCAGGAACAGGGAGAGGTAGGCATAGATGGCCATATGCGCCATCACATGAAAAAACAGGGACACGAAAAACCAGACCACCACTGGCTGGCGCAGCACGGGCCCGATGGGCGCATGGCTGCGCACACCCTGGGTCGGCCGGTCATGGACCCTGGGCAGCCAGAAGGTGCAAGCGGCCACGCCCAGCAGCGTGGCGACTGCCCACCCCGGGAAATGGTGCATGCCAAAACGCTCGAACCAGGCGCCAGCGACGAATACGGTGACCAGAAAACCTGCCGAGCCCCAGAGCCGGACCCGTCCGTAGCGCCCCCAATCACCTGCCACCACATGGGCCATGGCGGCTTCGGTGAGACCCATCATCGAGCTGGTGAGTACGAACAGCACGAACAGCACCACGGCCATCCAGGCGACGCCACCGTCGACAAACAGCCCCATGGAGGTGACTGCGGCCGTCACCGCGCTGAAGCGAAGCAGTTGCACACGCTGTCCGGTACGGTCACTGATCAGGCCCCAGATATAAGGCGCAAAAACGCGGGTGAAGGGCTGCGCCGCCACCACCAAGCTGATCACCAGCAGGGGCAACCCCAGGTCCTTGAGCCAGAGCGTGAGGTAAGGGTTGAAGAACCCGATGTGCGCGAAGTACGCGCCCGACAAGGCGGCGAAGGGAATCAGGGCCCGCAGGGACCTGTCAGGCGAGACCGTCTCCGGCGCGGCCGCCGGCTCGGGTGTGGGGCCGGTCATCCGACCTGGGTGGGGCGATGACCAGGAATGGGGGGCAACGGCGGCTGCACGTCGCCGTTTTGCGCCCTGTGGCGCAAGGCATGGTCCATCACCACCAGGGCCAGCATGGCCTCGGCGATAGGGGTGGCGCGAATGCCGACGCAGGGGTCATGCCGACCCTTGGTCACAACCTCCATCGGCTGGCCGTCGATGTCGATGGAGTCACGCGGGCTGATGATCGAGCTGGTAGGCTTGATCGCGATCGATACCTCGAGGTCTTGTCCGGTGCTGATACCGCCCAGCACCCCGCCTGCGTTGTTGCTCGCGAAGCCCTGTGGGGTGAGCGAATCGCCATGGGTGGTACCACGCTGGGTGACGCTGCCGAAGCCGGCACCAATCTCCACGCCCTTGACTGCGTTGATGCCCATCATCGCGTAGGCAATGTCGGCGTCGAGCTTGTCAAAGAGCGGCGCGCCCAGGCCGGTCGGCATGCCCTGGGCCACCAGGCGGATACGCGCCCCACAAGAGTCACCCGATTTCCGCAGGGCGTCCATATAGGCCTCGAGGTGGGCCACGTCGGCCACCGGCGCGAAGAACGGGTTGTTCGGGACAGGGTCCCAGTGCTCGATGCCGATCGCTACCTCGCCCACCTGCTGCATACAGCCGCGGAAGGTGGTGCCGTATTTTTGCGCCAGCCATTTCTTGGCCACCGCGCCGGCTGCCACCATGGGTGCCGTCATGCGGGCCGAGGAACGGCCGCCGCCACGCGGGTCGCGCAGCCCGTACTTCTGTGCGTAGGTGTAGTCGGCGTGGCCGGGGCGGAAGGTGCGGGCGATATCCGCGTAGTCCTTGCTGCGCTGGTCGGTGTTGCGGATAAACAGGCAAATCGGGGTGCCGGTGGTCTTGCCCTCATAGACCCCTGAGAGGATCTCGACCTGGTCGGGCTCCTGGCGCTGGGTGACATGGCGGCTGGTGCCAGGGCGGCGGCGATCGAGGTCGGGCTGGATGGCGGCCTCGGACAGTTCCATGCCGGGCGGGCAGCCGTCAATCACGCAGCCGATGGCCGGGCCGTGAGATTCGCCGAAATTGGTGACCGCGAACAGGGTGCCGAAGGTGTTGCCGCTCATGCGGCGATTATCCCAGAGGGCGCGAGCTCCCTCAGAGCTGGGCAGTTGGCTGGCTGTCGTCGTTGCTGGGCCAGTCGCGGATGTAGGCCTTGAGCATGCGGTTCTCGAAGTTCTGGCTGTCCACCACGGTCTTGGCGACGTCATAGAAGCTGATGACACCCATGAGCATGCGACTGTCCATCACCGGCATGTAGCGAGCGTGCCGATCGAGCATCATGCGGCGGACCTCGTCGAGTTCGGTCTCGTTGGTGCAGGTCAGGGGATGGTCGTCCATTGCCGAGCGGATCAGGGTGCTGCCCAGACTGCCCCCATTGCGCACGATGGACTGGATGACCTCCCGGAAGGTCAGCATGCCCACCAGGTCGCCGTGCTCCATGACCACCAAGGAACCGATGTCCTTCTCGGCCATCAGCGTGACGGCCTGCGCCAGTGGCTCGTCGGGGCCGACGGTGTACAGGGTGTTGCCCTTGACGCGAAGAATGTCGCTGACTTTCATGGGGAGCCTCCGGGGAGAGGTGGTGAGGGTCCGGGTGAATATAGCCCACAATCCAGCGTGCAACCAACCTCTGGCCCGCGCCATGAAGCTCGACGTCCTCGGTCACCCCACCTTTTGTCACACTGGCAACCACGCTCTCGAGCGCGGTCGCCCGACCATCGTGCTGTTGCATGGCGTGCTCAACGCGCACATCGTATGGCTGGCTCAGGCCGAGGCACTGGCCGCGCAGGGCTGGAATGTGCTGGCGCCCGACCTGCCCGGCCACCTGGGCAGCGGAGGCACCCCGCCGGCCAGCGTGGAGGCGGCGGCCGACTTCCTGCTGGGGCTGTTGGACGCTGTTGGGGCGGAGCAGGCGGTGCTGGCTGGCCACAGCTTTGGCTCGCTGGCCGCACTGGAGGCCGCCGCGCGCGCGCCTGAGCGGGTGTCGCACCTGGTCCTGATTGGCACTGCCTATCCGATGAAGGTCTCACCTTCGCTGCTGGCCGCATCGCTCGAACAGACCCAGGAGGCCATCGATCGGGTGGCGCGCTACTCACACTCGCGTGAGGCGGTGCAGGCCGCACAGCAGGCTCGGCCGAAGGCGCCGTCGCCTGTCGACCTCACCCGCACGCTGATGCAGCAGGTGCAGGCCAGCAACCCGCAGACGCCGCTGATGCACATTGGCTTCCAGGCCTGCAACCAATACCAGGGCGGCGAGGTGGCCATGGAAAAAGTGCTTTGCCCCACCCTCTTCCTTCTGGGCCGTCAGGACGTGATGACTCCGCCCGAGGCCGTCGCCACCCTGCAGACCCGCGCCCGCAGGGGCCAGACCGCCCTGATCGACAGCGGCCATGCGCTCATGAGTGACAACCCCGACGGGATGATGGCGGCGCTGCGTGATTTCCTGCCGGTCGCGCCAGCGCGCTGACCGACCGGTACCAGCGCAAGCCCAAAAGCCTTTTCAGGCAGGAGGCGCCAGCGCCTCGCCCAGCGTGAGACCGTCCATCCGCTGCCGGATACGGCCAGCGACCACATCGGCAGGCAGCAGCAGCCGATCTGCCAGCGGCGCCAGTGGCACTTGGCCAGGCTCGACCAGCAACACCAGCCGAGCCGGCTGATGCGGCTGGTCTTCGTCCAGGCGAGCCACCCAACCGATCTCCATCAGCGCCTCCATCACCGACTCGAGTCTCAGATGGTCCACCTGCATCGACCGCGCCAGCTTGGTGAGGGCCAGGCCACCCAGGCCCTCTGCCCGTGCCTGCGCGAGCGCTCGCAAGGCCTCGAGCGCGAGCTGAAATCGCCAGCCCGGGCCATGCGGCTGGCGCACTGGGCCGGCCATCAGCCGAGGCAGGTGGGCAGCCAGCACCGCACCCAGCAGGATGACCACCCACACCATGTAGATCCAGACCAACAAAATGGGAACGGTGGCAAATGCCCCGTACACCATTGAGTAGCTGGGTACTGCACGAAGATAGAACGCCAACAACCAGCGGGCGACCTCAATGCCCAGGGTGGCGAGCAACGCACCGGCCCAGGCATGGACTCGCTGCACAGGCGTGTTGGGCACGTAGCGGTACAAGGCTGCGAGGCACCCCATGAGCAGCAGGAACTCGATCAGGTCCAACAACAGCAACACAAGGTCTGGCAGCGCCTGCACCAGACCCCGGGATGCGGAGAGCACATAAGAGCTCAGGCTGAGAGAGCCCGCAATCACCAGCGGCCCCAGGGTGATCACCGCCCAATAGACCAGTACCCGCTGCCCCAGCGGCCGAGCCTGGCGCACCCGCCAAATGGCGTTGAGCGTGCGGTCGATCGTCAGCACCAGGGACAAGGCCGTGACCGAAAGAAAGACGATGCCGAAGGCCCCCAGGCGGCTGGCCTTGATGGAAAACTGCGTCAAATAGCCCAGCACCTGGCGGGAAATGGCGTCGGGCACCAAACTTTGCACCAGCCAAGCTTGGACCGCACCCTGGAACTTGCCGAAAACCGGGAAAGCGGTGAACAGGGCCAACACCACAGTGAAAAAGGGCACCAGGGCGATGGTGGTGGTGAAGGTAAGGCTGCCGGCGGAGACGCCCAAGCGGTCTTGCACCCAGCGATCGCGCAGGGAGCGCAAGGCGTCTCGCCAGGGGAAGCGAACCAGGCTCTCAAGCAGGGTGTGGGCTTTCATCGGCCGCTATGATGCCACCGCCCCATGAATACACCCACCGACCCGACCCCAGCCGACCGGCCTGCCGCGGCCTCCTCCAGGCCCACTCTCCCGCCCGTCGTGGTTTGGAGCCAACGGCTGGCCGTTGGCAGCTTGCTGGGGCTGATCGTCCTCTCAGTCGCCTGGGAGTTGTGGCTGGCCCCAATCCGACCGGGCGGCAGCTGGCTGGTTCTCAAGGCGCTGCCTCTGTGCATCCCGCTGGCAGGGCTGCTGCGAAACCGGCTCTACACCTTCCGCTGGGTCAGCCTGGTGATCTGGCTTTACTTCATCGAAGGCGTGGTGCGTGCCTGGGGAGACCCCGCACCCGCGGCCTGGCTGGCCGGGGTGGAAATCGCCCTATGCCTGGTCCTTTTTGCCGCCTGCGCGGTTTACGTCCGCCTGCGCCTGGCAGCCGCGCGGCGCTTGCCTGAGCCTGCCGAATGAGGGACGCCGCCCTGCGCACCGACCTGCTGCAACGCCTGGTTGGCATCGTCGGAGCGGCCCACGTGCTGCATGAGGGCGACCTCAGCGCCTGGGAACAAGACTGGCGCAAGCGCGCTCGGGGCAAGGCCCTCGCCGTGGTCCGGCCGGGCAGCACCGCCGAGGTTGCAGCCGTGGTACGCGCCTGCGTGGCGGCGGGCACCGCGCTGGTCCCCCAAGGCGGCAACACAGGCCTGGTGGTCGGTGGCATTCCAGACGACTCAGGCACCCAGGTGGTCTTGAGCCTGCAGCGCATGAACCGTGTGCGCGAGCTCGACGCCGATAACCTGGCTGTCACGGTAGAGGCAGGCTGCGTGCTGCAACAGCTGCAGCAGGTGGCACAGGACGCCGGCTTGCTGTTCCCCTTAAGTCTGGCGGCCGAGGGCAGTTGCACCCTCGGCGGCAACCTCGCCACCAACGCCGGCGGCACACAGGTGCTCCGCTACGGCAACACCCGCGACCTGTGCCTCGGCCTCGAAGTGGTCACCGCCAGCGGCGAGGTCTGGGAGGGCCTGTCGGGTCTGCGCAAGGACAACACGGGCTACGACCTGCGTGACCTGTTCATCGGCAGCGAGGGCACCCTGGGTGTGATCACCGCGGCCACGCTCAAGCTTTACCCCCAGCCGGCCGCCACCCTCACCGCCTGGGCGGCCGTCCCTTCAATGGAAGCCGCGGTGCGGCTGCTGACACTGGCCCGCGGCCGGCTTGCCTCGGGCCTGACCGGTTTCGAGGTGATGGGCCGCTTTGCCCTGTCGCTGGTCGCACGGCATTTCCCGCAGCTGCCAGTGCCCTTCCTCCAAGGTCACGGCACCACGGTGCAACCGGCAGGCAGCACGGACGCGCCCTGGGGCGTGCTGCTCGAATTGGCCGACACTGAATCAGAAACCCACGCACGAGCGCAGCTGGAGGCACTGCTGGAGGCCGCGCTCGACGAGGGCTGCGCCCTGGACGCCGTGGTCGCCGAGAGCCTGGCCCAGGCCAAGGCGCTGTGGCATGTCAGGGAGAGCATCCCGCTGGCCCAGGCCGAGGAAGGGCTAAATATCAAGCACGACATCGCCTTGCCGATCTCGCGCATCCCGGCCTTTTGCCTGGAGACCGACGCCCTGCTCGAGGGCGCCGCACCGGGGATGCGAATGGTGAACTTCGGCCACCTGGGCGACGGCAACCTGCACTACAACGTACAGGCACCTGAGGGCGGAGACCCCCAGGCCTTTCTGCGCGAGCAGGAAGAGCGGATCAATCACCTTGTCTATGAACAGGTGCGACACTTTGGTGGCTCGATCTCCGCCGAACACGGGGTCGGCGGGCTCAAGGCAGACATCCTCCCCCGGTACAAGAGCGGCCCAGCCCTGGACCTGATGCGCGCCATCAAGCAGGCCCTTGACCCGAAAAATTTGATGAACCCGGGCCGGGTGCTCGGCGGGTAAGCCCCTCCCGTCAGACGCCCTGGCCGGCCCTCCGGTAGCCACCCCGAGGCTCCTCCATAATCCCTCCCATGACGAGCCCGCGCCCGATCCGCTCCCAGTACGAAGACTTCATGCGCCATGTGTTTGAACATGGCACCGCCAAGACCGACCGCACCGGCACCGGTACCCGAAGCGTCTTTGGCCACCAGATGCGGTTCAACCTGGCCGAAGGTTTCCCGCTGGTAACGACCAAGAAGGTCCACCTCAAATCGATCATCCACGAGCTGCTGTGGTTCCTCCAGGGCTCGAGTGACAACAACTGGCTGCGTGAACGCGGCGTCACCATTTGGGACGAGTGGGCCCGCGAAGACGGCGACCTCGGGCCGGTTTATGGCGTGCAGTGGCGCAGCTGGCCCACGCCGGGTGGCGGCCATGTGGACCAGATTGCCGAAGTGGTCAAGACGCTCAAGTCCAATCCCGACTCGCGCCGCATCATCGTGAGTGCCTGGAACGTGGCCGACATTCCCCGCATGGCGCTGGCGCCCTGCCACGCCTTCTTCCAGTTCTATGTGGCCGACGGCCGTCTCTCCTGCCAGCTGTACCAGCGCAGCGCCGACATCTTCTTGGGTGTGCCCTTCAACATTGCCAGCTACGCCCTGCTCACGCACATGGTGGCGCAGCAGTGCGACCTGGAAGTCGGCGACTTCATCTGGACTGGCGGCGACTGCCACATCTACAACAACCATGTCGAGCAGGTGCAACTGCAGCTCTCGCGCCAACCCTTCGCTTACCCCACCCTCCATATCAAGCGCCGCCCCGGCTCCATCTTCGACTACGAGTTCGAGGACTTCGAGGTTCAGGGCTATGAGTGTCATCCGGCGATCAAGGCGCCAGTGGCGGTGTGAGCCAACGCCCAGAGGCACCGATGAAGCTGGGCATGATCTATGCCCGCGCCCGTAACGGCGTGATCGGCGACCAGGGCCAGCTGCCCTGGCACCTGCCGGAAGATCTGGCGCATTTCAAGGCTACGACGCAGGGCTGTCCGGTCATCATGGGCCGCAAGACTTGGGATTCGCTGCCCCCTCGTTTCCGGCCGCTGCCGGGCCGACGCAACATCGTCGTCACCCGCCAGAGCGCTTGGCAGGCCGAGGGCGCCGAGCATGCAGGCTCGCTGGAAGAGGCGCTGGCGCTGTGCGAGGCAGCACCCCTGGCCTGGGTGATCGGCGGGGCCGAGTTGTATGCGCAGGCCGCACCGCTTGCTCAGGTGGCCGAGGTCACTCTGATCAACGCCGACTACCCGGGTGACGCCTTCGCGCCCACGCTGGGTCCGGGCTGGACCGAGTCGACCCGCAGCTCCCACACCTCAGCAACGGGGCTTGGCTACGAGTTCATCAGCTACCAACAGACCATTGCATAAGCAAGACCCGAGGAATACACACCATGTCCGGGGACGGTTTTAATGTCCATGGTCCGAATGACTACAGACTCGAGGCCGATGGCCTGCCTGCATCCGTGAATGCGACAGCTCTCTGGACGTATACCCTCCCGCACCCAACCACTTGCTACATACCCTCTTGAGCCTGGCATGAAGATAGCGACCTGGAACGTCAACTCCCTCACCGCCCGTCACCAGCATGTGCTGGACTGGCTGGCCGTGCAGCCAGCGGACGCGCCGGTCGATGTCTTGTGCCTGCAAGAGCTCAAGATGACCGACGACAAGTTTCCGCTGGAGGCTCTGGCCACAGCGGGCTACCCGCACTGCGCGGTGTTCGGGCAGAAAACATACAACGGCGTAGCCATCGTCTCGCGCCATCCGCTGTCCGAAGTCACGCGCAATATCGAGGGCTTCGCCGACGAGCAGTCACGGGTGATTTCCGCCACTGTGCAGGCGCCCGGGACCGAGCCCCTGCGGGTCATCAACGGCTACTTCGTCAATGGTCAAGAGCCGGGCAGCGAGAAGTTTGCCTACAAGATGGCCTGGCTCGACGCACTGCACCGCCAAGTGGGCGCTGAACTTGCCTGCCACCCGCGGCTCGTGCTGCTGGGTGACTTCAACATCACACCTGAGGACCGCGACTCCTATGACCCGGAGGGCCTGCGCGAGACCATCCACCACACCACCGAGGAGCGCCGCCACTTCCAGGCGCTGCTCGCCCTGGGCCTGACCGACGCCTACCGGCTCTTCGAGCAGCCGGCCAAAAGCTTCAGCTGGTGGGACTACCGGATGCTGGGCTTCCAGAAGAACCGCGGCCTGCGGATTGACCACATTCTGGTGAGCGCGCCGCTGGTCGGCCGGGTGCAGGCCTGCGCAGTGGACCGCGCGCCTCGCAAGTGGGAGAAGCCGAGCGACCACGCGCCGGTG
>JACCEC011543390.1_pt1 | contig 19964 bp, 22 predicted proteins | sample 7450121 | NCBI WGS metagenome assembly JACCEC01 (sample SAMN15323455, study PRJNA562643) | freshwater metagenome | isolation source: river surface water | place: USA:Blue River Watershed | collected 2017-08-18 | reverse complement strand
TTTGATTAATTTCTATTTTCTCAATTGGTGCGTATATTAATTTTATATTGTTTTCATTGTAAACACCTTCAGAAATTAAAAGATTTTTAGTTCTTTCTAAAAAATCTTTATCTGAGTCTATTGATGTTAAATGATAAGAATAACCCAAAGATTCCATTGTTTTTACTATTATCAAGGTTGAATTTCCGCTTCCTAGCTCAACAATATTATTTGGTCTTTTGGATATTAAAGAATATATCAAATAAATAGCTGATTCTTTTTCAATAGGCCAGTCACCCCAATAAATTGGAAATTTTATTTTTAACAATTTTTCTATGCTCATCTTCTTCTATCTTCTTCATTTTGTTTTTGGTATTCTTCGACCACCTCTTTTATGTCCCCTATTTTTGAAATCTGACCATCTCGCAAAAGCAAAGCCCTATCACAATATTTCTCTACCACCCCCACATCGTGTGTGACGAGCACCACAGTCTTGCCCTCTTCTTTGTATTTCATAAATTCGCTTATACACTTTTGTTGAAAATTTGCATCACCCACAGCCAAAACTTCGTCCATAAGAAGTATGTCTCTATTGGCATGTATTGCCACAGAAAAAGCAAGGCGAACAGACATTCCTGAAGAATAATTTTTTAATTTTTGATCAATAAATCTTTCCAATTCTGAAAAAGCCACAATTGATTGGAACTTCTCATCTATTTGTTTTTTTGTAAGGCCCAAAACAGCCCCGTTTAGATAAATATTATCTCTACCTGAAAGCTCGGGGTTAAAGCCAATACCAAGCTCCAAAAAAGGAGAAATGCGTCCATGTATCTTTACTCCCCCTTTATCGGCAACATATATCCCTGCCAAAATTTTTAACAAAGTAGATTTACCGCTTCCGTTTTTACCTATTATTCCAAAAAATTCACCTTCTTTTACTTCAAAAGAAATATCGGAAAGGGCATTGAAAACTTCATAGTCTTTTTTCTTTAAAAAATTTACAAATGCACCCTTTAGTGTACTTATCTTTTCATGAGGAATAACAAACCTTTTTGAAAGATTTTTCACTACGATTACGTCTTTTGTTTTGTTTTCTTTGTTTGTCATATATCACCACTACTTAACTTTTATATACTTAGTACCTCTTCCTAATCCTAGCACTGTAATCAGTTTAAGGGAAACAAGTCGCCTTAAGACTTGTTTTATCGTTTGCTCTGGAATATTTAATTTTTCCTTAATTTGAATAACAGAAAGTGATTCTCCTTCAAACAATGAGAAAACTTCCAACTGACGCCCAGATAATAACTTCGTCGGATCATCGTTTTTCATAAGCTCTTCAGCCTTTCTAGCCTGAATAAGAAGAGTGTCGAGAAAGAAATTTAACCATGGATCAATGTTTTCATTATTTGTCTTGTGATTCTTTTGCGTTTGTCTCAACGAAGCATAATATTCATCCTTCTTGTCCTCTGTAATCTCTTCTAGCGAAACATAAGGAATATATTCATACCCTGCTTGCAAAAGAAGTAGATTTGTAAGAGCACGAGAAAGACGCCCGTTACCATCGGTGAATGGGTGAATGGCTAAAAATTCAAAAATAAAATTAGCAATAATCAAAATAGGATGAAGCTTTTCTTCCTTGAAAGCTTCATCTACCCAATAAAGAACATCATCCATTTCTTTTTTTACTAGCCAAGGTTCTGTGGGTTTGAAAATTGTAACCTGCTCCCCTTTCTTATTAAATGCAACAACAAGATTTTCTTTTGTCTTATATCTACCCTTGTGTAAAATATCCTTCTTAGAATAATGAAGAAGAATTTCATGAAATTGCAACACGAGAGATTCAGAAAGTTTTAATTTGTTCCAATTATCAAAAATCCTTCCTAAAAGATTCGCATATCCTGCAACCTCTTCTTCATCACGATTTTCTGGAGGGTTTATTTTGACAGACCTCAAAAATCTTTCTATTTCCTCATCTGTCATTTTTGATCCTTCTATACGAGTAGAAGAACCAGTACTAGTGATAATAATAGACTTTTTAAGCTTTCCTAAAATCTGAGGGTTAATAGATACACCCCCACGCCAAAGACCCTTCAACTCATCAATCTTTGTTATTTTTAAAATAACTTCAGGGCTTATTGGTATTCTTTTTTCATATCTTTTCTTCATATCTTTACAGCCATAATAGCTATATACGATTATATACGATTATATACGTAAAAACAAGTGATGTTGCTTTATATTTTCTCAGCAACTCGGCGTTCACTTTTTTTGTATACAAATAAAGAAACTGCAAATATTGCAACAACACCCAAGACTAAATATAAAATATTCCAAACATTTGTAATATAACCCTCTACCAAACCTCTCTTTGAAAAATGAATAATAAAAGCCAAAGGGTTTAAAAGCATTATCTTTTGAATATTTTCAGGCATCATAGTAAGAGGATATATAATAGGAGATGCATACATAAGCACAGACAAAAAGACTTCCCATATCATAGACAAATCTCTAAAACGAACATACAAAGGAGCTGTCAGAAAAGAAAAAGATAATATAAGAAAATAAAGCAAAATAGAATACACAAAAAACATAAAGATAGACCCCCAAGACGGCACAAGCCCGTAGATAGCAAAAAATAATCCCAAGATTAAAAGATTCATTCCAAAAACAAATAATGCGTTTATTGTAGAACCCAAAATAATAGTCCACCTAGGAATATAAACCTTGGTAACAAGCTGAACTTTTGATACCAAAGAATTCATACCGCTTAGAGTACCCTCAGAGAAAAACTGAAACATCAAAATAGCAGTAAGAAGCTCTAAAGAGTAATAAGGCATTCCAGAATTTTTAAAATTAAAAATAGAAGAAAAAACAAAGTTTAAGATAGTGAACATCAAAAGAGGCTTCAAGACTGCCCAGAGGTAGCCGAGGGTACTACCGTGATATCGAAGCTTGAAATCGGTCTTTGCCAAAGACAAAACGAGCTCTTTATAATTTTCGTGGCTTTTTCTCATAATATGTATATAATGTGATTGTAACATAAAAAAACACGAAATAATATGCCTAAAGTCTCTATAATCATACCCACATACAACAGCCGATTTTTCATAAGAAGGACTGTTCGTAGCGTTGTAAATCAAAACTTCTCAAATTGGGAGCTTATTATTGTCGATGATTGTTCTACCGACGACACCTATGAAATACTAGAAGATATGGCAAGCAAAGAACCAAGAATAAGGGTCTACAAGACAGAATCAAACTCTGGTGCCCCTGCCCTACCAAAAAACATTGGTCTTCATTTTTCAAAAGGAGAATACATAGCATTCTTGGATCACGATGACGAATGGCTACCCAACAAGCTTCGAGAACAACTAGAGATAATACAATACGGCAAAGACAATATAGGCATGGTCTCTTGTTTTTTAAATCTAAAAAATTGGCACACAAACAAAATAGAATCTGTACACAATAAATTCCCTAAAAAAAATAAATTACAAAATCTTTACAAGAGAAACTTTTTTGTAACTTCAAGCGGTATCATTGTGAAAAGAGAAGTCTTTAAAAAGGTTGGGCTTTTTGATTCAAGATTTTCCGTGTCCGATGATTGGGATATGTGGATACGCATAATGGAAGCTGGATATGATTTTGAAATTTGTCCGCTTTATCTTGTAAATTATTTTATACACGAAAGCAATCTTAGTGCCATAGCAAATATAGACAAACAATTTGAAGAATTTGTCCTTTTGCAACAAAAACACAACAAAGACAAAACAAATATAGAAGATGGATGGTTTTTGGGATATTATTATTTCAAGAAAAAAGAATACGCAAAAGCCTTTAAATACAACATTCAGAATGTATTTTCTAAAAACATAGGATTCTTGAACAGAATAAAATCTCTGTCTTATTGTATTTTATGCCTTATGCCCCAAGCAGAGAACAAAGCAAAAAAGACATGGAGAAAGCTAAGACAATTTATATAGCTTAATAAAAATTTTCTGAAAACTTTTTGGTAAAAAATTAAAAAAATCAAAAAGATAAACAATTAATTTTCTAAAAATATATGCCCTAAAATAATTGGGGTATTTATTTTTGTAATCTTTTATAAGTAAAATATCTTTTTGCAATTGTTCTTTTTTCTTTTGGCTACTTATACCACCCTCTCTCTCAGAAAAACAAACACAAAAATCTTCTATGTTTGCAAACTTACCCAAAAGTCCCATCCTTAGCCAAAGGTCATAATCTTCTATATGCTTTTTAGATGAATCTTCGTCATAAAAAAACAAAAGACCAGCATCTCGTCGAAAGACCACAGAAGAATGCACAAAACAATTTTTAAAAAGAATTTTCTTTCTAATATCCTTATCTGTCAAAGGCATTTTTCTTTGATAAACATCTTTAGCCTCGTCATTTTTCACTAAAACACTAGAGCCCACAAGTACATAATCTTTATTTTGTTCTAAAAAAGAAATTTGTTTTTCTAGCTTTTTATCATCAATCCAAATATCATCGTCGTCTATCCTTGCTATATATTTTCCATTTGAAAAAGCTATACCTCTATTTAGAGTTTTTTGAATTCCTAAATTGTTATCATTTTTCAAAAAAATAATTCTAGAATCTCTTTTTTGATATTCCTCAATAATATCACTTGGGTCTAAAGAAGAGCCGTCGTCTATAACAACAAGCTCCCAATCCAAAAAGCTCTGAGAGACAACACTCTCTATGGTCTTCTGTATTCTATCTTTTCCGTTGTATGTCGGAAGAATTATGCTTAGAGTTTTATACATAGCTTTATTGGAAATTAATTAAATAATTTTCAGCTTTTTTTATTTCAATATTCTCTCCACCAACCCTCTCTGTATTTAGATTGTAAACAACCTGAGTCCCCTTAACTTTATATTTTTCTGAAAAATACTCCAATGTTTTTGAAACCTTAGCATCTGAAACTTTTGCTTCTATTATTTCTGTTAGATTTTCTTTTTCATTAAACAATGCAAAATCTACTTCTTTAGACTCTTTTGTTCTTAAATACCCCAGCTGATACAAAACACCCTTTTCATCTGTTTTTTCTATAGTATTTTTATACAAAGATAAAGCTACTAAATTTTCAAATCTTGCCCCAATATCTTCTATTAAACCATAATCAAAAAAATATATTTTGGGTTCTTTTAAAATTGAACGAGATATTTTGTAAGTATAAGGTCTAATAATAAAAACTATATACAATGCCTCTAATATTTCTATATACTTTTTTACAGTTGCAGAGCTAATGCCTATATCTCTAGCCAAAGAACTATATGATATTTGAGACCCAACATTTCTTCTTAAAAGCTCAAAGACTTGTCGAATGGCATTTACCTTGTCTATGTCTTGAAATTCAAGAACATCTTGACCCAATAGACTTTCTGAGTAAAGTCTTCTCCATCTTTTTACTTCATCTTCTTTTTCTTCTAAAAGTGGTTCAGGAAAACCACTTCTCTCAAAAAGTTTTTCAAGAGATATATTGCTATTAACACTGTTTAATTCTGACAACGTAAAAGGAAATAAGTGGTGAACATAAAAACGCCCAGCAAGAGAATCTCCTACTTTTTTAAAAGCATCCAAACGCGCACTACCTGTAACTAAGATATGAATATTTTGTTGTCGAGTATCATAAACACCCTTAAGAAAATTTTTCCACTTTGGCATTTTGTGAATCTCATCAAAAACAAGAAGGTCGACATCTTTCATCCAAGACTGTTTTTTGATAATATCTCTGTGGTCAAAATTGTCATAATTTAAATACAAAGGATTTTTATATTCTTTCATTATTTCTTTCGAAACCCATGTCTTACCTACTTGTCTAGGACCAACAATAAAAACCATTTTCTTTTTTAAGTCTTTTAATATTTTTGACTGTATTTCTCTTTTTATTGTCATATATGACTATTTTATAGCATAATTCAAAATAGTCAAGACTATTTTGAATTATGCTTATTTTTAGGCATCCTAAATCAAAAACTCCCCTTTTGGGGAGTTTTTGATTGTTTGTGTATTATTCTACAACAGTAATACCAGCTGAACGAGCAGAACCTTCTACTATCTTCATTGCTCCTTCAATATCTTTTGCGTTTAAGTCTGGCATTTTCTTTTCTGCAATTTCTCTTACTTGTGCTTTTGTAATTTTACCAGCTTTTGAAACGTTTGGTTTACCTGATCCTTTTTCTACACCTGCAGCCTTGAATATTAATCCGGCTACTGGAGGAGTTTTGACTTTAAAATCGTAAGTTCTGTCTTCGTAAACAGAAATAACAACTCCTACCTTGTCACCTCTCATGCTTTCTGTAGCTGCGTTGAATTTTTGACAAAATTCTGCAATGTTTACTCCGGCTTGACCCAAAGCAGGTCCTAGTGGAGGCTGAGGAGTGGCAGCGGCTGCCATAACTTGTAATTTAACTTTTTTGATTATTTTTTTTGTTGCCATATTATTGTACTTTCGTGAGAAGCTCGGAACATACCGACACGATAAGGTAAATTATACTTATAATTTCTTTATTTGCAAGAAGTCTAATTCTACTGGAGTCTCTCTTCCAAACATTGAGACTAGAACTTTTATCTTACCTCTTTCTTTGTCGACTTCGTTTACCTTTCCTTCAAGCTCTTTAAACGGACCTTCAGAAATTCTTATAATATCACCCACTTCTACATCTATCTGATGTTTAACTTTTCCGTGATCCATCTCGTCCATTCTTCCAAATAATTCTTGAACTTCTTTTGGAGACAACGGAACAGGGTTTACCCCCGCCCCCACGAAACCGGTAACTCTAGGAGTATTTCTTATAACATACCAAGAGTTGTCGTCTACTATCATATCTACAAGAACATAACCTGGATATATTTTTTCTTCTGTCTCAACTCTTTTTCCTGCTTTTATCTTTATTTTCTTTTCAACAGGAACAGCAACGTTGAATATTTTATCACCCACACCAAAAGAATCTATTCTTTGACGCAAGTTTCTCATAACAGCATTTTCATATCCTGCGTATGTGTGAACTGCATACCAATGCCTCTCTCCTTTTGATTCTTGTTTTGCCATAATAAATGCCTCGGCTAAAGCCGAAAAATTATTTAGTTATTAATAAATTTAGACCTTGTCCAAACAAAAAATCCAAAAGTCCTAGATAGTAAGCTATGATTATAGAAACCGCAAAAAAAGCAACAGTATAAAAAATGGTTTGTTTTTTTGTGGGCCATGTAACTCTCTTACCCTCTTCGATAACTTCTTTTATATATTCTAATATTTTTTTCATTTTTTAAATCTTATTTGATAAATTTAAAAACCCTCTCTTATTAAAAACCACCCCGAAGGGCTTATATAAATAATACCTTTTTTAGGATAAAAAGTCAAATTGCTCTTGGGTAAGATGCAAAAGCACCGAGGCCGTATGGCCTCGGTGCTTTTTGTATTTTATTATCGAATTTCGTAAGTTATTGTGATTTTTGAAGTGATTTTATTTTCACCTTTTGGTAAAACAGGAGCCGACATTGAATCTTCTGCTATCATTGATGATTTTGCAGAGAACATACCACGACCCATAACTTCATCGTTTGATTCATAGAAGCTCACAACCTTGCCTAGTCTTACACCAAGATCTTTTGCAAGCATTTTTGCATTTTTCTTTGCGTCTTTTATAGCTTCTGATCTAGCTTTTGTTTCAAAAACTTTTTCATCTTCAACAGAGAAGAAAGGACCTGAGATACCATTGATACCTAGATCACTCAAACCTGTGCGAACAGTGCTTGAATTGTCTACTTCTCTTATTTTGATTTCAATATCTTGTGTAGCTATATACCCTACTATCTTTGGATCTTTTTGTGGACAAGGATATGTGAAGCATACCATTCTTTCGTAAGAATATTTTGGATTTATTCCTCCAAACTCAGATTTTACATCTTTGTCTGCTATATTTTGAGTCTTTAAATAATCCAAAACTTTTTTGATGTTTTCATTTAAAAGATTTTGAGCTTCTTTTGTAGTAGTAGCTTCTTTCTCTAAATGAATATTTATTTTTGCTATATTTGGAATAGCAGTAACTTCACCTTCTCCTGTAATAGAGATTGTTTTACTAAACGAAGTCTCTCTTCCTATAAAACGATTTGTTTTTATTTCATTGATTGTTTTAATGAAAGTAAAAACGCTTAATATTACCAATAATGATAAAACGGCTATTTTAACCTTTTTTTCTTTTAAAAATGTTTCCATATATATATTATACCAAAAATACTAGTCTTTGTTTAGGGCTACTATTGGGTTTAATTTTGCTGCATTTCTAGCAGGAAAAACACCAAAAAGCACCCCTATAATAGCTGAAATACCCACTGAAACAACAATAGAAGAGATAGGTACTACAAATTTCCAGACAAGACCAAAGCTTTGAGCAATTTTAGAAACTAAAAATGCCAAGACCGACCCTCCTAGTATACCTATGGCTCCTCCTATGAGAGTCAAGATAAGGGACTCTATTAAAAACTCATAAAGAATATCTTTGTTTTTTGCACCAAGGGCTTTCTTTAATCCAATCTCCCCTATTCTTTCTGTGACAATAACATACATAATATTCATAACACCCACACCTCCAACAAGAAGAGATATGGAAGCAATAGCTATAAGCAAAAAAGTAATGCCTTTCAAAATATTATTGAAAGTATCTAAATTTTCTTCTTGAGTCGAAACTTTAAAATCATCTTTCTCTGGATCTTGAATATAATGATTTTCTCTCAAAACATCTGCAATATCGAGCGAAGTCGCACCAGCTTTTGAATTATCTTCTAGTTGTACAACCAAAAACAAAAAGTGGTCTGTTCCCAATATTTTCTTTTGCAAAGTTTTGGCTGGAATAAAAACGTTGCCATCAAAGCCACCTCTTGGCTTGTAAACTCCTATAACTTCAAAATTATAATTTCCAACTCTTATCAAAGAACCAATAGGATTATTTTCTCCAAATAAATCTTTTTTTAAATTGCTTCCCAAGAGAGCCACCTGTGCCAAAGAATCATTTTCTTGTTTTGTATAACCCCTACCTATATCTATCTCACCCTTATCTATATCAAAACGAGCTGATGTTGCCCCAAAAACAAAAGAGCTTTTTGATGTGTCTTTGTATGTTACAACTTGCTGACCCATAGACACACCGTAAGCATTCACAACATTTGGGTTTTTCTTTATATCTTCAATATCTTTTTCTTTTAAGGTTTTTATTTCAGGAGCTCCTTCGGGTGATCTATCTTTTGAAGATTTCGGAGCAGAGACTTCCACAAAGACAGCATTTGAACCATGTATTTCTATCTGACTATTTATATAACTCTTAAAACCTGCCCCAGCAGAAAGCACGAGGACGACTGTCCCTATGCCTATCATTATGCCAAGAGTTGTCAAAATAGTCCTTGAAGGATTGGACTTAATACCTCTTATTGCTTGTTTTAAATATAAATTATTCATAACGCAAAGCTTCTATTGGATCTAATTTTGCAGCCTTTAAAGCAGGATACAATCCAAAAATTATTCCAGTAAACACAGAAACAAAAACAGCAAGTAAAACAGAAAACAGAGAAATAACAAAAGCCCAATCATGGCCAGCAAATCGTGCACCAATAGCAATAAGATAAGAAATTAAAATCCCCACAAAAATTCCTACAACACCACCGGTAAGAGTAAGGACAATGGATTCTGTTAGAAATTGATTTCTTATATTTTTCTTTGTTGCTCCTATAGCTTTTCGCAAACCTATTTCTCTTGTTCTCTCAGAAACAGTCACAAGCATAATATTCATGATACCAATACCACCAACGATAAGAGATATGCCAGCCATAAGCCCCAAAAATATTCTCAATGTTCCAGTGATACTTGTTAAAATTTTTAAAGCATCCGCCAAGTCTCTAACAGTAAAATCATCATCTGCTTCTTTTTTGATACGATGCTGTTGTCTTATAGTCTGGCGAACATCATCCATTGTACTTTTTATATTTATGGAATCGTCCACTTTTACTCCAATAAATTGGACATAATCAATACCGAGCAATTGTTTTTGTCCCAAAGTAAAAGGCACAAAGACCCTATCGTCTTGGTTTTCAAAACCAACAGTCCCCATTTTTTTCTGAACACCCAAAACTCTCACGGGAATACTACTTGTTTCTTCATCTTTTCCATTTGCTGAAACTTTTGTTGGAACTTTTATTTTTACAACCTTACCAATTTCTCCACCTTCAGGAAAAAGTTCTTTGGCAACATTAAAACCAAGAACAATAACATTATCACCTGTTCGTCCTTGCTCTTCACTAAAGAAAGAACCCTTGAGCATTTCTATATTTTGAATTTCTACATAATCTGCTTCTGTTGCTACAAATTTTACATCAGCACTTTCTCTGCCATAAATTACAATAGAGCTACCATTTACAACAGGAGCCACAGCTACTGCGTGAGGAACATTGCTTTTATCTCTTAAAGCCTCTACATCTCTTGTTGAAAGTGTTTTTATTTGAACACCAAAAACAGATGCCGGTGGACCTTTTTCATTTCTTTTTCCTGGGGAAACACTAACAAGATTTGAACCTATTTTTGTTATTTGTCCCAAGACCAAAGACTGAGCCCCTGCCCCCAAAGAAATTATAATAATCACTCCAGCAACCCCTATGACAATACCAAGAATCGTCAAAAAAGACCTACCCTTTCTGGCTAGAAGATTTTTTATTGTGATTTTAATTTCAGAAATAATTGTACGCATTTTATTCCATTTCACTCTTCGAGTGCAATCTTTTACTTTCTTCTACTTTCTCATCGGAAACAATTTGCCCATCTTTTATTGTCACTACTCTTTTTGCATGTAAAGCTACATTTATATCGTGAGTAACCAAGATAATAGTTCTTCCTTCTTTGTTTAATTTTTCAAGTATGTGCATCACTGTGCTTCCACTTTTTGAATCTAGATTACCCGTAGGCTCATCGGCAAATATAACCTTTGGATCACATATCAAAGCTCTAGCAATAGCTACTCTTTGTTTTTGTCCGCCAGAAATTTGATTACTCAAAAAATACAATCTCTCGCTAAGACCTACAGCCTCCAAAGCTTTTTTTGCTTTTAATACATGACCTTTTTGGTCTTTGCTATAAAGTAAAGGAAGAATAACATTGTCGAGCAATGTTGTTCTAGGAAGAAGATTAAATGATTGAAAAACGAAACCGATCCTTTCATTTCTTATATGAGCAAGCTCATCGTCAGTCATATCTTTTGCATCTTCTCCGTCAAAATAATATTCTCCGGAAGTTGGTCTATCTAGAAAACCTATGATATGCATTAATGTTGATTTACCAGAACCTGATGGCCCCATAATAGCGATAAACTCGCCTTCTTCAACAGAAAGATTTACCCCATGCAAAACAGGAGTGATGACACCACTATTGTCGTAACTCTTTACTATGTTTTTTAATTCTATCAACATTATTTTGTTTTAATCAAAACAACAACTTCGTCGTTTTCTTTAAGACCTTCTAATATTTCTACCAATCCACCATCCCCTTCTAGACCTATCTTTACAGGTGTCTCTTTCCATTTTTTCTTTTTAGAATTTGTTATCAATCTAACTGTTTTTTCTCCTTCTTTATTTTCAAGAACAGCTCTGCTAGGTACAACCAAAACTCCATTTCTTTCATTTACTTTTATTGTCATGTTGGCTGTCATCCCTGGTTTTAGATTTTCTACCTTCTCAACGCTTGCAGTAATTTTATAATTTACTACACCTGAAACCAAAGTAGAAGAAGGATCTACTTTTGTGATTGTCCCAATAAAATTTTTATCAGTACCAAAAGCATCAAAAGTAATATCTACTGGCATTCCTGTCTTTACCAAATCTATATTTGCTTCATTTATGTTTGCTTCCAAGTAAACATTTGAAACATCTTGAAGAACTATCACAGGCTTTAGTGCCGATGCGAGCTCTCCTGTCTTTATGTCGATACTTGTTATAACTCCATCTGCTGGAGCGTATATTATAGTGTCATTGTATGTTGCTGTCGCATTTTCTAAATGACCAGTAGCAGAAAGTATGTCGGCTTTTGCTAAATCTATATCAGACTGTCTAGCTTGAGATTTTTTCAAAGCAAGCTCGGCTTGTCTTTGATCTATCTCTGCTTTTGATTGTGCTACTATGGCTTGATAATTGTTTAAATTTGCAACATAGTCTGGGGCTTTTTTGTTTGGAATTTCTATTACCCATTCAGAAACTATATTTTCTGTTTCCGATGGAAATTTTACATATAAACCAGAATTGCCGACTCTTTGTGGGTTGACTGTATCTACAATACCCACCCCTTCAGTCAATCCAGAAACACGAAAACTCAAACCTGCAGAACTTCTGTATGTTTCTAAAAATATTTTACCCTCTTTACCTAAAGAATAATTTCCACTTACTATAGGAGATTGATAAAAATTTCTATCATCTTCAGGCACAGCTTCTGGAGTCGAATTTAAAAGTCTCAAATAAGCATTGTCTACCAATATTTTTTGAGTTAATTTTGTTTGATCCAATAAAATCTGAGACAATGCTATTTCTTCGTTCGTTGCTCCTTCTAATACTCTTTTGTATCTAGCTCGAGCTGCAGCCAAAGAACCATTTGCTGAAGTCAAAGCTGCAAGCTGAGAAGATTGATCTAAGTTTGCCAAAATTTGTCCAGCCTTAACCTTGTCTCCTACTTTTACTTTTATATTCTTTACAACTCCGCTTGAATTGAAAGACAAATTTAAGTCCGTATTTGATACAACTTGACCTGTGGCCAATATTGTCTGCTTCAAATCATTTATCTTTGCAACTTCTGTGGTTGTGTTTTTTATACTATTTGATGGTTTGAAAATTAAAAATATTCCAATTATCAAAACCAAAATTATTGGTATAAGAAATCTTTTTTTCTTTAAAATTTTATTTATTAATATTTCTTTTGCTTTTTTCATAAAATTACTCTATGCCCACAAGTTCAACATCAAATACAAGTGTTGAATTTGCAGGTATTATGTCACCGATAGCTCTTTGTCCATAAGCTTTTTCTGGTGGTATTACTAATGTTTTCTTTTCACCAATCTTCATTCCTACCAAACCTTCATCCCAGCCAGCTATAACCTGACCAGCACCTAGGATAAACTTAAATGGCTCAACGTGACCAAAACGTGGATCTACATTTGAGTCAAAAACTGTGCCATTTTCAAGCCTACCTGTATAATTCATTGTTAACACATCACCTTTTTTTGAAATTTTTTCTTCCATATTTTTATTATTTTCAACATTTACAATTACTTGTTTGCTGATTCCATTAAAATTATTAATTTGTTTATCGTTTTTTATGTTGAACATCGGATTGATATTTTGAATTACAATCAATACTATTGCAACCACCAACAAAACGACCAATGCTATTTTTTTGTATTCATTTTTTTTCATAAAATTGTAGATACATTATAACACATGCAAAACCCCTCTTGCGAGGGGTTTTGCTATAAAACTATTTTCTACTTTCTATAATAGTTGTAGCAACGTTTTGAGGAACAATGTCATATCTTAAGAATTCCATTGTAAATCCTGCTCTTCCTTCTGTCATAGATCTAAGAGTGGTCATATAACCAAACATTTCTGACAAAGGAACAACGGCTTTGACTACCTGGTTCATACCTCTTGCTTCCATACCTTCTATCAATCCTCTCTTTGAAGACAAGCTTCCTGTAACATCTCCCATGAATTTTTCTGGAGTTACTACTTCAACTTTCATCATAGGTTCTAGGATCACTGGGCGAGCAACTTTACATGCGTCTTGTACTGCCATAGAAGCTGCAATCTTGAAAGCCATTTCATTGGAGTCCACTTCGTGGTAGCTTCCATCATACAAATCTACAGAGACATTGACCATTTTAAACCCTGCCAATATACCTCTATCCAATCCTTCTTTAAATCCTTTTTCACAAGCTGGTATATATTCTTGAGGAATAACACCTCCTTTAATATTGTTTACAAATTCAAACTCTCCATCTCTCTTTGCATTTCTTGGCAAATCTTCTGCTTTGATAGAAGTATCCATTGGGCTTACTTTAATTTTTACGTGACCATAGTTACCTCTACCTCCAGATTGCTTGATGTATTTACCTTCTGATTCACCATTCATTGTAATAGTTTCTCTATATGCAACTTGTGGCTTACCAACATTTGTCTCAACACCAAACTCTCTCTTCATTCTATCTACGATAATTTCCAAGTGCAATTCTCCCATACCTGAAATTATTGTTTCGTTTGTTTCAGCATCAGTAGAAACTTTAAAGGTTGGGTCTTCTTGAGCTAGTCTGTTTAGAGCCATACCCATTTTTTCTTGGTCTGCCTTAGTCTTTGGTTCTACTCTCAATTGAATAACTGGTTCTGGGAATGCAATTCTGTAAAGTTCTATTGGGTGATCTTCATCACAAAGAGTATCTGAGGTTATGGTGTCTTTCAACCCCACAGCTGCAGCAATTTCTCCTGCAAAAACTTTTTTAACTTCTTCTCTGTCATTTGCATGCATTCTCAAGATTCTTCCAATTCTTTCTTTGTTACCTGTTCTTGGGTTATAAACATAGCTTCCTGAAGCCAATGATCCAGAGTAAACTCTAAAGAATATCAATTGTCCTACGAATGGGTCAGTAGCCACCTTGAAAGCAAGAGCTGAGAAAGGTTCTTGGTCGGAAGCTTTTCTTTCCATTTTTTCTTCTGTGTCTGGGTGAACACCTTTAATAGAAGGAATGTCTGTAGGGCTTGGTAAATAATCTACCACAGCGTCTAGTATCAATTGAACTCCTTTATTTTTCAAAGCTGTACCAGTGAATACTGGGAATATTTTGTTTGCAATAACAGCCTTTCTCATTGTTGCTTTCAAAACATCGATACTTGGAATTTTACCATCTAGATATTCTGTCATCAAAGTATCATCTTGTTCTACTATTTTTTCTATCAATTCTGCGTGGAATTTTTCTGCATCAGCTTTTAGGTTTTCAGGAATTTCTTTTTCAACTATTGTATCCCCCATTGGACCTTCAAAGTAGTATGCTTTCATTTTCAACAAATCTACAACTCCTTCAAAATTGTCTTCTGCTCCAATTGCCATTTGCATTCTCACAGCACTCTTGTTCAATCTTTCTAGAATTGTTTGATATGATCTTTCAAAAGAAGCACCTGTTCTATCCATTTTGTTTATAAAACAAATACGAGGAACCATAGCTTCATCAGCATAGCGCCAGTTTGTTTCTGATTGTGGTTCTACTCCAGCAACACCGTCGAAAACAACAACCGCTCCGTCTAGAACACGAAGTGATCTTTTAACCTCAACAGTGAAGTCTATGTGTCCTGGGGTGTCGATAATATTGAAACGATGCTTTTTGGTCTTATCTCCATTTGTGTATGTAGGAGTCCAGAAACAAGTAACAGCAGCAGAGGTGATTGTAATACCTCTTTCTCTTTCTTGTTCCATCCAGTCTGTAGTAGCTTCACCATTGTGAACTTCTCCTACTTTGTGTGACATACCGGTATAGTAAAGAACACGCTCACTTGTAGTGGTCTTACCAGCGTCAATATGGGCTATAATCCCAAAATTCCTAACTTTCTCTAGTGGATAATCTCTTTCCATATATATATTTTATATAATATTATTAAAACTAATTCACCCGAAGGTGTTCTAGCAATTAGCCTAAAAAATTAAAATTAAAAAAATAATACTGACAACCTAACCGCTAGAAGTTAGATTAAGCCAAAATAAAACCATAAGGCTTTAATATGCTAGTAAATATACAACAAAATAGGCTTTTTTGCAAACAAAAAAGTCAGGGTACTAATAAGACCCTGACTTGTATTTTTGGAAATCCTCATTGAAGCTTTTAATCCTCATAAGGATATCGCTTCTTTTTGTTTCAAAAGAAGCATTAAAAGATTTTTCATCTTTCATGCTATAAACCCTCCCGTTTTTAACTATATAAACATTTTTTCCTTTATTTACAAAGAAAAAAATAACTTCTTCATACAAAGATGCTAAGTCTTTGTATATTTCTTTTTTTCTTTGCATAAAAGAACCAAGCTCTGTAGCAGAAGAAGACTCTATTGACCGAGCAATGTTTAGTGTCTTACCAACCAATACAGATATTTCTTCTAAGTAGGGAGAATCTATTTTTGAAACAGAAACTTCTTTGTCTGCCAATAAAGGCAAGAAAATGCCTTTTGACCTCAGCGAAGTATCATCTCCAAGCTCACTGAGCATGGATTTGAATTTGTTTAAAAAATTCTTTTTCATTTTTTTAATTTTTAATTTACTTTTTCAAGGCCATTATAATCTTTTAAAAATAAAAAGCAAAACAAAAACCCGCAGATGCGGGTTTTTGTTTTATTACCAAGAAAAGTGAGCAAATGCTTTGTTGGCTTCCGCCATTTTGTGAGTATCTTCTCTCTTTTTACATGCTGCTCCTTCATTTTTAGAAGCAAGTATCAATTCTTCTGCCAATTTTTCATGGATAGGTGCTCCTTTTTTCAATCTTGCTGCTCCTATTATCCATCTCATTGCCAAGGCTGTTCTTCTGTCGGGTCTAACCTCTCTAGGCACTTGATAGTTGGCTCCTCCTATTCTTCTTGAGCGAACCTCTACCAATGGTCCTGCATTTTTGATAGCTGTATCAAAAACTTCTAAAGGATTTGGATTACCTGTTTTTTCTTTTATTATATCGAAGGCTTTGTAAACTGAAGTTCTAGCTGTTTCTTTTTTACCATCCAACATAATGTTGTTTATAAACTTGGCTAATTTTTGAGAGTTATAAACGATATCAGGTTCTACTATTTTTCTATTTTTTATCTTTCTTCTCATATAATTATTTATTTCTTAGCTTCTTTCTTTGGTCTCTTAGCACCATACAAGCTTCTTGCTTGACGACGCTTTTCAACACCTGATGCGTCTAAACGACCTCTAACAACGTGATATCTAACTCCAATCAAGTCTTTAACACGACCTCCTCTTATCATTACAACTGAGTGTTCTTGCAAGTTGTGTCCTTCACCTGGAATATAAGCTGTTACTTCCATTCCATTTGTCAAACGAACACGAGCTATCTTTCTGAGAGCTGAGTTTGGTTTCTTTGGTGTAGTTGTAGAAACTTTAGTACAAACACCTCTTTTAAATGGAGATGCATATAAAACAGGCTTGTTTTTAATAGCATTAAAACCGCGTGCTAGTGCTACGGCTTTTGATTTCTTTTTTATTGTTTTTCGGCTCTTACGAACCAATTGATTAATTGTAGGCATTCCGTAAAATTATAAAATTAATTTTCTTTGTTTAATAACCAGACATATTTAAAACAAAATAGTCAAAAAGACTAGTGACAACACTTTACTACAATGTAGATAAAAAAGCAAGTACCCTTTTTACAAAAAGACTATATTACAAAACAAGATCTACTCCTGTGGTAATTTTGAAAAATACAAAAATTAAAGGCGAAACAAACTTCCACCCAAAGACCACAAAGATAATAAGCAAAGGAAAACCAAATTTTTCTAAAAAGTCTTGTATGTTCGAAAATTTTTGAGGAAGAAAGGAAAAAAGCATTTTTGAACCATCAAGAGGTGGTATTGGTATAAGATTGAACAAGGCCAAAACGAAGTTTATTAAAACTATCATTGAAGATATCTGATAAAAAGCCTGCCCCCCGTCTGGCAAAAAACCCAAAAAGCCTAAAAACGGAGCGAATCTCATAAGAAGACCAAAGAATATAGCTACAGCAAGGTTTGTAAGAATACCTGAAACAGAAACAATAAAATCACCCTTTTTACCATTTCTCAAATTTCTAGGATTGTATGGAACAGGTTTTGCCCAGCCAATAAAAAAACCTGTATTCATAATTATCAAAATAAGAGGCAAAATAACAGAACCAAAAATATCTAAATGCTTTATTGGATTTAAAGTAAGCCTGCCTTCCATTTTTGCAGTATTATCACCCAAAAGATAAGCTGAATAACCATGAGCAACCTCATGAATAACAATCGACATTATCAAAACTATTACATAAAACAATCCTTCCATAATAAGATATGATTAAAATAATAAAATAAAACCCATCCAGCCTGTCAACAAAAGTTTGCATTTCTGTGATTTATATGATAACATATCTTCACCTATGGCAAAAGTTTGCGAAATAACAAAAAAGGGTTCTAGGGTGGCTGGAGGATACTCCAACGCTGTTCGTGCTACAAAATTCAATCCGACAGGAATGGTTAGAAAATACCCTAACCTTCAAAAGAAAAGAATTTATGTGCCAGAGTTAAAGAAATATTTTACTCTTACAGTTTCTACTAGAGCTATCAAAACTATTAATAAAAAAGGTGCTTACGCTGTTTTGAAAGAAGCAGGTATCATCAAATAAAAACCTCCAACTCTCGGGTTGGGGGTTTTTATTTTTGTAAAAAATTTAAACCATCACTTTTGATAACAATATTCCCTTTTTCAAAGGTTGAAAGATAAGGAATTTTTAGCTTCTCTAGTCTTTCCAAAACTTCTTTATGTGGATGTCCGTATGTATTACCCTTGCCAGCTGATATTATTGCTAAAGAAGGGCTTGTCTTTTCAAGCCAAAGCAAGCCACTTGAAGTCTTGGCTCCATGGTGCCCAAGCTTTAGAATGTCGACATCTATATCCCCTTCTTTTGAAACCCACATAATTAAATTTTCAGAATATATATTTGCATCTCCTGTAAACAAAAAAGAAGTTTTGTTGAAGACAAGTTTTGAAACAATAGAATTTTCGTTTAAGCCCTTATTGGGAACACTTTTGTCTGGAAATAAAATTTCTAAATATATTTTATTTTCTTCATCAAGATATATTTTTGTACCTCTTGATACCAAAAACTTTTCAGACTTTACGTTATTAAAAAAATCTTCAACTTCTTTATTTTGACTTTCTATCAAAACATCAGACTCAATAATTTTAGCAACTTTATAATTTCTAAAAACAGAAGGAAGGCCTCCTGCATGATCAATATCTCTATGAGTAAGAACAATTGCATCTAAAGACCTGTCGGCAAACGGCATCTCTTTAGAAAGAGCCTCCAAAACTTTTGAATCTCTACCTGTGTCTATTAAAAACTGTTTTTTGTTTGGAGCCTGTATGAAGATGGCGTCGCCTTGACCTACATCTAGAAAAGAAACCTTTAAAAATGGATCTTTTTTGAGGTTTTTGAAAACATGTAAAACCAAGAGCAAAGATATACCTACAATTGCTAAAAAAATAATATACGGCAAATACTTTTTAAAGCTTTTCATTGTCTTTATTATAGCATCGAAAATACTGGATTAAAATTTTTTTAAAATGTTATAATTATAAATATGGAAACATTTCAAATAAAAAATTTTAATATTGGGAACCTTTCAAATATTGGCACTAAAACAATAGAAGAGCATTTGAAGCTTTATGGTGCCTATGTTAAAAATGCCAACATTGTTTTTCAAAAAATAAAAGAGCTTGAACAAGAAAAAGAAAAAAACACTTATGCTATAAATGAAGTTCGAAGAAGACTATCTTTTGAAATAGGTGGAGTCAAAAACCATGAAATATATTTTGATTCTCTTTCTGACGGAGCTCAAAAACCAAATGAGGAATCTCTTTTTTTCAAAAAAGTTTTAGAAGATTTTGATTCTTTTGAAAACTTTATCCAACAAATAAAAGAATGTGCTACGACAAGAGGCATAGGCTGGGTAATGGTTTATTTTGATAAAGAAATAAATAAACTAATAATTTCTTGGGTAGATGAACAGCATATAGGTCAATTGGCGGGGCTACCAGCTATACTTTGTTTAGATATGTGGGAGCATTCTTATTATCTAGATTTTATTCCTTCTGAAAAAAATAAATACGTAGAAGCTTTCTTTGAAAATTTAAATTGGTCTAAAATTGAAAATAATTTTAAAAAGGTCTA
>JACCEC010297071.1_pt1 | contig 19964 bp, 17 predicted proteins | sample 7450121 | NCBI WGS metagenome assembly JACCEC01 (sample SAMN15323455, study PRJNA562643) | freshwater metagenome | isolation source: river surface water | place: USA:Blue River Watershed | collected 2017-08-18 | reverse complement strand
GGAGAGGGAATTTCAAAGGCAGTTTGAGCCTTAATATTTGTATTAGAAAATTGGAATAATTGAGCCATGATCCAATAGGTTAAGATTCCAGCAGCGATCGCAATTAAAATCCACAGAGAAAGCGGTAAGATAGGAAGTTGATTTCCTAAAAAAATTAAAGATAAGGATGGCGTTAAATTTTGAATCGTAAAAATCGCCAATCCTCCCAGAAGAATTAGTAAAGTAATCAGTTGTGTAATCGACATTTTTTAAAAGCTAGAACTATGTAGAGACGTGCCTATTTATGCCGTCAGGCTATTGGCGCGTCTCTACGTGGACTTTATCAACGCTTAAGCTTTAGGAAAAATAGGGTTCATCGTTGTCATCTGCGGCTTCACTTCCTCCACCAACGGCGACTAAATCAATTTGTTGACGATAGTAGTCTACACTTTTGACTTGGACTTCGACATTATCCCCTAGACGGTATTGATTGCGATTTTTGCGACCCACTAAGGTTTGTTGACGAGAACGGTATTCATACCAGTCATCTTTGAGGGAGGAAACATGAACCAGTCCTTCCACCCGTAAAGTTGTGCCCCCTGGGGACTGTACCTCAATTTCCACAAAGAATCCATAGGACTGTACCCCGGTAATTAACCCGATGAAGTTTTGGCCCGTGCGTTCCTTCATGAACCCGGTTTTCTTGAGTCCTTCTAAGTCTTCTTCTGCATCCACCGCGACGCTTTCCCGTTCACTCAGATGCACCACTAACTGGGTAAATTGACTTTCTAACTCATGCTGAATTTCCGGGGGGAGAACATTCCAGCTAATTTTACCGTGACAGGAAGAATGTCCTAACTCGACTCGATCTTTCGCACGAGTTGAACGGCGATCGCGTCCTTCCTCAAATACGGTTTTTAAAACTCGTAAAATCTGTAAATCGCAATAACGAGACAGAGGGGAGGTGCAATGGGTATAACAGGGAAGTGCTAACCCAAAATGCAGTTTAGCAGTGGTACTGTAAACCGAGGGTTTGAGGGTTTCTTCTAATAAATAACTTAACACCCGTTCGGCTCGACCATTGGCTAATTCTTCGGTAAATTCTTGAAAGTTACTCGGTTGAACTTCCTCCTCTTCGTCCAAAAACAGTTCTGTCCCCAAATGGGTTGATAATTTCGCCAACTCCGAGACATCGGACGCTTCTGGCGGCGGTTGCACCCGATAAATCGCCGGAACTCCCAAGGTATGTAAATGACTGGCGACAATTTGATTAGCTAAGACCGTTAATTCTGAAATCATCGCCCGGGCGGGAGACAAGGAAGACAGAACAATTGGCCCTAGTTCCCCTTCATCATCAAAGTGGCAATGGGTATCGGGTAAATTCAGTTCAAAACTGCCTCGTTCTAAGCGAATTTGTCGCACGGCTCGACTTAGTTCTAAGAAATTTTCGAGGACATTGGCAAAGGGAGACGGTTCACCATCGAGAATAGCCTGAGCTTGTTCAAAGGTGAGTTGATGATCGACCCGCACTACACTGGGTTGGATTTCGTATTCCACCACCCGTCCAGCCATATCCAGGGTAATCATAATCGAGACTGCTAATCGTTCCTCATTGGGAAGCAGGGCCAACCGTTCGCAAGATAGGCTTTCCGGGTAAATTGGAATCAGTTTATCCGCTAAATAAATAGCCGTTCCCCGTTTGCGGGCCTCTCGATCGAGATCGCTATCGGGGAGAATATAATGGGCCGCATCGGCTAAATGAATTCCTAATTGCCACTGACTATATTTTGTTTGTTCGATACTAAAGGCATGATCAATGCAAGGGAGACGCTGAGGCGGTTCTGAATCTTTAAAAACGGAAAATTCAGGATTGCCTAAATCCGGTTGAAAACTAATGGTTAAAACATTGCGAATATCCGCCCGATTTTTGAGATCGGTTTTTTTCAAGGTGTTAGAAATTGCCTCGGCTTCCCTTAAGGCTCCGGCGGGCCATTTTCGCGGTAAATCGTGTTTACAACAAACAATATCTAAATCATCCGCATCTTCGGCATCGGAACCTAGAATTTGGACAACGTGACCCAAAGGACGATGGACACCAATGGGATACCGTAAGACTTCCACGTGAACTAAATGATCCACCGCTCCAGCGAGTTCGGAGGGATCATTAATTAAATCTAATTCAAATAACAAACGGTCATCTAAAGGAACCGCACGATAGCCGTTTTTTGTTTGCTTAATCCGAGCTAAAACCGAAGGATTAGCTCTTTCTAAAATAAGATGAACTTCTCCTTCTGGGGAACGGCGACGGCTGCCTTCTTTAATAATCCTAACCAAAACGCGATCGCCATTCCAAGCACTACTGAGATGGCTTTCTCGAATATAAACATCTTCTGCCCCTTCAGCATCTTGAATGGCAAAACAGAAGCCTTTACTCGAACATCGCAGTTTGGCTTCCACAATTCCTTCTTCTGGGATTCGTCGATAACGACCTTTATCTTTTTCCAGAACCCCAATTCGTTCTAACGCATCCAAAGCAATTTGAAATTTACGGAGACTTTCCTCGTCAGGAGCGAGTTTTTTCTCCAAGGCTTTAGGTGCGACTAATTTATCATCGGAAAAATAAGCTAACAATGTAGCGATTGAAAAGTCCATGAAGCGATTAATCCTCGTTTTCTGATCAGGTTTCGGGTTTCGGGTTTCGGAAGTTCCTTCGCAAGCTTAGGAGATTTCAGGTTTCGGATTTGTGGGTTTAAGCGAAGAAGTGATTTCTGCTGATTTCCCTAAGCGTTCGGTGAATACCGAAGACCCGATAATGGACACTTGCAACCGACACCACCAGACCCCATCTTGAACACACCGGGCGGGAATTGTTCACTGGTTTATCGCAAAACCCCATCAAGGACAGTGTTACAATGAGGGCAGTCGGTTTAGACCTAAGATCTATTCCCGAAAATAAAGCTAACTCTGAGCTTGTGGAGTAGCACCCAATACTAATTCCCTAGGTGCTGGTGGGATAGGGTACAGAATTTATGACATCTGGCTGCATAAATGACTAATTTTTAAGTATATCGTAGTTTGTTTAGGAAATTTTAATCATGTTGTCTCAATTGAGAATTCGTTATCCGACGGGGTGTTTAATTTCAGAGTTACTCACCATTCATCAAGAAAAATATATCGTGCGAGTGCTTGTGCAAGTCGAGGGTGTGATTTTAACGACTGCATTAGCGGCGGCTGATACAATTGAATTGGCTGAAGATCAAGCGAAAAAACGCGCTATTCAAGACTTGGGACTGGATACCCCCTTAACTAAAATTTCACTTCCCTCTGAACCGTTAAAATCGACTGTGATGGAGGTTCAGGTGCAGGGTTCTAGTTCTACTCCGCCCGAACCTGTGAAAACTGATAGTTCTTCTGGGGTGTTGTCTTCTGATTTATCCGAGGAATCCCTGACTCCAAACATAGCAGAAGGGTCTTCTTTCACCTCCGATGATTGGTTATCAGCAACCTATATTCAACCTAAAGCTGAAACGTCTAAATCCAGTCCAGAGTCAGAGACATCTCCATCCTCTTCTACCAAACCGAAAGCACGGGGCGCCTCTTTGCCACCTATTCCCCCGACCGCAACAGAAGCAGTCCTCCCCTATCCTGATGAACTAGAACGCAGCAGTCCATCGGTGAGTTCTAGTCGCCTTCTGGAAACAACGGATTTTTCCTCAGATATTGCCAAAACTGATATTGAATTAAAGCGTTTAGGTTGGACACCTGAACAGGGTTCAGCTTATTTACAAAAAACCTATGGAAAGCGTTCTCGCCGTTTATTAACGGATGCAGAATTATTAGATTTTCTGCATTATTTAGAGTCTCTTTCTACACCAACAACGTTAGAAACTTAATCAGATCTAAATCCTGAAAGCCTTTCCCTATTGCTTGTTCCCTAGCAATATCAGAGAGTAAACAGCTTACAAATGCTCATGAAAAGTTATTATAATTTTTCCCAAAACTTAACTACATCTACAACATTTGTCGCTGGAGGCGCAACAATTGGAGCCGGAATTTATAGCACGGTTGGCGGTGTTGGATTAGTCGGAAGTTTTGGGGGAATTGGGTTAGGAATGATGCCATTAATGGGTGCAGGAGCAGTGGCAGGTGCAGCAACTTATGGCGCATTTAAAGCTATTTATCAAGGGGATAATATCGCCTGGGGTGCAATCGGATTAGGAGCAGTTTCTGGGATAGGAATTTCTGCGGTTGTGGGAGGAATGGGGTTAGGTTTTGCTGGAACAGCCGTAGGAATTGGCATGGGAACATTAGGTGTTTTTGGGGGAATTGTTGGGTTAGGATTATATGGAATTGCAGAATTAATTGATCATGCTGGCAGTGGAGAAACAGCCTTTCAAGCGTTTGAACGCATGGAAGAACGAATTTTAGATCAAGAGTTTTATGCAGACGCATTATTAGAATTAATTCCCGAATTTCAAGAAGAAAAATTAAAACAAAAGTTCAATCATTTAGAGTTAGAAGACGAATTAACACAACTTAAACAAACTATTCAAAATCCAGATAATAAATCTCCTCAAAAAGACAATAAAGAAACTTATATTACAGAAAATAATATTGTTATTTTTCCTAATTTACCTAATTTAAGATGGACAGAAACACAACGTTTAATCGGACATCGAGATTCTATTCATGCTGTGGTGTTTAGTCCCGATAGCCAAACTTTAATCAGTGGAAGTGATGACCGAAATATTCATATTTGGGATGTCAAAACAGCCCAGAAAAAATATACTTGGTTTATGCCCTATGGAATTTATTCGGTGGCTGTTAGTCCTGATTCAGAAGTTGTTGCTACTGGGAGCGTTAATGGTCGAATTACCCTCTGGAATTTTCACACCCGACAGATGACTCGAACGTTATTAGATCTGAATATTCCCGAAAAAAATATGGGGATAATTATGTCCTTAGCGTTTAGTTCTCAAAGTCATATTTTAATCAGTGGAAGTAGCGATAAAACCGTTAGAATTTGGAATTGGAAAACCGGAGAATCTAAACGCATTTTGAACGGACATACGGATAACGTTTGCTCGGTCGCTATCTGTTCTCAAGGTCAATTTGTGGCGAGTGGAAGTGCAGATAAAACCATTAGAATTTGGAATCTTAAAAACTATCAAAAGCCACTGATTTTAACCGGACATTCTAACTGGGTAACTTCAGTTTTATTTACTCTTAATAATCAAATCTTAATCAGTGCAAGTGCTGACAATACGATTAAAGTCTGGAATTGGAAAACTGAACAATTAATTCAAACCTTAACCGGACATTCGGCTGCTATTTTTTCTCTCGCTTTAAGTCCTAATGGAGAAATTTTAGCCAGTGGAAGTATAGATCAAACCGTTAAATTATGGAATTGGAAAACCGGAGAATTGTTAGAAACCCTTTCCGGTTGTTTTCCCATTGCTTTTAGTCCTGATGGTCAACAATTAGTCAGTGGAAGTCAAAGCGGTGTTTTACAATTATGGTGTCAACGATTCAGTCAAACAGAATTAACGGAAGATAAAGTGAATCAAAATTGGTGGGAAGTATTAGCCGTACCTCGCAATGCAACCCCGAATCAAGTTAGACAAGCTTATTATCAATTAGCAAAAAAATATCATCCTGATCATAATATTAAATCAGAAGCGATCGCCGTCATGCAAAACATTAATCATGCCTATGAAAGCTTTTTAAAGGAATGGGAAAAAACCGTATTTTCTCAATCTTTTTAATCGTTAAAAAGAAGACATAAAACCAAGTAAGTTGATGATTTTTTATCTTTTTTAGGTTAAATTATGGTTGTTTAAAGCCCATCTCTGGGATAGAGAGGGCTTTAAAATTGATTAACTCGAAATAGGATTAGAAGCCGAAGGACGACGGTTAATCACTTGATCAATTAAACCGTATTGCATCGCTTCTTCTGCTGACATAAAGAAATCTCGTTCTGTATCTTCTTCAATGCGAGATAACGGTTGACCTGTGTGATCCGCTAAATGTTGATTGAGGCGTTTTTTCAGATACAAAATTTCTTTAGCCTGAATTTCAATATCCGTTGCTTGTCCTTGGGCTCCTCCTAACGGTTGGTGAATCATAATTCGAGAATGGGGAAGACTCATCCGTTTACCTTTTGCTCCCGCACTCAGAAGGAACGCACCCATACTGGCGGCTAACCCAATACAAATGGTACAAACATCCGGGCGGATATGGTTCATGGTGTCAAAAATGCCTAAACCAGCCGTCACCGAACCCCCTGGCGAGTTGATGTAGAGATAAATATCCTTCTCAGGATCATCGGCATCGAGGAACAACATCTGCGCCACAATTAAGTTAGCCAGGTCTGCTGTCACCTGTTGTCCCAGAAAGATAATGCGATCGCGTAATAGCCGAGAATAGATATCAAAGGCTCTTTCGCCACGACCCGATTGTTCAATAACGGTTGGAATCATAGGGGTTTGTTGCTTATAGTCATTCTGTTGTCATTGTAGCGATTTTAGGACTGACATAGAAACCGGGTTTCTGGCCCAGATTTTACTGAGCAAATCCAGATTTTTCGTTGAGAAACCCGGTTTCTTGAAGGGGTTTAAACCTTCACAAACCATTGCTGACGATACATCAGATAGGAAATCACCCACCAAAAGCCCAGGGTTGCGATCGCAAAACCTAAAGAACCATTCATAGGGCTCAAAATCGATTGAAATACGGTTTCATACAACCAAGTTTTAGCGGTGGGTGCTTCTGGGGAATTGCCAATTTTAATTAAATTTAGAATTCGACCCACAAAACCCGAAGCCACAAAAATAATTAAGGCATTTAACCCCATAACTTTAAACGGAAATCCCCATTTTTTCCACCCTCGAACTTCTATTGTTTCATAACAAATTGCTAACAGTAACAATGACCAGCCAGTGGTGACAATTACAAAAGAACTTGTCCAAAGAGATTTATTCAGGGGGAAAATTTCAGCCCAGAAATATCCAATCACAAAACAACAAATTCCAAATACCATTAAACTGATACTGGTGTAGGTTCTAATCGGTTGTTTTCTTAGCCAATTTCCGGTTAAATAACCCGCTAGAACTGTAACAACAGCCGGAAAGGTACTAAACAATCCTTCAGGATCATAAACCCCGCCTTTCCATAAATGTTGTTGACCTAAAATCAAGCGATCTATATAGGCGGCAAAATTCCCCTCTGGTGTCAAGTTTCCGGTGCCATAACCGGGAACAAAGAAATATTCCATGACGATATAATAGCCGACTAAAATTACTCCACTAACTATCCAGATTCCTTCTCGAGAGAGATTAAAAATTGCGATCGCAGCTAAAAAATAGGCAACACTAATGCGTTGTAAAACCCCCATAATCCGAATTTCAGTGAGGTTATAAGTAGGGAACCCATTCAGAAGTAATCCTAATAAAAATAAAATGCCACAACGTTTGGCAATTCGCCAATAAACCGATTGAGGAATACGGGTTTCAACAGAACGATATTCTTTTGTATATTTTAACAGAGAAAATGCCATTGCTACCCCAACAATAAATAGAAAAAAGGGAAAGACTAAATCAGTGGGGGTACAGCCATGCCATTCTGCATGATCCAGCCAGGGATATACATAACCCCAGCTACCGGGGTTATTGACTAATATCATCAGTGCGATCGCAATTCCTCGAAATACATCCAAAGCTTCTAGGCGCATAAGTCATCCTCAACCTTGGAAGGTATTATTTCATTTTCGGGAATTTGACACAATCAACACAACCATTATAGTAGTTTTGCGTTGGGTGAACTAGAGGAACTCAATCTCCTCCAGAGCGTTGAAATTATATTAATTTTAAATAAGTTATTATAAAATAATTAAACTAATATTTTAATTTTAAAACTTAAAATTAAAAGAAAATAATTGATGATAACCTACCAATAATTGAGGTGAATGGAGATAGCAAAAAAGCGACTTAGGGAAAATCCGGGTCAATTCTTCCCTGATCCTAGATATTAACTGAAGACCAACATTGTCACAAAGCGTAAACTAGAGAGAAAAGAATCTTGACCCGGTAGGCTATGATTAGACATAGTTAAGAGTCTATTGAGGAAAATAAAGATGCACCTGATGGTAATATTCCCAGATCGATCAACTTCCTGATGGCTTTCGTGTAAACCCTAAACGGGGTTACTGAACAAACATGGACACTACGGACAAGTCACGTCTGAGTTATATGATCGATCAAGGTGTGCGAGTCTATGTTGATTATGGCAGGCAGATTTTAAAGATTTCAAGAGGTCTTTTGCAATCACCCACTTTTTCTAAAAACAACTGAATTTACATTGAATTTAGGAATCGCTTTAAAGGTTGGGTTAAACTGCTTGTAGATTGATCTTTCGGCGTGTTCATTGCAATTTTTAGGGGTTTAAAAGCGGTGTTTGTGGTTTCAAGATTCCCATTTGACTTGACACCCTCGCCCCATTGAGTTTGAATGTCCTCAAGTCCATACCGTTTGTCTACAACCACATCCGTGAGTCTCAGGATGTTTGTAGTCCATGAGTCACGGAAGATAGGGCTTACACATGAGCAGTTATCAAGGATTGTATGAGTTGAGTTGAAATTGTATTTCTAGTAACGGTCGGTGGACAAATGCAAACGGAAACAAAAAGGCAACGAGCATCAACGAATACGATTGTTCGGCGACAGGCGACACCAAAGGAACGAGAACTGATTCACCTGTTAGCAAATTTAGGCTGTTCTCAAGCTAAATATGGTTTGAAACACGCCACAAGCAAAGGGTTAATTAGTTCTGAAGAACGATTAAGATTGGCAGAATGGCACTATCTTCGCCTGCAACAAATTCGTCGAGTTGAACGTAGTTTAGATCCCGTTGCTACCCTCAAGCGTGTCTATTTCAAAAGTAAATTAAGCCCTCGCAATTTAGAATCTTTGAAATTGTTATGGGTTGAAGACGGAAAAAGTCGAGTCAAACGAGTTGATCCTGAATTAGATGATCTCCTTTGTGAAGCTTTGGATAAAGGGGATACCCTGAAACAAATTTTTCGGATCATTGAAGTTAAAGAACGACAATTTGCTCGAACTCCTGAACCGGGGAAAATTCCCCTTTGGGTGAAGGAATGGGAAGATGCAAATTATGAAATTAATTTTTTCCCTCCTTCCTTCCCTGATTGGGCACAAATTGTTGATGATTAATTAAAAACGCAGCTTGTCCTAGTGCTAATCCTCCATCATTTGGAGGAATTTTTTTTGACCAATAAACCTGAAATTTCTCTTGACTCAGACGTTTAATCGTGCGTTCAATTAAATATTGATTTTGAAAACATCCGCCACTTAAGGTTATTGTTTTTTCGCCTAGTTTTTTCGCGATTTCTACAACCGCTTCAACTAAAGTATTATGGAATTTAGCCGAAATTAAATTAAGGGGTTTTTGGTTAATTTTATCCTGTAATATAGCTTTAATTGTAGCTTCCCAATTAAAATAATTTATATTTTCCCCGTTTTCTAAAGGTTGGGTAGAAAGATACCATTCAAACGGATAATATTCATCGGTTTCTAAATTATCAATAGCAAATTCTAACGCCATTGCCGCTTGTCCTTCAAAACTTACCGTTTGACTCATTCCTAATAAAGCCGCCACCCCATCAAAGAGTCTGCCTACACTCGATGTTAAGGGTGTATTTAATTTACGGTTAAGCATGGTTTTAATAATTTTTAACTCTTGAATTGTGAAAGATTGCATTAATTCTAAATTTATCTCGTGATTAAATATAGAATTTCCAAATAATTCATATAACAATCCTAGGGCAATTCTTCGCGGTTCATAAACGGCTTTATCTCCACCCGGAAGGGGAAACAAACGAAAAGAAGCAATGCGTTGAATTTTGGTTTCTGTTAGCTGAAAAAATTCTCCCCCCCAAATGGTTTTATCTAGTCCATATCCGGTGCCATCCCAGGCTATTCCTAATAGGGGAAGTTGTAAATGATGTTCTGCAATAACGGAAAAAATATGAGCGAGATGATGTTGTACACGAATTAGGGGAATGGAGGGATTTTGTTGAGATAAAGCTTCTGCAAATTGCGTTGAATAATAATCAGGATGAGCATCACAAACAATCACATTCGGTTGAAAATCATAGATATTACTCAGGCTATTAATTACCTCTTGAAATGTGGCTAATGCTTGGGGGTTTTCTAAGTCCCCAATATGTTGACTTAAGAAGGCTTTTTGATGAAATGCTATCGCAATTGTATTTTTTAAATGTCCCCCCAACGCTAAAATTTTTTTGGAATTTTCTATTGACAAATCAGAAGGCTGTGCTAAACTAAAGTTAGTTTGATAGAATGGGAATCTATCCGTGCCTATAGACTCTTCTGGGATAGGAACAGGTAAAGGCGCGTAACCTCTAGCGCGACGCAACACCATTTCTTCACCTGCAATTACCCGAACAACAGAATCATCAACGGGTCTAACAATCGGGCGGTTATGAACTAAGAAAAAATCCGCGATTTGATTCAACCGAGTGACCGCTTCTGATCCGTCAATACAAATCGGTTCACTGGCAAAATTACCACTGGTTGCCACAATCGGAAAATTTAATTCTGCTAATAATAAATGGTGTAAAGGTGTGTAGGGTAACATCACTCCTAAATAGGGATTTTCAGGGGAAATTACCCCCCCTAACCCCCCCTTACTAAAGGGGGGGACTGTTTGAGGTTGTTCTTCTGCGGATGAGATCCCATTTTTAATAGCATCTCCTAGCTTAGTAAGGGGGGGGACTGTTGGAGGTTGTTCTTCTCCCCCCTTTGCTAAGGGGGGGTAGGGGGGGTCTGATTTTAATTGATTAAAAATTCGACGTAATAAAACAATTGGAGAAGCGGGAGAACATAATAATTTTTCTTCTAATTCAGAAACGAAACAATCCTGTTTAACTTGTTCTAAATTAGGATACATCACCGCCAAAGGTTTAGCAGGGCGACGTTTACGAGTGCGTAAATTTTGAACCGCTATTTCGTTTCTAGCATCAACGATTAAAAGAAATCCACCTAACCCTTTTAATGCTAAAATTTGACCTGAACGAATAATATCCGCCGCTTGTTTTAAAGCCTCATGAAAACGAGTAATTACATCGCCGTTTTTATTCCATAATTCTAACTGGGGGCCACAAATAGGGCAAGCATTCGGTTGAGCATGAAAGCGATGATTTAAAGGGTTATCATATTCATGTTGACAATCGGAACACATCGTAAAAGTTGCCATAGTGGTGTGATTTCGGTCATAAGGTAACGCTTGAATAATCGAATAACGGGGGCCACAATTAGTACAGTTGGTAAACGGGTATTGATAACGGCGATTTTCAGGATCAAAAATGTCTTTTAAACAGTCAGAACAAGTTGATAAATCGGGTAATACAATAGCTGATTTTTGAGCATGGGTGGTAGACTCAGAAATGTTAATTTCAAATTGAGAATAACCCACAGTTGGCAACCAAACCGAGTCTAAACTTTGAATTTCAGATTGAGGCGGTTTTTCCTGTAGAAGACGGCGTTGAAACTGTTCTAAATTCTCCCGTAAACCTTCCACCTCAATACAAACACCTTGAACGGAATTATTTACCCATCCAGTTAAGTTTAACTCGGTTGCAAGGCGATAAATAAACGGACGAAACCCAACGCCTTGAACTGTTCCTTGAATCTTCAGTTGTAGGCGATAGTGTTGAGAATTGAGATCAGAAGAAGGTTGTGACATAGATCAGACTTATAACTCTTTTATTATAGCGATATTGTTAAGCGATCGCCAACATGATATTAATTTAGGATGATATTATAGTTCTGATTTCTCACCCATCTGGAAAACAACAGATGATATTATTTTAGAACATTAGAATTATTAAAACAAATGCTAGAACCCAACTCCAAAGAACGCTTTGACCCGAAAAAAGCCTTACCTGGTTTAAAATCATCGGATTTAGGAACAGAATCAGAATCTTTAACCCCTAAACCGAGGAAAGCCGTTGTTAATATTCTGTTGTCAGTTGTGGCGGTTTTGAGTACAGGAATAACGATTTGGGTGTGGATTGAAAATAGTCGCCTGAGTCAACGTTTGAAAGCAGAAACGTCTAATTTAACAGCATCATCCAGTCAAACAAACTCCCAAAATCCTCAGCAAACTTTGTTAGAAACCGGGAAATGTCCTGAATGTAATTTAAGTCGAGCTAATTTAAAAAAAGCGTCTTTGAGAGAAGCGTATTTATGGAAAGCAAATTTAGAAAATGCTGATTTGAATGGTGCTAATTTAGAGTTAGCTGATTTACGGGGTGCAACCTTAGCGGGAGCCGATTTACAGGATAGTCAATTGACAAGTGCTAACCTAGGATATGCTAATTTAATGGGAGCAAAATTGAATTATGTTGATTTTGAACAAGCTAATTTATGGCAAGCTAATTTAAAAAATGCAAACCTCAATAATGCGACATTCAGACAAGCTGATTTACGCAAAGCTAATTTAGAAGGTGCAAATTTAGAAAATGCTAATTTATTAATGGCTAATTTAACTTCAGCTAATTTGAAACAAGCTCAATTAAAAAATGCTAATCTCAATGGTGCTATTTTAGAAAAGGCTAATTTAGAAAAAGCTAAATTGCAAAATGCAATTTTAACAGAAGCGAATTTAACCCAAGCTAATTTAGGTAATGGGATTTTAACTCAAGCTAATTTACAAGATGCTAATTTATCTGAAGCGGTGTTATGGTTAGCTCAATTAGAAAAGGTTAATTTAGAAAATGCCAATTTAGAAAAAGCCAAGTTAGGTTATGCTAAACTGAATCAAGCTAACTTGAATAATGCTCAATTAATTGATGCCGTATTAGAAGGTGCGAGTTTAGAAGATGCCGAGTTAAAAAAGGCGAATTTAAAAGGTGCAAAATTAGAACGAGCTAATTTATTAGGAGCGTATTTAGAACGAGCTAATTTACAAGAAGCGAATTTAGCAGGAGCAGATTTACGAGGTGCGAATTTAAGTAAAACTAACTTACAAAATGCGTATTTAAAAGGGGCAAATTTACGAGGTGCAAACTTAAAAGGGGCAGATTTAGAAGGGGCAAATTTACGAGATGCTCAGTTAAAAGGGGCAACAATGCCGAATGGAAGAATTTATCTTGAAGAAGAAGAAGAGTAAAAAAATATTAGTTTAATTGCGAGGAAGTGGCTTTTAAACCAATTAAAGCAATGACTAACAAACTTAGGAAAAATAATCGCCCCAAACTAACAGGATCTTTAAAAATAATGATTCCTAAAATTACTGTTCCTAATGCTCCAATTCCTGTCCAAACCGCATAAGCAGTGCCTAAGGGAATGGTTTGCATCGCTTTACTCAGGAACCCAACACTTAACACCCCAAACCCAATAAAAGCGACAATTGCATAGGGTTTTGTGAGTCCTTCTGAGAGTTTCAGAAAACTAGAAAATCCTAATTCAAATAATCCGGCTAAAATTAAATAAATCCAACCCATTTTTTTAAGCTCAATAAGGTAGGATAGCTAAGGGCGATCAGACCCACCCCTAGCACCGATGAAGTTTTATTTTACAGTTAATAAGGGTCTGATTTCCTGAATCTGTTGTTCTAAAAATTGATACCATTGATTCATCCCTTGACCTGTTTTTGCAGACACTTCAAAAATTTGAGCTTGGGGAACGATTTTTTTGATATTAGTTAAGGCTAATTCTCGGTCAAAACCAACGGCTTCCGCAATATCCATTTTATTAATAATTACAACATTTGCGGTTTTAAATAAGGTCGGATATTTTAACGGTTTGTCTTCTCCTTCGGTAACAGACAGTAACGCAATGCGTTTGTTTTCTCCTAAATCGTAGGCGGCAGGACAAACCAAATTACCGACATTTTCAATAATTAATAATTTTACCTGATCTAAGTTAATTTGAGGAAGGGCTTTGGCGACCATATCCGCTTCTAAATGACAAACGCTTCCGGTGGTAATTTGAACGACTTGCGCCCCTGAACGTCTTAACCGTTGAGCATCATTATCGGTGGCTAAATCTCCCACAATGACCGCCCCTGGAAGCCGAGAATTAATATCAGTTAAAGTGCGTTCAATAAAGGCGGTTTTCCCTGAACCGGGAGAGGATAAAACGTTTAAAACAAACAGTCCTTTTCCCCAAAAAAAGCCTCGGTTTCGTTCGGCTAATCGTTCATTTTTGGATAAAATCGCTTCATGAACAGTTAAGGTTTGATGGGAATGATCATGATGAAGATGCTCATGATTCTGATCATGGGTGTGGGGATGTTCATGATCATGATTATGGATTTCAATTGTTCCAGGGGTAACAGCACAACCACAATTTGTACACATATTAAGAAACCTCTAAAGATGTTAATTCTAATTCTTTTCCTTGACGAATATCAAGGCTATATTGATGACAATGGGGACATTCATAAATAAAGTCATCGGGTTGAAATTCGACGTTACAATGATGACAATAACAGCGAACGGGAATTGATTCAATTTCAAAACGAGCGGTTTCTGCTATTGTGCCTTTGGTAACGACATCAAAGGCAAATTCTAACGCTTCTGGGATAACTCCTGATAATGTTCCTACTTTCATTTTAATTCGATGGATTTGAGTTGCCTGTTGTTGTTTAGCATGATTTAAGGCTATTTCTAGGGTTTGTTCCATAATACTTACTTCGTGCATAAAATTTTAGTCAGATTATGATTTTTGAAATTTGGGATGGTGCGTGCGATGCAGCTTACGCACCCTACGGGTTTTTAGAGAGTAGATTTTTAATGATTTTTAAGGCTTCTTGAATGCCATTTAATGCTTTTTGAGAAAGGGTTTCGCTGAGTTCAAAATTGTCTCCGGGGATAGCAATTAACCAAGCTTGAGGGCTTTTTTGATAGAGAAATTGAGTTAAGGATAAAAGCGATCGCGGGTTTAAAGAATGACCCCAATTAAATAAATCTGAAGGTAAAGGTTTCAAGGACGTAATATTAACGGTATCTCCTTCTAAACCAGCATCCACAAAAATAACAGTCTCAACTTCTGCAATTTCTGCGGCAATTTCCGGGGTGAGTTGATGAAGAGATTGCGATCGCACATGGGGTAAATTCCACTGTTCAACCTCTGCGATCACCGCTTGACCAATGCCATCATCGCCACGAATGGGGTTGCCATATCCGATAATTAATATCATCTTTTTTCCCTATCCCCAGATTAACAATATTCTACCATAACTTCTTTCTGTTGGCTACGAAGTAACTGCACTAAATCTTCAATTAAATTACGACGAATTGAAATATTTTTAGGTAATAAAGGATTTTGATAAAACTCATTAATTTGTTGACCTACTAAAAAATAAATTGAATCCCCTTCTAAGATTTCTCTTGCTAATAAAACTGCCCCATTTCTATCGGAAGATAATCGAGAAACATCCCCTTTACATTTTCTAATCATTTCTGTTGCTTTAGAAATCGTTAAAATTCCTTCGGTGACTAAATCAACTTCTTTTAATATACCAATAGGAGGTAAATCTTTTCGCATGGTGGGAATATCCATTTCAATTGTTTCTCCCATATAATTTGCCACTAAATTTCCGGTTGTTCCTCCACAAATGACTTTACGACCCGGAAAACTTAATAACCGTTCTGCATAAACTTCATCTTGAGTAATATCTAAAGGGGGGCCAGTAAAAATCATTACGGGGTTGGGTTTTCTAACATAAACTCCCACAAAGGTTGCATCATCGCCAATTTTATCTCGATATAAAGAGCGAGTTTCTGACATGACTTGTTCAATAATTGATCGTGAATTGGTCGCTTGGCTAATAAAAATTCGCTCCATATATTTAGCAATATTATCCCAACCCCAGCCAAAATTCATGGTATCTCCTAACCCAGCGTAAAGAACACCATCACTAATAGCGCCAATAAAATCTCCTCGCTCTAATTTTCCTTCAGAAGATTGTATTTTTTTTCCTAATATTTTATCAATTTTCGTTTCTAATTTAACAATGCGACCTTTTTTAAAATACAAAACCGGAGGATTATCAAAATTAATCACTTTAAATTCATTAGTTAAATGATTAATTGAAATAATCGTAAAGGTAGCATAGGCAATTTTTCTGACCTGACAAATGGGTAAGGTTCCTATAACGGTTTTAATCACTTCTTCTAAGGGAACATCCGCATTTAACATCGTGATTAAAATTTCAGTAGTTAACGTTGCTAAAATACTCGCTTTTACCCCACTTCCTAACCCATCGGATAAAACAATGGTGCTTTTAGTTGCAGTTTTAGTAAATTTAACTTGATCTCCACAAAGTTCTTCGCCTTTTTTATTTAGGCTAAGATTACAAATATCAAAAAAGTTATCTTGATTCATATTCTATTAAGTTTGTGATAGTTTACTGATTCACCATTTCAATAATTTTAAGCAAACTCACTTTAGTTTCGGCGGTAGTTTCTCCTAATAAACCAGCTATTTCTTGAGCCACTTTCATTTGATTATCTACTACTTCATTGACTTTTTTAACGGTTTCTGCTTTAATTCTATCGGCTTCTTTTTTCCGTTCCATCTCGGCAGTAATATCGCTCATAATACAGCCAATAATATTTTCCTCTTTAATCGGAAAAATAAACTCTCGAATATATAAATTATATTGGGAATAGGAAGTTTCTCGCCCTCGAATCACGGTATTAGTCTCCCAAGCTTCTTGAAAATGTTCCAGATTTCCTAAAATTTCCGTTGCTGGTTTTCCGATAATTTTATCTTTTTCTACGTTAAAGATTTGACAAAATGCTGGATTAACCAATTTAATAATTAAATCTGAATCTACTGCAATTAAACCGTTAGGATCATATTCCCATAGAAGTTGCCAAAGGTGATTTTGTGTTTTTTCTAACATAGTTAATTATTGTTTTCAATAGCCGGAAGGATTTCTTTTAAAAATTTATCTTCTATATTTTGATGGCTAATATTAATAAAATGCAAATCCCGAAACTTCATTGCAATTCCTGAACTACAGGTTTCTAAACAAAATGAACCTTTTAACTCGACTTTTTGATCAATATTATATTCAGTCATTAAAGCTTGCAATTTGGGTAGAACTTCATACACTCCGAGTTGATGACAAGCGGAACCCATACATAAATATAAGTTTTCTTTAGGCATTTTTTCTATCTTAATAAAGAAAGTAAAGGATAAGGTTTGTAGGGGCGAGGTTTTCTCGCCCTTACAGATGATTAATTGCGATATTTTTCTTGAATTATTGTTCCATCCTTTTGAATTAATTGAATGTGTAAAGGCATTTGTCCGACGGCGTGGGTGGAACAACTTAAACACGGGTCATAGGCGCGAATTCCCGCTTCGACTCGGTTTAACATTCCTTCAGGAATGTCATTTCCATGAATATAATGTTTAGCAATTTGAGTCACGGTTTTATTCATGGCTAAATTGTTTTGTCCGGTGGCAATAATTAAGTTAACTTTCTTAATTAAGCCGTTTTCATCCACTTGATAATGATGGAATAAAGTGCCGCGTGGAGCTTCACTGACTCCCACTCCTTCTAAACAGTTAATTCCCGCTTCTGAACGCACCCGTTTTGACATAACATCCGGGTCATCAACTAACTGTTCAATGGCTTCAATACAAGCCATAATTTCTACCAATCGTGCATAATGATAGAAGAAGGAAGAAGTTGCCACTCTTCCGCCTGCGCGATGACGAAATTCGATTAATTCTCGGTCTGCATCTTCGGTGCCAATACAGTCACAAACGTTTAATCTTGCTAACGGCCCAACGCGATAAATCCCATCAGGATATCCCAGAGGTTTGTAATAGGGAAACTTGAGATAAGACCAATTTTCAACCGCTTCTCCTAAGAAGTCTTGATAGTGATCTTCGCTTAAACCATCGGCTACAATTTCGCCATTACTATCAATAAATCTCAGATGTCCGCCGTAATGTTCCCAAGTGCCATCAGGAGCAACTAACCCCATAAATAATGAAGGGAATTTACCAAAAATATCAACTTCTTGGGCTAATTCACTATCTAATAACCGTTTAAACAAACTAATGGCTAATTCGGTGGTTTGTCGGGCTTCCGGTAAGCGTTCTATAATCCAGTTTCGCCCATCTTCAGACAGAGGAGAACGCACACCACCGGGAACCGCCCAAGCCGCATGAATTTTTTTCGCGCCTAATATTTCAATTACCGTTTGTCCGAACTGACGCAAGCGAATTCCCGCCCGTGCTAAATCGGGGTCAGCCGCCATTAAACCAAAGACATTTCGTTTAGCAGGATCACTATCCCAACCTAATAGGAAATCGGGGCTACTCAGGTGGAAAAAACTTAAGGCATGAGATTGAGTTAACTGGGCTAAATTCATCATCCGACGCAATTTTTCGCCCGCCGGAGGCACTTGAACGGCTAGGATTTTATCGCCTGTTTTTGCAGACGCTAACAGGTGACTAACGGGGCAAATTCCGCAAATTCTGGCGGTAATTCCTGCCATTTCAAACATCGGTCTACCTTCGCAGAATTTCTCAAACCCGCGAAATTCTACAACGTGAAATCGAGCGTTTTCGACTTCTCCCGCATCATCTAAATAAACGGATATTTTAGCGTGTCCTTCAATCCGAGTAACGGGATCAATAATAACTGTTTTAGACATATTTTTTAACCTCTAAATTTGTATTGTACGGGCGGGGTTTCCCGCCCTTCAGCAAGAACAGGTTAACCGAATTTGATCATTTCTCGCCCTTCCATTACAGGTTTTTTCCCTTCTAATAGAGGAGCAATTGTCGCTTTAATTCTATCGGCAGACGGAGGACATCCGGGTAAAAAGATGTCAACATTAACTAATTCATGAATAGGACGAACGCGCTCTAATAATTCAGGAACAATCCCCGGTTCTTTTGGCAGTTGGTTGCCTTTATCACTCAGTTCCAAATAACAGCGTTTTAACACAGGTTCCGTACTACCTAACATATTTCTCATGGCAGGAACGTTAGCTGTTACCGCACAATCTCCGAAGGAAATTAAAAGTTTTGTGCGTTTTCTGACTTGATGCAATAACTCTAAATTTTCTTCGTTGGCAACAGCCCCTTCCACTAAACAAACATCGACGTTTTCAGGATAATCTTTTAAGTCGCAACCGACGGGACTAAACACAACATCGACTTTTTCCGCGAGATCAAACAGCCATTCATCTAAGTCTAAAAACGACATATGGCAACCAGAACATCCCGCTAACCAAACCGTAGCAAATCTTATCTTGTCCATTGATGTTTCCCTCTTGCATCTGCTAAGAATTCAAGTTTTTCGCGATCGCGTTGCATTTCGGCGGTTGTTGTGCCTTTTCTAAAGATAGAACCCGTTGGACAAGCATCAACACATTTGCCACAGGAGGTGCAAGCATCTACTTCACCCCAAGGTTGATTTAACCCTGTAATAACTTTGGCTGCCGCGCCCCGATAGCCGACATCCCAAACGTGGGCTCCTTCAATTTCGGCACAAACTCTGACACACCGAGTACACAGAATACAACGGTTATGATCGATGCCAAATTTAGGATGAGTGATGTCTACTTCTCGTTCAGGAAAACGGTAGGGGAAACGGCTATGATCCATCCCTACTTCAATCGCAACATCCTGTAATTCGCAGTTTCCATTAGCGACACAAACCGCACAAACATGATTTCCTTCTGCAAATAATAACTCTACAGTCATGCGTCGATAATCTTGCAGTTGGGGGCTGTTTGTACAAACTTCCATGCCTTCGGAAACTTCTGTAACACAAGCAGGTAATAAACGATTAATGCCTTTAATTTCCACTAAGCATAACCGACAAGCTCCCACATCAGAAACCCCTTCTAAATGACAAAGTTTTGGGATTCTAACTCCAGCTTCTTCGGCAGCTTTGAGAATCGATGTTCCT
>JACCEC010351930.1_pt1 | contig 19981 bp, 20 predicted proteins | sample 7450121 | NCBI WGS metagenome assembly JACCEC01 (sample SAMN15323455, study PRJNA562643) | freshwater metagenome | isolation source: river surface water | place: USA:Blue River Watershed | collected 2017-08-18 | reverse complement strand
TGATAATCACTCATCAACCGGACTAATACAGTTTTGCTTTTTAATCCAATACTTAAAGGCAAATAATCAGCTACATAATCTGAAGTTGGAACCGAAAGTCCTCCTAACACGTAAAACGAAAGTAAATAGAATAAAAACACGGCTTTTGTTTTTCCCCAAATTGGAAATCAATTAGGTTTGGGAGCCATTGTTCATCTCAACTAATTTCACAAAATTCCAAAAAAAATCCTTGAAATATTTTCAAGGATTTTGAATCTTTATTTAGAACGGCAAATCGTCCGGTTCTTCTTCGTTTAGGCTTGTTGCAGGAGGAAAAGCAGCTGCTGCTGGCATTGGTGGAGCTTGAGGCGCAGGTGCGACTGCATCTCCAACTTTTTCGATTCTCCAGCCTCTAATACTATTGAAATATTTAGTTTCACCTTGTTGATTTACCCATTCTCTCCCACCTAAATTAATGGAAACTTTTACATTATCTCCAACAGAAAAATTATTTAATAAATCTGATTTGTCTTGAGTAAATTCAATCATAATTGACTGTGGATACTGTTCATCTGTAGTAACAACTAATTCTTTTTTTCTAAAGGTTGGGCTAATTTGCTGCTCCGCGCTTATTACTTTAATTTTTCCTATAACTTCCATCTTAATTTAAATTATTTGTGATACACAAATATAGTATTTTATAAGTTATTTTCAAATTAAATACAATTTTCAAAAGATATTTTAATACTATATCATTCCAAAAAATGCTAAAAATTATAACTCCTAAAAAAACACAATCTTAGACCAATTATTTTGTTATATTTATGCCACAAAAATCAATTTATGCAGTTTTCCAAAAGTAGAAACACCAGTCGTTGGATTATTATTTTTGCTTCCTTTTTAATTATTTCATTAATACTTTGGAATACCTATACTTTTTTCCAAATTTTCAAACAGGAAGAAAGGTTAAAAATGAATCTATGGGCAAATGCACAAAAAACCCTTATCAATGCTGGAGAAAACACTGATTTAGAACTGCCACTTCAAATTTTCAGCAACAATACTTCTATTCCGATAATGCTTACAGAAAATGATAGCATTATCAATTCGATTAATATTGATGAGACGATTGTTAAAGACAAACAAAAGTCTTTTCGTTTTTTGTCGGGTCTAAAAAACGAAAATGAGCCTATTGAAATTGAATATGTGCCAGGTAAATTTCAATATTTATATTATGGAGATTCAGAATTACTGAAAAAACTTAAATATTATCCTATAGCCTTATTGCTTATTATTGTCCTATTTGCTGCCTTGGTTTATAATTTTTATAAGAGTACCAAAATGGCTACCCAAAATAAACTCTGGGCAGGAATGGCTAAAGAAACAGCACATCAAATTGGCACACCACTAACATCATTGGTAGGTTGGGTCGAAATCCTGAAATCTGAAAATGTTAATGATGCCACCATCAATGAAATAGAGAAAGACATTGAACAATTACAAACCATCACGGATCGTTTTTCAAAAATTGGTTCAGAACCCAAATTGGAAAACAAGGATATTATTGAGGAAACTCAAAAATCATATCACTATTTGCAATCCCGATTTTCGAAACAAATTGAGTTCACTTTTACAGGTCCAGAAGCACCTATTATTGTATTATTTAATCCTACTTTGCACAGTTGGACTATAGAAAATTTAGTCAAAAATGCTATCGATGCAATGAAAGGAAGAGGAAAACTCGCTTTAGAAGTCTTGCACGAAGGCGGATTAGTCAAAATTAATATATCGGATACAGGTAGTGGAATTCCAAAAAACCAATTCAAAAGCGTTTTTGAACCCGGATTCACAACTAAAAAACGTGGTTGGGGATTGGGATTATCCTTAACAAAAAGAATTGTCGAAGAATACCACAAAGGAACCATAAAAGTCTTATATTCCGAAATTGGGAAAGGAACTACGATGCAAGTCAGTTTTAAGGTAACCGAATTAATTTAACGGAATTCCAAACCAAGATACTTTCGAAAACATGGTTTTGCGAACCATTTTAGACTTACTCATATAGTTTTTTACAAACAAAGCATGTTCTTCGGCTAGTGCCAAATTAGATTCAATTGATTTTTTTATTGATGATAAATTGGACTTATTTTCAGTTCCTGTTGAACCCACTCTGTAAATATCGTTTTGACATTTAATGAGTTTTTCTTTAGGTTTTTGAATCATATTTATGATGTCATCATCCGGAAAAGTGGGTTTAAACTTGTTGTTTCTGTAAAAAATAAAATCATTCAACAAAACAACAGCTTCATTCATTTCGTTTACAATACCATTCAATTTTTCTATATTGCTGTTTTGTCGAAGAACGGTTGAATGTTTCTTTTGATTTTCATAATACGCAACAATCATCGCGTTTTTCAATCCGTTTTTCTCTATTCGTTCTGCCGATTCAAAAAGTTGATCGATTTCTGACAAACTACTTTGTCTGGCAATTTCTTTCTCGAAGTCGAAATATTTCTTGGTTGTATTGATTTGTGTTTTCCCTTCATAAAAATCAGCATTGGTAATAGGATAGTTTAAAAACTGCCATAAATAATCGAAAGGGATATGCGAAGAAATGATTTTGCTGGGGTCAACTTTAAAATAATACTCATTAATTTTCTTGACAAACTTACCATTCATTAAAGAACCTGAACCCCAAGTTGGGTCAAAAATGCACCATTTAGTATCAATTTTTGCCGCACACCAAGCGTGAGAAAGTTTGTCTATTTTTCCGTTTTGTTTCGTATAGCCAGAAATAACAACAGATTTTATACCCACCAAAGTCGCTAATTCATGGAGAATAGCCACATAATCACCACAAATTCCTTTTTTGGTTTTTAATGTTTTAGCGATTCTGTCTTGAGGAGTTTCTTCGAAATTGACTGCAAACATATTGGCCGCATCATAACTAATATTTGAGGCTGTCCAATAAAATGCAGCACGAATTTTATCGCTTTCAGTTTTGAAATTGGTATTGATATACTTGGCAATCGAATGGATGGAATTTATATCACTACTCGGAATAGCATCCATTTTTTTGTCAATTAAAGTATAATTAACTTTGGCTTGACCGAAACTTGAAATGGAAAAAAGAAAGGTAAAAACTAAGAAAATATTCTTCATTTTTGGTTTTAATGTAAACTCTTTTTTTTACAAATTGGCTTGAATTTTTTTGGCCAAAGCTTCAAACTCTTCTTTGGTCATTGCAACTTTTTTCTGAAATCGCATTTCGTCCATTTCGTTTAAGGGAATGAGATGAACGTGAGCGTGAGGCACTTCAAGACCTATGACAGCCATACCAATTCTTAAACAGGGAACCGATTTTTCGAGTGCAACGGCAATTTTTTTGGAAAACTGCATCAATCCAAGATACAAATCGTCCTGAATATCGAAAATTTTATCTGTTTCTTGTTTTGGAACACATAAAGTATGCCCTTTGGCATTTGGATTTACATCCAAAAAAGCCAAAAAATTATAATCCTCAGCTATTTTGTAGCAAGGAATTTCTCCATTTATAATTTTGGTAAAAATACTTGACATAGGCAGTTTGAATTTAGAGGTTAGAAGTCAGAAGTTAAAATTTCTAGTCTCTAGAAATCTCGAGGATTTCAAATTTCAAAACGCCGTTTGGCACGGTGATTTCGGCAACTTCTCCCACTGATTTACCCAATAAACCTCGTCCAATTGGTGAGGTAACAGAGATTTTTCCGGTTTTCAAATCGGCTTCGCTTTCGGCCACGAGGGTATATTTCATTTCCATTCCGTTGGCTTGATTCTTAATTTTTACATTCGATAAAACCAAAGCTTTTGAAACATCTAATTGGGTTTCATCAATTAATCTGGCGTTTGAATGCACTTCTTCCAGCTTGGCAATTCTCATTTCCAGCATTCCCTGTGCTTCCTTGGCTGCATCGTATTCGGCGTTTTCAGACAAATCGCCTTTATCTCTTGCTTCGGCAATGGCTTGAGAAGCTTTTGGTCTTTCTATATTTTTTAATTGATCTAATTCGTCTCTCAATTTTTTTAATCCTTCGGCAGTGTAATAAGATACTTTAGTCATAAGTTAGTCATTTATATAAAATACAAAAAATCCCATCAGGACGGGATTTCTCGACGCAAATATAGTATAATTTTTATTTATACTATAAATATACGTTAAACATGTCTATTTCGAAGTTAAATAAATTAAATTTGTGTGACTAATTCTTATAATTCATTTGATAATGAAAAAATATTTTCTTTTGCTGATTACTTTTCCAATTCTTTTTGGTTGCAGTAATGATTCTTCCAATAACAATAATCCGTACCTGCCTAATTTCCCTGTAAACGTAGAAATCAATATGAATTTACCTCAATATTCCGAACTTAAATTTGTGAGTAATGGTGTTTATATTCCAGATCAAGGTGCAAAGGGAATCATTGTTTTTAATAATTCAGGAACTACTTATAATGCTTTTGATGCTGCTTGTCCGAATCAGGAATTGAGTTCCTGCTCTGCAATGTTTTTCAAAAAACTCGATCCAAATGACCCTTTAAAAATTGACAAAACCAAAGTGGTTTGTCCTTGTGACAATGCCGAATATAGTTTGTTTTCAGGTCAAAGTGCAGGAAAAAAATATCCGCTAAAACAATACCGTGTTGAAGTGAATGGGAACTTGTTGAGGGTTTATAATTAAAAAATCCTGACAGTTTAAAACTATCAGGATTAAAAAAAAACTAAAAATATTCTAAAATTTCAAGGTCAATCCTGCCAAGAAATTGATTCCTGCCTGTGGATAATAATAAGGATAAACATCCCACATATAGCCATTGGAAACGTATTTCTTGTCGAAAACATTATTGACCAATCCTGTTATAATTATCGATTTAAAGACCAATTTTGGTTTTATTTCGTAACCAATATTAATGTCATTTACAAAATAACTCGCTAGTTTTGCCTCAGAAGATTCGATGTTATTCATATATTGCTCGCCAACAAATTTTTGTAAAACTGAGATTTGCAATCCCTCAATAGGCAAATAAGTTAAAATATTTCCGGCAATAACCGATGGTGAATAGGCAATAGTAGTCGTTCCGTAATTTTGCCCAGTGACAGTCAAATCCTTATTTTTATTAGAACTCAAAGTAAAATTCGGTCTTATAATAAACTTTTTAGAAACTACAACTGCAGCATCAACTTCTAATCCTAAACGATAACTTTTATCGCTATTAGAACGAATTGGGTTTCCTACATCGTCTAGTTTTCCAGTCAATATCAATTGGTCTTTGTAGGCCATATAATAAATATTCGAATTGATTTTTACCTTTTTGGTAGCAAATCTCCAACCCAATTCATAGTCATTCAATTTTTCGGGTTTTGGATTTCCATTTTCATAATCGGTTCTATTTGGTTCACGATTGGCTCTTGCATAAGAAAAGTACAATTTATTTTTTGCATCAATATCATAATTCAAACCTGCTTTTGGATTGAAGAAATTGAAGTTATCGTTGACTACCCCAGTTTCATAACTATCGGCTTTGTAGTGCACATTTCGAAGTTGCAAATCGCCAAACAAACTTATTTTTTCAGTGATTTGATAATTGGCTTTTGCAAAAATATTTCCATCTGTTTTGGTCGCAGCATCATTATAATACTGGTCTCCCAATTCACTTTGAGAGGCATATCTTGCCCAAATTACTTTGCCAAAATGTACCCCTTCGTATTTGTTCCAACCTCCACCAAGAATCAAATCTAGTTTTTTTCTTTTATTATTGACCGAAAATGTAGTGCCATAAAAATCATTGTCTAACCATTTTTGTCGAATTAAATCGGTTGTGGTTTCGGTTCCAACAGGAAGCAATCCGTAATCGGCAAAATCAGCATCTTCTTTGTAATTTTCATAATAGCCTTTTCCTTTGGTATAATGAAAAGCCAGATTCGTGCTCCAATTTCCAGAAATTTTTTCGTTCCAATGCAATTGATAATGATCTTGTTGGTAATTATCGGTTTCGTTATCATAGAAACGCGTTTGCCCAAATTCGTCAGTAAATATTCCAGCCGAGTTAAAAGTTCTGTCGGTTTCTAAAGTTGCTGCCTCAATTCCGTTCCAAGATTGATAGGTTTTTTCATCTCCGCCAAAAGCCAAAGCTTTTATCAGCGTGGTATTGCCGACAAAAGTTCCTTGCAGAAAATAGGATTTCAAATCCGAACTTGCTCTATCCACATAACCATCTGATTGTAAGGTGGACAAACGGCCTGCAATTTCAAAGTGGTCGTTCATCAAACCGGTGCTGAATTTTACAGTGTTTTTAGTACTATTAAAACTTCCGAATGAACTTGAAATTTCTCCCATTGCCTTTTGGGAATACGTATCTGTCAACATATTCAAACTAGCACCAAAAGCACCGGCACCATTGGTAGAAGTTCCCACACCGCGTTGCAATTGAATACTTTCTAATGAAGAAGCAAAATCGGGCATATTAACCCAATAGGTTCCGTGACTTTCGGAGTCGTTGTAGGGAATTCCGTTGATAGTAACGTTGACACGAGTGGCATCGCTACCTCGAACCCGAATTCCGGTATAACCCATTCCGTTTCCGGCATCGGAAGTTGTGACAACCGAGGGTAAAAAATTCATCAAAACGGGAATATCCTGTCCTAAATTTCGGGGTGCAATTTCTTTTTTATCCAAATTGCTGAACGAAACAGGTGTTTTTGTAGTTACCCGAACCGACGAAACCAGAACTTCATCAAGTTTATTGACTTTGACAGTGTCTTTTTGTTTCTCTTGCGAAAAGGACATTAAAGAAAATAGAGTGAGAAAAAAAGACAAAAGAAATTTTAAACTTTGTGTCTTTGTGTCTTTGTAGTAATAAAAAAATGTGTTCATCCGTAAATAGTTTACGAATAAAAGGGGGAATTATTCTATTGTTAAATTAAAAAATGATTTTGTTGAATTTTCAGATAACATGCACTCCATCCTTAATTCTATTTCCCTTAACAGCATTACCTGTTCAGGTTCGTTGGGTATGATCTCAGCTGTCTTTCCATTTTTGGAATCTAGCACCCCTTTGAGACGGTTGCAAAGATAGAAAAGTATTAAGATAAAAGTAGTACCATTTTTAAAAAATAATTTCTGGTGTTGATACATACAACTTTTATCTGAATACTAAAAGTCTGGTTTTCGTCGTGATTGCTTGATTTCGGATAAGTTTTTTTTATCCTTAATTCTTTTTTTAATAACCGACTTAGGAACTTTTGTGGCTTTCCTGATTTTTGGAACCACAAGTCCAGCAGTAATTACATCGAAAAATCTCTTGGTTACAATTGCCTTGTTTTTGAATTGGCTTCTGTCTTCATCACAATTCAAAATCAGCATAAGTTCTGATGTTAATCTGGAGGCCAATTTATTTTCTAACAAGGCTTTCTCTTCTTCAGACAACCCTTGAGAGTTATTTAAATCGAATGACAAAACCACTTTCGAGGAAACTTTATTCACGTTTTGACCGCCAGCTCCACTACTGCGAACGGCTTTAAATTGTAGTTCGGATATGAGTTTTTCGATTTCCAATTTACAAAGGTTGATGGGGTGATTTCAGTAAATCGTTCACAGTTTTTACTGGATTAAAAGTAATTAATGGTACTTCGACAAATACTGTAATCCATTTTGCCATCGCCCCATTCCATAATCCTGGTAATTCGTATGCTTTTAAAAGTTTACCATCTTTGCTTTTTTCGACAATAAAACCAGAGTTATCATCAACAAAATCGGGCAAATAAAATGGAACACCTTTATAGTTTTTTATGCCACAAACCAAATCTACAGGGTTAAAATGAGTCGCTTGAGCAAAAATTTTAGCTTGCTCAAGATTAGTCAAATCTATTTGTGATGTTTCTACAATTTGTAAAGAAACTTTCCCTTTTGAGTCTCTTATCCAAAAGGGACCTCCTCCAGTGTCGCCTTCGTTTTTCACCATTCCACAAACTCGAATAGGCCTGTCGAGGATTTTCTTTATGTAACTTATTTGATTTTCTTTGGTATATTTATAAACTTTTTTCGAAACTTTTATATTCAAATTTGTTTGGGCAAAATTAATTATTTCTTCAATTTTAATATCTTTAGATTCATCAATCGCTTGCAAATAAGAAAAAATTTGTTTTTGCAATTCCAACATGATTCCTGCCAAAGCTTTTTTGTTCAGGTTGTTGATTTCTTTATGGTTTTGAATTACATTGTCAATGTTTTTTATGAAAATAACATCACCATCAAGTGCATTTAAATTTTCGATTAGGGCCCCATGTCCTCCAGGTCTGAAAAATAATTTTCCTGATTCGTCTCTAAAAGGATTGTTTTTCAAATCAACAGCAAGAATATCTGTTGCTGCATTTTGATACGAAAAACTAACGTTAATATTGGTATGGGTTTCTTGCTCTACTTCACTTTTTGAGTTTTCAATAACGGCATCAAAAGCTACTTGATGCTTTTCTGATAGTGTAAAATGCAAATAAGAATTGGCATTTGAACTCGAATAACTGGCACATTCATATAAATGTTCTTCTATTGGAGTTGCAATATGGTTTTTGTAATGATGAAAAGGCAAAACTGCTTTTGGTTTATTCGAATAATCAAAATATTGGGTTGATAATAAGGTTTTTATAAAATAATAATTTTTATAATCACTTTCTAAATTATTGAAATTCGGATAAATTTCTTTCAATTTATTATAGACGGCTTCAAAAAAAGGAAATTTATCCATCCCAACAATAAAAATAGACAAATCTCTGTTTTTTGTTCTATTGATATACGCATTAATACTTTCATTTTCTATGTTGAAGTCGTTCAAAAATTCATTCAAAAATTTGAACATTCGACTAGCAGCACCTGAGGCTGGTACGAATTTTATTAATTTTAAATATGATTTGTTGGCATCAAAAAAATCAGCTTTTTGCTGAATCTCATTTTCTGAAAATTTTACAATCCCCTCCAAAACCTTTGCAGGCTGAATTAAAAGGGCTTTTGCAACACCGTTTGTATAAAACTGTAATTGGTTTTTAATTTTTTCTAAAGGGATACCATAATCCGAGATTTGCTCTAAATCAGCATCTGAAAAACCTAAATCAATTTTATTCACATCCATAACTTGCTTTTGTCTTTGCATAAAATTTTGATAAACTCGTCAAAAAATTCTAATTTCTAAGTTTTCGAAAATACTATTTTAATAGAAAATATCTAAACCTTTTTTTGATTTTCATTTTCTACTATTCGATGCCATTCTAAATATCCATAAACAGCCAAAATTGTAAAAATTAAAAACTGAAAACTAGTAAATGTATAACCTTTTGCAAAATACAATGGAATGGAAATCAGATCTCCAATAATCCAAAAAATCCAATTTTCGATTTTTCGCTTGGCCATTAACCACATCCCGACAAAAAATACTGCAGTCAAAAAAGTGTCGATATAAGAAAACCAATTGGTAAATTTATTAAAATAAAGATAGACAAAAACTACAAAAACGAGAGTCAAAAGAAAAATAATAATAGCCCCTGTTTTTTCTATAGAAGTCATCCACGAAATAGGAAATTCAACAACATCTGCTTTTTTTCGTGTCCAATGATACCAACCATAAATACTCATTATAAAATAATAACTATTTATCATTGAATCGCCAAGAAGTTCCCATTGCCAAAGCAAATAAGCGTAGATAAAAGTACTTACTAATCCAGTTGGAAATACTAATATATTATTTTTCTTAGCAAACCACACACTTAATAATCCAAAAAATACCCCAGTGATTTCAAGGAAAATATTCCAACTGGTATAATTTGCATATTGAGAAAAAAAGTATTCTATCATTAGCCTTTACTATTAAAAAAATTCAAGTCTTTTTCGAATGCCGTCCCTATTACTACCAAATCGGCGCCGGAATCATAGACTTTTTGAATTTCTTGTAAATCTACAATTCCACCTCCAACAATTAATGGTATTTCGATATTTTCAGAAACTAATTTTATCAATTCCAGCGGAACAGCTTGTTTTGCGCCACTTCCCGCTTCGAGATAAATGAGTTTATTGCCTAACATTTCACCAGCTTGTGCGGTTGCCAATGCCAAATTGGGCTTATTTCTGTCCAAAGGCGCTGTTTTGCTTATGCGTTCTACGGCAGTTTTTGTTCCGCTCTCGATGAGAATATATCCTGTAGAAATCACTTCGAGATTAGTTTGCTTTAGAATTGGTATGGCATTTACCTGATGTTCAATTAAATAATCTGGATTTCTACCTGAAATTAACGACAGAAACAAAATAGCATCGGCTTTATCTGAAATTTGGGAAGGATTTCCAGGGAACAGCACAACGGGCAATTCACAATTTTTTTTAACCTTAATGATCAATTCATCGATAATGTTGCTTTCTACAAGGCTTCCGCCAATAAAAATATGGGTAGCTGGTGATTGCTTTATTTTTTCGATTAAAATCGCAACATTATTCAAGTCGATTTTGTCTGGATCGAGGAGAATGGCAAGCAATTTTTCGTTTTTTGCTTTTGTTTGTAGGATGTTGTTGTAGATGTTTGTCATTTTTTAGCCACAGATGAAACGGATTTATAAGGATTTTTTAATTTTCAAAAGCATAAACCAAGGTGAATTCTTCAAATTCTTCAAAGTAAATGTAGAATTGCTGTTTTATATTTTCGATTTCAAGAATTGCAATTGTTTTTTGGTCTTGGATTTCAAATGGATTGACTTGAATGTGGTCTTTGAAACTGATTCCTTTCTCGTTTCGGATTTTGAAAATGGCTTCTTTGGCTCCCCATTTTACAGTTAGTTTTTTGATGTAATCTTGAATATCAAAACTTTTCAGACGATGCAATTCTGTTTTGTTTACAAATTTATCGGCAATGCGAATGATTTTTTCTCTTTGCATTTCGATATCAATTCCCACTTTTTGTTCACTTATTATAATGGTTGAAAATTCGTGGGAATGTGAGATAGAAATGTGTTTGCCATCGTGTATATGCGGTTTCCCGAACTGGTCATAATACAAATCGAAATCAGAATATCCTGCTTGTTGCAATAATTTTCGAGCGCTGAGAAATCCTCGTTGGTGCAATTGCGATTTCATTCCGTTTAGTCTTAACATACTTTTTTCGTTGAGTTGTACTTCGTTTAACAATTGCTCGTAGGATTCGGTGATTTTCCAAACGAGGATAGTTGTAGAGGAATTTGCTTTTATGGTTTTGTATAGTGGCATTGAGAATTCTGATTTTCTAGCCCCGATAGAAGCGGTATCCTTTTTTAAAGCTTCCAGCTTCAAAAGGCTGGAAGCTTTAAAAAAGATATAGCGGATAGCGGGAAAAAGCTCCTGAAAATAAATATTTTGCTGATTTATAATTATTTAAAGGAATGTTTTTTATTAATAACTTATTGTGTAATTTTGCACCGAAATTTTATAATTACAAATATACTATAAATGAGTACATCGACTATGCCTTATGTGGCTTTCAAAGTAAAAGATATTTCTCTAGCGGCTTGGGGAAGAAAAGAAATCGAATTAGCTGAAGCTGAAATGCCAGGTTTAATGGCGCTTCGTGCAGAATACAAAGACGAACAACCCTTGAAAGGTGCTCGTATTGCAGGATGTTTACACATGACTATCCAAACTGCGGTCTTGATTGAAACGTTAATTGCTTTGGGTGCTGAAGTGACTTGGTCATCTTGCAACATTTTCTCTACTCAAGATCAAGCTGCTGCTGCAATTGCTGCTGCTGGAATTCAAGTTTATGCTTGGAAAGGTCTTGATGAAGAGTCTTTTGACTGGTGTATCGAGCAAACATTGTTTTTTGGTGAAGACAGAAAACCATTGAATATGATTCTTGATGATGGTGGGGATTTGACCAATATGGTGATTGACCGTTACCCAGAATTGGTTGCTGGAATTAAAGGTTTGAGCGAAGAGACTACTACTGGAGTTCATCGTTTGTATGAAAGAGTAAAAGCGGGAACATTACCAATGCCTGCCATTAACGTGAATGATTCGGTTACTAAATCGAAATTTGACAATAAATACGGTTGTAAAGAATCTGCAGTTGATGCGGTTCGTCGTGCTACCGATATTATGTTAGCTGGAAAAAGGGTAGTTGTTTGTGGCTATGGCGATGTGGGAAAAGGAACAGCTGCTTCTTTTAGAGGTGCTGGTTCAATTGTTACGGTTACCGAAATTGACCCGATTTGTGCCTTGCAAGCTGCCATGGACGGTTTTGAAGTGAAAAAACTAGATACTGTTGTTGGAAATGCTGATATTATTATTACTACAACTGGAAATAAAGATATCGTTCTGGGTTCTCATTTCGAACAAATGAAAGACAAAACTATCGTTTGCAACATCGGACATTTTGACAACGAAATTGATATGGCTTGGTTGAACAAAAACCACGGTGCATCAAAAATCGAAATCAAACCACAAGTTGACAAATATACTATCGCTGGAAAAGACATTATCATCTTGGCCGAAGGTCGTTTGGTAAACCTTGGTTGTGCTACAGGTCACCCAAGTTTTGTTATGAGTAACTCCTTTACCAACCAAACACTAGCTCAAATCGAATTGTGGAAAAACAGCGCAGCATACAATAATGAGGTGTATATGTTACCAAAACACTTGGATGAAAAAGTGGCTATGTTGCACTTGGCTAAACTAGGTGTTGAACTAGAAACTTTACGTGTGGATCAAGCAGAATATATTGGTGTTCCTGTTGAAGGACCGTTTAAACCGGAGTATTATAGATATTAGTATTAAGACTTTTGTATCAAGTTTTAAGATCGAAACCCTTGCAGCAATGTGAGGGTTTTTGTTCAATTAATTTATTTTAAAAATAAAATTGCCTTTTATGGTTTTCCTTAAAGTTATTAAAAATCGAGAGGATATATTTGCGGAATAAAATTTACTTGTGTTAGTATAATTATGTATTTAGCTAACGTTAATAATTTACCGAAAAACTATTTCAAAAATTTAAAGTGTTTAGAAATTATAAAAAAAAAATTTAGATATTTATGACAATATCAAAAAATAAAAAAGCTTCTCCATCGAGAAGTTTTTTGTTCTGGTGTAAAAAGTATTGTGTTTGAAAAGTCTTTTAAATTTTTATTTTTTGCGCCTTCGCGTCTTTGCGGTAAATCTTTAAATTCCTTTAAAAAAGTCCAATAAAGCATCTTTCAATTCCTCTTTATTTTCGACATGACTCATATGGCCGTCGGGGAAACTGACTAACTTTACTTTGGTATTTTCAATTTGTTTCAGATTGTCTTCATAGTTCAAAACGCCGTCTTTTTTTCCTAAAACCAACAAAATTGGGAAAGTTACTGAATGCAATACAGGTTCTCGATCTTTTCGGATTTTCATCCCTTCGAGTGAAGCAACGATGCCTTGCAACGGAGTTTTTAAAGCTTCTATTTTTACCATTTCAATTTCATCAATTAATCGCTCGCGATTGTCGGGGCTAAAAAGATTGGCAATAGAAAGCCGAATAAAAGTAGTGTAATCTTTCTTCACGGCTTTGATAGCAAGGTTCCTGTTGGCTTTTCGTTCCTCGCTGTCGGCTTTTGAAGTGGAATTTTGTAAAACCAAACCTCGAACTTTTTCAGGATACATTTCGGCGAAAGCCAAAGCCACATAACCACCCATTGAATGCCCAACTAAAATGGTTTTTTGGATTCGTAATTTTGATAGAACGGCTTGAACAACACCGGCATTATCTTCCATTGAATGGACGTAGCCAAAACATTCCGTTTCGCCGTGACCCAACAAATCTATAGTTATAACACGGTGTTTTTTACTCACTTCAGGAATCAAATTCAGCCACATCTTTTGGTTTTCCAAAAAACCGTGAAGCAACACAACTGCATTGCCTTTTCCAGTATCGGAATAGGCGATTTTTGTGTTTTTGTAAAGGATTTGATTCATTGATTTTAAACTTGGAACAAAAATAAGGCTAAAATTTTTAAACCATATAAGAAATTTAAGTTCATATAAGAAAATCTTAAATTTTCTTAAATGCCATATATGGTATAATAAAAAAACGGCTCACATTCCTACAAACCGTTTTTTCTTTGTTTTCTATTCTCTAAATCAAGAATTCATCAAACTCTCAATTTCCTCAATTTCAATAGGAATATTTCTCATCAAGTTGAATGGTTCACCAGTTTCCTGAACGACCACATTGTCTTCTAGTCTGATTCCGAAACCTTCGGCAGGAATGTATATTCCCGGCTCTACGGTAAAAACCATATTGGCTTGCATCGGTTCGGTTAGTTTTCCGTAATCGTGTGTGTCCAATCCCATATGATGGGAAGTGCCGTGCATAAAATATTTTTTGTAAGCTGGCCATTCTGGATTTTCGTTTTGCACATCGGCTTTGTCAATAAGTCTCAAACCAAGTAATTCCGAGGTCATTATTTTGCCCACTTCAAATTGATATTCTTTCCAAAGTGTTCCTGGACTCAGCATTTTTGTTGCTTCATTTTTTACACGAAGAACAGCATTATAGACCGCTTTTTGTCTGTCGGTATAACGTCCTGAAACAGGAATTGTACGTGTTAAATCACTCGAATAATTGGCGTATTCGGCGGCAACGTCCAATAAAATTAAATCGCCAGCTTTGCATTGTTGGTTGTTTTCGATGTAATGCAAGACGTTGGCATTGTTTCCCGAAGCGATAATGGGTGTGTAGGCAAAACCTTTGGAACGATTGCGGATGAATTCGTGAATCAATTCGGCTTCGATTTCGTATTCCATTACATTGGGTTTTACAAAAGGAAGCAATCTTCTAAAACCCTTTTCGGTAATATCGCATGCATTTTGGATTAATTCCAATTCTTCTGTCTCTTTTATGGAACGAATGCGTTGCAAAATAGGATTACTTTTAGCTACTTGATGCGCTGGATATTTGGCTTTCCACCATTTTATAAAACGTGCTTCACGAGTTTCTGTTTCCACGGAGGCGCGATAATGCTCGTTGGTGTTGATGTAAATGATGTCGGAATATGTCATCAATTCGAACAAAACTCTCTCGAAATCTTGCAACCAATGCACTGTTCTGATTCCAGAAACTTCAAAAGCTCGGTCTTTGCTCAGTTTTTCGCCTTCCCAAATCGCTATGTGTTCGCTGGTTTCTTTTAAGAATAACATTTCCTTTTGATTTTCGTAGGGAGCATCAGGAAAAAGCAACAAGATGCTTTCTTCTTGGTCAACTCCAGACAAATAGAAAATATCTCGATGTTGTGCAAACGGCAATGTGCTGTCGGCAGAAATAGGATAAATGTCGTTGGAATTAAAAATCGCGACACTATTTGGTTTCATTTTTGCTATGAATTTAGCGCGATTTTTTATAAAAAGTTGTCTATTTATTTGATGGTATTTCATATGTAGATATTTATTGTTTTTTATCGGTCATATGTAATTGCTTCGCCTGTTCACTTCGTTCGAGCCGCATATATCTTCATCGGTGTTTGCGACCAATTTTAGGTCATGCTCATTTCATATATGTAAATTTTGATTTTTCAGCGGTCATATATGGTATGCTTCGCCAGTTCGACTCTGTCTCGGGTCGCCTTTTATTTATTGGTGTTTGCTTCACTGAGTTTATATTTTTTATAGGTGTTCAGCGAATTTCATTTGCTTACGCAAACTTGTTGTTAATGGCGATTTCATAATTGTAAATTTTGATTTTTCAACGGTCATATGTAATTGCTTCGACTGTTCACTTCGTTCGAGCCTCATATATCTTCATCGGTGTTTGATACCAATTTTTGGTGATGCTCATTTCATAACGAATAATTTTTTAAACTTTGAATACTCAAAAGTAAATACTTTGAAATAAAAAAGGGCTATTTATACCCATATTTTTACACCTTTAAAAAAAAAAGGAATAGTTGAAAAATTAGATTGTAAAATTAAACCCGTGTTTCCAGTTTACAAAAAGATAATTGCGCTTTAAAATATGCCTTTAAACAGCTCTAAAATTAGTGTTAAATCTCAAAAAAGAATAAATATAAATAGTAAAAAAGGTTGTAGTTGACTTCTATTTGCTTTATTTTTGCGTAAATTTTTAATAAATTATATTCAAATAACTTATGGCAAAATCTGCAATATTGAAGTCGTCAATTGCTAAAAAAGTGGCAATGGCGCTTTCAGGACTTTTTTTGATTTCGTTTCTATCGCTTCACTTTTTTATTAATATGGTTTCAGTGTTTAGCGCCGATTCTTTTAATGCGATGTCACATTTTATGGGGTACAATCCGATAATTCAATTTGTAATGCAACCCGTTTTAATCGCTGGTGTTGTTTTTCACTTTGTTATGGGATTTGTTTTAGAGTTGAAAAATAGAAGTGCTAGACCAATTGCTTATGTGAAATACAATGGGGCTGCAAATGCTTCTTGGGCTTCGAGAAATATGATTATTTCTGGAATTGTAGTATTAGCTTTTTTAGGCTTACACATGTATGATTTTTGGATTGCAGAAATGAACTATAAATACATTACTGTAAACGCTATAAATGAAACGAGATATTATGAAGAATTAGTGCATAAATTTGTGAGTCCAGTTCGTACAGGACTATACAGTGTTGCTTTCTTGTTATTGTCAGTTCATCTTTGGCACGGATTTACTTCCTCATTACAATCAATTGGATTTGATAACAAAATTGGAAAATCGTTGCACACCATTTGTTATGCATTTGCCGTTATAGTTCCTTTTGGATTTATTTTCATTGCACTATTTCATCATTTTAATAATTAATATCAATCTATAATGAAATGAGCATTAATCAATTTGGTTTCCTAAAACCAAATCATTATATGCGAATTACATAAGACCGATTAAAAAAAATAAAGATCAACTTATGAAACTAGATTCTAAAATACCAGAAGGTCACATTTCACAAAAATGGACTGATTATAAAGACCACTTAAAATTAGTTGCTCCAAACAACCGACCAAAAATTGATATTATAGTTGTAGGAACGGGATTGGCTGGTGCTTCGGCTGCGGCTTCTTTTGCCGAAATGGGTTATAATGTAAAAGCCTTTTGTTACCAAGATTCTCCACGTCGTGCACACTCGATTGCTGCACAAGGAGGTATCAATGCTGCAAAAAATTATCAAAATGATGGAGATAGTACTTTCCGTTTGTTTTATGATACCATCAAAGGAGGAGATTACAGAGCACGTGAGGCAAACGTTCATCGATTAGCAGAAGTTTCAGGAAATATTATCGACCAATGTGTGGCTCAAGGAGTTCCTTTTGCCCGTGATTATGGTGGATATTTAGACAATCGTTCTTTTGGGGGGACTCAAGTGCAACGAACTTTTTATGCTGCTGGACAAACAGGTCAACAATTATTATTAGGGGCTTATTCTTCTTTATCTAGACAAATTGGACTAGGAAAAGTAGAAATGTATAACCGTCATGAAATGTTGGAATTGGTAAAAGTGGATGGAAAAGCTCGTGGAATTATAGCTCGTAACTTGATTACTGGAGAATTAGAAAGACATTCTGCTCATGCCGTGATTATTGCTTCAGGCGGATACGGAAACGTATATTTCCTTTCTACCAATGCAATGGGATCGAATGTGACTGCTGGTTGGAAAGTGCACAAACAAGGCGCTTTGTTTGCCAATCCTTGTTACGTGCAAATTCACCCTACTTGTATTCCTGTTCACGGAACCAATCAATCTAAATTGACCTTGATGTCCGAGTCGTTAAGAAATTCAGGACGTATTTGGGTTCCAAAGAAAAAAGAAGATGCAGAAGCGATTCGTGCTGGTAAAATGAAACCAACACAAATTGCCGAAGAAGATAGAGATTACTACTTAGAAAGAAAATATCCGGCATTTGGTAACTTAGTTCCTCGTGATGTGGCTTCAAGAGCAGCAAAAGAAGTTTGTGACGCAGGTCACGGAATTGAGGCTAATGATACCAACGAAGGAGTTTATTTGGATTTCTCTTCAGAGATTCAATCTAAAGGTAAACAAACGGCTTACGCCAAAGGAAATCACAATCCTTCTCAAGAAGAAATACTTTCATTAGGAAAAAAATGGTTGGAAGAAAAATACGGTAACTTGTTTACCATGTACCAAAAAATCACCGATGAAAACCCTTATGAAACCCCAATGAAAATCTATCCAGCAGTTCACTATACAATGGGTGGAGTTTGGGTTGATTATAACTTACAATCTACAATTCCGGGTTGTTTCGTAGCAGGAGAAGCGAATTTCTCTGACCACGGAGCGAATCGTTTAGGAGCTTCGGCTTTGATGCAAGGTTTGGCCGATGGGTATTTCGTTCTTCCTTACACGGTTTCAGATTATTTGTCAGGTGATATTCGTACTGGAAAAATCTCGACTGATTTGCCAGAATTTGCTGCTGCTGAAAAAAGCGTAAAAGATACTATTGATAAATTCTTAAACAATAACGGAACTAAAACTGTAGATCATTTCCACAAACGTTTAGGTTTGATTATGTGGAATAAAGTAGGAATGGGTCGAAATGAGAAAGGTTTAACAGAAGCTATTTCGGAAATTGCTGCTCTTAAAGAAGAATTTTACAAAGAAGTTTATGTTCCTGGAAGTGCTGACGAATTGAATCCTGAATTAGAAAAAGCACTTCGAGTTGCCGATTTTATCGAATTAGGACAATTGATGGCTATCGACGGATTACAACGTAAAGAATCTTGCGGAGGTCACTTCCGTGAAGAATACCAAGATGCCGAAGGGGAAACACTTCGTGATGACGAAAACTTCAAATTTGTGGGAGCTTGGGAATACAAAGGCTACGACATTAGCAAAGAAGAACTTCATAAAGAAGAATTGAAATACGAATTTATCAAAATAGCCGCAAGAAATTACAAATAAAAAATTATGAGTGCAGCAAAAAATATCAATATAACTCTTAATATTTGGCGTCAGAAAAATGCCAAAGCTAAGGGAAGCATGGAAACTTACAAATTAGATAATGTTTCTACAGCCAGTTCATTTTTGGAAATGTTAGACCAATTGAACGAACAATTAATAAACGAAAGAAAAGAACCAATCGCATTTGACCACGACTGTCGTGAAGGAATTTGCGGAATGTGTTCTTTGTATATCAACGGCCGTGCACACGGACCAGATACAGGAATCACCACTTGTCAATTGCACATGAGAATGTTCAATGATGGAGATACTATTGTGGTAGAGCCATGGCGAAGTGTTGCTTTCCCAGTAATTAAAGATTTAGTTGTTGATAGATCCTCATTCGAAAGAATTCAACAAGCGGGTGGATTCGTATCAGTAAATACTTCTGGAAACACTATTGATGCTAATACCATTTTAGTTCCTAAAGATGATGCAGACAAAGCTTTTGAAGCAGCAGCTTGTATCGGATGTGGTGCTTGTGTAGCTACTTGCAAAAACGGTTCGGCCATGTTATTTGTTGGTGCAAAAGTTTCGCAATATGCATTGTTGCCACAAGGACAAGTAGAAGCTACCAACCGTGTTTTGAATATGGTGCGTCAAATGGATTTGGAAGGTTTTGGTAACTGTACCAACACTGGAGCTTGCGAAGTAGAATGTCCTAAAGGAATTTCTTTAGAAAACATCGCTCGTATGAACAGAGAATATTTGTCAGCAAGTTTGAAATAGTTTTTCAAAAATATTTTATATCAAAAACGTTCCGAGAAATTGGGACGTTTTTTTGTTTTGACCAATTTTAAAATCCCTCTCAATTTACTTAATCCGTATTATCAGTTTCCCTTTTTTTTAGTAATTTTATAAAATGAAACACCCATGACAATAGTTGTTGACAAACTGGGGGATGATTATGAGTGTTCCATCTGACCGACAAAAACAATAAATATAAACAGATGAAACGCCCACGACAATTATCATTGACACACACCAATATGATTATAGGCGTTCCATCTTCCAATAAAAAACAAATATTATAAACAGAT
>JACCEC012444044.1_pt1 | contig 19989 bp, 14 predicted proteins | sample 7450121 | NCBI WGS metagenome assembly JACCEC01 (sample SAMN15323455, study PRJNA562643) | freshwater metagenome | isolation source: river surface water | place: USA:Blue River Watershed | collected 2017-08-18 | reverse complement strand
GAGCATAGGTTCCGCCCGCCAGTGCTGTCGTCCCATCCAGATCCCAGTGGGTCGAAAACGAGGACGTGAGATAGCTGACGGGGAAGATGAGAGGAAATGCGGCACGCTCCATCGCTGGCGTGAGCTCGAAGGTGCCCGAGGCGCTGCGGACAGCAGTCGTGCCGATGGCGTCGTATTTGGCACTCCAGGTTCCAGGCGATTTGACCGTGGTGGTGATCATGCCCTGCGGCTCACCGTTGGCGTCTTCCAGCAAGACCTGCCAGGTGCCGATGAGGTTGGAGGGGAATGCTGCCAGGGTGAAAGTGAAAGGAATGGTTCTGATGATTTTCGTGCCTTCCAGGACTTGGATCGTCAACTTCACCAATCCCGCTCTGCCGGTGAGTTTGCCTTCCAATACGCCCGTGAGAGCATTGAATTTCAAGCCCGTGGGCAAGGTTCCCACCAACTTCAAGGTTCCCTGCGGCACGAGCTCCCGCAGCTCGAAGCGCAAACGATCGCCGATGCGCGGCGCAAAGGCCGCCACGGTTCCTTTGTAGACCAGTTCATAGGTATCACTCAGTCCATCCGCATCGCTATCGGCGAGCAGGGGATCGGTCTTGAGTTCGGTCACTTCACGGAGGTTGGAAATGCCGTCGTTGTCGGTGTCTTCGAGAGCATCGGAAATGGAGTCTCCATCCGTATCGGCAAGGAGCGGATTCGTCTTGGTAATGAGTTCTTCTTCACGATCACTCAAGCCATCACCGTCAGTGTCCTTGGCGAGTGGATTGGTAGTGCGGGTTTTTTCCTCGCCATCGGTGAGACCATCGCCATCGGTGTCGGCAACGAGTGGGTTGGTGCCATCGGTCACTTCTTGTCCATCGTTCACGTCGTCTGAGTCCGTATCGGCAAGATCAGGATTGGTGAGGCGAATTATGATTTCTTGGTAGTTGGTGAGACCATCGTTATCAGGATCGCGTGTGTCTTCGACGAAGGTAGCACCGACGGTTTTGTTGGAATCCATGAGTATGGTGATCGGATTTTCACTACCTGATGCATCGCCACTCCAAGACCCAAAAAGATAGCCTGACAACGGAGATGCTGTTAGATTGGCGCTGGTTTGACTCAGATAAGAGCCAGCACCGGATATGTTTCCATTCAGCAATGATGATGTGGTCAATGTCCACATTCTTGTGTCAAGATTGGTATCGGTAGAGTTGATCGTTGTGAGCGCTCCGATACCGGAGCTGCGGGTTAAACGAAAACCATTGTTGTTAAATGTGCTAGAAGGTGCGCTATTACCACGATAAGAGGTTCGGCAAAGTATCGCGCCACCGTCAGCTTGCCAACTGCCACCTCGACCCACTTTGTTTGTTCCGTTAGCGGGTCCTTTAGGGTTAGACGAATTGTTACTATATGATGTTGATCCATACCAATCCCAACACCATTCCCAAACATTCCCCGCCATGTCATTGATTCCAAAGCCATTTGGGGCGAAGGATCCAACTGGTGATGTGTAGGGCGGTGAACCGGTCGAAAAACTAGGATGATAGCCCGAAGTTCCTGATTTGTATATCTCGCTACCACCGTTATGAAAGTTTGCTTCGTTATGACTAATCGTATCCATTCCCCAAGGAAAACGCTTGCCACTCACGCCACCACGCGCGGCTTTTTCCCACTCTGCTTCCGTTGGGAGACGATAGCCATTGGCAGTCCAATTCACTGTTGGCGCTGTGGTTCCTGTTTTCATCACCGATCCACTCACCGTGTAGCAGGGAGTAAGACCTTCTTTTTGACTTCTAGCATTGCACCACTTCACGACATCCCACCAACTTACGGTCTGAACGGGGTGATCCGCTGCTTTCCCTGCTCCAGCAGCCAGATCCGTATAACCGTTGTTCACGGCCCACGTTCTCACCTCATCCCACTCCGCCTTGGTCACCTCATACTTGCCCATGTAAAATTGGCTTACGGTCACATTCACAGGTGGAGCATCGGTATCCGTATCGCCGCTCGTGCGTCCCATCGTAAAGGCCCCGGCTGGAATCAGCGAAAACCCCGGAACCTGCAAATCATCAGCTATCAATCGGAAACGCATTTGGTTGCTGAAATTGCCATCCCAATCAGCTCCTGCGTTCCAAACAATCGTCTTACCCGATCCGACTGTGACACCATTGCCAATAGCTCCCGTAGTTGATGTGACAGGAACATTGTAAGTGATACCGCCATCGCTGGAAATTTCCAGAGTGACCTTGACCGTTGGCGTTAGGGATGCAAGGTCATAGCTGATATCCACAAACTTCGTTCCCGAACGCTGCGTTGCAGTGATGTTTGTGATGACAGGTTCCGCCGTTTTAGGGCTACGGCCTTGGGCCACTTCTTCGCCATCGTTGATGCCATCGCCATCAGTATCGGCGAGGTCAGGATTGGAACCATAGGTCACCAATTCCTGATAATTCGTCAGCCCGTCATTGTCAGGATCCCTCGTGTCTTCGACGAATGTGGCACCGACGGTTTTATCTGAGTCCATAACGATTGTAAGCGGGTTGGTCGTTCCCGAGAAATCGCCGGTCCAGTTTTCAAAGCGGTAGCCAGCCGAAGGCATGGCCGTAATCAAAGGCCCTTCACTTGGAGCATATTCACCAGTGCCATTAATTGTGCCGTTTTCACTTTGAACAGATGACACGCTATAAATTTTCTCCAGCAAGTAGGCAAGGTTTAAAACATCGCCTCTATCGTCAGACCATTTTAGTGGCTGCGCATCAGCACTCGACCAAATCATTACATTGGCAGCCAACGAAGCTGAGCCGTTAGGCTCTCCTGAGCCCCAATTATTGGCGTTCATCGTAACACCATTGAGCCAGACCCATTGTGATGAATTTGCAGTTTTTTCAGCTCCAATCCACAAAGAAGGCCACGTGACTTGACTTGAAATTAACGTATTGGCTTCTACGATTTTTGCAGAAGTATTCAGAACTGCCAATCTACCTCCGCGTAATTTTGCATTACTTTTGGCTGAATTCCATGAGTATGCTCCATCGATGATTTGCAGATTTGGTGCTTCGGATTTGTATAATTGATTAATTTCTATATCTGTTAGAGCTCTGCGATAAACTCTTACAGCATCGATCATTGATTGGCTACTGATATCACCAAATAAATAGCCTGATATTTTTATTTGATTATTAGTTGTATTTAGTTGATTTGTTGTATTCAATGCCCCGTTGAAATGACTATAAACTTTTCCGTTGATAGCTATTTTCGCCTCAGAAAAATTGTTTTTATAGGAGATAGTAACGTGATTCCATGCTTTCGCGTTAATGCGCTCAAAAGATTCAATATCAGCATATGCACCCCAATGAAAGACCCTTCCTTCCGAATTTACCACAAGGCAAGATGCAGTCCCTGGATTACTTGGACTACCCTGATTCGTTCCCCACCCCACCGATATTGAAAGTCCGCTTTGCGGGAGTCTGCACCAGTAAGAAATAGTCCTATCTTGATTTCCCGAAATATCGATTGATTTCGCAGATGTTGCTCGGTCAGCTACATTTGTGAATCTCAGGCTTTCATTCGAATTATTATTCCGTCCAACAGAAAAATCACAATATGGAGTAGTTACAAAATCAATTTGATTTCCTGATGTATCGGCATAGCTTGCATCAAACTCCCAGTAGCCCGCCAAGCCCTTGCTGAACGAATTGAATTTCGTCGCGTCGACTGGACTCGTCTTCTCTTTCACCTCTAATCCATCCGGGACTCCGTCTCCATCACTATCCGCCGCGCTTGGATTCGTTCCTGTGTTCGACGGCGAAACATAAATGCCAGTGTTCGTTTCCACGGCATCATCCAAGCCGTCGAAGTCGGAGTCTGCGCCCTTGGCTGTCGCTAACGCAGCCAATACAAATACGATAGGCTGGAGAATCCAAGATTTTTGCTGATACTTCTTCATTCCGATTCGTGTTTTATTTTGAACCAATGAGGTCGATGACAATTCGCTCATCTGATGTGACGCAATTTTCGTTAGAGGCAGTGGGATCATACTCAATATACAGCAACTTCGTCCCCGCACGCTGCACGGCGGAGATATTCGAAACCACAGGATCCGCGGCCTGGAGACCGTCGAACAGAGTCCAGAAGATCGCGCAGGCATAGAAGAAGACCCGGAAAGCATGGGCATGCGAAACAAAAGCATTCACCCGCCTAACGTGACTCAACCAGTAACGGATTCAAGGAAAAAGACCCGATTTTTTTGACTCAACCGCATTTTTTATTGAACCATATGGACCACTGATTTCACTGATGAAAACGGATTTTTGGCAATGTTTCCGGGGAAACTTGCTTTCCGCAGCATGGCATTATTCAGATAGGATGCCTGTCACTGCCTTTTTGTCTCCTGTCCCATAGGGACGGCTCATCTCAGCCCATGGCGCAGCCGTGGGTATCGGGTGTCGTAAAAAAATTGCGTCCTAAAAGGACGCTTCATCGGCAAGCTCACCGCAATCAAGCGATTCGCTTTCATCAAAGATCTTGCCATTTTCCTGAGATCGGATGTCGTTCGATGAGGCGTCCCTTCAGGACGCCGGGATACGTGGGACAATCATCACCCATGATTTCATCATGGGCTGAGATGAGCTGTCCCTTTGGGACGAGGAGACGAGGGGCCGAATTCCGTTGAGCAGGAGAATCCCTCTCGCCATTTCGGCATCGATTTTTGGCGGAGTGTCCAGCGCTATATCAACCACTGATTTCACTGATGAAAACGGATTTTTGGCAATGTTTCGAGGGAAACTTGCATTCCGCAGCATGGCGTTATTCAGATAGGATGCCTGTCTCTGCCTTTTTGTCTCCTGTCCCCAAGGGACATCTCATCTCAGCCCATGGCGCAGCCGTGGGTATCGCGTCTCGTAAAAATATGCGTCCTAAAAGGACGCTTCATCGGCAAGCTCACCGCAATCAAGCGATTCGTTTTCATAAACATGTTGCCATTTTCCTGAGATCGGACGTCGTTCGATGAGGCGTCCCTTCAGGACGCCGGGATACGTGGGACAATCATCACCCATGATTTCATCATGGGCTGAGATGAGATGTCCCTTTGGGACGAGGAGTTGGGAGGACAAGGGGACTAGGGGACTAGGGGACTAGGGGACTAGGGGACTAGGGGATAGGGAGATAGGGAGATAGGGAGATGAATCGTGTTGAGCAGGAGAATGCTTCTCGCCATTTCGGCATCGATTTTGGCAACGAGTCTCATTGCGCAAACACTGGAAAAGCCCCCTGTCGCGTCCACCAGGATGTCATTTCACCCGCCCGTGAGATAACGCAGTCGTTGGCACAGGCGATGAAGTTGGGATTTCCAGGGTCGGGGGAGACGGACCACTTCCCAGCCGTGTTGCTCGGCGATGGCGCGAAGTTGCGCAGAAGGATTCACGACCGTGGCCTGCTGGCACAGGGTGAGCATGGGCAAATCGGCGGTGCTATCGGTGTAGCCGTGGGCCTGATGAAGTTGATCGCCATGAAATGCCGTGGCATCCAGTTCGCGACGCAGACGTGTGACCTTGTTCCAGCCCTTGTTGTTGATCAGATCGGGAAACAGCGGCAGGCCTTGTGCGGGGAAATCGATGACGGTGCCTAGGCTGAGATCGAAGCCAAGAATGCGGCCGATTTCCTTGATGTATGGCTCCGGACTGGCGGAAACCAACACCGTGAGATCTCCATCACGACGATGCCGATCCAACCGCTCCACCATCTCCGGCCAGATGCGGGAAGGAACCCACTGGGCGGCAAAGCCCCGTGCCAGTTCCTCGACTTCCGCGCGTTTCATCTTCCACAGAAAACTCAGAAACACCCGCTTCATGCCCTCGGCCCCGAGGATGGGGGTGAAGAGAGTCATCAAAAGAAAAAGAGGAAAATACCAGCGTCGTGCCGGATGCCGCTGCAACACATAGTGGCAAAAAAGTTTCTGCGTATCCCAGGGCAGCAGGGTGCCATCGAAGTCGAATAGAGCGATCTTGCGGGACATGGGTGGGTCGGAAGCTTAGGCTGAGGATCTGCGCATTCACTTCATCGCCTCGCGGCACCATTTCAGGGCCATGAGGCAGTAGCCGGTGCCGTAGGGTTGGTGGTAATCGTAGAGCGGGTAGTCCCACCACGAGCCGTCTTTTTCCTGACGCGTGAGAATGATGCGCGCGAGGCCCTTGGCGAGTTGCCGTTGTTTTTCCTTGGGCAAATGCTTGGCGCACTCGGTGTAGTAATACACGCCATAGAAGTAAAAGTAGCCGGATATCTTGAAGGTGGATTCATGCGGGCGCGGTTTCTTGCGTCCGTGATCCAGCCATTTCTCGAACTCGAGGAAATTGTCGCACCAGGCGGAAAGCACCTCGTGGGTGATCTTGGGGTCATCGAAGGCGTGGAGGGCGGCATTGCAGGCCTGCGAGCGGGCGAGCGAGCCGTTGCGGCGATTGATTTCCCCCTGGGGTGACAGGTAATGCCCGTGCGAGTAGGCGTAGGTGAAATCGGGAAACTGCTGGAGACGGATGGAGGCCAGCGTGCTGGTCACCACCTTGGGATCCAGGGTCACGCCCATCGTCTCGCGGGCCTCGTGCATGGCCAGCAACATCGTCGCCGAAGTGAAGGAGGTGGTGATGCCACTGGGCTTCTGCGTGTGCAGTCCATCGTAAATATCGAGGTATCCCCAGCCGCCATTCAGATCCTCGTAACGGTTGGCGAGCTCCACCTGCTGCTGTGCCAGATTTTTCAGTGCGGACTGTCGGGCCGCATCGTCGGGGCAGGATTGATGGAGCCGGGTGATGGCGCGGAGGCCGTAGGCATGTCCCCAGGCATTGTAGGTGGTGGTGCCATCGGCACGGCGCAATTTCGGCAACTGCTCGAAGGACCATTTTTCGCCCAGCGCAATGGCCTTTTTCACCTCGGGTCGGTTATCATGAGAATCGACCAGCCCGGCGAGCGCAAGCGTGCTGGCACCCGCGAGAAAGGCATCGTGCGCCCCGGGGAGCGGCGCGTAGATGTTCAAGCCCTTGGTGCGGGTCGCGCCGCCGAAAGAACCGTTCGCATTTTGTTTGGCGACGAGATAGTCGACCCCGCGGCGGATCGATTCCTCCACCGCTTGCAGCGTCACCTGATCCTCGGGAATGAGCACGCGCGAATCCACGCCTGTTCTGATCGCGGCGGAGTCAGCCGTGGGCGTTTGCTCGGGCTCCGCGAGCAATGGCAGACTGGTCAGCAGCAAGCAGAAAGGAATGGTGGATTTCATGCGCCGGGGACGATGATGGTTTGATCTTTCGCCAGGCCTGAGAGGATCTCCACCTTGTCACCCCAAGTGACACCGCGTTTCACGGAGATGCGTTTGGTTTTGTTCTCCGCCTCTTGCAGTTCCACTTCCCAGCCACCCTCGCCATTGGAACGCAGCGCATTGGCAGGAACCGTGATGGCGCCTTTGGCCTGATAGGCGGTGACTTGGACGGAAGCGGTCATGCCTGCGACTTTGCTGAGGTCCGCGGGGAACCCGGCGGACAATGACACGCGGTAACGACCATCGATTCCAGGGGCTGCGGCCAGCTCCTTCACACTAACAGGAAAACTGAGGTCGGCACGTCCGGCCAGCGAGGCAAAACCCTTGGCTTCGCTCTTGAGCAGGCGGGCGGTGGCTTCATCCACCGATGTTTCCAAACGATACGTGGCATCAGTGGGAACCACGACGGCAAAAGGACGCTTGATGCCCACTGGGGACAAAGGTGTGAGAGCTTTCACCGCCTCGCCCGTGGTCCAGCGGCCATCCTGCATGGTGCCGTAGTAGAAATAACCATCAGCGGGAGATTTCAACACGAACAGATCTTTCTCCGCTTGCAGAGCGGCGAGAGCATCGGCGCTGCGTTTGGCATTCACTTTGGCGTCCTCGAGGGCGATGCGCTTCAGCTCCAGATTGCGCGGCAGATTTTGTTCATTTTCCTTGAGGGCGATGGCAGCACTCTGCGCCTCGCGCTCCAGAGCCACGGCCTCGCGCGGCAGACTGACTTCCAGTTTGCGCTTGTGAGCCAGTTTTGCCATCTCCAGCGAAATTTCCATCGCTTTCACGATTTCACGCTGGCGCTTGAGAATGATCTCCTCGGTGTTTTCCGTTAGGTCATCGGCCTTGTACATTTTCTCCAACTGCTTCTGCTCCTCGAGTTCCGATTCGAGACGGAGCTCGGTTTGGCGCAGGCTGAGATTGGCCTCCGTAGTTTCGCTATTGCGTCGGGTATTCTGAAAATACGCAAGCGCCTCCGCGGCTTCGTCGGCCTTGATGCGGGCGTGTTGCAACTGCATCGGCAGATACTTTTCCGCACTGGCAAAATCCGCCTCGGCATTGGCCAGAGTGAGCTTTCCGGCCTTCGCCGCGGACTCAGCATCACGCAATTTTTTCTGATAGGACTCATCGTCAAAACGCACCAGCACCTGACCTTTGCTGACGCGGGTGCCGTGAGGAACGATCTCCAAAATCGTGAACGTCCCCCACTCCTTGGCGGGAATGGCGATGGGCAGAGCCTGCTCGGGAATCAAGGTGGCGGTCATCGAAGGACGCACATGAAAATCCGTGGTTTTGATCACGAGCGGTTCGGCCAACAAAGAGGCACACAAGCACAGCAACAGGGACAGAGTCAGTTTCATAAAGGAATGAGGCAAATCGGAGAAAAAAGACCGCGGTGGTCGCAGTAAAGCGGAGTGGGAGCCGGGATTTATTCAATCATTTTTCGAAATTTCCCGCGGGCTTGCGCGCCAACCAGATCGGGAAACGCCGTGGTTTTTTGGCGGATGGGTGGATTTCCACAAAGTGCTCGACCACATCGAAGCCGGCGCGGCGGAGACGTGAAAACATGCCGGGAATGATGCGTGCGGCGGTGATGCCGAGCACGCCACCCGATTGCAGGGCATCGCGCATCGCACCGAGCCAACGCTTGTCATCGATCAACAATTTCCCCTGATCGAGCGGACAGGCATCGGCTTGCAAGAGAATGGCGTGCAGACTGCCGTTTTCGCGTGCCAGCGACGAAGGCGTGAGGTCGTGAATGCATTTCAGGCGGCTGTCCTGAAAGCAGTTTTCCCCGGCGAAGAACGTTTTCTGCCACCGGGCGATTTCGCGCTGCGGTTCGTAAATGGTGAACTCCGCTTTTTTCTGCGGGATCGCGGCCGCCACGGCACGAGCCAGCGCACCCAATCCCAGGCCGAGAATCAACATCTTCGGTTGCCGGGCCGGACGGAACGGATGAGTGGCCAGTTTGGCCAATTCATCTTCCGCGACGTGATTGCCGGTGCCCGCCCATTGCTGACCGTGGGAATGCAGATAGAAACGTCCATCATGCTCATGGAGTTCGAGAGTGCTGCCATCGGGTAGCGAGGCATGGGCGTGAATGATGCGTGGTTTCATGTGCTTTGGGATTGCCGGAGCGGAAAAAGCTTAGTAAGAGAACGGTGTCGTGTCCATCGCACAATCACCGAACGCGATCATCGTTTCCACCACCCGTGAAATCCAATCAGGGAAAGCGCCTCATCGTATTGACCAAAGACCGTAAATTCATCGAGCTTTGGCTGCGACGTACGCGCAAGGAGCTGGCGATCAGCGGGCGCTTGGCGGAGCTGAGCCATGTGCTACAAACCCAGGAAGCGGACGGCGCGCGCAACTGGCAACAGGACCTCACACGTTTGCTGCATGGCGAGTGGGAGCCCACCATGGATGACCTGATCCGTCTGGACGGTGTGCTGGCTCGCCCGCGACAAACGCCGCCTCCCGATCTCGGGCCCGCGTTGTTTTGATTCAGGCACCGCCCCATTGCTGACGCCACTCCGCAGGCAAACGGCGCGGTTTCCCCTCCGGCATCTGCACCAGTGCGAGAGCCTGGCGGGCCTTGACCAAGACCTGACCATCGGACTCCCGCGTCATGACAAACTGGCACCAGAACCGCGCGCCTTCGATTTCCGCCAGCTCGCCTTCGATGCGCAACCAGTCGCCCAGTTTGGCGGGAAAACGATAATCCGCCTCCGTCCGCACCACCACAGGATAAAGCTGGGTTTTTGCCATGGTCGGCAGGTCCATGCCCATCAAAGCCGCCAGTCGCGTGCGGCAGGTCTCGATCATGCGAAGGTAGGCGAGATTGTGCACCACGCCTCCACAATCGGTATCGAAAAACATCACCTCTTCACGAGTCACAATCGAAATTTTTCCCTGCATGGCGACGCAGATTGACAAATGAGAGAAACATTTGCAATATCACGAGAGAATCATTCGTAATTTTACCGACACCCTTTACTCTCATGAAAGCGCACTCGATCATCACCCGCTTCACCGGATGCATTGCTGCCGGTGTGTTTTTCATGGCTGACCATGCCATCGCCGCTTTCATTCCACCGACCGATCACGCTCCCTTCAGTCGCGATCAATTGCCCATCGACGTGGACACCATGAAACAACTTTCGCAGCAATTGACGACCCTGTGTGCCACCCTTGACGCGGAGGACCCGGTTTCCCAACGCACCGCAGCACAGCTTCTCGCGGTGGCCCAGTCGCTCGACCCCGTCAACCGGCAGGCGCAGGATCTGTTAGAAACATTTGGCAAAGAGCAAAATCCCGTCATGCCCTCCTCGGCGGACTTGCAACTGGCCAAGTCCCGCGCCTGGCGCACACAGTCATGGCTTGGCAGCGAGGAATCCAGCAAAGATGGCAAGAGCCTCGCCCTGTGCCTGGGAGATGTGTTGGCCAAAGTCGACCCGGATCACCCCGCTGCGGCAGCGTTCAAAACCGAGCAAGGTCAATGGGCCAACTGGGTCGCCAAACAACAGGACTTTCAGAAAAAACCGGAGCCGGCGATCGTCCAAGATGAGGATGCTCCTGACGACAAGATGAGCGATGAAAAGACAACAGCCGAACTGCCCCCATTGGACAAAGAGGCGACGTTTGCTCTGAAAACGGCCACCGTCGCCACACCCCTGATGATGTATCGGGAAGTCACCGAAAGCTACGATCTCCGCCTGACCCCCGTCACTCTGAGCCACAGGCTCGATCAAGAGCAGAAAGAATTTCGCTACGATTTGCAGGACGTGGATCAAGAGCGTGTGCGCACGGCGTTGCTATCGATCCATAAAAACACCGCGCCATGGCTGGAGAAAACCTTCGGCAAGCTACCAAAAGGGGGAGTCGCCATGCTTTCCACACCTTTCAAGGACGCTTATTCGGTGAGAAGGAACGAAGACAATCTTTCCGCTGCAGCAGCGGTGCTGACACATGCCGCGTTGAGCGGACAAGAGCCCACTGGTATCGTCATCGGAATCGTTGATGGTGACGGCAAATTGAAATTGCCGAAAAACGGTTGGGAACTGATCCGATCCCTCTCCGCAGCTCCCCCCAGCCGTGTGGTTATGCCCAGCAGCGCTGCCGAGCTGTTGCCCAGCCTGCTTACTTTGGATGACCTGCCTTATTTCATGAAGCACGACATTTTTCTCGCGGAGAACATCGACGAGTTGATCGCTTTCAGCAAAAAAACACCCGATGCCAAGATGGCCGCGGCACTGAGCAACTTTGCCGTGGTGAGAGAGAAAGCCACCACCAGCATTGGCCCTTTCGTCACCAACCCGGTGGTGCGCGCACGCCTCGAGGGAATCGCCAGTGAAATGCCATCATACGCCTCCGTGAAGTTTCTTCTCATGCAAGGGAGCGGCAAGCGCCCTACGCAACTTTCAGACCTGGTGGTCGCTCATGAAATCCGCGCGGCCCTCGCTCCCCTGAGTCAAATTGCCAACACCTACCGGGAGCCCAACGGCGAACGAAACATCACGCATGTCACCGTGCAGGCAGCTCATGAATCGAGCCGGGCAATTCTTGATCCCATCGAGAGACTCATCCCCAGCTCCAGTCGCGAGATCTACGGGCAAGCGATCGATCTATCCAATACCGCCCGCACCCTGGCGCGCGCCATCAAAAAGGTGGCTGACAAGAATTACGAAAAAGGCGTTACGGGATTCCACGACAAGTCTCTCGGCGAGTCATCACGCGCACTTCGCGAAGGACTTCCCGTCATCGAACGACGTGTGAGTCGCATTCTCGGCGAAGAAGAACAACTCAAAGACCGGAAACTGGAACGAAAGTGATAGATCCTCCTACTGCATCCGCTCTCCACTATTTTGCAAAATTGTTGTGTTGTCACTTGCGCGCGCGCCATCCGCATTTAGCTTGAGTTATGTCCGCAACGTGCTCCATCCTACCCGAATATCTCGAGGAAGAAATTTTGCTTCATCCGGAGAACCGCCAGTTTCCTGAATTTGATTTGCGCCGACTTCTCGAAACCGTGTTCACACCCACGGCGGGCTGCAAAATCTGCGTCCTAGTGGATTTCGCTGATCCACAACCGATGATCCGCGATTTCCGCTTCCTTCGGGAAGAGGGTTTTCCGATTCAAAAACGCGCCTACCAGCATTTCCACCGCGGACTGCTCGACGGCGTGATGAATGAGCTGGAAATGCATGGTGGCGAAATGTTTGCCTATCGGATGACCTACGGTTCGAATCTGGATCTCGCCGATGAGGTCTGGGACACGACAGGTCGTCAACTTTCCTTCGATCGCGACATCTATCCGAACTACGATCTGATTCTCTGCATTTCCACCTACTCCGCCACCGCTCCGCTGACCGCCAAGGCCAAGGAGTTCGGCTTCCGCGGCGCCACACTTCACGGCGTGAATGACATCATCCTCTCTTCGGGATTGGCCGTCGATTATCACGAGGTATCCCGCGATGCCGAAAAAATCCGCCTCGCGATGACCCGCGCGGATTCGATCGAAATCGACTTCGCCCTCGAAGACGGTCGCGTGTTGACCGCATGGCTGGGACTCGATGGTCAGGAAGCGCAGAAGTCCCACGGCCTCTGCAACGGGCTCACACCCGACATTGCGAATCTCCCCGCCGGTGAAGTGTATTTCGTGCCCGCCGACGCCCGCGGCCAGTTTCCCATGAAGTATGAGGACGGCACTCTTGGCGTGCTCGACGTGGAAAACCGCTGCATCATCCGCTCCACCCTCATCGCCGGCAACCAGGCCACCATCGATGCCCACAACGCGCGTTTGCTCGACGACCCGATGACCGGAACGCTGGGCGAACTCGGATTCGGCACGCAGGTTTTGCCCGTTTCCGGAGCTGACATTCAGGACGAAAAGGTGTTAGGCACCTGTCACCTCGCCACTGGGCGCGATGATCATCTCGGCGGCGATATCATGCCCTCGATGTTCAAAAAGCACGAGAACTCGACGCACGATGACATCCTTTTCGCTCCTCACAAGACTCCCAATTTCAACATCAGCCAGGTGCGCATGAAACGTGGCGATCAAGAGGAGATCATCATCGAGAACTTCCGACCAAGTCGTTACATCATGGACGCGCTAACGGCATTTTGAGCGCCGTGGCAGAATCCAACATCTATGAGTCCCAGCGTCTGTTAGACGAATACCTGCTGTTTCACTATGGCAGCGAACATGAGGTATTTGCCGATGCGGAAATCCCCTACCCCACCGCCATGCGTGAGGCCTTGGGCTTCACGCAGCGCACGGTGGGATACTACGGTGACTTCACGGTTGCGAAAGGTCTCGATCTCGGCTGTGCCGTCGGCGGATCGACTTTTGCTATGGCGGAACACTGCGAAAGTGTGATCGGCATCGACTTCTCCCACGCCTTCATCCGCGCCGCACAACAACTTCAAGAAGGAAAGGAGATCACCTATCAACGCCACGATGAAGGCGGCCTCCACCAAGCTCTGACAGCACAGGCCCGCGGCAATCGCGAACGCTGCACATTCGAGCAAGGCGATGCCATGGAACTGCGAGCCGACCTGGGATCATTCGACCGCGTGCATGCAGCGAATTTGATTTGTCGCCTGCCACGACCCAAAGCCTTGTTAGATCGCCTGCCGGATCTGGTGCGACCCGGCGGGGAACTGATTCTCGCCACGCCTTGCACATGGTTGGAGGAATTCACCCCGCCGAGTGCCTGGCCCCAGACCGATACCTTTTCCTGGTTGCACCAGGAATTAAGCTCCCATTTCGATCTCATGCATCGCTGCCACGAACCCTTCCTCATCCGCGAAACCGCACGCAAATTCCAATGGTCACAGTCGCTCGTGACGGGTTGGCAGCGGAAGTAAGACCGATTGGACAGATGAATCGAGGACGCCCCATCAATGGAGAGGTCGTCATTTCGCGACAGCGGGGTAAGGATTGACGAAACAGGGGGGTATCGCTCTCGGTTGACATCACTTGAACACAAGCAAATTCTAGGTTGCCGAATGCACGAGCATGTTGCATTCTAGCAAGGTAAATCGTTTTACCAATTACGACAAATACCATGAAACCAAGATCATTCATCGTAAAATACCATTCATAACAGAAAAATTGCATGAAAAAATTGATTCACCTTGCATTTGTGAACTTTGCCATCAGTTCCCCGGCCCTTTGCGCAGAAGTTCCGTCCACCAATCAACCCAACGTGTCACCGGAAATCCGGCGTATCATGGCAAAACTCCCTGCCGGGAGCAGTCACCATCTTGACCTTGCCTATATTGCCGGAACGCAAAAAGGCTCCAAGCCGGACTCGGTGCAAACCCTCGACCTCTATGTCCCTTCTGGCAAAGGTCCTTTTCCTCTGGTTTTTTGGATTCATGGTGGCGGCTGGCACAGCGGCGGAAAATTGGAGTCCGGCATGCAACTCGCGCTGAAGTTCCTACCCAAAGGATTTGCGCTTGCCTCGGTCAATTACCGATTGTCGGGTGATGCGGCATTCCCCGCGCAAATCGAAGATTGCAATGCAGCCTTGGCCTTTCTCCGCAAACATGCCGATGCCTACCGTATCGACTCGCAGCGCGTTGGTGTCATTGGGCATTCCGCCGGCGCGCACCTCGCGGCACTGATGGCCTGCACTGGAAACAGCAAACGATTTGCCACCGATCTCAACACATCGCTGCGCGTGCAAGCAGCGGTATGTTGGGCCGTGCCTGCCGATCTCGATCGAGAACGAGGCAAGTGGCCGATGACCTCGATGATGTTCAACGCTGAAGACGCACCCCTCTGGAGACTCTTCCCCCACAAGCGCTATGACGGGGAATTCGCCCGCATGGCAAGCCCCGCATCATACGTGCATGCGGATATGCCGCCCATGGCCATGGTTCACGGTCAGAAGGATGAACTCGTGCCTCCCGGGCAGGCGTTGGCATTTGCCGATTCATTGAAAAAAGCGGGCGTACACCTGCAACTGAGAGTCGATCCAGAGCGAGGTCACGACGTGATGAACGATCCATCGATCCGTGAAGCCATCGTTTTCTTCACAACCGTGTTGAAGCCGAACTGAGACAGATTTCGCCATCTGCCGGATGATTGTTTGATCCCGGTGAGCTCCTCTGGGGGTTTTTCCTGAAGCCGAATCGCTGGAGCCGCTCGACCGCTCACTGGTAAGGGCGTAAGACAGCGGACCATATTTCCCCCATGTTTCGCTTCTGTAAATTCTGAAATTCTGTTCGATTGGGCTGAAATAACGAGGGAGAGTTCGTAACGATGAGTTCTCCAAAATCGTTAGATCGTATCCATTTCCCTAGCTTGCTCGCCGTGAGGAGAATCGCGATTTTTTCGACTTGGTGAAAGGGTGCTGATGGTGCATGATTGGAGCCATGCCCACTGTTGCTATCGTTGGTCGCCCGAATGTGGGGAAGTCCGCTCTGTTCAATCGCCTTGTCGGGCGCAAAATCGCCATCGTGCACGATCAGGCCGGCATTACCCGTGACCGCCTGGCCGCTCCGGCGAAACTGACGAAGTTTCCCTGCGAAATCGTCGATACCGGCGGCATCGGTGCCACGCTCGACGACGGCTTCGCCGAGCAAGTCGCGCTGGAGGCGGACATCGCCATCGCCACGGCGGATGTGATTTTGTTTGTGGTGGATGCGCACGATGGCATCACCGCGATCGATTCCGCGCTCGGGCAAAAGCTGCGCAAGGCCAAGGCTCCCGTGCTGTTGGTGATGAACAAAGTGGATCACGACAAACACGAATCCGCCTGGAGTGATTTCGCCAAACTCGGGTTGGGACAAGGGATTCCCGTCTCTGCCGAACACGGTCGCAATTTCGGCGAACTGGTGGATGCCATCGATGCCGCGCTGGAGCCCATTTCCCCGGCCGAAGGAGAGACACCCGAGATGCGCCAGCCGGAAGGCATCCGCATCGCCATCGTCGGCAAGCCGAATGCCGGCAAGTCCTCGCTGGCCAATGCCATTTTGCAAGACCAGCGCACCATCGTCTCGGACATCGCCGGCACGACACGCGATGCCATTGATTTGCCCTGCAAGTTTAAGAACGAATACTTCACCCTCATCGACACCGCGGGACTACGTCCACGCTCCAAGCGCGACACCTCCGTGGAGGTTTTCTCCGCCATGCGAACGGAGAAAGCCATTCGCCGCGCCGATCTCTGCCTCTTGGTGATCGACCTCGCCTCCGGCATCACCGCCCAGGACCGTAAGATCGCCCAGCTCATTTTATCGGAAAACAAGCCGTGTCTGATCGTGCTCAACAAGTTCGATCTCTACCACCCCGGTGCCAAGAAAAAAGCCCGTATGGATGAGGCCACCGATCACGTCAAACGCGAGCTATTTTTCCTCGATTACGCACCGTTTGTCGTCGTCTCGGCCAAGGAAAACGATTCGGTGGAACTGGTGCTGAAAGAGGCCATCAAGATCCGCAACCAGGCGCAAAAGTATCCCACTACGGGCATCCTCAATCGCATTCTGCAAAAAGCCATCGAGAAAAACCCGCCGCCCATCGACTCGAAGCTCAAGCGCCGCATGAAGCTCTACTACGGCACGGTGGCCACCGACAAAACCAGCGAGCTGATCCCCGTGCCCACATACATTTTGTTCGTGAACGACAAAAAGCTGCTGAGCCAAAGCTACAGTCAATACCTCACCCACCAGATGCGCGAAAGCCATCCCGCGCCCGGCATTCCCACCGTGTTTTCGCCGCGATCCCGCGAACGCCGCGATCTTTCGCCCAGTACGTTTTCGCAAAAAAGCCATTGATAGGGTGGTGAGATCCAGGGTGCTCGGGAGAGTGGAAACGATTTCTTCATCGATCCTACAAGAAGGCATTTTTTCACGACGGATTTCACGGATTGTACGGATTTCATGAATGAAACGGCGGGAAAGGGCCGAAAGAAAAAGAAAGAAGTTTTAACGCGATGGGGATTCCTCTGAGAAATGGAAGTGCCTTGACTTCGCGTTCAATCCGTAAATCCATGAAACTTGCTATTGCATAAAAATTGCACTTATTTCTTGCACATGCAATTCTTTTGCATTAATTTCAGCGCGCGATGAAAGCCAAACGCATTTTTTCCTTGTTGCCCTTGTTCACTTGGTCGATGTGCTACGCCCAAACGAGCGAGCCTCAAGCCACCACAGAAGAAAAAGAACCTTCGCACATTCTCGATGAAGTGGTCGTGACCGCCAATCGCGCGGGTCAGACCATTTATGAGCAGATCCAGCCTTCCTACAAACTTTCCGAAGAGCGATTGATGCTGCGCGTTGAGCCGACTTTGGGAGAGACGCTGAATCGTTTGCCAGGTGTCAGTTCCACCGGCTTTTCCCCTGCTTCCAGCCGACCCGTGTTGCGAGGTCTGGGGGATGACCGCGTGCGCATGCTGCAAAACGGCACCTCGATTCTCGACGTCGCCAACCTCAGCCCGGATCACGCCGTTTCCGTCGATCCTCTCTCCGCGCAGTCGATCGAGGTGGTGCGCGGGCCTTCCACGCTTCTTTACGGACCGAACACCGTGGGTGGTGTGGTCAATGTCATCGACCGCCGCATTGCCGAGGAGCGCTTCAACGATACGTATCCCTCGGGTAGTTTCGGAATGATGGTCGGCACCCCTGACGATTCCTTTTCCCAAAGCGTGGATCTTAACTGGGGCTCCGGTCCTTGGGTCTTGCATTTCGATTATTTCCACCGCGAGATGGGCAATCTGGAAATTCCCGGTTTTGCCCGGTCCGCAGCCCAACGCGCCATCGACGAGCCGGATCAAGAACAGGCCCGTGGTTTTCTTCCAAACAGCGCGGCTGATACCGAAGGCTTCGGATTCGGTGCCTCGCATGTGTTTGAAAATGGTTTCCTCGGTTTCTCGTTTTCCGGCATGGATTCCGATTATGGCGTGGTGGCGAAAGACGATGTCACCATCGGCATGGAACAACGGCGCTACGATGTGCGTGGAGCCATCTACGAGCCGCTGTCGTTCCTGCGCGAGATCCGTTTCAACCTGGGCTATTCCGATTACCATCACACGGAGTTTGAAGGGGTGGAAACCGGCACCCGGTTTGATATCGAGGGCTTCAACGGGCGTCTGGAATTCATGCACAAGGAAGTGGCAGGCTTCGAGGGGACATTCGGTTACGAGATCCAAGTTTCCGATTTTTCGGCGGTAGGAGAGGAAGCTTTCGTGCCTCCCGTCGATACCCAGAAGCACTCACTTTTCTTCTTGGAAGAAAAAGCATTCGGGAAACTGCGCTATCAGTTCGGCATGCGCCTTGACCATCACAGCAATGAGCGCCTGGCCACGGAAGATCTTGGTCCCAGCCTCGACATCGACAACACGGGTTTCAGCGCCTCCACGGGTTTGATTTACAACATCACCGAAAAGTACGCGGCATCCGCCTCCATGGCCTACACCCAGCGTCCTCCGACCAACATGGAATTGTTTGCAAACGGACCCCACTATGCCACGGGAAGCTTTGAGCGCGGGGATTCCAATCTTGGCAATGAACAATCCCTTTCCCTCGATCTGGGCATCCGCAAAAAGACGGGTTGGGTGACGGGTTTCGCCAACGCCTACTACTATCGCTTCCACGATTTCATCAACCTGCGCAGCACGGGAGAATTTTATGAGGAGGAGCACGGCGGTGGAGGGGCCCACGAGCACGAAGAGTTGCCGATTTTCAACTTCGAGGCCGTGAATGCCGATTTCTGCGGCTTCGAACTCGAGACCGCATTCCACCTTTTTGCTCCGATCACCACGGAACAAGCGGAGGGCAAGGCAGCGGCGCATGATCGTCGACTCGATGTGATTCTACGCTCGGATTTTGTCCATACGGAAAATCGTGACACCAACCAAGCCCTACCACGCATCGCCCCTTTCCGTGCCGGTGCCACCCTGGAATACGCCACAGGTCCTTTCACCGCGTATCTCGAAGGCCAATACTCCGCCGACCAAAACCGTGTGCCGGAAAACGAACTGCCCACGGACAGCTTCTTCCTTGTCAATGCGGGCATCAGTTACAAGACCACGATCGCCGGTATGGAGTCCACCTGTTTCCTGCGTGGCGTCAATTTGACCGATGAGGAGGCACGCCTCAGCACATCATTCGTGCGCGACATCGCCCCGCTCGCCGGCCGTGGCATCGTCGCCGGCATCCGCACGCAGTTCTGACCTATTCCAAGCTCACGAAACAGTGGCTCACGCAGCTCATTTCACATGGCTTCAAAAAACAATTGCGACAAATTGATTGATTCGATATCTCAACTTTTTTCTGAGAAAAAACGAATCGATTCGAGGTTTTTTCGTCACATCAGCACCGCCCGTATGAAGGTTTTTGCCGTGAGCCTGGACGACAGAGATGTTTGATGTCCCGAATCAAGATTCATTCATCATTTTCTGCGGCGTCTCAGCAATAGGCTACCGGAGGTCAGCACTGCGAACAAGGTCGTGGATGGCTCGGGAATCGCATTGTAATTCAGATAGACCCCGTCTGTTCCTTCATACAAGAAAAACGATGCATTTTGACGGACGCTTGCGAGTGACCTCTCCGCGCCGTCAAGCAACAAACTGTCGAGAGACAGGTTGGTGAAGCCGGTGATGTCTCCGCCCGCGGAGAAGATTTTCCAACCGGCGGTGCCCAGTCGACTGCCCTCCCAGAATGAACTGGTCCAATCCACGGAGCTACCCGTCAGG
>JACCEC011988467.1_pt1 | contig 19993 bp, 27 predicted proteins | sample 7450121 | NCBI WGS metagenome assembly JACCEC01 (sample SAMN15323455, study PRJNA562643) | freshwater metagenome | isolation source: river surface water | place: USA:Blue River Watershed | collected 2017-08-18 | reverse complement strand
GTTCTGGTTCTCAATACCACAGAGTCAGTAGAACAAGCAGCAATGAGTCTCCGTGTATGGTTGTTTTCGCTGATACGGCAGATGTGCTCGACCTGCTCGTTCGTAATGATTCGCGTCGGTCCAATGTAGCCGATGGCGAGGACGCACGCCTCATTCCAGAGCTCAGGAAGTCCTGAGAACGAGAGGATGTAGTCTCTACATCGGATGGCGCCACCAAAATGATTGTGTTCAGGATCGCGACTTTCCCAGCTGCTCACGTGATCACGATTGCTCGCAAGACGAAGAGCTTTCTCTTGGCAGAAGTCGAAGTACTTCTTCGCTTTCGCAGGATCAGAGACTGTGCCGATAAGGGCGATAGTCTCGATGGTACCATTATGAGTCGCGATGCAGAGGTAGCCACCTTTCTTGCCTTCGTGGTGATTGATGGAGCAGGCCTTCGGTACGATTACGGATGCTTTCTTGAGGATGTCTGTGAGGTCTGAGATGTGCATGGGTGCGAGTCCTTTCTGGTGTGATTACAGCATTTTATAGGAGCAAGGTCAATAGACACGAGCTCAATTTTTTTGCTATAATTAGCACTCAATCATGGCCAAAAAGACAGACAATCCCGCAGCGGCAGAAGCCCCGATACGACCAGCAGGTGCTGGTGTGGTTGCCCGAAACATCTCTACCGAGATGCGTGAATCATTCCTCGACTATGCGATGTCGGTCATCACTGACCGCGCGCTTCCTGATGTGCGCGATGGTCTCAAGCCAGTGCATCGCCGCATTCTCTATGCCATGCACGAGAAGGGTTTGACATTCCAGTCCAAGTTCCGCAAATCAGCCGTCGTGGTTGGAGATGTGCTCGGTAACTATCACCCGCACGGTGATGTCGCCGTGTATGAATCAATGGTCAAGATGGCACAGGACTTCACGATGCGCTATCCGCTTATCCAGGGCCAGGGAAACTTCGGAACCGTTGACGGAGACTCCGCCGCAGCTATGCGTTATACCGAGGCCAAGATGTCTCGCGTTGCCGCAGAGCTCCTTCGCGATATCGACAAGAACACCGTAGATTTCCACCCCAACTATGATGGCACCAGGAAGGAGCCTTCGGTACTTCCGACTGCTGTTCCGAATCTTCTCTTGAATGGAACGCTCGGTATTGCTGTGGGTATGGCTACCAACATTGCTCCGCACAATCTTGGCGAAGTTGTCGATGCTACAGTTCATCTCATCGACAACAAAGATGCGACATCTGAGGACATGTTCCAGTTCATCAAAGGTCCTGATTTCCCGACAGGCGCCATCCTCTACGGCGAGAAGGATATCCATCATGCATATGCCACCGGTCGTGGCGGCATGACCGTGCGCGGAGAGGCCGAGATCATGGAGGACAAGAAGGGACAGTTTCAGATCATCATAACCTCCATCCCGTATCGCGTGAACAAGTCCGAGCTCATCATTCGCATGGCCGATCTCGTTCGTGAGAAGGTCATCGAGGGTGTTCGCGGTCTCCGTGACGAGTCAGACAAGGACATGCGCATCGTACTCGATCTCAAGAATGGTGCATATCCCGAGAAGATCCTTAATCTCCTCTACAAGCACACCCAGCTCGAAGAGACGTTCCACATGAATAGCGTGGCGCTTGTTCATGGTGTACCTCAGACGTTGTCGCTCAAGTCAATCCTCCAGGAATTCATTGTGCACCGCATCGAGGTCATTCGCAGGCGTACAGCGTTCGATCTTGCCAAGGCTGAGGATCGTGAGCACATCTTGCTCGGTCTCAAGAAGGCGCTCGATCATATCGACGAGATTATTACGCTCATCCGCGCATCCAAGGATGTTCAAGAAGCTCATGCGGGCCTCATGAAGAAATTCAAGTTCTCTGACCGCCAGGCAACCGCTATCCTCGAGATGCGTCTTCAGAAGCTTGCTGGTCTCGAGCGCAAGAAGGTCCTCGACGAGCTCAAGGAAGTTCAGGCACTCATCGAAGAGCTCAAGAGCATTCTCAGCTCCGAGAAGAAGGTTCGTGGCATCATCAAGACAGAGCTTCTCGATATCAAAGCTAAATATGGCGATGAGCGCCGCACGCGTATCGTCAAGCATGGCGTGAAGGAGTTCAATCCTGAGGATCTTATCGCTGATGAGGAATCTGTGCTTGTTCTCACTAAGGGTGGCTATGTGAAGCGCACCAATCCAGATGAATACCGCAAGCAGAAGCGTGGTGGTGTCGGTGTTGTCGATCTTGATACTAAGGAGGAGGACTTCATCACGCACCTTGTCTTCGCGACCACTCACAATGATCTTTTGTTCTTCACCGACAAGGGCAAGGCGTATCAGATCAAGATGTATGATATCCCCGAAGGTAAGCGTGCTACTCGTGGTAAGTCGATTATGAACTTCATCTCGCTTGCTGACAATGAAAAGGTGACGTCTATCCTTGCGGTCCCCAAGAACAAGAAGGAAGCTGAGGGACTCTCGCTCATGATGGTCACCAAGGGTGGCACGGGCAAGAAGACGGCCGCATCCCAATTCAAGGATGTTCGTCGCTCGGGTCTCATCGCTATCACGCTCGATTCTGGTGACGAGCTCATCTCTGCATCGTTCATTTCCAAGAAAGACACGGTCATGATCGCAACCAAGGAAGGTCAGTCTATTCATTTCGAGAGTGAGGATATCCGTGAGATGGGCAGGAATGCTGCCGGCGTCCGCGCTATCAAGCTCGACAAGAATGATCATGTTATCTCTGCTGATGTGGTTTCCGTTGATGCCAAGAATCCTGCTCTCTTCGTCATGGGTGCCAATGGATACGGTAAGAAGACTGCGCTCTCCGAGTACAAAGTCCAGAATCGCGGCGGCTCAGGTATTCTCACTATGAATGTTACTTCCAAGACTGGTCCGCTCATTTCAGCTCGCGTGGTCACTGATGAGGATGAGGAGATTGTGGCTATGTCCAAGAAGTCTCAGGTCATCCGCGTCGACTTGAAAGAAATTCCGAAATTGAGCCGCGCAACCCAGGGTGTCCGCGTCATGAAGCTCAGGGAAGGGGACGCGCTCGCAAGTTTGATTTGTTTGTAGGAGATATTGAATAAATTATGCATGAAAAAACCGCAGTTCTCGAGTCGAGGCTGCGGTTTGAAATTACCCAGTTTTCCAACAGGCGCGTTGACTCGATCCGAGAATTAAAGTATCGTTCGCATAAACATCTGTACATCAAAAACATAACGAATAGGAATCTTGTGAATAACTATCTGGATATATTGCAAACTGCTGCCCGGTGTGGTGGAACCGAGCTCAAACGCTACTTCGGTACGATCCTCAAGGCGCGTCAGAAAAGCACAGCCGCCGATCTGCAGACTATAGCTGATCGCTCATCGGAGAGGGCGATCATGCAGGTGATTTGTGGTATGCCGGTCGTTTCTCGCTTCAATATTATCTCCGAAGAGTCTGGTACGATCCAACGTGGGTCAGAGTATACCATCGTCATCGATCCACTCGACGGGACTCATAACTTCACGCTCGGTATTCCGTACTTCGCTGTCGCTATTGCGCTCGTCCATGCTGGTCATACGATCGCAGCGGCGGTGTACAATCCAATGATTGACTACATGTATACGGCGGAAAAAGGAAAAGGAGCATTCCTCAATGGCAATAAGATCCAGGTCAATCAACAAACTGATGTGAGACGTGCATCAGTATCGTTCATCCGCGGGTATGAAGGTTCGCTACAATATGCGCGGCAAGTAGACGATATGTTGATCAATCTGGGTGTCAAACGAAGACTCCAACTCTGGTGTCCAGCTCTCGACTTCTGTCTTCTTGCCTCCGGTAAGATCGAAGCCATTATCAACGTGAATCCTGAATGCTACGACGTGGTGCCAGGAAAGTTCATTGCTCGCGAAGCGGGGGCACACATCGTTGGTTTCGACGGTAAACTCGATCAAACATCAGACGGTAGTCGCTTTATCGCGAGTTGCACCGAGAATGTCGGTAAAGATATGCTCGTGTCTGCATTGAAATAATCACGCCAATCAATACAGAGCTCCGCTGCACGCGGGGCTTTTTCTATTGACTAGTTCTCATTTTAAGCGTAGATTGCGACAAGAGTATCCGATTAGGGTCGGGTGTTCCTTCTCATAAAACAAAACAAACGAAAGAGTAACCTATGAAGATAGTGCTTCAGTCGGGCATGAATAAAGGCGGTTCGCTGTATGGTTCCCAGGGGGACCAAGCTGGTAGTCAGACATTCGTCGGAATCATTCGCGATATCGCCAAGCATGGCATACAGAAGAACAGCATTCATAGTCAGATCACCGTCATTCGGCAGGTGATCGAGATGTTGAAGCAGTACTGCGGCATTGAACATCTCGACGTGATCGGTCTGATGGAAATGTTCAGGTTACGCTTCACAGAGTATCTGTCTGGTCGACTCGTTGAAAAGGACAAAGTTCCGTTACTCGATACGACACTTCCAAGTTCTCTACGCATGATTCCGCTTTATGCACCACATAGCGACAATTGTCTGAGTTGGAGAGTAGGTAATGAAATCACTAGTCGTAACTTGTTTATCAGCAGAGATGGTGTGATCGTGTGTGTTGACTACCGGCAGAAATTATCGGGCAACATGATTGAACATCCGTATGCAGTCTCAATATTCTACGCCGAGAATGACGTTCTAGCTGAATGTCTCAAGCATCACCACTTGTTGTTCGACTACTGCATGCGTAATCTGATCGAGCTGGCACAAGGGGCAGCGGTCCGTGCTATGGCTCGAGCGGAAGCGGCGCGGAAAAGCGTCGATAAACTCGTGATTATCGCTGAAGAGATGCGAGCAAGGGATCTCACGGTTGCCATCCTCCTTTCTGAAGAAGAACCGCGAGGTATGGACGGCAGCGAGATGAATCGGGACATCTTCCGTCGCCTCGTTGAGAAAGCGGGAAGTACTCCCGATGCCCGTCAGTTTGCATTTACTGCACAATTGACACTGCTCGGGAGGAAGTCTCTTACGGAGATCTCTCATCTGCCATTATTTGAGACTGAAGAGATCATCAATACCTGGAGGATCGGCTAGTGTCAATGTTTCTATTCAAGCCTCGCTTCGCGCGGGGCTTTTTTGTAATAAAATATCTTCACGCCCGTCATATCTGCTATAATACACACACCTATGTCTACTACCATCAAACAAATCCTCGCGCTCATTATACTTATCATCTTGCTCGGGTTCGCATTCATGCTCCGCGACTCTGTTCCCATGCCTCCGTCACAGGATTCTGTTCCAGTCGTCAATGATAATGCTGCCCCTGATAACGATGTGGTGATGTGCACAATGGACGCGATGCAATGTCCTGATGGTACCTATGTCGGCCGCTCTGGTCCGAACTGCGAGTTTGTCTGTCCGTCATCGGGTGACGCAGCAGCAGGTGGGAGCACCTCTCTCTATGAGGAGTTTACTCTCGGGCTTGATCAGTCCAAGGTTGTAGGGCCCCTCACTATCACACCGCTTAAGATCGAACAAGATAGTCGATGTCCGTCAGATGTGGTCTGTATCCAGGCCGGTACTGTCGAGGTGAGTACCAAATTCTTCCGGCAAGATGTCATCGACTCTGCGCGCGTCCTCAAGCTTGGTGAACCAACGATCATCGGCGATCTCGAAATCACTCTCAAGGATGTTCAGCCCTATCCTGTGTCTAGTCAGAAGCCATCATGGAGGGAGTATAAGGTTGTGATGGGGGTGAGGGGAAGGTAGCGGTGTTTGAGATACTTTATGTGTTATGCAGAGGGATGTCGTGGGAGTTTAATCGTGAACTCAGTTCCTGACTCGATGGTACTTTTGGCCGATATTGATCCGTTTAATGTACCTTTGACAATTCGATACACAGTTGGGAGGCCGTTACCGCTCCCTTCTTGTTTTGTTGTAAGTGCATTAATCCATAAGTTCTTCATAATTTCATTGGAAATTACCGGACCATTATTCCATACAGAGATAGTTAATCCATAGGAATCTTCGTATGCCCTTATGCGAATTATTTTTTCACACCCATCTTCTTCCACATGTTCTTCATGTGCTTCGATAGCATTTGTTACTAGATTGAGTATGATTTGATGCACATATATTTGGTTTATCTGGTATATCAAAATGGGTGGGGTACAGCATTCAAGAGTAATACCTCCGTTTCTCACCCTGTGTGCACAAATATCTTTAATTATTTCGATTTCCTTTGTTACATTAGCAGTATCGCTTGTACAGACACGCTGTTGTCTAGCTATATATTGACGCATATTACCCATGAATGAATTCATGCGACGTGATATCTCAACTATTTTTCGTATTGATTCGCGAGAGGTATTTAGACTTGTTGTAGTATCAGGAATAGATTCAAAATGAACAGAAAGTGACGAGATCGAACTCATCAGATCGTGCACTACGCCTTGTGAAAATGTTCCAAATGTTGCCGCATTCTCGAGTCTGTGCATACGCTCGGTTTCAAGATACATGATTTCCTTTGTTCGCTCCGCAATCTTTTTTTCTAGTGTGTCTCGCTCGAGCTGAAGAAGCTTTTCGGAGGTTCGAGCCAATCTAAGCGATTTGTGTATCTCTCTGTTTGAAAGCCATGTGATGAAGCTGATGAAGAGGAATATTCCCGAGTAGGATACGATGTCAGTAATACTTATTTGCTCGTGACGCCAAAATGGAACATGTAAGTATAATCTCTCGTGAATTCCGAGGAAGAACAATGCACCCACAGTGAGAGCTGCAATGCTGAGTCCAGCCGTGGATCCGATGAGAACACTTGATGTCACTATGACAATTGCTGTAGATAATAAAGTTGCTGGTAAGCTTTCACCCCAAATCCATCCTGAATATAGTGTTCCTACAATATATGCTCCTATGAGCATATATGAGGCTATTCGTACATATCCTTTTCTTGAAAGTGCATATAGGCCACAAAAGAATACTATGATGGGTGCAAATTGGAACGGAGATAGTCCGTCATATGAAGTGGAGTCGATTGTCACGTAATCATAGATCGTTGTCGCTTCGAGTACTGACAAAAACACTATCGATACAATTAGTATTACATTGAGTATGAGCTCACATCTTCGCGTTTCTTCGTCTTTTGATTTAGGTATTATCGAATGGGCGACGCGGGCAGTTATTGCCCGCGCATTCGCCCTGATCATTTCGTATGCCTGCGACATAGAAAATCTCATAATGTTACCCATTCCGAGGGGTGAATTCTTGACCCGTGTTATTGTTAGGGTCAGCTGTACTCAGATTGAGGGAAGATATGCGCCACATGATTTTGTCACCATACTGTTGAATTGATAAGTGTTATGTCGACACATAACTACTATAGAGTATCAAGTTAATATGAAGAAATCGTGATGAAACGATAGAGAATTCATGATGAAAGGAATCACGCAGGCATCATATATCCTCTACCGGGAATATTGACGATCATTTCGGGGGTGTTTGGTCTGTAGATTTTCCTGCGAATATTCCTTATGTGCGACTCGACGGCGTTGGAGAATATGTCGACGTCGGCGGTCCATACGTACTCCATTATAAGAGTTCTCGAGACTATGGTCCCTTTGTGTTGCATGAGATATTCCAATACGCCAAACTCCTTTTTTGTAAGATGGATCTCCTTGTTGGCAAGAGTTACAACATGAGCATTTAAATCTAGAGTTAAATCGCCTATCGATAATATCGTCGGTCTCGTTATCGAAGGTCGTCGATAGAGAGCCTTCAACCGAGCGTGTAGCTCATCAAGGGAAAAGGGCTTGGTCATGTAATCATCAGCGCCATGATCGAGTGCAACAACCTTTGTACCGACGTGTTCTGTGGCTGATAGAAAAAGTATGGGTGTTGATTTGCCTGCTGTTCGGATTTCTTTACAAACAAGTAGTCCATCTTTCTTCGGCAGAGAATAGTCGAGTACGATTACGTCGTACTCGTAGTTTTTTCCGAGGAATAAACCGTCGCCGCCATTGGAAGCGATATCGACGGTGTGAGTCATTGATGTGAGGTTGTCTTTCAGTGCCGAACAAAGATCCGCATCGTCCTCGATAATAAGTATTTTCATATGCGCGAAATTATATCAAGTTATCTTGATTAGTGTGAAGCATTTTGTGCTGTTGATAATCGTTCATCATGAATTCTCTATCGTTTCATCACGATTTCTTCATATTAAGTAGCAGAAGGAGAGTATTAACCATTATTTGCATTTTTTAGGAGCTTCTGTTAGTATTTCTCGACACATGTTGATGATCCGTCTACAGCGAACAGGACGCAAACACGAACCGACGTTTCGTGTTGTTTTGACTGATTCCAAGAATGGTCCGAAGAGCGGTCGTTATCTCAAGATTCTCGGTTGGTATGATACTCGCATCAAGAACAAGGTTGAGCAGCTCGAGGTAGAGGCTATCAAGGAGTGGATGTCCAAGGGTGCAAAGCTCTCAGTGACTCTCCACAATTTCCTTGTTTCAAACAAAGTGATTACAGGCAAGAAGATCAACGCTCTCCCGAAGAAGACTGTTCAGAAGTCAGATGCTCCGGCTGAAACAGCAGCTCCCGCAGCGGCTCCTGCACCTGCAGCAGAGACAGCTCCAGTAGCGGCGTAAAGTAAACCCTAAACCTCAAACTTTAAATCCTAAACTCAAACACTGAGTTTAGGATTTTGAATTTAGGGTTTCCTATGTTGCCTTGCATCCTAAATATCTGTTACAATTATCTTAGTACAGCGAACTGTACGATTACGAAATAAACCTAACGATTATGCAGAAAGACCAAGAGTTCCTCGACTATGTTATCAAAGCATTAGTAGACAATCCTGATCAGGTCAAGACGACCCGCACGGTCGACGAGATGGGTGTACTCCTCACTCTCGAGGTAGGTGCGGCAGATATGGGTAAGATTATCGGTCGCCAGGGCAATACGGCCAAGGCAGTCCGCACACTTCTACGTGTTGTAGGCATGAAGAACAATTCCCGCGTGAACCTCAAGATCAACGAGCCAGTAGGTGGTCTCAAGGATCCTGAGCGCATCGGTCAGGGTGCAGCAGCAGTTCCGCTCGTCACTCCGAATTCCAAGACCGTGGATGAGGCGATGGCGGATCTCAAGTTGGAGTAGGTAAATAGTGACATTTTTTGAAAATCGTGGTACTCTAGGGTATCGCGATTTTCATTATAGTATGATCACCTACCACCTCATAACCCTCTTCCCAGAAAGCACTGAGTCGTATCTCAACGCCTCCATCTTGAAGCGCGCCCAGGAGAAGGGAATTATTGCTCTTAAATACTACAACCCCCGCGATTTTACCGTTTCTGCGAACAAGAAGAAGCAAACCTATGCAGAGCGTCGTGTGGATGACCGTCCCTATGGAGGAGGTCCAGGAATGGTCATAGAAGCATTGCCAGTAATCAAGGCTATCGAGGCTGCAGTAGGGAGGAAAGTCAAAAGTCAAAAGTCAAAAGTCAAAAAAGCGCAGGTGAAAATTGTTTTCTTCAGCCCAGCAGGGAAGCAATTTACCAACGAGATGGCAGACACATTCAAGAAATATACGGATATAGTCTTCGTCTGTGGTCGCTATGAGGGTATCGACGCCCGTGTGAAGAAGGCGTTTCCGATGGTCGACATCTCAGTCGGTCCATATGTCCTCACTGGCGGTGAATTGCCGGCCATGATCATGATTGACACTATCACTCGTCGCATTCCCGGAGTTTTGGGTGATATTCAGTCTATAGAAGAGGAGCGTGTCGCGAGTCCCGATGTGTATACACGCCCTGAGGTTATCGAATATAAAAGTAAGAAATATAGGGTGCCTAAAATCCTTTTGAGCGGCCACCATGCAAAGATGAATGCGTGGAAGATGAGTAAGAAGAAATAGGCGCGGTTATTCAGAAATTTGACACCTACTTATCCCCATGCTAAGCTACCTTTCACGCGCCTTTATGGCGGTTTAAAAGTCTATTAACAAGATTATCTTTGACTCTCGCTGTTTGGCGTTCACGCCCAGGCACTGTGAGTCAAAGCAATAACAATAATATTATGGCAGAATTCAATCGTACAAAGCCGCACGTTAACGTTGGTACCATCGGACACGTTGACCACGGAAAGACTACTCTTACCGCGTCAATCCTCGCAGTTCAGGCCAAGAAGGGCCTCGCAAAGGACAAGGCGTACTCGGATATCGCAAAGGGCGGTACCGTCCGTGATGCATCCAAGATCGTGACCATCTCTCTCGCTCACGTTGAATATGAGTCAGAGAAGCGTCACTATGCTCACATCGACGCTCCGGGCCACGCCGACTATATCAAGAACATGATTACTGGTGCTGCTCAGATGGACGGTGCTATCCTCGTGGTTTCAGCTCTCGACGGTGTTATGCCTCAGACTCGCGAGCACATCCTCTTGGCATACCAGGTCGGTGTTCCGAAGATCGTTGTCTTCCTCAACAAGTGTGACGCAGTAGCAGAGAAGGACCTCATCGACCTCGTCGAGGAGGAAGTGCGTGAACTTCTCACTAAGAACCACTACGATGGTAAGAATGCCCCAGTTATTCGCGGTTCAGCTCTCAAGGCTCTCGAAGGAGACGCAGAGTGGTCAGCAAAGATCGGTGAGCTCATGAATGCTCTCGATACCTACATCCCTGAGCCTGTTCGCGAGACAGACAAGCCGTTTCTCATGCCTATCGAGGACATCTTCTCGATCGAAGGTCGTGGAACTGTGGTCACTGGTCGTATCGAGCGCGGAACTCTCAATCGTGATGATGAGGTGGAGATTGTTGGATTCCGTGACACGGTGAAGACAAAAGTTACCGATATTGAGATGTTCAATAAGTCATTGAAGAGTGCAATCGCTGGCGACAACGCTGGTCTTCTCCTCCGTGGTACCGCAAAGGACGATGTCTCACGCGGTCAGGTGCTCGCAAAGACTGGCTCAGTCAAGCCTCACACCGAATTTGAGGCAGAGGTTTACGTTCTCAAGAAGGAAGAGGGAGGCCGCCACACCCCGTTCTTCACTGGGTACAAGCCTCAGTTCTATATCCGCACGACCGACGTCACTGGTGAGGTAACCCTCCCAGAGAAGGTAGAGATGGTCATGCCGGGTGATACTATCACCTTCAAGGTTAAGCTCGTTGCTCCAGTCGCTCTTGAGGACAAGATGCGTTTCGCAGTCCGCGAAGGAGGCAAGACCGTCGGTGCAGGAGTCGTCACCAAGGTTATCGCATAACATGGCTACAAAAGATATTACAACCAAGAAAGCTCCTGCTCGTGCACCTCGTGCCAAGAAGGCAAAGGTCGCAGGCGAAGCACCTCATCTCCGCATTCGCGTGCGTGCATATGAGCACAAGATCCTTGATGCTTCTTTGAAGCAGATTATGGATACTGCGGCTCGTTATGACGCAGAGATACACGGTCCAGTACCTCTCCCGACAGAGATCAAGAAGTACACTGTCAACCGTTCATCATTTATCGACAAGAATAGCCGTGAACAGTTCGAGATGCGTGTTCACAAGCGTCTCATCGACATTATCAACCCGAACCCCAAGGTTATAGAAGCATTAACCAATCTGAGTTTGCCTTCCGGGGTGAACATAGATGTGAAGATGATGTAAATTGAAAAGGTAGCAAGTAGCAGGTGAAAGGTTTCGACCTTTTACCTGCTACTTGTAGCCTGATACAGAATTACCGATAACGAAATTCCATGAAGTTTATTTTAGGACGAAAGCTGAATATGACCCAGATCTTCGACGACAAGGGCGCAGCCCTGCCGGTTACCGCTGTTTCTATCCGAAACAATGTGGTTACGCAGGTGCGCACCAAGGATGCCGATGGATATGAGGCGCTTCAGATCGGTGAGGGAACCCGTAATCCAGGTCGTATCGCAAAGCCACAGAAGGGTCACTTCAAGGACCTTGGCGCATTCGCTGCTGTCACTGAGTTCCGTATCGATGCTCCTACTCTCAAGGTTGGAGACAAGGTAGAGCTCTCGCAGTTCGCAGCAGGAGATACTATCACTGTTTCTGCAGTCTCGAAGGGTAAGGGCTTCCAGGGCGTGGTCAAGCGCCATGGCTTCGGAGGAGGTCCTCGCACGCACGGTCAGAAGCACTCAGAGCGTGAGCCTGGTTCTATCGGAGGAGGTCTCCGCACCCGCGTTCCAGTCGGTACTCGTATGGCGGGACGCATGGGATCTGATCGCATCACGGTCAAAGGTCTCAGGGTCGTTCATATTGACCCGACCGAGAGCATCATGTATGTTTCTGGAGCTGTCCCCGGTAAGCGCGGCACTCTGGTAGAGATCGTCGGCTAATATTTTCACCATCATGGAAGCCCCAATATACAATCAGTCAGGCAAAGCAACCGGGAAGATCACTCTCTCGAAGGATGTGTTCGACGTTCCTTGGAATGCAGACCTCGTCCACGAAGTTGTTCGTCTCATGAACTCCAATTCTCGCAACCCTATCGCACACACCAAGATGCGCGGAGATGTCAGTGGTACTGGAAAGAAACCTTGGCAGCAGAAGGGAACTGGTCGTGCTCGCCACGGATCACGCAGGTCTCCGATCTGGGTCGGTGGAGGTGTTGCTCACGGTCCTCGTAACGATAAGAACTTCTCACGCAAGATCAACAAAAAGGCGCGTGCCAAGGCTCTCTACACGATTCTTTCACGCAAGTTCAAGGATGGGGAAATCATCTTCCTCGACACTGTTAGCTTCGCAACCCCGAAGGCTGCAGATGCAAAGAAGGTTATTACCTCTATCGCTGGTATCAAGGGATATGAGAAGCTTGCAACCAAGAAGGCCAATGCAGCCATCATTGCAATGGACAAGAAGGCTGATGCGGTCACCAAGAGTTTCCGCAACTTCGGTAATATCTCGGTCGAGGAGTTCCGCAATATCAACCCTGTTTCGATCATGAACCACACATTCCTCATCGTCGCTAACCCGGAGGTTTCATTGAAGGTGTTGGGTGATAAGGTAACAAAATAATTTTCCACTTCTCATTGTAAACTGTAAACTAAACTACCATGGCATTATTCGGATCAAAAAAGAAAGAGACCGTCGCAAAAACTGAGAAGGCAGTCGTCAAGAAGCCTGCAGCAAAGAAAGTGGTCAAAGCTGAGAATGTAGAGAAAGCCGTCGCAGTCGTTGCGCCTTCAGTTGGTTCATCGAATGTGAGCTCAACCATCATCCGCCCGCGCATCACTGAGAAGTCGGGTATCTTGAGCCAGTCAGGTGTCTATACTTTCGAAGTATCCAAGAATGCTAACAAGGCTTCGGTTGCTGCGGCAGTAAAGGCCCTCTACAAGGTCTCTCCAGTCAAGGTCGCAGTCCTCAACAACCCAGCCCGCAACGTCTTCGTACGCGGCAGGAAGGGGGTCGTGAGCGGCGTCCGCAAGGCTCTCGTCACCCTCAAGAAGGGAGACAAGATCGAGTTTGTATAGTTTCCATTTAAATTATTCACATGAAATCATTCCGCCCTACATCAAAGTCCCGCCGTCACATGACCGTATTGCCGTTCAAGCAGTATCTCACTGCTTCTGAGCCGTACAAGCCGCTCACCATCGGTTTCAAGCGTGACATGGGACGCAACTCTTTCGGCCGCATCACCGTTCGTCACAAGGGCGGAGGTCACAAGAAGCTCTATCGCATCATTGATTTCTTGTATGAGAAGAAAGATATGATTGCCACGGTCAAGACTGTTGAGTACGATCCTTTCCGCACCGGATACATCGGTCTCGTCAGCTACAAGGATGGAACCAAGCGCTACGTGCTGCTCCCGAAGACAATGAAGGTCGGCAACTCATTCGTAGTTTCTGAAAAGGCTCCGATCCAGACAGGTAATCGTCTTCCACTCAAACAGATTCCGGTCGGTACTTTCATTTACAACATTGAGATCAAGCCAGGCTCAGGAGCGAAGCTCGTTCGTTCAGCAGGTTCATTTGCTCAGATTATTGCAAATGATGCGGGATATACCCACATCAAGATGCCGTCGACTGAGGTTCGCAAGATTCACGAGAATGCATGGGCATCTATCGGTGCTGTCTCCAACGAAGAGAACCGCCTCGTCAACATCGGCAAGGCAGGACGCTCACGTTGGATGGGTATCCGCCCGACTGTCCGTGGTACTGCTCAGAACCCTGTAGATCACCCATACGGTGGAGGTGAACAGCGTCAGGGTCGCGGTCTCCGCCGCCTCAAGACTCGCTGGGGTAAGCCAGCAGGTAAGGGTCAGAAGACTCGTACCCCGAAGAAGTACTCGAATGTCTTCATCGTCTCACGCCGTCAGGTTGGCAAGAAAAAGAAGAAGTCGGAGTAGTATTTCAGTCATTCAAAAAGAGGTCGGAAGGCCTCTTTTTCGTCGTTGCTTTCCTGGGTTACCTTTGCTAACCTGAGTCTAAACAACGGTACAACAACAAAGAAAGGCACATACTATGGCACGAGAACGATCGTTTTTACCGGCATTCTTGCGCAAGCGCTTGAGATTACGCGGGCGGCGCGCAAAAGAGATCCACGATTTCGGAGCAAGTGAACAAAATAAGGTCATGGCAAGGTATCGCAGGCTCGGTGCGGTCAGGAATCGCCTCGACGAGGGAGCTCTGCACATGTTCTTCAGTCCCTGGAAAGTTCCCAAAGGTTTAACCTCAGCACAAGTCCGCGAGTGTATCTCCAAAATCGGGCTTCGGGATTGGCAGAGGGCATATGCATTCGAACGCATCGAAAGCAAAGGGAAGCGATTGAAACCTATGCACTTGCTCACACTGCAAGTTACGGTGGCAGCCAATCCGCCACTCCTCCCCGAAGAGCTCTCGCCGACTCGTCGAATGACGGCTCGCCGCTTTCGGGTGGGTATGCGTAAATTTAACGAGGAGGTAATTCGGATGCTCTTACGCGACACAGTCCGCTAATCCTTTTTGTCTTCATTCAAGCCCTCCTGTTTCAGAAGGGCTTTTTTCTATGCTACAATTTTCCTCATGCTTAAAATGATTTTTTCGAAAACAAAACAGCTCATCGATTACTTTTTCTTGAAGGTGATCGACGAATGAATAAAAACCGGTCAGAGCCGGCTTTTCTGATCCCTGATTACCGTGCGAGCGGAAGTACGATAGTGAATGTTGAGCCGAGCCCAATTCCTTCAGAATATATGTCAATCGTACCCTTGTGGCGCTTGACGATAGCTCGCGCCAGATAGAGACCGACGCCGAAGCCTTCGGTATCAGCTGATTTTGCATTCTCGGTTCGGTAGAACTTGGTGAAGATGAGCTCGATGTCTTTCTTGTCGATGCCGATACCACCATCTCTGACTGAAATCAGTGCCTTGTGGCCCTCACGCATCACTGTTACCTCGACATTCTTGCCTGGAGGAGTGTAGTTCTTGGCATTCTCCAGGATGGTCTGAAGAGCGAACTCCATGCGTTGCGTATCCATTTTCGCGAATATGGGTTCAGGTGCGCACTGAATAGAGAAGAATACGTTCTTCTCATGGAATTCATTCTTGATTTCTTCACCAATCTTACGCGCAAACTCGCAAACATCAGTGCGCTCGAATACATAGACAGTCGAAGAGGCATTCTCTGAGTCAGTGATCTCCACGAGAGTATTGGTGAGCTTGATAAGCTTTTCATTTGATCTATGGATGTCCTGAATCGCTTCTTTTCGATATGGATCCTGCTCAGTTTTCACAAGCTCGTCCGTAGACCATTTGATGTGGGTGAGGGGAGTTCTGAATTTATGGGCGACAATAGTGATGAACTCATATTTGAGCACCTCATTCATGCCCATCTTCTTCCAGATGAGTCGTAATGCAAGAGAGAGGCTGCTCACCATGGCGACCGCAAAGAAGATGCCTGCGAGGGCGTATTGTGTTGACGGCGGAATGGACTGAAATACGTAAATAATGTCGCTCATAGATCAAGAATACCCTATAAGTATAGCATAGGCTTGCTATTTCTTGACTTCGGATAACCACTCTGTTAGGATGTGTGACGAGCTCCGCGGAGCTTCTTTTATTCCAATTCTATGGCACGATCACTCAAGAAAGGACCCTATATCGATGAAAGACTCCTCAAGAAGATTGAGGGTAAGAAGGCTGCTACCGCCGGTGTCATAAAGACGTGGTCACGCCGTTCACAGATTTCTCCGGAAATGGTTGGATTTACTTTTGGCGTTCACAATGGAAGGATTCATGTTGATGTTTTGGTTACCGAGGATATGGTTGGACACCGCCTCGGTGAATTTTCACCTTCACGCAAGTTCGTTCGCCACGGAGGTAAGATGCAGAAGGAGATCGAGATGAAGGCAAAGGAGGCTGAGGTCGCAGCAGCTAAATCTGCAAAGGAGGCAGCTACTACCGCGTCAGCAAAATAATACATTTCCATGATTACCGCTTCCCTGAAAAACTATCGCATCGCTCCTCGCAAGGTTCGTCTCGTCGCTGACATGATTCGCGGCAAGGGCGTCTCTCAGGCGAAGATTATTTTGACCAACGCTCTCAAGAAGGCGAAGGGTCCTATTCACGATCTTCTTGATTCAGCTGTTGCCAACGCAGCACACAATCACAAGATCGATTCAGAGGCTCTCTTCGTCAAGGAGATTCGTGTTGACCAGGGTTTCATTCTCAAGCGCAGTCAGCCGATGGCACGCGGTTCGGCTTTCCCGATCAAGAAGAGGACGAGTCACATAAAGATCACACTCGCTTCGCGAGAAGTTAAAAGTGAAAAGTCAAAAGTGAAAAGTAAGGTCGCAAAAACAAAGTAACATGAAACTTCTAACTTCTAACTTCTAACTTACTACTATTATGTCCCACACAGTCCACCCATATTCTCATAGGCTTGGAATCATCCGCGATTGGAAGAGTCGCTGGTTCGGCGTAGATAAGAGTTATCGCACCTCTCTCAAGGCTGATCTTATCATTCGTGAGTTCCTCCAGAAGGAACTCCGTGCCAACTATATTGGAGGCATCGATATTGAGCGTAATCAGAAGGTTCTTCGTGTCATCATCAAGACTTCACGCCCAGGTATGCTCATCGGCAAGGCTGGAGATGGTGTCGTCAAGCTTCGTGAGAAGCTTCTCAAGCTCATTCGCAGCAATAAGGCAGAGATTGCTGGACAAGAGCTCAAGATTGATATTGAGGAAGTTCGCAGCCCAGAGTCCAATGCTGCTATTGCAGGCATGATGATCGCTGAGTCTCTCGAGAAGCGTCTCCCATTCCGCCGTGTTATGAAGCAGACTATCGAGAAAGTTATGGCTAACAAGGAAGTTCAAGGTATCCGTATTCGTCTCGGTGGCCGTCTCGGTGGTGCTGAGATTGCGCGCACAGAGGAGCTCAAGAAGGGTCGTACTCCTCTACAGACACTTCGTGCAGACATCGATTTTGCTCGCGAGAAGGCACACATGACCTATGGTGACATCGGTATCAAGGTGTGGATCTACAAGGGTGAGATCTTCAAGAAGGACCAGAAGAACGGATAATATTTACTACTACCATGCTTTTCCCTAAGAAAGTCAAACATCGCAAGCATTTCGTGAAGCGCAAGAATCGCGTCAAGGAGGCTGCAAAGATGGAAACTCGCGGCATCACCGTCGCTTTCGGCTCGTACGGCCTCAAGGCTATGGCATATGCTCGTATCACGTCCAACCAGATCGAGGCTGCTCGTAAAGTCATGGCTCGCTATGCGACCAAGTCAGGCAAGGTGTGGATTCGCATCTTCCCAGATATGCCATTTACTCAGAAGCCTGCTGAGGTGAAAATGGGAAAGGGCAAGGGTGATCCAGTCGGTTTCGTTGCCGAGGTTCGTCCAGGCCGCATCATGTTCGAGATCGATGGTGTCGAGCAGGCAGTTGCTGCAGAGGCACTCCGCAAGGCTGGTACCAAGCTTCCGGTCAAGACAAAGGTAGTTACACGTATATAATATTCCTATGAAGACCAAAGATCTTATAAACAAGACCCCTGCAGATCTCATGAAGCTCGTTTCGACGAAGCGTGAGGAGCTCCGTGCAGCACGTTTTGGCGGTGCAGGTGCGAAGGCCAAGAACGTCAAGGAGGGAAGGAACATCCGCAAGGAGATTGCACGCATCTTGACGGTACTCAACGCACAGAAGAAAAGCTAGACAAATCAAGCATTTTAAAGTAATATCACCATTCACATGACCGAAGCAAAGACACAGCCCAAGATTGCCACAAAGCGCCAGATATTCACTGGTGTGGTTGTATCAGACAAAATGAAAGATACTTGTGTTGTCTCTGTCGAGCGCTTCGTCAAGCATGCAAAGTACCATAAGTTCCAGACCAAGAGGACCAAGCTTATGGCTCATGACGCTGGTAACACCAAGAAGATTGGTGATAAGGCGACTATCGAAGCATGCAGACCACTATCGAAGAATAAGTCATTCAAGGTCGTCGCATAACCCTTTATATAAACTCCCATGATACAGCCTCGTTCAATCGTTAATATCGCAGATAACTCCGGTGCAAAGATCGGACGTATCTTCAAGGTGCTTGGCGCATCACACAAGCGTTATGCAGAGATCGGCGAGGTTGTTGTGCTCTCAGTCCAGAAGGCAGAGCCGCGCAAATCGATCAAGAAGAAGGATGTTCTCCATGCAGTCGTTGTTCGCCAAATCAAGCCGACTCGCCGTAAGGACGGTTCATACATCCGTTTCGATGAGAACGCAGTCGTCATTATCGAGAAGGACAAGAAGGAACCGGTTGCCGGCCGTATCTTCGGCCCGATCCCTCGCGAAGTCGGTGAGGCAGGATTCAGGACTATCGCTTCCAAGGCGCCTGAGATCGTATAACGATATTTCTATACTACCATGCATATCAAGAAAGGAGACACAGTAACCATATTGACCGGAGACGACAAGGGTAAGAGCGGCAAGGTCGTCAAGGCGATTCCTGCACTCAACAAAGTAGTTGTCGAAGGCCTCAATACCGTCAAGAAGCATCAGCGGCCGACTAAGCAAGGCCAGAAAGGCCAAACCGTCGAGGTTGCGATGCCTATCCACTCCTCGAACGTCGCGAAGAAGGCATAACAGATTAATAGATTTCACCCTCAAGAATACCCGCCCCTCTTGATATCAATACCACCATGTCATACAAAACAGTCGCACAGCTCAATAAGGACTCATTCAAGGCTCTCAAAGATACCCTTGGTCTTACCAACCCGATGCAGACCCCGAAGCTCCTCAAAGTCGTCGTCTCCAACGGTTTCGGATCAGTCAAAGACAAGAAGAAGATCGAGCTCATCGCTGATCGTCTCGCCAAGATCACTGGTCAGAAGCCTGCTATGCGCGCTACCAAGAAGGCTATCGCGACATTCAAGACTCGTGTCGGCGATCCAGTCGGGTATCAGGTCACTCTTCGTGGCCCTCGCATGACAGAGTTCCTCGATCGTCTCATTCACATCGCTCTCCCTCGTACCAAGGACTTCCGTGGTCTCAATCGTGACTCTGTCGACGCTATGGGAAACTACACCTTCGGCATCAAGGAGCACACTATCTTCTCTGAAACTTCAGATGAAGATCTCAAGGATGTCTTCGGCTTTGCGATCACCATCGTCACCACGTCTCGCGACAAGAAGGCTACGCTCGCATTCCTCGAATATCTCGGACTTCCGCTCAAGAAGGAGGAGGCAGGGAAGGGGAAGAAATAATTTCAGTATCGCAGGTATTAACTATCAAAAAGAAAACCGCTGGAATGAATCCGGCGGTTTTTGTTTTAGAACTAGTTACGAATCTACGATTGAAGGAAAAAGAAGAAAGAATCCTCGATCAAATTGGTTGTTTTGTTCACCTTCGCGTATCGCATATGTCCGACCATATCAACCATCAAAAACCTTACTTTGTTTCGTCCAGCAAAGGGAAAGAAGAAAATCTTATTTCGAAAGGATGAGTTTCGGAATGGAGGATTGTCCTGACAAACAAGTTTACAAAGCCTTACTGCTCTTGCTTTGTCCATAATCTGAAGACCCCGCGCTCGGGCATGATTAAGGGTATCCTG
>JACCEC010924855.1_pt1 | contig 19996 bp, 22 predicted proteins | sample 7450121 | NCBI WGS metagenome assembly JACCEC01 (sample SAMN15323455, study PRJNA562643) | freshwater metagenome | isolation source: river surface water | place: USA:Blue River Watershed | collected 2017-08-18 | reverse complement strand
TGTAGCCCCGATGCTGGAATATCACTATGCCTTGGTGGGGTCTTGATTTGCTTTCGCGCAGTTCAAGCACCTCGGTTTCCACCCGAACCGTGTCTCCGTGGAACAGGGGTTTGGGGAAACGAACCTCGTCCCAGCCCAAATTGGCGACCGTGGTTCCAAGCGTTGTGTCTCCGACAGAAACACCCACGATCAAACCCAAGGTGAACACGCTGTTGACGATGCGCTGGCCGAATTCGGAGTGGTTTTTGCAGTATTCCTCGTCCAAATGCAGCGCTGCCGGGTTGTGGGTCAACGCCGAAAACATCACGTTGTCCATCTCGGAAACCGTGCGGCGTATCGCGTGTTGAAACACTTGGCCGACAAAAAATTCTTCGAAATAAAGTCCCGCCATGGTCAATCCTTTTGCGCCAGTTGCAGCAAGCGAAGCGCTTGTGTGAGGTGTGGTTTGTCCACCATCTTGCCATCGAGTTGCACGGCACCTGCGCCAGCAGCTTGTGCAAAAGCATCAACGATGCGCTGTGCATGCGCCACTTCATGCGTGTCTGGTGCAAAGCCTGCATGGATGGGCAGCACTTGATCGGGGTGGATCGCCAGCTTGCCAGTGAAGCCTGAGCGACGCGCGCGCAGCACGTCTTTGCGCAGTCGATCGCCATCACGAAAATCAACCGTCAGCGTGTCTATGGCTTGCACTTGGGCGTGTGATGCGGCCAGCAAACACATGGAGCGAGCGAGTTGAAAAGTGAAATCAAATTCACCGTGTTCGTCTTTGTTGGTGGAAGCGCCTACTGCCGTGGCCAAGTCTTCCGCACCCCAGGTGAGGCCCGCCAAACGAGGACTCGCGCCTGCATAACTTTGCAGTTCAAACAAAGCACCCGCCACTTCGGTGGCCACGGGAATGATGCGGGTGCAGCCCAAGGTCAAACCTTCACGTGTTTCCAAGGCACTCAAAAAATGGTCCAGCATGACCACATCGTTGGCGTTCAAGGTTTTGGGCAGCACGATGCCATCAGGTCTTCCCGGCATGACTGCGGTCAAGTCTTTCAAGGCCAAGTCGGTCGACAAGGGGTTGATACGCACCCAGATTTCTTGCTGGCCTCGGGCTTGCTGTTGCAGGTAGTCACACACCATGCCGCGAGCCACGCCTATGCGTTCGACCGACACCGCGTCTTCCAAATCCAGGATCAAGGCATCAGCAGGGGTGCTGGCGGCTTTGGCCAATTTTTTTTCGCTGTCGCCTGGGACGAACAGCATGGAGCGCAGGATTTTCATGAACTTTTTCCTCGGTGAGGTTTGATCTTAACAACCGAGTCGCACGCAACGGCCTGAATTACTTGAGCCAATCAGGGTCAGGGAGTTGGTTGAAGACTTGCCGCAAACCTTGACTCCAACTGCTGCGCAAATCGCGAAAGTACGTGTCGTCAGCATCCACTCGGTGGCGTTGGCTGATACAGAGTTTGTCGCGACCAATCAGGGCCAAGTCGATGGGCAAACCGACCGACAAATTGCTTTTGATCGTTGAGTCGAAGGACACCAAAGCGCACTTCATGGCCTTGGACATGCTGAGTTCGGGTTGGATCACACGGTCCAAGATGGGTTTGCCATATTTGCTCTCACCAATTTGGAAAAAAGGTGTGTCCGTGGTCGACTCGATGAAATTGCCTTGGGGATAAACCATGAACAAGCGCGGTGCCTCACCCAAGACTTGGCCGCCGACCAAAAAGGTCGCTGAAAAATCAATGGCTGTTTGCTCGGGTGCTTCGTTTTGGGTGGCGGTGATGGTGTTGCGCAGTTGTTTGCCCACCATGTCAGCCACATGGAACATGGAACCCATGGCCGTCAGTCTTTGCCCAGTGTCATGCGCGTGCTGACGCACTTTGCTGACCACTTGTTGCGTTGTGGCCAGGTTCCCGCTGTTGAGCATGACCACCACACCTTCGCCGGGTGTTTCAAAGACGGTCATCTTGCAAAACGTGGACACATGGTCCACACCGGCATTGGTGCGCGAGTCGGACGCAAACACCAAGCCTTCGTTCAAAACCATGGCCACGCAGTAGGTCATCGGGGGTTATTGTTGAGATGAAAAACCGGATTCTACTTTTGCAAAACTGTGCATGGTCTCTGTCCCGCCGCCCACGCGAACGCCACGCACCGGGCTTGCGTCTTCATAGTCCAAGCCATGTGCCAAGCGGATATGACCTTGGTCAGCGCCATTGGAATTGCTCACATCAAACCCGACCCAGCGAGAACCGATCCAGGCTTCTGCCCATGCATGACTGGCCACATGACCTTGATCAGGCGAATGCACATACCCGCTGACATAGCGCGCCGCCACCCCCAAATAACGCAAGCAAGCCAAAAACACATGGGTGTGGTCTTGGCAAACACCTCGACCTTTGGCAAAAGACTGGGCTGCAGTACTACCCACATGGGTCACGCCCTTTTCGTAGGGCATGCGCTCCAGCAGGGCCAGCATCACATCGTGCAAGCCCAGGTATGGTCGTGACTTGACCGTGTTGCGAAATGGTTCGATGAACTCTTTGATGGCCGCATCTTCACGGGTCAAGGGGGTGGGACGTAAAAACACCGCGCAGGGCACAGGACCTTCTGGCTCACCTTCATAGTTTTCCAAAATGTCGACCACACCTTCCGCACGCAAGACGATGTCGCTTGCTGCGTGTTCCAGGACCAGGCAATGGCAGAGATTGCCAAAAGCATCGGTCCATGGGCTGGCTTTTTGGGGCAGGTGGAGTTGCCACTTGACCACGTTTTGACGCGTTGTTTTCGGGGGTGTCATGCGCAGCATTTGAATGCTTCGTTTGAAATCATGGTCATAGCTGTACCGGGTTTCGTGAAACACGTGGAGCTTCATGCCAATGTCTCCAGGTAGTCTCTTTGCACCGCATTGGCCAAATTGATGTTGTCTTCCACGAAATGCTCCAAGTAGTTTTCAAGGCCCCGTTCATAAACTTCCTGGAGGGTGCCAAAACGCAGGTTGGCCAACAAATTGGCGCAGCGCTTGCGAGCTTCTCGCCCTGTTTGCTGAGGCAATTGTTCGAGGATGTAAGCGGTTTCATCCAAGCAAAAAAGCAAAGAGCGTGGCACCCGGGCATTGAAGATCAACAACTCGGACACGCGGTCCGCGTCAATCGAATCGCGGTAGGTGTCGCGGTAGGCTTCCAAGGCACTCACCGAGCGCAACACCGCCCCCAAACGGTAATAGTCATCGACCATGTCGTTGGTCTCAGCCTCCACCAAGGTCTTGACACTCAAGATGCGTGCCGTGTTGTCAGCGCGCTCCAAATAGGTGCCCAACCGGATGAAATGATAGGGCTGATCGCGTTGGATGGTGGCGAACGTGACGCCGCGAAAGAGGTGCGAGCGTTGCTTGATCCATTCAAAAAAACCGGCATCTACAGGATGGTCGGGCCCTTTGTTTTTCTTTTTTCGAACCAGCAACTCCAACCAGGTGTCGTTGATGCATTCCCACATCTCGACCGTCAACGCCCCGCGCACCGCACGTGCGTTTTCGCGGCAAGATTGGATGCAGTTGAAGATGGAGGAGGGGTGGTCGAGGTCCCAGGCCAAAAACTGCGCCACTTGATCAGACCGCAAGGGGCGGCCTGTGGCTTCAAACGCCGCCAATGTGTCGGTGATGACCAGCGGCTCTTTGACCAATTCAGGCGCGGCGCGATTGGTGTCCGAGCTGGACACCAATGCAAAGGATTGACCCACCTCCAAAATACGCGCCATGTTCTCGGCGCGTTCGAGATAACGTGACAACCAATACAACTGAGCAGCGACTCTGGACAGCATCAAACGACCTCCGGATCTTCAAGCACCCAAGTGTCTTTGGTGCCCCCACCTTGGGAAGAGTTGACCACCAACGAGCCTTCGCGCAAAGCCACACGCGTCAGTCCGCCAGGCACGATGCGGGTTTCTTTGCCCATCAACACAAAGGGGCGCAAATCGATGTGTCGGGGTGCAATGCCTTGCTCGACAAAGATGGGACAAGCAGACAAGCTCAAGGTGGGCTGAGCAATGTAGTTGTCAGGATGGGCTTTGAGCAAGGTGGCGAAGGTGTCGATTTCTTTTTTGGTGGCGGTGGGACCGACCAGCATGCCGTAACCCCCAGCGCCATGCACTTCTTTCACGACCAACTTCGGCAGGTTGGCCAGCACATAGGACAGTTCATCGGGTTTGCGGCATTGCCAAGTTTGGACATTGTTCAGCAGGGGTTCTTCATTCAGATAGAACTTCACCATCTCTGGCACATACGGGTAGATGGATTTGTCATCGGCCACACCCGTGCCCAAGGCATTGGCAATCACCACATGACCTTGTCGGTAGACAGAGGCCAAGCCGGGCACGCCGATGAAGGAGTCAGGCTCAAAGCTCAGGGGGTCCATGTAGTTGTCGTCCACCCGGCGGTAAATCACATCCACTTGCTGTGGGCCCTCTGTGGTTTGCATGTACACAAACCCGTCCCGCACAAACATGTCCGAGCCTTCCACCAACTCGATGCCCATTTGCTTGGCCAAAAAAGCGTGTTCAAAGTAAGCGCTGTTGAAGCGTCCAGGGGTGTGCAGCACCACGGTGGGTTGTTCCACCCAACTGGAGGATCGCAGTGTTTGCAAAAGCAGCGCTGGGTAATGCTCGACAGGTCGCACGGCATAGCGGCGAAACAAATCGGGGAACAAACGCATCATCAAGATGCGGTTGCTCAGCATGTAGGACACGCCTGAGGGAACCCGCAAGTTGTCCTCCAACACATAAAAGCCGCCGTCCGAGTGTCGAACGATGTCGACGCCCGCAATGTGTGCATAGGTTTGATGCGGCAAGTTCAGACCCAACATCATGGGCAAAAACTGCGCATTGGCCAGCACTTGTTCTGTGGGGATCAGTCCCGCTTTCAGGATGTTTTGCTCATGGTAGACATCGTGCAAAAACAGATTGATGGCTTTGACGCGTTGCACCAAGCCTTTTTCAAGGTGGGTCCATTCCTTGGCATCGATGATGCGTGGAATCAGGTCGGAGGGGATCAACCGTTCGGTGCCATCTTCATCCCCATTCAGTGAAAACGTGATTCCGGTGCGGCGAAAAATCAAATCCGCCTCGGTCTGCTTCATGTGCACCATCTCGCTGCTGACCCCTTTCAACCAGCTGTCAAAGGCTTGGTAATGGGGGCGTGGCATGCCGGTTGCGTCCAGCATTTCATTGAACAAGGGGAGTGCCATGGCGGTCCTGTGTGAGCTGCATATTGCTCATGCATACTAAGCACGGTTCATGCCGTTGCCTGCTCATGAGAATCACGCCATTTGTTGGTGCGTGGCGTCTTTGGCAGGGCAGACATGCACCAATAAAGAGAAAGTGCACCCTGTTGGTGCGCTCTGTGTCACAACTAAGAAGACTGCCAGATGAACCTTGCAATGCTCAACCGCTGGATCAACGTGGGTCAACTCGACCGAATGGTGCGCATGTTGCTGGGCATCGGCTGCTTGTTGATCGCCTGGATGTTTGACTTTCCCTGGGCGTTTTGGGGCGGCATGGCCTTTCTGATCACAGCAGCCGTGGGCATTTGTCCCATATATGTCGTGTTCAAGATGTCCACCTTGGCTTTGGACGGCCCCAAAACAGTCATTCCTTGGGAAGAATTTCTGGATTTGTTGCCTGCCAAGGCCGAGCCAGAGACCGTGCAGGCACCCATGCCTGTCCAACGAACGCCCAAGGCCACGCCGCCAATCGTGCCTGTGGCATTCCGTCTGCCGCCTGACTTGACCCAGGCCTTGATCACCGATGTCAAGCGAAATGCTTTGGACGAGATGCTGGTGGTTCGGTTTTATGAAAACTTCTTTGGGTGCAGGATCGGTATCGAGCAATCAGGACATTTGAGTGTCTATGTGTGCAAATTCCCCAACCAAAGCGTGACGCTCAGCTTTGCCAAACTCAAAGCGCAGTTGCTCGAGCGATTGCAAGAAACCGCCGAGACCACTTCCTGATTAACTGTGGAGCTGGTGCTTTATTTTTTCTCGAGCAATTGGCGTATTTCTGCCAAATCCGCCCGCAGTGCCAACACCTCTTGTTCGATGGTGTCAAACTGAACTTGATGCATCCGGTCTTTTTCTTTGTCGGCGGTGATCGAGTCCACGATCACCGCAATGAACAAATTGAAAATGATGAACGTGGCAATCAGGATGAACAAAATGAAGAACACCCAGGCATAGGGGAAGACTTCAATCACTGGACGGGCAATGTCTTGTGACCAGCCCTCCAAAGTCATGATTTGGAAAAGGGTGTAAGCCGAAGAGCCCAAGTCGCCGAACCATTCTGGAAATTCATGACGGAATAAATTGGTGGCAATGACAGCGGCAACATAAAAAATGATCAAGATCAGGCCAAACACCGAACCCAAGCCGGGTAATGAACCGAGCAAACCACCCACCACCTTGCGCATGCTCTCGACCTTGTTGATCAATCGCAGCACCCGCAACACGCGCAAAGCACGAAGCACAGACAACGAGCCAGAGGCTGGGATCAGGGCAATGCCCACCACAATGAAGTCAAACACACACCAGGGGTCTTTGAAATAACCCAAACCGCGTGCAGCGATGAGTACCACGATTTCGGCGATGAAAACCATCAATATCGCGTGGTCTAGCCAGTGGAGTATTTCCCCGTGTTGGGCCATCAGTTCATGGCTGGTCTCAAAACCCAAGATGACCGCGTTCAGGATGATGAGAACCACCAAGCCATTTTGAGTCAGGCTGTGACCCATGAACGATTCGATGCGTTCACGCCATGTGTGATGTGTTGTTGTTGTCATGCGTACCGCCTGTGAAAAACAGACGGTACTCTATCGCATCAACAGGCGCGTCAGGCGGCCATGGACTGTGCCAAGCTGAAGACCGAATTGGGCCCCGTGGGCAGTTTGTGGATTTGCAAAGGTTTGAATTTTTTCAACATCTGTGATTGAGGCTGCGAGGGCGTCACATGACCCCAGCTTGATTCTGGGACCAAAGCCAGCATCGCCTCAAAATGCATGTGCTCCAGCTCGGACTCGATGAAGTTGTGCATCAAGGTGTCCACCAGGCTTTGGTCCAATTCGCCCTTGTGGTTGATGCGGCGTGGCTTGGCGGGTGCTTGGCTTTCAAAGGTCTGAATCAAGCGCAGCAATTTCAAGTCGGATGGTTTTCCTTGTGTGCAGTAACCGCCACCGGGACCGCGGTAAGAAATCACAAAGCCATTTTTCTTGAGTTGGGACATCAACGACTCCAAATAGGAAATGGACAGGCCCAATCGTTTGCTGATGAATTCGGTGGTCACAGGGCCATTGACTTGGTACTTGCAAACCAGCAGCAATGCGTGCGCAGCGTTGTGAATCAAATTCGAGAACATGGCAAACTCCTTTGTCCAAAACCTATTCAAAATCAAATAAGATGTTTGAATGTAGGCTTTTTTTCAGGTATTTCAATTAAATTCTTTGAATTCAGTCAATTTTCTATAAAATACATGTTCAAAACCTATTCAACCAAGTGTATCCAACCATGACAGAGACTCAGATTGAATCAGCCAGCACCACTGGTCGTTACCGAATCGGTGCGGTGGCCAAGATGGTGGGGGTTCCCGTCGCCACTTTGCGCGTCTGGGAAAGACGTTATTCAGTGGTGACGCCGCCCAAGACCGAGGGTGGGCAGCGTCTGTACAGCGATGCCGACCTGCTGAAAATCACCCTGCTGAAAAACCTCACCTCGCAAGGACATGCCATCAGCACCCTGAGTCAGATGGACCAGGCCCAACTCCAAAAACTGGTCAATGACTCCAGAGCCGCGCAGTCCACTTCAGGTCAAACCAGGTCCTTGCCATCGGTTGTCTCATTGGCGGTGGTGGGTTTGGGCTTGGCCAGGCGTTTAGAAACAGAGAAATTCAATAGTCTGTTTAAGCAAACTGTGCTGAAGGTCACACAGGTTCATGAGGATGTGACGAAAGCGTTGGCTCAGAACCCTGCGCCAGATGCGCCTGATGTCTTGCTGGTCCAAATGGGCGCTGTCCAAGCGGGCATTTGCCAAGACTTGTTGCGATTGCGCGAAACACTGGGCGTGCGCAAGGTGCTGTTGGTCTATCACTTTGCCACCGAGCATGCGCTGCAAGCACTGCGCGCGGCTGGCGTGATGGCCAGGCGAGAGCCGGTGTCGGACAGCGATTTGAGCGACATCATCCATTCGGTTTTGTTGGTGGAGGCAGGTCAAAAATTGACCGGCTCAGCCACGATCACGCCACGCAAATACAGCGATCAAGTGCTGCTGCGCGTGGCTGGTATTTCGACCCAAGTGCTGTGTGAATGTCCCAAGCATGTGGCGGACTTGATTGTTCAACTCAACAGTTTCGAGCAATACAGCCGGGATTGTTTGAGCAATTCGGTGGAGGATGCCAGCTTGCACGCCTACCTGACGGCGGTGTCAGGTTCTGCCAGGGCATTGTTTGAGGAAGCGTTGGAGAGGATTGCCACTCACGAAAATATCGATTTGAGTGAGGGCGTTTGACTCGTTGCTCAGGGCGCGCTGATTTTGGCGATGGTGGAACCCACTGGCAGTACCGCACCCACGGTCAGATCGACGGCGGCATCAACGGCGATGCTGCCTGCCATGGCTTCTTGGGAAGGTGGATTGCCTCCACACCTGGCGCTGATGTCGCTGGCCTTCATGTGGTCCGCGGTGTTCAGACCGACGTTGGTCAGGAACAGCGGGACCACCGCGACAGGTCCGGCCAACAACAAGATCGAGGGTGTGGCCCAAACTTTGTGGGTTTTCAGGTCGTCGTGTATCCAAGCGTTGTGACGCGCGTTTTGACAAGCACCGCTGCCAAACACTTCGCTCTTATCATCCAACTTCCCAATGGCTTTGGACGATTGACTGGCGCAAGCCGTCAAGCCCATCAGGAGCAAAGCCAATAAGGTTTTTTCGAATGCTTTCATTTCACAAATTCAACAAAAATAATATAACAACGCTGTTCAACTACCGATCATAAGTGATTGAAGTTAAATAACAATTCTTTTTTGCAACAAAACCCCAGCCTGTTCATGTCACGCGTCATCAATTTCAGCTCCGGTCCCGCCGCCTTGCCCGAATCCGTCTTGCGTGAAGCCGCCGCAGACATGTTGAATTGGCAGGGCAGCGGCATGTCGGTCATGGAAATGAGCCACCGAGGCCCCGAGTTCACAGAGATCCTGGCGCGCACCCAATCCCTGATGCGTTCGCTGTTGGCCGTGCCGGACAACTACACCGTGTTGTTTTTGCAAGGCGGTGCGATTGCTGAAAACGCCATCCTGCCGATGAACCTGATGGGGCGAACCGGGCTGGCCGACTATGTCGTGAGCGGTGTTTGGTCCCAAAAATCCATGCAGGAGGCGGCCAAATACGGGCAAACCCATTTGGCGGCCAGCAGCCAAGACAGCGGTTTTGTGCGCATGCCCCCGCAAGCAGAATGGCGGTTGTCAGCCCAAGCCTCGTATGTGCATGTCTGCAGCAATGAAACCATTGGCGGGGTGGAATGCCACTGGACGCCAGACACTGGCGATGTCCCGCTGGTGGCCGACATGTCGTCCAACATCCTGTCTGCACCGCTGGATGTGTCGCGGTATGGCGTCATTTACGCAGGCGCGCAAAAAAACATGGGGCCTTCGGGTGTGACCTTGGTCATCGTGCGCAACGACTTGATGGGACACGCCTTGCCCATCACCCCATCGGCTTTCAATTACCAGACCCAAGCCGAGCAGGGCTCCATGTACAACACCCCGCCCACTTATGCCATCTACATCATGGGTCTGGTGTTGCAACACATCGAACGCGAGGGCGGATTGCCGGCCATGCAAGCGCACAACCAGCGCAAAGCCGATTTGCTCTACGACTTTCTGGATCACAGCCAGATGTTCAGCAACCGCGTCCATCGTGCCGACCGTTCGCGCATGAACGTCACTTTTTTCTTGAAAGACGAGGCGTTGAACACGCCGTTTTTAGAGGGCGCACAGGCGCAGGGCATGGTGCAACTGCGCGGTCATCGTTCGGCGGGCGGCATGCGGGCTTCCATCTACAACGCCATGCCTCTTGAGAGCGTGCAAACTCTGGTGAACTACATGCACCAGTTTGAAAAAACGCATGCTTGAACCTCAGGGCTTGGCGGGCAAGCCCAAGGCGTGCCTGGCCGCTTGCACCACACTGGCGGCATCCACCTGAAAGAACGCGCGCAATTGGGCCCGTGTGTCGCTGCGGCCAAACCCATCGGTGCCCAAAGTGATGTAGCGCCGTCCTGGTGGCACAAAGGCTCGAATGCTTTCGGGCACGGCACGCACATAGTCGGTGGCTGCAACGATGGGAGCGGCTGACCCCTTCAACTGCTCATGGATGAATGCGAGTTCATGCGGCAAACCAGCGATGGCTTGGGTTTCTTGGTGTTGACCATCCCGCGCCAATTCACTCCAACTGGTGACACTGAAAACCTCGGCGTGTATGCCTTGGGCGGCCAAAATTTCTGCGGCTTTCATCACCTCCAGCAAGATCGCCCCCGAGCCCATCAAACTGATGTGGGGAGCTGTGAGAGCACCTGATTCAGGGGTGAGCTTGTAACAACCTTTCAAAATGGCCTCGCGTGAACCCGGCTGCAGGTCTGGTTGCGCGTAGTTTTCGTTCATCAAGGTGACGTAATAAAACACGTCTTGCTGCTCGACCAGCATTTCGCGCATGCCTTGGTCGATGATGACCGCCATTTCGGCAGCAAACGCCGGGTCGTAGGCTTTGCAATTGGGGATGGTGGCGGCCACCAAATGGCTGGAGCCGTCTTGGTGCTGCAAACCTTCGCCACCCAAGGTGGTGCGACCTGCTGTGGCGCCCAGCAAAAAACCACGCGCACGTTGATCGGCCGCCGCCCAAATGGCGTCCCCCACGCGCTGAAAACCAAACATGGCGTAGTAGATGTAGAAGGGCAGCATGGCCAAGCCATGCACGCTGTAGCTGGTGGCCGCTGCAGTCCAACTGGAAATGGCACCTGCTTCGCTGATGCCTTCTTCCAAGATTTGGCCGTCCATGGCCTCGCGGTAACTCAGCACCGAACCGATGTCCTCGGGTTCGTACTTTTGGCCCACGCTGGAATAAATCCCCACTTGTTTGAACAAATTGGCCATGCCAAAGGTGCGTGCCTCATCGGCCACGATGGGCACCAAGCGGGCACCCAACACCGGGTCTTTCAGCAACTGCCCCAGCATGCGCACAAATGCCATGGTGGTCGACATTTCTTTGTGGTCGGCGCGCAGGGCAAACTGGGCATAGCTGTCCAAATCGGGCACGGGCACCACATCTGCTTGGGTGGTTCGTTTGGGCAAATAACCGCCCAAGGTGGCGCGGCGTGCTTGCAAGTACTGCATTTCAGCGCTGTCGGCTGCGGGTTTGAAAAAGGCCAGGTTGGTCGCCTGTTCATCGCTCAGAGGCAAATTGAATCGGTTTCTGAATGCCAGCAAGGCCTCGTCGTCCAGTTTCTTTTGGCTGTGCGTGGTCATCTTGCCCTGGCCCGCCTGGCCCATGCCATAGCCTTTTTTGGTGTGCGCCAAGATGACCGTGGGTTGGCCGGTGTGCTGAGCCGCAGCGGCATAGGCCGAGTGGATCTTCACCAAGTCGTGGCCACCGCGTTTCAAGCGGTCGATTTGCTCGTCGGTGAGGCCTTGCGCGAGTTGGGCGAGTTCAGGGTTTTGGCCAAAGAAACTGTCGCGGTTGAAGCGCCCATCCTTGGCGGCGAAGGTTTGCATCTGACCGTCCACCGTGTTGGCAAAAGCACGCACCAGGGCCTGGCTGGTGTCGCGGGCCAACAAGCCGTCCCAATCACTGCCCCAAATCAGCTTGATGACGTTCCAGCCCGCGCCGCGAAACAGCTTTTCCAGCTCGTCAATGATGCGGCCATTGCCGCGAACAGGCCCGTCCAAGCGCTGCAAATTGCAATTCACCACCCAGACCAGGTTGTCGAGCTTTTCGCGCGAGGCCAGGGTGAGGGCGCTCATGCTCTCGGGTTCGTCCATTTCGCCATCGCCAAACACGCCCCACACCTTGCGACCGCTGCAGTCCTGCAACTGTCGGTGGGTCAGGTAGCGCATGAAGCGGGCGTGGTAGATCGAGCTGATCGGCCCCAAGCCCATGGAGCCGGTGGGGAACTGCCAGAAATCGGGCATCAGCCAGGGATGCGGGTAACTGGACAAGCCTTTCGCACCCACAGCAGGCGCACGCAGTTCCTGGCGGTAATGGTTCAAATCGTTTTCACTCAAACGGCCTTCGAGGAAAGCGCGGGCATAGACGCCGGGTGCGCTGTGCGGCTGGAAAAACACCAAGTCCGCGCCATGGCCACTGTCATGGCCTTTGAAAAAGTGGTTGAAGCCGACCTCGAACAAATCGGCCGCACTGGCATAGCTGGCGATGTGGCCGCCCAATTCGCCGTAAGCCGCGTTGGCTTTGGCGACCATCGCCAAGGCGTTCCATCGCATCAGCGATGCGAGCTTTTCTTCGATCGCCAAGTCGCCAGGATAGGCCTGCTGGGCTTCCACGGGGATGGTGTTGACATAGGGCGTGACCAGCTCGGGCGACCAGCCGATTTGGCTTTGGTGTGCCAAGGCCACCAGTTGATCCAACAGGTACTGCGCGCGATCGGGGCCATGCAGGTGCACCACGCTTTGGAAGGCATCGCGCCATTCGGCCGTCTCTATCGGGTCCAGGTCAGAAGTTCTTTGCAGCATGGTGGTCAGGGAAAAGTGCGGTTGCGATGGCATGCACTTTAGGTGGTTCAATGCCAAATAGGTGATCGAATCAGCCCTGTAATTCATGATAATTGGCATAAAATGCCTTAAAAGTAAATTTTTGAGGTGATAAATGCTTTTAGATGCGACCGACTACAAAATACTGGCCCAACTGCAAGAAGACAGCTCGCTCACCAACGTGGAGCTGGCCAAACGTGTGCATTTGTCGCCATCACCCTGTTTGAGTCGCGTCAAAGCTTTGGAGGCGGCCGGTGTGATCCAGCGCTACGTGGCCTTGACCCAGCCGCAGGCGCTGGGCTTGGGTTTGAACGTGTTCATTTCCATCAGCTTGAAAGAACAGTCCAAACAGGCGCTGGCCGAGTTCGAGCGGCGCATCGCCGAACACGATGAAGTGATGGAGTGTTATTTGATGACCGGCGACTCGGACTACCTGATTCGTGTGGCCATCGCCGACATGGCAGCCCTGGAGAAATTCATCCTTGAGCAGCTCACACCCATTCCGGGTGTGGAAAAAATCCGCAGCAGCTTTGCCCTGAAACAGGTGCGCTACAAAACCGCTTTACCGCTGCAATCGGGCCGTGTCGATTGATGGTTTCAGGGCTTCTCGGCCTTGTCGATGGCTTTTTTCAAGGCTAAGTACTGCTCACACTTCACGCCACAAATCTTGTCAATTGAGGCCAATAACTCGCGTGCTTTGTCCAGTTCTTTGAGCTGTACATAGGCTTGGCCCAAATACTCGTGTGCTCCCCGGTGCTGAGGGTCGAGTCGCAAAGCTTCGTTGTAATGTTGAATCGCCTCGGGATAGCGCTTGAGTTGGCGCAGGCTGTAACCCAACAGGTTGAAGCCATCGGCGTCGTTGGGGTTTTCTTTCACGTATTTTTCAAGACGGGCCACGGCTGCAGGCCAGTCGTTTTGCTCTATGTGCGTTTGGGCTTGACCTTTGTCAGAGCCGGTCGGGGCTGGCTTGCCCAAGTTGGCCGCATGTGCGAGGGAGAAAGAAAAAGCCACTGTCCAAGTGGCCCATGTAGCTAGGCGCATGTGAGGTCTCCTGAAATCAGACCCGCAATTTAACGCCTTTATCGTTTGAGAAGTTCGGTGCGCAGCACTTTCATCAACAACATCCATTCGCCGCCGTTTTGCACGGTGAAGGTGAAACGTTCGTTCATGCCGTTGTTCATCTCGATTTCATGCCAGTTTTGAAAGAACGAAAACCCGCCTTTGCGCACCGCGGTTTCGGTGAAAGAGATTTCAATGTGGATGAAAGAAATGTCCTCATGGCTGTCAAACGATTTGAAATACAAACCATCGGAAAGCAGGTAGAGCACGCCCGTGGGCAGTGAAAACCGCCCGCTGGTGTTGGCTGGTCCGTAAGCGATGATGGTTTTGTTGATCAGTTCAACCGGGATGGTTTGCTGAATGATTTGCCAAATGTCACGGGTTTTGTAGAGGGCAAAAGCAATGCCAAACAACAAAACACCCAGTGAATAAGGGTTGCTTTGGGTGAATACAAACACCAAAGCCGACAAGAACAGGAAAGGCATCAAAAGGTCCAGGCGCAACTCCCAAGGACCACGGGCCACCAACAAGGAGCTGTTGTCCAAGGTGTTGGCCAGGATCATGGGCGAAATGCTGCTGGGCTTGTGGCTTTGCACGTGCGGGAGCTGCGACCCGCAGTTTTGGCAAAAAACGTTTTCGCTCGGGTTGATGAAATAGCAGCTGGTGCAAATCATCTCAATGGGCCTTTTCTTTGCCGTGGCTGTCTGCCGCAGGTTTGTCGTGCGGTGGGTTGTGGGCCTTGTCGTCGTGCGCGGCGCTCTCAGCGGCAGGCGCATCGTGCTCCGCTGATGCGGCATGTCCGGCGGGGTCGTGCGACAAGAAGTTGTAGATGGCCAAGGAGCTCAACACCACGGTCAAGCCACACAGCAAGCCGATGATGAAGATCATGGCTGCACTGTCTTGCTTGTCACCGTTGTCGCCAGCGGTTTTGGATTTGCTGGCGGTGGCCGGCAGACTGTCCACTTTTTTGGCCACTTCGGTCAATTTGGTTTTCAGCTCGGTCACGCTTTGAACCACGGGCGTCAATTGTTTTTCAATGGACTGCGTGGCCGTGGTGCTGGCGGCCAGTTTTTCATCCACTTTCGCCAACAAGGCCTCTTGGGCCGTGGCGGCGTTTTCAGTGGTCTGCGCGATGCCCTGGCTGAAGGACTTTTGCAGCTCTATTTTTTGTTTTTCCAGCAGCAATTTGAATTCTTCAGGCAAACGAGCCCCAGTCGCTGGCGCCGATTGGTTCAGGTGGTTTTGAAGTTGCGCCAGTTGAACGGCAAACTGGGTTTGTTGCTCAATCAGCTTGTGCAGCAGGTCTTCGCTGGGATGGGGCTGCGACTGTTGATGGGTTTGCTGTTGCGAAGCCAGGGAGATGAAATCCAGCAACATGGAATGTTTTTCCAGGGTGCTTTTCAATTCCTGTTGGTGCTGTTCCAGGCGAAGCAGCATTTCTGGACTGTGCGCGGTGTCCGCCACGGGCTCGGGCTGTGTCGTGATGGCAGGTGGCACCAAGACGGGCTTTGCAGGGGGCGGAACCAACGAGCTCAGATTCAAATCCAAGTCCATCAGCGGCGAGTTTTGCAATGGGGTGGCTGGCGGGCTCAGGTGGACCACCAAATCCTCTATTTCAGCAGCTTGTTCCTCGGCGTTGCTGGCCGTTGGCAGGTCGTGTTCATGCGCCTCCTGGTGTTGGTGCGCGTGGCCATGATCAAGCGACTGCTCATGTTCATGTGAATGGTCTTGTGCGTGCACAAGCGCCTCCTCAGACACAGCTTGTGATGCTGTTTCTGTTTCAGGGGCTTTGGCGGGCCGTTTGACAGGCGCACCGCATTTGCCACAAAACTTGGCTGTGACTGAAATCGGTTTTCCGCAGGCTGCGCAATCCATGGTGTTCTACCTATTTACTTTCTTCAGATGCATAAATTCGGCACGGCGAGTACTTTCCTGAGTCCTCTTGGTTTTCTTCGCAATCGCGCAGGGCAATTTCTTCGGCTTGCCGCAGACCTTTGGCGGTGTATGCGTCCGCGCAATAAGCGGTTTCGCCGTCATAGCTGTATACGAAGGCCTTGAATGGTTTTTCAGGATCGTGCTTGCGTCCGAAGCGTTCAAAAAGCTTTTTGCATTTACCCAGCAAAGGCGGGCGGTACATGTCTCCCAGGGGCTTGTAGCGGGTTTTTTCAGCATCTTCCAATGCAGCAATGGCCGCGATCACGGCGGGTGAGTCGGCTTGTGCGTCGGGTTGTTCGGTGGTGGGCGCGGTGTGCGCATCGGCATGGGCCGGCGCATGAGCTTCTGTTGGTGCAGTGGCTTGGGCGTGCTCAGGCGACGGGTGAGCGGGACCACGCACCCATGATTGGGAATAAATGAACAATGGGATATTCACCAAAGTCATGAATATCGCCATGTACAGGTATTTGGTCATTCCGCGCATTTTTCCTTAAAAGCTCAATCATTTCCATGGGTTGCAAGAAAGTCTTACCCTGCTTTGATCGGACGAAGCGAGCCAGACTTGAGGTGTGTCAGATCGTCCTGTGGACTTGTTGCCCTGGGTTTTGAATACCTATTTGCAGATTCACGATCGGGTGTTTCATACAAGCGGGTCAATTTTTGGGGGAAGGACTGGCTAGAATGGACCAATTGGTCGTGCACAGCAAGCTCTTGAAGAAGGAAATTCATGTCAGATCTCAGCTCTCAACACAGCAACCTCATCATCGGCGAGGGGGTTACTTTCGTTGGCTCCATTTCAGCTCCCGGGCGCGCCAGCATTCATGGCACCGTCACTGGCGAAATCAGCGTGGCTGATCTTCAAATTGGCCCCAAGGGCAGTGTGACCGGCAACATCAGTGCGCAAGTCATTGATGTGCATGGTGTTTTGGCTGAAAACATCGTTTGCCATGACCATATTTTGATTCACCGAACTGGCAGCGTTTCTGGCAATTTGGACTACTCTGAAATTGAAATCGAGCGCGGCGGCCAATTCAAAGGTCAAATGACCCAACACCCCAGCGGACAAGTTCAAGCCAAGCCCCTGGCAAGCTCCCCAAACCCTGGAAGTTCCAAGCCATTCAAGCCTGGCAACTGACACCCCGTCTTCAATCAGGCTCTAAATGAATTCAATAGAATTCATTTAGAGCCTGGTTTGCATTGATTTCCTGGTTTTCATTGATTTTTGTCATCCAAATCTCTAGTACAGGCGTTGATCGGTTCATGATTGTTAATCCAGACATTGAATGAACAAGTTGATCCAAACGCACACAGACAGCAGTAGCCTTGAAATCGATCATCGCTATCAACAAGTGCCTGCCTCCAACACCCCCATACGCAATACCTTCGAGCGCATCCGCACCCAACTGGCGCAAGAGGCCGAACAACGCAGTCGTCCCGTTTCAAGGCTCTATTCAGGTTTACGGGCTGTCAAAGCCTGACAAGTCAACAGGTCCCCGGCGCAGGGGCCTGTATCTTTGCCCAGACTATCATCGGGCATGGCTCTCAAATCAACGATTTACAAAGCGCAACTGCAAATCGCAGACATCGATCACAACTACTACGCTGATCATGCGCTCACCATGGCCAGACACCCCAGCGAGACCGACGAGCGCATGATGGTCCGACTGGTGGCCCTCGCGTTCAACGCCCATCAATTGCAAGACCTTTGCCATGGGGACGCCACCTTGGCCTTTGGTGCTGGCTTGTCAGACCCGGACGACCCGGATGTTTCACTCACCGACTTCACAGGCCGCAAACGGGTCTGGATCGAGGTGGGTCAACCAGAGGAAAAGCCGCTCAGTCGCGCTTGCAGCAAATCTGACCAGGTGTTGGTCTATCCCTTCAACCATGCCGCCGAAATTTGGTGGCGCGGCATCGAAAACAAACTCAACCGCCAAAGCAAACTCGGTGTCGTGCGCATTCCCAGCGAAGCATCCCAAGCCATGGCCAGCATGGCTGAGCGCAGCATGCAATTGCAAGCCACGATTCAAGAAGGCGGCATGACCTTGAGCAGCAACTTGGGCAGTGTCCACTTCGAGCCTGTGGTGTGGCGCGCAGGAGGTGTTGCATGAGCAGACAAGTTCAACGAAAACCAGCTTGGCTTATTGCGTTTTGGGCGCTTTTCCTTTTTGCAATGCCTGCTTCAAGCTGGGCTGTGGCCCTGCTGCGCTGCCAGATCGAGGTGAATGGCGAGGTCAATATCCATGAGTTCGCGCCCACCGACAACCCTTACACGGCTCAAAGCATTGCCATAGGCGAGCGGTTTCGATTCAAGGCCGTGGTGCTGGGTCAGGGCGATCAAGTGTCTGTGATCAATTTGTATGCCTATTACCAAACCAAGCGCCAGCCCATGCTGATGCAGCACAGCAAATTCATCCAACCCAAGCCCATGGCCCAAGCCGCGACAGATGCGCTGACGGGGCGCGTGGCCCTTTACTCCCCTGTGTTGGGCAAAGAATTGGCCTATCAATGCGCTTTGTACCAGGTGACACCATGAAGAAAATCGCTTTGGCACTGATGTTGTGTGCTGGATTGACGGTTGGTGCGGCTGAAACCGACACGGTCAGCGTGGTGGTGGTCGGGGACATCATGCTCGACGGCTTGCCAGAGCAGGCCATGAAAAAAGGCCGCGATCCTTTTGCGAGTTTTGCCCCATTGTTGAAATCTGCCGATATACGAATAGGCAACCTGGAATGTGTCATTTCCAACAAGGGCAGCCCCGAACCTGACAAACCCAATGTGTTCCGTGTCGACCCCCGCGCCATGCGGTATTTGAAGCGTCACTTTGACGCGGTCGGTCTGGCCAACAACCACTCGGGCGACTATGGGCCTGTGGCGTTTGCAGACATGCTGACCCGCTTGCGTCAGGCTGGTTTGGGTGTTTATGGCGGGGGCGACGATCTGACACAAGCACACCAACCCTACATCATTGAACGCAAAGGTTTGCGGGTCGCAGTATTGGGCTACAACGAATTTCAGCCGCGCTCGTTTGAGGCCGACCATGACAAGCCGGGCATCGCTTGGAGCGAGGACGAGCAGGTGTTGCGCGACATCGCCTGGGCCAAAGGGCCTGGCAAAGCCGATGTCCTGTTGGCTGTCATGCATTGGGGCTGGGAAGATCCGACGGCCAACCACCGGCAACGTGCGTTGGCGCGGCTGATGATCGATGCGGGCGTGGACGCAGTCATCGGCGGTCATCCCCACTTGATTCAAGACGCCGAGGTCTACAAAGGCAAACCTGTTTTTTACAGTTTGGGAAATTTTGTTTTTGAAGGTTTTGACAATTCGATCAACAACACGGGTTGGGTGCTCCAGTTGGCTTTGAGCAAGCAAGGCGTTCAGTCCTGGCAAGTCCACGAAGCGCATATCGATGCGCGTGGTTTGCCCCGTTGGGCACCTGTCAACAAGCACCGCAGCACTCAAAAGCCCCCTGTTTCACCATGAGAGCGGTGATCCAGACAATTCAACAAACACAAGGCAAAAGATGACAAGCATGAACTTCGTGGCACATGGAGACGGCGGCGCGCCAGATGTGCTTGAACTGGCCCGCACCGAAGTCCCACACCCTGCACCCGGTGAGGTGCTGATCAAAGTGGCGTATGCCGGTGTCAACCGCCCCGATTGTTTGCAACGCAGCGGCCGCTATCCGCCCCCGCCAAGCGCGTCACCCATTTTGGGGCTGGAAGCCTCAGGTGAAGTGGTGGGTCTGGGCGAAGGTGTGACCCGATGGAAACTGGGCGATTTGGTCTGCGGTTTGGCCAATGGCGGAGCCTATGCCGAGTATGTGGTCATCCCACAAGGGCAGTGCTTGCCGATTCCCAAAGGCTTGAGTTTGCTACAAGCGGCGGCCTTGCCAGAAAACTATTTCACGGTGTGGACCAATGTTTTTCAGCGCGGTGGCTTGAAGGCGGGCGAGACATTCATGGTGCACGGCGGTTCTTCAGGCATTGGTCTGACCGCGATTCAATTGGCCAAAGCTTTTGGTGCGCGGGTGTTTTGCACCGTGGGCAATGCCGAAAAAGCCCAGGCGTGCGTGCAGGTGGGTGCCGATGTGGCCATCAATTACAAGACGCAAGACTTTGTGGACGAGGTGCTGGCTGGCACCCAGCAGCAGGGCGTTCAGATCATCCTGGACATGGTGGGTGGCGATTACATGCAACGCAATCTCAAGGCCTTGGGTGT
>JACCEC010275211.1_pt1 | contig 19996 bp, 7 predicted proteins | sample 7450121 | NCBI WGS metagenome assembly JACCEC01 (sample SAMN15323455, study PRJNA562643) | freshwater metagenome | isolation source: river surface water | place: USA:Blue River Watershed | collected 2017-08-18 | reverse complement strand
TTGCTCTTTGAGCCAGTCGCCATCCATGTCCTGAATGGCGAGGTAGAGGCCGCGCACGTCGCCCACGAAGGGATTTTTGGGATCGGCTTCGACGGGGTCGGAGATGATGCGCCACTGAATCCAGTGGGTGTTGGCGGCGGGGGTTCCCGCGAGTTGGTAGGCACGGAAGGAGAGCGCTTCGTCGAGACCGCCGATTCCGCAGTGGATGGGAAGGTAGGGGGTGGACAGGCCGGGGTTCAGGTTGAGGCTGTCCCACGGTTCGCGGTAGGGGGAACCGTCGTTGCGTTTTGCGGCGAGGGGTTGATGGCGGCTGAGTTTGAGGCCCCACTTGTTTTTTCCGGAGATGTGGGCGCTTCCTTGGCCTCGGTTGTGGAAAGCGATGTGGTCGTGGACGATACCGTCAACCACGAGTGTTCCAAAAAAGCGTTTGCGGTGGTAGGCGCCGTCCCACTGACTTTTGGCTACGTCGTCACGGTTCGCGAGGAGGTGGTACGTCGGGAGCGTGGCGAGAAAGTCGGGTGTGAACGTGAGGGGGTCGCTTTTGCCAGGCTTGATGGAGCCCTGAAAGGTTGGGAACCCGTCGTAGACCAGCCATGCGCGGTTGGGGCAGGGATCGTCCTCTCGCGGGAAGGAACTGACGAGACCGTCTACGGCGACCGCGCGGATGCGGTAACGAACGAGGCGTCGGTGGGTTTGGATATTTGCGGGGACGGTCACGGTGAAGCGGTGGTCGCCGGCGGATGGGTCGCCGTCGCGTCCTTCATCGTTCATGGGCAACGCGTTCCAGCCTTGGTCGAAGGCTGGGTCTGAGCGGCGGATGTAGGCGCCGGGTTCCACCTGCTGGTATTCCAGGGTGAGGTGGTGGAGGCCGGGTTCTGCGAGGGCTGTGATGGTGACGGGTTGGTTGGAGCGGGGCGATTGCGGGGTGTGGTGGACTTCGAGGAGTGCGGGTGCGGTGCGCTCGGCGAGCACGGAGTTGGGTCGGCCTGGGGTGGGGGTTTTGGGGAGGGGCGCACCGGATTGGGTGCGGAGTTCGAGGTCGAAGGTGAGGTCGCTGCTGTCTTTGGACGCGTTGAATACTTGGACAGCGAGGAGATTGGTGCCGGGGCGGAGCAGTTGGTGAGCGGTCGCGAGCGGGTGGTTTTCGGGTTCGGCGAGGGCTTCGTGATCGGATGCAGTGGCGGTGCAGGGGAGGTCGCCGGGCGGGAGGTTGAGGCGAAGGATTTCGGTGCCGTTGAGCCAGATGATACAGCCGTCATCGACGCGGACGCGTGCGAGGAGCGGCGCGGACGGGGGCGGGGTTTCGAGCGTGAAGGTTCGGCGCAGGAAGAGGCTGGTGTAGCTGCCCTTCATGTCGGGCACGACGGTGTGATCGTCATCGTCGCCGTAGCCGACGGAGAGCCGGGCGGGCTGCCAGGAGGCGTCCTCGGTGAAGCCGAGTGTTCGCCACTGGCTCGCCGGGTTGGACGCTTCATTTCGACCATGCCGCCAGCGCCAGCCTGAGTCGGAAAACGGCAGGAGTGGCTTGGAGTTTCCGGTTTGAACGGGAAATCCCGCGCTGCGCCACGATGCGGGGCTTGCGGTGTTGAGGGCGGGGTGAACGCGTTCGAGGGAGGGGCCGTCTCCGGCGGGTGCGACGGGCCAAGGGAACGCGTTTTGATAACGAACGGTGTCGATGGGGTGTCCGTTGGCGTCGCGGAGTCGGAGGGTTTCGCCGCTGTGTTTGAGTTTTCCGGGGAGGGGGCCCAGAGGTTCAAAGCCGAACTCTTTTCGGAAGGCGACTGGATCGCTGGCGACGACTGCGAAGCCGTTGGGCGTGAGCGTGTGTCCTTTTGGGAATTGATATTTTTCGAGGGTCCAGTGCGAGAGATCCACGGGTTGGGAGCCGGTGTTGTGGATTTCAACGAACTCGCTGGCGCGTTTTTCTGGGGGATGAAAGTGGATTTCGTTGATGACCACTGGCGGAACTGCGGGCGCGCGGAAGCTGAGAGTCCAGAGGACGCAAATAGCCCGACAGATAAAGGGCAAATGGAAGGCGCGATGGGGCGGGGTGCCAGTCACGGGGTTTGGCATGGGTGAAGGTTCCGGAGCAGGAGAATCACCTGAGGGGGCGTCAATGGCAAAGCCCGATGCTCTGCCGGCAGCACGCACGCGGGGGGGGAGCGAAAGGGAGAAGGCTCCGTTCCCACCCGGGATACGGAGCCTTCTCGTGTAGGGACCACTGACACACAAACTCCCCCCTTATCGGAGGAGTTGGACGATATTGCCATGTGGGGTAGGACATCCGCTGGGGTACGCTTGGGAAATTTTGGAAATCTTTAGGGGCATGAACTCTGCGTGGTGGAGAAGGATGGATTGTTCACGAAAACTGAGTTTTGCGTTGGTTGCGTTCGCGGTGGTGGCGGCCGGCGACGTGGGAAGAGCGGAGGAGGGGCGGCCTCCCGAGGGATTTCGGAGTTTGTTTGACGGGAAGACGTTGAAGGGGTGGTACGGATTAAATCCGCACGCTTCAGCGAAGTTGCAGGGGGAGGCGAAGGACGCGAATCACGCCAAGCAGCGCGAGGAGTTTTCGTCGCACTGGAAGGTGGAGAGCGGGGAGTTGGTGAACGCGGGAACGGGTCCGTATGCGACGACGGAGGAGGAGTTTGGGGACATGGAGTTGTTGGTGGAGTACCGCACGGTGGCGGGGGCGGACAGCGGGATTTATTTGCGCGGTACGCCGCAGGTGCAGATTTGGGATTGGAATCAGAAGGAGAATCCGAAGAACCCGGATCGCAAGCCGTGGCTGGGTTCAGGGGGATTGTTCAACAACACGCCGGGGCGTCCTGGGCGTGATCCGTTGGTGTTGGCGGATCGTCCGTTTGGCGAGTGGAACCAGTTCAGGATTAAGCAGGTTGGTTCGAAGACGTGGGTGTGGTTGAACGGGAAGGCGGTGGTGGATGGAGCGGAGATGGAAAACTACTGGAATCGGGCTCAGCCCTTGCCTGCGAAGGGACCAATCATGCTGCAGACGCATGGGGGTGAGATTCGGTGGCGGAACATTTTTGTTCGTTCGGTGAAATAGTCATTGGGAGCGCGTGATGAACGTTTTGATTACGGGTGGCGGGGGCTTTCTTGGGAGCCAGTTGGCGCGTGCGATTTTGCAGCGGGGCACGTTGACGGGGCCGTGCGGGACTGAGCGCGAGGTGCGCAAGGTTCGGTTGTTTGATGCGCGGTTTGGGGTTGAGTTTGATGATCCCCGCGTGGAGTTGGTGACGGGCGATATGGGGGATCGCGATTCTGTTTTTTCCGCGGTGGGTGAGGATGCCGCGCTCTCGGTGTTTCATTTGGCCTCGATGGTGAGTGGTGAGTGTGAGTTGAGCTTTGATGACGCTCTGCGCGTGAACCTTGATGGCGGTCGCTTTTTGTTTGAGGCGGTCCGGCGACTCGAGGGAGCGCAGCGCTTGGTTTTTGCGAGCAGCATTGCGTGTTTTGGCGGTGCGGCGATGCGGGACCCCAACACGGACCACACGAAGTTGACCCCGCAGACGACGTACGGGATGACGAAGGCGATGTGCGAGTTGCTGGTGAACGATTACAGTCGGAAGGGATTTTTTGATGGCCGGTCAGCCCGTTTGCCGACGGTGATTGTGCGTCCGGGCAAGCCGAACGCGGCGGCTTCGAGTTGGGCGAGCGGTATGTTCCGCGAGCCGTTAGCGGGAGAGGATTGTCTGTTGCCGGTGCGGAGGAGTCAGCGGCATCCGATGACGGGGTACCGCACGGTGATTGAGTCGTTGGTGGCGCTTCATGAGTTGCCGGGGGGGATTTTTGGGGATGACCGTGCGGTGGGATTGCCTGCGATGGAGGTGACGCCTGCGTTGGCTGCGGCGGTTTTGGATGAGGTTGCGCGGGAACGCGGAATCTCGCTGGGGCGGATTGTGGATGCGCCCGATGCGCGCATTCAGGGGATTGTGGATAATTGGCCGTTGGCGGTGGATGGATCGCGTGGGGCGGGGTTTGGATTGCCGCGACCGCCTGCGCTCAAGGTGGTTGTGGAGCAGTATTTGGAGGACTTCGGATTGAATCGGTGACGGCGGACGGCGAATTTTTGGGGGATACCTCGGGCGTTGCCCGAGGCTGACATTTGCAGCGCCGGCGGGATGGGCGGGTTGCGAGTGGTGAGGTGTTTGCGGGGCGTATGGGTCGTATGGACCGTATGGGTCGTATATGTCGTATATGTCGTATATGTCGTATATGTCGTATATGTCGTATATGTCGTATATGTCGTATATGTCGTATGGGGTGAGGGTGAGGGTGAGCCGTGCGGGGGGGTAGGGGCGAGCGCCTGGGCTAGCTCAGGAGTTCGGAGATGACGCGGCGTTCTTCGACTCCGGTGAGGCGTTGGTCGAGGCCTTGGAACTTGAAGGTAAAGCGGCGGTGGTCAATGCCCATCAGATGCAAAATCGTGGCGTTGAGTTCGTTTAGGTGGACGGGATCTTTCACCACGTTGTAGCTGAAATCGTCCGTTTCGCCGAAGCTGATGCCGCCTTTGATTCCCGCCCCAGCCATCCACATGGTGAAACAGCGGGGGTGATGGTCGCGTCCGTAGTTCGTCTGAGTGAGGGTTCCTTGGGAGTAAACGGTGCGTCCGAACTCGCCGCCCCACACCACGAGTGTGTCATCAAGCATGCCGCGTGATTTGAGGTCGAGGATGAGGCCCGCGCAGGCTTGGTCGGTTTGCTGGCATTGGCGCGCGATGTCCTTGGGCAGGTTGTTGTGCTGATCCCAACCTCGGTGGAGGATTTGAACGACGCGAACGCCGCGTTCAACCATGCGGCGTGCGAGCAATGCCGTGTGCGCAAACGACCCCGGCTCTTTGACTTGAGAACCATAGAGATCCAGCGTTGCCTCCGTTTCTTTCGACAAATCAACGAGTTCAGGGACACTGGCCTGCATCCGGAAGGCCATCTCGTACTGGGCGGTTCGGGTGAGGGTTTCAGGATCGCCAAGTTGCTGGTGGGTTCCGGCGTTGATGGCGTTGAGCGCATCGAGCATGGTGCGACGGTCTGATGCGGAGACCCCGGGCGGGTTTTGGATGTAGAGAACAGGGTCGCCTGAGGCGCGCAAAGCCACTCCAGTGTGGCGCGATGGCAGAAACCCACTGCTCCACATGCGAGTGAAAAGGGCCTGTCCGCCAGCGCTCTTTGGCGTCAGAACGACGAAGGAGGGAAGATCATCGCTTTCGCTGCCGAGTCCGTAGCTTAGCCACGAGCCGATACTCGGTTTTCCGGGAATTTCGCTCCCAGTCATCACGAAGGTGCAGGCTGGGTCGTGATTGATGGCGCTGGTGCTCACGGACTTGATGACGGCGAGTTCGTCAACGACCTGAGCGGTGTAGGGGAGGAGTTCGCTTACCCAGCGTCCGGATCGGCCGTGTTGTGAAAAGTTGAACTGACTGGGAGCAACAGGGAATCGTGCCTGACCGGAGGTCATGGTTGTGATGCGTTGACCGTTCCGGATGCTGTCTGGGAGGTCTTTGTCGAAGTGAGCTTTGAGCTGAGGTTTGTAGTCCCAGAGGTCGAGTTGGGACGGCGCACCGTTCATGTGAAGGTAGATGATGCGCTTGGCCTTCGGCGTGTAGTGCGGGAAGCCAGGGACGGCGGTGTGAACCTTTGCCGGAGCGGCGGAAGCGAACGCGTCCCGAGCGAGGAGGCCGGCAAGGGCGGCGCCGCCGACGCGGAGTCCGGATTCCCCGATGAAACGGCGGCGGGTGAGGTTGAGCAGATGGGATTGGAGGGGGTCCATGACGTTTATTTGTTGAGCGTTTCGTCGAGGTTGAGGAGGAGGTTGGCCGTGAGGGTCCAAGCCGCGAGTTCTGGCGCTGCGAGGGTTGACGCCGGTTTTGATTCGCCAAACGTGATGAGTTTTGTGGCGTCCTCTGGGGCGGACAGATACCGGGCGCGTTGTTTCTTGAGGGTTTCGAGGACGAGTTGGGATTCCGTGGGTGAAGGGGTTCGTCCGGTGGTGCAGCGCCAGGCGAAGGCGAGGCGTTCCGGGTCGGTTGTTCCGCCTTCGGTGAGGATGCGTTGCGCGAAGTTGCGTGCGGCTTCGACATGTTGGATGTCGTTCATCAGCACGAGCGATTGAAGGGGGGTGTTGCTGCGTTCGCGCCGGACGCAGAAGCTTTCGCGGGGCGGTGCGTCGAAGGTGGTCATCGACGGCGGCGGGGCGGTCCGTTTCCAGAATGTGTAGAGGCTTCTGCGGTAGAGGGCTTCCCCGCTATCGCGGGTGTAACGGGCGGTGTTGCTGCCCGAGAAACCAACGGGTTCCCAGATGTTGTCCGGTTGATAGGTGCGAACGCCTTTTCCTCCGATTTTTGGGTTGAGCAGACCAGACACAAAGAGCGCGGAGTCGCGGAGGACTTCGGCGTCGAGGCGGAAGCGAGGGCCTCGGGCGAGGAGACGATTTTCCGGATCTTTCGCGAGCAGCGCCGGCGTTGTCGCAGCGGATTGCCGGTAGGCAGCGCTCGTGACGAGCATGCGCACAAGGCGTTTGGTGTCCCATCCGTCCTCGCGGAATGTCACGGACAGCCAGTCGAGCAGTTCGGGGTGGCTGGGGGTGTCGCCTTGCGAACCGAAGTCGCTCGCACTTTTCACGAGACCCGTCCCGAAAAACTGTTGCCAGAAGCGGTTCACTGTGACGCGTGTCGTGAGCGGATTGTCTTTGGAGAGAAGCCATTCTGCGAGGTCGATGCGCGTGTAGGTTTCCTTTTTGGGTAGCGGAGGGAAGGCCTCTGGCGTGGAGCGAGACACCTTGTCTTTGGGTTTATCGTACTGGCCGCGCTCCATGATGTGGGCTTGGCGCGGTTGGGGGAGGTCCGCCATCACGAGGGTGGTTGGGATGGTTTCGGTGAGGGTCTTCTTCTTTGCCTCAAGCGCAACGCGTTCGGACTTCACTTTTTCGACGAGAGGGCGTGCTTCCTGGTACACGTTTTCGAGCCACCAGTCCTTGATGCGTTGGGCGTCTTTTTCGCTCCACTCTTCGGGCTTTTTGCCCCGCACGATGGTTTGGAGATCGTTTGGAAGTTCGTTGACGCGGGTGCCTTGGTTTTTGCGTTTCCACGCTTCCAAAGACCATGCGGGATCTTTGGCGGGGTCCGTTTTGTGGCTCAGAGCGAGGTGGTCCCAGTACACGGTGCCGTCGAACTGGGTGAAAGCGAATCCGTCCACCTTTGTGCCGGGTTTGAGGCCGAGCTTGTCCGCAGGAAACTCGAGGCGTGTCCACTTTCCGAGCTCGGGGAGGTTTCCGAGAAGGACTTTTTCGGGGGTGTTGGGTGTTCCAAAAGGGATGGTTTCGTGTTGCCCCCAGACGGCTCGGTGTTTCCAGCCGCCGGAATGGAACTGCACCATGATTGCTTTGGGCGGTGCTGCGGCGTCGAGTTGGCACCAGACGGAGAAAGTCCCGTTCGCCGGGATGGTGAAGGAAGGACCGCTGGCGTAAAAGTCTTGTGCTAGGCCTGTTGCTGAACGCTTCAGCGCGCGGGTGCCGGAGTGCACAGGGCCTTGATTCGCAGTAATAAAAGCGGTTGGTCCACCTGAGCTTTCGACCTTGGCGCCGGTGGGGAACGCATCCTCAAACCACACGCTTTCGTTCGTTTGCGCGGCGGGAGGCGGAGTGAGGGAAGCCGGATCGGTGTACTGGATTTTCGCAAGGATTTCGCGCGCAGCCTTTTGTTTTTCGGCGATGGATTGATCGAGGTTCTTCAACTCGGCTTCCTGTTCGGGCGTTGCGAGTTGCAGCACGGGCGGTGTGAGAAGGATGTTCCCGTCCATGGCGGGATCTGCCGCGCTGTAGAAGAACGAGTACATCGAGTAAAAGTCCTTCGAGGTGATCGGGTCGAACTTGTGGTCGTGGCAAACAGCGCACCCAGCGGTGAGCCCCATCCAGACGGCCATGGTGGTTTCGGTGCGATCGACGGCGTAGCGGAAGAGCCATTCGTCGGCGATGGATCCACCCTCGCTGGTGGTGACATTGCAACGGTTGAATCCGGAGGCAACGCGTTGGTCGCGGGTGGCGTTTGGAAGGAGGTCTCCAGCAAGCTGCCAAATGGTGAACTGGTCGAAGGGAAGATTTTCGTTAAAGGCTTTTACCACCCAGTCGCGGTACGGCCACATGCTGCGCTCGTTGTCGAGGTGGAGTCCGTGCGTGTCTCCGTAGCGCGCCGCGTCCAACCAGTAACGGGCCATGTGCTCGCCGTAGCGGTTGGAGCTAAGAAGGCGGTCAACCACTCGGTGGTAGGCTTCGGCGGATTGGTCAGCAAGGAAGCCGTCGATTTCGGCGGGGGTGGGAGGCAGTCCAGTGAGGTCGAGGGTGACGCGGCGGATGAGCTGTTCCTTTGACGATTCCGGGTTCGGAGTGAGGCCGTTTTTTGCCAGTTCATGGCGCAGGAATGCGTCGATGGGAGCGGTGCCAGCAGGCGCGTTCGGAGTGGGTGGCTTGATGGGCGTTTCGAAGCTCCAGTGCTTGCGGTACGGGGCTCCGGCAACAATCCAGCGGCGGAGTGTTTCAATCTGTTGCGGAGTCAGTTTTTTGTGGGAATCCGGCGGGGGCATCACCTCGTCGGGGTCTTTGGACAGGATCCGCTGAATGATGGCACTTTGGTCGGGAGATCCAGGTTTGACGGCCTGAACCCCGTCTTTCACCGCGTAAGCTCCCTCGGCGGTATCGAGGCGGAGATCTGCCTTCCGCTTTTTGGCGTCGAACCCGTGACAGGAAAAGCAGTTGTCAGAGAGGATAGGCCGGATGTCGCGGTTGAAATCGACGGGCTCGTTGGCGGCGGCACGCGTAGTGGGTTGGCCGGACGCGGCGATGAGCAGAAGGGCTGCGAGGGAGGGGAGGTTCACGCTGGGATTCATAGCATTCGGAGGGAATGTGTCTTCCATGTTTACCCGCGGGACTGGTGACGTCATGGAGGAAAAGTTACCGGAGGTCCAGTCCGGTAGCGTGGAGGAACGGTGAACGCAATCCTGTCGTCAGTTTCCTCCTATACGTTTGAACGTGCAGCCCGACTCTTCTGAGAGGCGGTGATGCACTCACTCTCACTTGAGTTCTTTGATGCGGATGGAGCGGTAGTGCACGACATCCCCGTGGTCTTGGAACGCTATGTGTCCTTTTTTAAGGGATGCGAAATTTGACCAATCTTTGAACTTACTGCTCTGGAGGGCGGCTTTGCCCTTTTCTGAGGCGAGGTCGAGCGAGACGAGTTGTTTGTCGTTTAACCAGTGTTCGACCTTCCAGCCTTTCACCACAATCCGCGAAGCATTCCACTCTCCGGCCGGCTTTGCGGCGTCCCTCGGAACTCCGGCTCCGATGTCGTACAGAGATCCAGCGAGATGATTCTCAAGTTTGTTGTCCTTGGCGTCATTGTTATCGAGGATCTGGTATTCTGGGCCGGTTTTGTAACTTGCCGTTTCCCCTAGTCCGACACGGTAAATCACCCCTGAGTTTCCTCCGGCGGATATTTTCCACTCAAATGCGACTTCAAAGTCAGCAAACTCCTCGACGGTCATGACATCGCCTGCCTTTCCCGCAGTGAGTGTAAGCGCGCCATCAACCACTTTCCATTGGTCAGCAACGTGTTCTGACTTGTAACCGCGCCATCCCGAAAGGGTTTTTCCGTCGAAAAGCAGCCTCCAACCCTCTGATTTTTGAGAGGCGGAAAGCTGATTTGGTTCGTCCGCAAGTAAGGCGAGGCTACCTGATAGGAGAGAGACGAGAAATCCCGCTTTGGGGTATCGAGTAATCATTTTGTTGAGCTACTGGCTACTAGAAGCACCTGAGATGGCTGGGGGCAACGCTGGGACGGATTCTTGGAACTGCACGCTCACCATCCACGTTCCGATGAGTTTACCGGTTGTGTCATAGACTTTTCGTAAGCCGACAAGGGTGTGAGCCATCCATGATCCATCAGCCTGGGAAGCAACGAGATTGGCTGGACCTTGGAGGCTCCAAGACTCCAAGCCTGAGTTCGACCGGAACTCGAGTTTCAAGACTTCGAGCTCTCCTGCGGTGAGCGCTGGAGTAAGGGTGACACCCGCCTCTGGCGCGCGGAATGAATTACTCAGCGTTTCGCTTAGTTCGGAGATGACGGCTGATTCGGTTTCGGCATCCAGATAGAGGCGTCCTTCAAACGGAGCTGCTCCTGCTACCGCACGCGCTTCGATGAGATACGAGCGAACCTGTGCGCTTAGGCTGAGGTTGGCCGAGGAATCTTGGCCTGTGGGTTGTGCCGTGGTTTGGGATTGGTTGGAGGGCCGCGCTCGAACCGTGAGTGTCGCGGTGGCTGTTTCACTGGTCTTTCCGTCGCTCACGGTCACTGAATAAGTGAGGGTGGACGGAGGTTTGGAGGTCACCTGCGGGATGATGAGCCGATGCCCAATCTCGTTCGGGATGAGTTTGCCCGCGAGCGACCATGAGTACGTCAGATTACCGGTTCCTGTTGCGACAACGTCGAAGGCGGCACCATCTCCTTGAAACACCGAGAGGGACTGGGGTTTTGAGAGGATTCGCACTGGGCTCGACAAGTCGAGGGCGGCCCCGGCGCTGAGAATCGAGTAGACCGACTGGTCTGCTGCTGTCTCGGAGATTACCACATCGTAAACGCCTGACGTCTCCGCGGAGGCTTTCAGTGTCAAGGTGGGCTGATTTGACGCGGTGATATTGATGCCGTTCCTCCGCCACTGATAGGAGAGTGCTCCGCTCGCCGTGGCTTGAACGCTCAGTGAGACTGAGTCATTCACAGCGGCGATGACAGATTCAGGCTGTTTCGTGATATTGATTCTTGCCTCCACTTTGAGTTCAGTTTTGGAGCTCGTCACGGAACTTGACGGATTGGAAATCACAACGTCGTACGATCCCGAGTCAGTCACGCTGGCGAACTCGAAGACGAGAACGTCCTCCGTTGCGCCGACAATATTTTGTCCGTTTTTCCTCCATTGATACGTGAAGGGACCCGCACCAATCGGCGTAACGCTGATGGACGTTCCCGATCCCTGATTGACGGCAAGTTTTTCGGGCAGCGGGCGAGCTGACATGGCAGAGTCGATGATAATCAACGCTTGGGCGCTTGTGACGGATCCAGCGTCGTTGGTGATAACCACATCGTACTCTCCGCTATCGGAGTTCTGTGCGCTTGCGATGGTGAAGGTCTTTGACGTGGCGGCTGAAATCGGAATGCCTCCTTTTCTCCATTGGTAGGAAACAGGTAACGAGGCATCAGATACCTCAACGGATAGAGATGCCCTTGCTTTGAGGAGGACTCGGGCGTCCGTCGGTTGGGTTGTGATGACTACGGGGGAAAGAACCGTCACCTTCGCGGTCTGACTGAATACCGACCCTGCGGCGTTCGATACGCTGACGGAATAACGTCCGTCGGATTCCATCGAGACGGGTGGGAGGCGGAGTTCTGAGGCGTTTTCGCCGTCAAGCGGTTCGCCATCTTTGAACCACTGATAGGAGAGGGGGCCTGCACCAGACGCGGACACGAAGAGGGAAGGGCTCTCCCCAGGAATCACCACGAGAGAGGCCGGGTCTCTAACGATTTGAGGCGGTGCTGCGATGGTTACGCGGAACGGTGCCGAACGAATAGTTCCCACAGGGTTGCTGACCACGACATCGTAGCTTCCTGCATCGGTGGTGCTGGCACCCGACAGCCTGAGTTGTGAGGCTGTTTGGCCTGCGAGAGCGCGTCCTTCCTTCCGCCATTGGAATCTGAGTGGCGCGCTACCGGTCACGTCGGCCTGCACTTCGACCACTCCTCCGGCGATGGCGGAAACGGATGTTGGTTGGGTGACGAATGCAGGTGCCTTGTTGATTTCGAGGATGAAGTCAGTGCTCTGCAGGGTTCCTAAATCACCTGATACAACGACGCGGTAGACTCCCTCGTCGGACAGTTGCGCGCTTCCGACACGGTAGGTTTTCTGGGTTGCGCCGGGGATATCGGTTCCGTTTTTCTGCCACTGGTAACTCAAGTTCGTTCCGCGAGCCTCGACTGTCCATGTTCGGGAGGCGTTGAGGTTGACGCCAGAGACCTCTTCCGCGGCGGGCTGTTTTACGATGGAAGTTGGGTCTTTCACGACAATGATTGCCTTCGCCGATGTCTGCAGAGGCTCTCCGACTCCCCCGTACTTTGTGGAGGAGGTGATCACGACGGAGTAGTTACCCTCTGTTTCGCCATTTACTGCTTGGTCTACCGTAAGGATCGACGACGTGGCGTCAGGGATGGAGACCCCGTTTAAGAACCATTGATAGGAGAGGCCTTTTCCGAGGGCGGAAACGGCAAGCGAGAAGCTTTCGCCCGGTTCCACTGTTTGGTTTTCCGGCGCGGCAATGACTCGAGGCACGTCGTTCACGCTCAGGTCAACGGGCGACGCTTTGAGGATTCCGGCTTGGCTATAGACCTCTAAACGGTAGCGACCTTCGTCCGCTTCGGCGGCTTGGTTGATGAAGAGGGTTCGCCCGACTGCTCCGACGATTTCTCGGTCGTTTTTGAACCATTGGTAGAAGAAAGTTTGTCCTTGGGGTGCCACACTGATTTCAGGCTGGATGTAGAACGACTCGAGAGGGTTTTTCTCGATTAGCGGTTCAGGTTGCGAGAGCTCTTTGGGCAAGGCGATGACCTGCAGAACGATTTCTCGGCTGGTCGCTGTTCCCGGAGGATTCGCGGTTGATACGTTGAGGGTGTAGGTCCCCGAGTCGGTTTCGCTGAGGGAAGCGAACTCAATCTTCGGGCCATCGGTCGTAATCACACTGGAAGTTGAGTTTGCGCCACTTCCGGTGGTTTTCGTCCATTGGAAGACCGCTTCGTTTCCACTCGCGACAAGTTGAATGTCGAACGGTTGCCCTTCGAGTGCTGTGAGCAGCGTGGGTTGCATTTCGATTTTGGCTTTGCCTCGAACAGTCAGGTTGACCACTGACGACGTCAGACGAGGGGCGGCGTCATCCACCGGACCATCGAACACTTCAACGTAGTACTCGCCTTCATCCGCTTCGGACACAGTCGTCAGGGTTAGATCTGGGGAGGACTGCTGGGCAGGGGCTGCGAAGATTCCCGCGACTGCTTGCCTCCCGATGGTTCCCTGCTGATTGGGTGTGATTTCTCCGACAATCCGCACTTCTGGTGCTGAATCATATCCGCTTCCACCGTTCGTAACGACAATCCGTGCGACAGAGAATGTTTCACCGGATGCGTCCAGTTCCATGACCGCCTCAGCTTTTGCGCCCGTCCCTTGCCCAGTCGTCACGAGTTCCACGCTGGGTGCCTGTCGGTAACCTGAACCGCGTTGAACCACATCGACGGAGGTAACCTTGCCGTCGACCAGCCCGCTGGTTGCGCGGTTTTTTCTCCATCGGTAACTGAGGTTTCGGGGCGTGTCGTCTGTGCTTCTGGCGTCAACAGAGAGGGTTGCGGTTTCGCCTGCGATGACCGAAAGATTTTCTGGCTGTTTTTCGATTCGAATGGAGTCAAGCAACCAAACATTGATTTCACTGAGCGAGACTTGATTGACCGTCCCATTGAGGGCCACCTTGTATTTTCCCTGAGTTTGCTCATTGACGGTCAGCGTCAAGGTAGGCGCGGTTGCCCCTGAGATGGGTTCATAGACTTGGGTGGCCGGATTCAGCCTCATCCACTGGTAAGCTAACCCAGTTCCCTTTGCTCCCGCTCGGAGTTCGATTTGCGAGCCACTGTTTGTTCCCTGAGAAACCGGAGGAACTGTCACAACGATGGGTTCATTGACAACCACATTTACTGCTTCAAGGGTAACCTCTTCTACAATGATGCCCTGTTTGGTTTTCGTCGTGATGACAACGTCATACGACCCGGCTTCGGCGTTGCCGAGGGAGTCAAAATCAAGAACTGCGGTTTCCGCTGAAGGAGCGAGGATGCTTCGTCCGTTCACGCGCCAGCGGTACCCCACGACGAAGTCGCCCGCCGTCACGTCGGTGGCCAGCTTAAACTTCACAGGTGCAGACGTGCTCGATGGGTTCTCGGTGATGACGGATTGAGGGGAGCGCCGGGTGCCATTGACGATGGCATAGATTGGGCCGAAGGATGCTCCGGGGGCAACGGTTACGCGGATGTCCTGAGATTTCGCTTTGCCCGCAATGTTGGTAACGGTCACTGAGTACACGCCGGACGCGCTAACTTTGGCATTTTTGATGATTAGTGATTGGGAGCGAGCACTCGGAATGTCCTGTCCGTTGTAAGACCACTGGAATGCTATCGGGTATTCCTTGGTGGAAGTTCCGCTCACGCTTACGGAGAGGACGAGGTCTTTGTTTTCGACAAGTGCGATTTCCGGCGCGGGTTGGCTCACAAAACGAACGGGTTTGTTTACCCGAAGGGAGGCCAGCTTGGATGTGAGCCGTACCTGACCGCTCACGACAGCGAAGTATGCGGCATCATCCTCCTCCTTCACTTCAGGGATTGTGAGCGAAAGAGAGGTTGCGCCAGTCACCGCCCGAGTGGTTTTGCCGAGCGTCCGATACCACTGAACTTTTTCGCTGCCTGAGGGGTTGGAGAGAGCGATGGTAGCAGTGAATGTTTCTCCAGGGTTGAGCACCGTCAATGACGGCGGCTGTGACGCGATTTCAAGACGTCCTGCCATCGTAACGAGAGCTGCTTCCGAGGTGACAGGTCCTACCACATTGGAGACTACGCAATCATAGGTGGCAGACGTTGCCGCCTTTGAGTTGGTGATGATTAGCCGCTGATTGGTTGCGCCATTAATCGGGACACCGTCTTTCCTCCACTGGTAACGGATCGGCAGGGTGCCTGAGGCAGCGACTTGAAGGGTCAAGGATTTGCCTTGAGCGAGTGTCACTGGGGTGGGGGAGATGTTTCTAGTGATGGTGACGGGCTTATTGATTTTGACGGTTGCAGCAATCGTTGTGAGAGCGTTTTGTTTGGGCGACTTAATGACGGCGTAGTAGCTTCCTTCATCGTTGGAAGATGCACTGGGTATTTCGAGTCGGGATAGAGTTTGGTTTTCGAGCAGGGTGGGAGCGGTCGCCCCAGACTTTTTGAAGAACCATTCGAAGCTGGGGGAGCCACCCTCTGTGGACACCTCAAGGGCAAGACCGTCCCCTGGGTTAGCCACAACGGACTTGGGTTGAGCGGTGATTTTGAGCGCATCAATCACTCGGATGAACACCGACTGACTGGCGATGCGTCCGGTCATCCGAGTTCCTTGGAAGGTTGATGCGATGACGTCGTAAGTTCCGGAATCGGAAGCAGCCTTAGGCCTGATAATCAACTGGTTAGATTTTTCGTTTGGAATGTCGATGCCATTCTTACGCCATTGGTATCGGCTTGTTGAGTCAGACGCTATCGCTTCCAACAGGATGGGATCTTGTCCCGCGTAAGCGTCTTCAGTGAGCAAGCTAGGCTGGGTTTTGAAGACGAGCGGAGGAGCTACGGTTACTAGTACTTGTTTGGAGTCGATTGATTCCGAACCGCGCGTAACTCTCACCGAGTAGCTTCCGGCATCTGATTCTTTCACTTGCGCAATCACAAAGGTGTCTTTGCGAGCTGCTTCACCCTCGAGAGGGGATCCATTTTTCATCCACTGATAAAGGAAGGAGCCCTCGTCTTTCACAGATACCCCTAGAGAGAGGGAATCCATGACCGAAAGAGTTTTGGAAACGAGTTTTGATTCGATGAGCGAGAACTTCGATTGGATGATTCGAACGGTTGCGGGGACGGATTGCACTGACGTTGCAGAAGGGGATGAAACCCTGCAGAAGTAAGTGGCCGACTCGGAGATTTGAAGCTCTAGGACTCGGGAAGTTTGACCTGAAAGGGCGACCCCGTCTTTGAACCACTCGTAGGAGAGTTGGGGGCCTTTTGCAACGACTTGGAGGATGACTGGGGTGTTTGCAAGTACGGCTTGCGACTGCGGTTGTGCAATAATCCTGATGGCTGAGTCGTCTAATGAAAGCGCCGCGGGTTCCGACTGTGAGAAAACCCCAAACTTGTTGGTTGCGGTGACGTAATAGGAACCCTCGTCGGCTGGGGTGAATCCAACGATGTTTAGGACTCGGGAAGTTTGACCTGAAAGGGCGACCCCGTCTTTGAACCATTGGAAGGATACTGGGTAAGTGGACGTGAGTGCCACCCAGAGCGAGGCGCTGGAACCAACGGCAATGCCTTTCACAGAAGCGGGTTGGACGGTGAAGAGCGGGGCTTCCACCTCGAAGACGGTTGCTGGTGCAGAGACAACCGAACCCGCTTCATTTGTGACGACGCAGTCGTATCTTCCTGCGGCAGCTCTAGCAGCGAGGACGGACGTGTTTGCTCCCGCAATGTTTGTCTCGTTGAACCTCCACTGGTAGCGAAGGCTTCCTCCAGAGGCTTGAACGCTCAAAACGGTCGATCCATCCTTCGGGATACCGGTTGAGACGGGGTGCTGGGCTATCATGGGCGGAGCTCCAGCGGGTACGGACACGGTGATTCTTCCTCTGCCGAGGTAGAGGCCTCCTGCGCCGAATACCCTCACATCGAAAGATTCGGTCACACCCACAAGGCCAGTCGGAACAGTGAGCCTGAGAGTGCTCTGTCCGGCCAGAGATGCATTTATTCGGTTGGAGTGAGGTGCAAGCTCGAAGGACACAAACCCGACGGATGCCTTATCAAAGCTCAGAAGATTTACTGAAGCTGGGGACGTCGATGTCGCTTGGACATCCGTCGAGCTAAAGAGAAGGTCCGGTTCGACGACGGCCACAGTGAATGGCTTGCTCATGGAGATTCCCTGTGGAGTCGTGATTCGCACCGTGTAGACGCCCGAATCACCGATTGCGCTTCGGGTAAAATCGAGTGAACTACCGGAGGCTCCGGGTACGGGCTGGAAGTTTCTGAGCCACTGGTAAGTGGCTCCCGGGAGAGAACTGGTGTACTGAGCAGGCACCGAAAGGGTAAGTGCATTCCCAGTTTTCACCTGAGCCGTTCCTTCGAGGTTGAGGTTGCTGAGGTCTGGCAGTTCAGTGACAGCAACCTCTGAAGATTTGATTTCCTCGCGTGTCGTTCGGTGGGTGATTACCGCTTGATAAACCGAGAAGTCAGAGGCACGTACGGAGGAGAAGTCTAATGACTTGGACGTTGCCCCTTCGATGGGAGTTCCTGATTTAAGCCAATACACCTCGTAATCATCCGAGCTGAGTTCCACTCTTAACCGAGCGCTTTGTCCAACTTTCACAGAGACAGGTAAAGGTTGGATCAGAATGACGTTTCGGAGTTCTAGAATAGCGCCAGAAGAGAGTTCGTTAGTGAACCCATCTGAAACGCGAACTTGATAGATGCCTGCATCAGCGCCAGAGACGCGCGGGATGAGAAGCCTCGGGCTTTGGGTCTCCGTTAGAAGAGTCCCATTGCGCGACCATCGATAAGTCAGTTTTCCAACGCCAATCGCCTTGAGAGAGAGCTCGACGCGGGATTGGGCGTCTGCTGTCAGGGATTGCGGTTGGGCGAGGATTTTGACGGAGTCTGACGTGCTCAGACGCATCGCGCTGGACTCCCACGTACCTGCGAGGTTTGAAACCAGGACTTTTAGGGTGCCTTGGTGTTGTTTCAGCGCTCTAAACTCGAGCGAAGGGGTTGAGGTGGTGGCTTGGGTTGTGGCGAGGACTTGCCCATCGAGTTGGACTGAGACAGTAGCAGGCAGCGATCCTAGTACGTTTAGTCTCACATCGATTCGATTTCCTGTTCCGACGATGATTTCGTCGCCCGTTAGTGGGATTGTTACTGGTTCTACGGAGGTCTCTGCCCTCGCCGAGAACTGAATGGATTCCGCGGAAGCGGGGGAAATAGCCCTTATGATGGCTCCTCTTGCGACCTTCCTAGCCGAGCTATCGACTACTTCCACGATGTACTCCGCGGTGTCTTCCTCAGCGACAGACTCGATTAAAAGCGATGCCTTTTCGGCTCCGGGGATGGCCTTCGCGCCGTTCGGTACCGTAGTTGACTCGGAGGATGCGACGGGTCCTTGAGGAGCAGCGAGTTTGTACCACTGAAACCGGAGGGTCTCGGGGGTCAGTGATTCTGCCGAGACAGAAAGGGTAGCGGTACCACCGACGGCGATGTCGGCTGACTTCGGAAGGGAAGTGAGGTTGAGGGCAGGCGTAACCTCGAGCCTCACCCTGTCTGATGAGACGACGCCCAAGGAGTTTGAGACCTCCACCCAGTAGAAGCCGCTCTGCTCGGGGGAGACATTTTTGAGTTCGAGTCGGGAGGCGTTGGCCCCATTGACAAGTTGTCGTGATGCGCCGGTGGCGGTTTTTGCGCTGAACCATTGGTAAGCTAGGTCAACGGAACCTTTGGCAGTGACTTCAAGGTTGGTGGAGCTGGTTTCTCGGACAGAAACGAAGAGGGAGTCAGGTTGCTGAGTGATGCGCGGAGGCGTCTCGATTGAAATCGTCGCTGGATCGGACTCCACGGGAGAGACCAGGAGTTTAGAACTGACTTCTACCGAGTAAGTTCCCTCATCCGAAAGTTTCGCTTTAAAGAGGTTGAGGACGGGGCTTGTCTGCCCTTGCAACGGGATACCACTCTTTTTCCACTGGAAGCTTAAGTCGGAAGTCCCCGATTCGAACCCGAGCGACAATCGACCAGATTGGCCTTCTCGGATGACGGTGTTAACCGGTTGTTTGGTGATTTGGAAAGGGGATTCGTTTACCACCAACTCAAAGGAGCGGGTGAGGGGGGATGTAGAGCGCGGAGAGGTTACAGTCGCAACGTAGGTGCCGGCGTCCGAGGTCGACACTTGAGCGATGGAAACAGTGGACTTTGAAATCCCTGAGACGGCCTCAACTCTCGATGGAGCAATGGTTAAGTTTCCTTTTGTCCAAACGATTTGGACGCCTGCGCCTGAGGCGCTGACAGACATTTCTGCGCGCGCACCAACCCGCGTGGTCTGCGGGCTGGACCACGCGACAATGGCAGGAACGTCTGCAAAGGTGAGGGCGGCGGTCTTACTGACGATGGACGGTGAAGTGCCGTTGGTTGCCGTGACTCGAACCTGTCGTGAGCCTTCTTTTGGGAGTCCCGGGAGCGACAGTTTTGGTCCTGAAGCAATCTGAGTCATCCAAGGACCTTTGTCGTCACTAACCTCCCACTTGTAACGAATGGTTCCGCTACCTGAAACCTGCACCTCGAATGTTGCAGCGCCGTTGATTGCCAGAGTGCGTTCCTCGGAGTCGAGATCGCGAATGAAGGCGAGAGGAGCGTCGACAACCAGTCGTGCGGGGTTGCTTTCAACTTGTCGCGGCGTGATGGACGAGCTGATTCGAACGGAGTAGACACCTTCTTCGGCAGTAGTCACGCCTTTCAACCTGAGGGATGCTGCGATGGCTCCCGGTATTTCTGAACCGTTCTTCAGCCACTGGTAACGAAGTGGGGCAACAGAGTCGGTTGCGACGAAGAACTCGACGTCTTGGCCAGACGTTGCCGCGGCGTTAGACGGGTGCGTTTTGATTTCGAACTCAGGAAGAATGCTTACTTGGATTGGCTCGCTAACCACTTCGGAGAGTCCGTCACTCACGGTCACGGTGTAAACACCGGAGTCGGTCGGGGTGCTGACGTTTCGGCGGAACACGGCAGACGTTTCATTGCCGAGAACGACCGTATCTTTTCGCCATTGATAGGTGATAGGCTCCGTTGACTGGGCTTCAACTGCAACGGATAGCGGAGAGGCTTCGCGTGCGGAAACTAGTTTGGGTTGTTTAGTGATTTTGGGGGCAGCAACCACCCTGATTTGGAGTGGTTCGCTGGTCACCGCTCCAAACGGTGTTTCCACTCTCACGGAATAAGCACCGGTGTCTGCACCGGTGAGGGGCTTGGTTACTAAATCTGGAGCGTTATCGCCCAGCACGACCCCAGATCTCGACCATAGATACTTGAATGGTCCAGATCCAGAGGCTGTCACCGAGCGCGTGACAACGGAGGTTTCCCTCCGCCTTGCGCCGC
>JACCEC010011483.1_pt1 | contig 19997 bp, 17 predicted proteins | sample 7450121 | NCBI WGS metagenome assembly JACCEC01 (sample SAMN15323455, study PRJNA562643) | freshwater metagenome | isolation source: river surface water | place: USA:Blue River Watershed | collected 2017-08-18 | reverse complement strand
CTGATGCAATCGGCACATGGCCCTGGTGATAGGCGTGCTCGGCAGCCTGAATCACTTCACGGGCGCTTAAGAGTTTTAAATTGAGGGCCACCGAGAGATGGGAATGGAAAAGCCATGGCTCGCCGGCCCACATGGCATCCTGATAGCGTCCGAATAAGGGCAGTCGTTGCGCAATGAAACGATCCAGCACTTTAAGAGCTTGGGCCCGGGTGACGGGCCAACCAAAGTCACTGGCCTGGGACGTCTGGTATGACACCGAACCCGGATGATCTGAAAATCGTGTGTTGACGAGTTGAATGACATCGCGGGTGATGGCATCTGGTTTAAATCGTGAAGGCGGGGGGATGGACGGCAGCCCGTCGCGGCCAAACGATTCACGATTTTCCGAGTCAAAGTTCCAAGCGCCACCAATCGGCTTTCCATTTTCCATGAGGATGCCGGTCTTGGTGCGCAGTTCCCGATAGAAATATTCCAGTCGCAACTGCTTGCGGGCATTGGCGTGCGCTGCAAATTCACGCACGGTCGAAAAGAAATGACGATCCTCGCGGATATCCAGCGGGATCTGGTGTTGGGCGCAGGTCTCGCGGATTGACGTGAGCACCCGCCAGTCGCCAGGTGCGGTCATGATGACGGCGGCGGGTTGATCGCGTGTTAAGGCCAGGCCCAGTTCGCTGGCCAGATTGTGGGTGTTCTGGGCATCGGTGAGCGTGGTGTAGTGAAGTGCAACGCCTTTTTCTCGAAGCTCTTGTGCGAAGTGTCGCATTGCAGAAAGAAATACCACCATGCGCTGTTTAGATGAGCGGACATGGGTGGATTCCTGATCCACTTCCGCCATCCATGCCCGATCCTGATCGGGATCAAATCCATCCCAGCACGATGCCTGATGGTCAAGTTGATCCCCAAGCACAATCACGAGATGACGTGTGTGCGACATGCGCATCACGCCGCGGTGAGTTTCACAAGGGCATCCTTAATGGGGGCGGCTTGCGTGGGTCGTACCAGGCGATCGACTTCCTGGCCGTTTTTTAGAAAAATCAGTGTCGGCCACAACTTCACGCTATAGCTGCGGCCAAGTGGTCGGCCTTTGCCGTCTTCGATCTGCATCAGGGTGACATTCGGGTAATCGGCGAGTGCATCAATGGTCGGTGTCTGTGCGGCCTGGCAATGGGCGCACCAGTTCGCGCCAAACATCAGCACCTGCAAACCGGATGTTGTATCGATAGTGCTCCGCTCAGGGGCCGTGGGTTGGTAGTTGGGAGACGATGAGTGAGGGGACATAGTGGTCAGGTTGTGGGTATGGATTCAGAAGTGCGACGCCCCGATGGGTTGAATGGTACGAGTTACGAAAATAACATTACCCGGAAACTAAAGGAATGTCAGGGCGGTCTGATATTGTCGCGACTACGAATCGCCGCCGGCGTTGCACCATCGGCGAAATGGAATCGGCGAAACGGAATCAACGTCAGGGAGAGCAGGGTATGGAACCGTTGGATACCGTCATTCGTGGGGGCACGGTGGCCACCGCAAGTGATGTTTTTGCCAGTGATATCGGCATTCGCAATGGGAAGGTGGTCGCGTTGGGCGTGGATCTGCCCCAGGGGGCCCGGGAGATATCGGCCCACGGCAAGCTGGTGCTACCCGGCGGCATTGATGGCCATTGCCACCTGGATCAGCCGCTCTCCGATGGCGCCGTCATGGCCGATGACTTCACTTCCGGCACGCGTTCAGCGGTGTTTGGCGGTACCACCACTGTGATTCCGTTTGCATGCCAGTTCAAAGGTCAGCCGCTGACCCATGCCATTCAGGACTATCACCGGCGCTCCGATGGGAAAGCCGTGTGCGACTATGCCTTTCATGTGATTGTGAGCGATCCCACCGCCTCGGTGATTGACGAGGAACTGCCGCGCTTGATTACTCAGGGATACACCTCCTTTAAGTTGTACATGACCTATGATGATCTGAAGCTCAATGACCGTCAGATTCTGGAAGTGCTCGCCGTGCTTCGGCGTGAACAAGGCATGGCAATGATCCATGCCGAAAATACCGATTGCATTGCCTGGCTTACCGAACAACTCGAGAAGTCCGGTAAGACCGATCCTATTTTTCACGCCCAGTCCCGTCCACCCTTGGTGGAACGCGAGGCAACCCACCGGGCCATTGCGCTGTCGGAGCTGATGGACGTGCCCATCCTAATTGTTCATGTATCGGGTGCGGATGCGGTGGAACAGATCCGCTGGGGACAGGGCCGTGGGCTGCGGATTTTTGCGGAGACCTGCCCGCAGTACCTGTTTCTTACGGGAGAGGATCTGGGCATTAGCCGCGAGCATGGTCTGAAGTGCATTTGTTCGCCACCGCCGCGCAACAAGGAAAATCAGCGGGTGATCTGGGATGGATTGCTCAATGGCGTGTTCCAGGTGTTTTCATCCGATCATGCGCCGTTTCGGTTTGATGACCCGAAAGGCAAACTCCTTCACGGCTTAGATGCCCCCTTTTCAAAGATTCCCAATGGCATTCCGGGGGTGGAAACCCGACTGCCGCTGCTCTTTTCCGAAGGCGTGATGAAGCGGAACATGAATCTCCAACAATTTGTTGCACTCACCGCATCGAATCCGGCCAAGATGTACGGCTTATATCCGCGTAAGGGCACGATTGCGATTGGATCGGATGCGGACGTGGTGATCTGGGATGCGAAGCGTCAATGGACGATCCGCAACATGGATCTGCATCACAATGTGGACTACACGCCTTATGAGGGAATGGTGATGACGGGTTATCCGGAAACCACATTAGTGCGTGGACAGGTGGTGGTCGAGAATGGTCAGCTCGGGGTTGCGCCTGGCTTCGGACAGTTTGTGCCGTGTGATCGTCCGAATTACTTCGGCCATCATCGCCTGTTGGCCTGATCCGCTCGGCCATCCTGGGTTCCGGCGACAATCGTAGGCAGAGCACCGCGTATGCCCACTAAAACCAACGGCAAAAAGAGCGTCGAGACCGGGGCGCAAAGCATCCATCGCGCCGTGCAGATCATTAATCTTGTCGCGTCGTACAGTGTCGACGGGCTGCGTGTGGTGGATGTCTCGGAGATGCTGAAGATCAGTCGACCCACCGCCCATCGGATCATCCAAACCCTGGTCGCACAAGGGTGGCTGCTGCGAAAGGCCCATCGTTACTTTCTTGGCCATGGGTTATTCGAGTTGGGCCTGACGGCCGCACCCCAGTTCAAGCTGCGTGAGCTCTGCCAGCCGTCACTGGATCGGATCGCCCGGCGCACGCACCATATTGCCTTTTTAACGATCCGCAGTGGCCGGGATGCTATCTCGATTGCGCGATCGAAAGGAAGGCCGGTGGACCTGGTGGCCCTGCAGATTGGTGTGCACCGGCCCCTTGGAATTGGGGCGGGGAGTCTGGCCTTGCTTTCGAGTCTGCCCGATGCGGAGGTGGAGCAGATCGTGATGGCGAACGCCAGACGCCTGCGCACGTTTGCCGATGTCAACACGAAGATGCTGCTGGAAAGCGTAAGGCTATGTCGACAGCAGGGTTTTGCCTCTCACGATGAGCGTCTGTTAAAAGGCGTGAGTGGCGTGGCGGTGCCCGTGACCGATAACAGTGGTTTGATTCTGGGCGCGATCAGTATTAGTGCGTTACTGCCCAGAATTGAACAGGAATTGTTGTACGAGATCGTGGCCAAACTGCGTCGCGAGGCAAAAATTATTCAGACCCTGATTGTGAACGACGTGGGATATGCCGCAGAGCGTGTGCGACTCTTGTCCCAGGCGTGATCCGCGGGATTAACCATCTTCGTTGCATGTTTTTGGCGCACGCTAAGTGCACCGCACCAGTGCTTCAGGGGGTTCAAAAACGTCCACATTATGGAATTTTTTTTCCGGCGAATCGTGGTTTCCCACGTTTCGCGTGGACAACTCTCAGAGTAGATTCGATTCGTCGCTGTACACCTTCAATCCGATCACGAGCAGGGAGATCAACAATGCATGTGACTTCATCATCACGAAAAACCCGATTCAGCGCGTGGGCCACCACGTCGGCACTGGTACTGGCGGGAGCCTTTTTTACCGCATCGGCCCACGCCCAGAAGATCAACCCATGTATTGGCGCCAGTGGCCCCCTCACGGGCGCGGCGGCGTTCGGCGGTGAGTCGATCCGCATGGGGGCTGAAATCGCCATTGAAGAAATCAATGCCAAAGGCGGTGTATTAGGTCAAAAGCTTCAGTTCAAGCTATATGACGACGGTGGCCAGCCTCCGAAAGGGGTGGATAACGTTCGCCGTATTGCCCTGGCCGATAACTGCATTGCGATGCTCGGGGGCTATCACAGTGGCGTGCAGCTGGCGATGCGCGATCCAATTGCACAGGTGGGCATTCCGTATATGGGCACCACGGCTGGCGGTACCGCGATCATCGAGCATGAGAATGGTCAGAACAAATGGATGTTCCGTGTGTCGGCCAAGGACAAGTGGGTCGCCCAGTTCCTGGTAGAGCAGGCCGTCGCCCGCTCCAAGAACAAGAAAATCGCCCTGCTGTACGAAAACACCGGCTGGGGTAACGGCGGTGTGCCCGATGTGGAAGCAGCCTTGAAAGCCAAGGGCCTGACCTTAGCGGCCAAGGAAACCTTCAACTGGAACGATGTGGATATGACTCCCCAGATCATTCGCACACGGGATGCCGGTGTGGACACGGTGATTTTCTGGGCGCTGGATCGCGAGGGCAATCAGTTGCTGCGCGGCATGGACAAGGTGGGCTGGAGACCGAGCAATATGATCGCCGCCTGGGGTCTGGCTGGAAACCTGGGTGAGATTGCCGGCAAATTGGCCAATGGCGTGATCGTGTTCCAGACCTATACCTGGATGGGTAAGCTTGAGCCGCGCGCCGAAGTCCTCTGGAAGAAGATTCAAGCCAAATATGGCCTGAAGAATCCCCAAGAGATTCGTATGGGCAGCGCCGTGGCGAACTCCTATGACGCGGTCTACATCATTGCCCAGGCGATTGAAAAAGCGGGCAGTTTTGATCGTGCCAAGGTGCGGGATGCCATGTATCAGGTCCGTCATGACGGCTTAGTGGCCAAGTACGACCCGGCCTTTGAAAAGACGCAAGAGCGTCATGATGGAATTCTTCCGCGTTACTACAAGCTAACCGCCTGGCACGACGGAAAGTTGCTGCCGCTCGCGGAAACGCCTTACAAGTAATTCACCGTTCAGTGTGAACCGTTCTCTCCTGGGCATTCCAGGGGAGAGCGATCTTGTAACGATAACGTTGTTGGGGAGTTTAAAAGCGTAATGAGTGCAGCGGTTCAGTACCTCCTGAGTGGGCTGGCCATCGGGGCCATTTATTCCTTAATTGGCCTGGGTTTTAGCATCATGTGGTCGGCCAGTAAGGCCGCGAACTTCGCCCATGGCGATGTGGTGATGCTCGGAGCGGTGCTCGCCGTGGTGTTTGTGGGCATGGGCTATCCCCTCTCCCTGTCCATTCCGGTGGTGATCATCGCCTGTGTGATTTATGGTGTCTTGGTGGAGCGCTATGCCGTGCGCCCATTTGCAAAAGAGGCCACTGGTATCGGTTGGATGCTCTCCACGATTGGCATTGGGATCATGCTGGAGAGCTACGTCACCATTAGTTTTGGATCGTTTGCCAAGCCGCTGCCCACGCCGCTGATTGAAAAGCCCATCACCATCATGGGGGCGGGAATCTACCCGCAGGAACTCCTGATTCCGCTGTTTGCGATCGGCTTTTTGTTTGGGCTGGAATACTTCTATCGCCACACCATGGTGGGGCGTGCCATTCGCGCAGTTGCCTTTAACCCGATGGCCGCTGGCCTGATGGGCATTAATGTGAAGCGGATGACCGCGATTTCGTTTGGCATTGCGGCCGCGCTAGGGGGTGCGGCCGGCATTCTGATTGCACCCATTGCCCAGGCCTCGTCCACGATGGGGCTGCTCTTGGGCTTAAAAGGATTTGCCGTGGCCATCATTGCCGGCATTACACAGGCCCGAGGTGTGGTGGTGATGGGTCTGGTGTATGGCGTATTGGAAAAATTTGTCGAGGGCTACATCAGCACTGCGGCCCGTGAGGCCATCGGATTTGCCGTGATCATTCTCTTGCTCTTTGCCTTTCCGCAGGGCATTTTTGGCAAGAAAGAAACGGTGAAGGTATGAACCGTTCGGCACTCAAAGGTCCTTTTCCGTGGATTGTGGGCGCGCTCGCACTGAGCATCGTGGCCCTGCCATGGGTGTTGGGAAACGCCTATCTTCTTCGGGTGTGGATGTTGCTCTTGATCTACGCCTTGATTGCACTGGGATTAAACCTGGTGGTGGGTCTGGCCGGTCTGGTGAGCCTCGGACAGGCAGGCCTCTTGGCGATCGGCGCCTACACCACTGCGATTCTCACGACTAAGTTAGGGTTCGGATTTGTCCCGGCGCTCGTCGCGTCCATGGGACTGTCGGCCGTGTTCGGTGTCCTGCTGGCCTATCCCACGGTACGGGTCAAGGGTGTGTACCTGGCGGTGATCACGATTGCATTTGGCATTGTGGTGGAAAACGTGGCCATTGAATGGTCATCCCTGACCGGCGGCACCACCGGCATCAGCAATATTCCCAAGATCAATCTCTTGGGTCTGGAACTCGACGACACGCGTTTTTACTACCTGATCGGCGCCATTTTTCTGGTGGCGTTCATCGTGCATTACAACCTGATGCACTCACGGTTTGGCCGTGCGATGCGCGCCGCCACGCAGAGTGAAACCGCGATCCGATCGCTGGGCATTAACCCCATATCGGCACGCACTTTGGCCTTTGCGGTGGCCGCGGTCTACGCCGGTGTGGCCGGGACACTCTATGCGTATCTCAACAATTACGTGAATCCCGACACCTTTCGATTCCTGGATTCCCTGCGTTATCTGTTGATGGTGATTCTGGGTGGGTCGGGCACGGTGCTGGGGCCGCTCATTGGGGCCGGCATCCTGACCTATGTGCCAGAGGCCTTCCAGGCCTTTGGTGTGTGGCAACACTTTGCCTATGGCGCGCTGTTGGCATTCGTGATCTTTGCGATGCCCATGGGAATCGTGGGCACGGTGGTGTACTGGCGCAATCGCATGCGGCCTAAACGGTCGCGCAAATCCCAGGACTGGCCTGCGCCCGAACCTTCCGTGCAGTCGCTATTGGCCCTGCGCAATTCCCCTAACGCGGTCAGTCTGGCCGTGAAAAATGTCACGGTGGCCTTTGGCGGTCTGGTGGCCAATAACAAGATCTCCGAAGAGGTTCGCTCGGGTTCTGTCCATGCGGTGATTGGACCGAATGGTGCTGGCAAATCCACCTTTTTGAACTGCATTTCGGGGCTGTATCGCCCAACGGAAGGTAGCATTGAGTTTCTTGGGCAACCCACGGCCGGTCTGCCGATGCATACGCTTGCCCAGATGGGGCTGGCCCGCACGTTTCAAAATACAGAACTGTTCGGTCAGATGACCGTTCTGGAAAACGTGCTGGTCGGGTTCCATACCCACTATAAGAGCGGTCTGATGGCCACGGTATTACGGCTTCCCGCGTTTGATCGGGAAGAACGTCACTTTAAGGCCATGGCCGAGGCCCTGTTGCGCTACGTGGGTTTGGCCGATTACGCCGATGAGCAGGCCCGCAATCTTCCGTTTGGCCATCAGCGTCGGCTTGAGATTGCACGGGCCTTGGCCTTGTCGCCGCGCCTGTTGTTGCTGGATGAACCTGCCGCGGGACTCACTCACGCCGAGATCGAGGATTTAAAGAGCCTGATCCGCACCTTGGCCGAACAGCACATCACCGTGATTCTGGTGGAACACCACGTCGAGATGATCATGGCCGTGTCTGACCGAGTGACGGTGTTGGACTACGGTGTCGTGATTGCCACCGGCAGTCCGGCGGAAATTCAGGAAAATCCGAAAGTGATTGAGGCGTACTTTGGTGGTGAAGCACTTTTAGAAGCGTCCAGCAATGCAACACAGGAGGGCGCGTAATGTCCGCGATCCCATTGTTAGAGGTACGTGACCTGTCGGTGGTGTACGGTCGGGTCGAGGCCACGCGAGGCGTTTCCCTGACGGTCAACGCTGGAGAGTTTGTCTCCATCATCGGTTCTAATGGCGCGGGGAAAAGCTCGACCTTAAAGGCGATTGCCGGAGTGGTTCGGCCGGCCTCCGGAGAGATTCGGATCGAGGGCGCTCCCATTCGGGCACAGGAAAGTTTTGAGATGGTCAAGCGCGGGGTGGTGCTGGTTCCCGAAGGCCGTCATGTGTTTGCCGATCAGTCGGTGGAAGACAACCTGCTTTTAGGTGGATACCTGCGCAGTAAAGCGGAAGTCGCCGATCACATTGAAGAGATGTTCGAGATCTTTCCTCGTTTAAAAGAGCGACGTTTGCAGCTGGCCGGATCGCTTTCCGGCGGCGAGCAGCAGATGTTGGCCATTGCACGGGGTCTAGTGGCCAAGCCCAAACTGCTCATGATCGATGAAGTCTCCCTGGGTCTTGCGCCCAAGGTGTTGCAGTTTCTGTTTCCCATTCTCACGCGGTTGAACCGACAAGGATTGTCAATTTTGTTGGTGGAGCAACTGGCCACGGAGGCACTGGCGGTCACGCATCGTGCCTATGTGATGGAACACGGGGAAGTCACGGTTTCAGGAGAATCCCAAGCGCTCGCCCATGACCCACGGGTGATGGAGGCGTATCTGGGGAAAAAGGCGTCGTAACGCAGTACGTTAATAATCGATAGGAGAAATCAAATGTCGAAAATGGTTGACCTTACGCTCACATTGTCGGACAACATGCCGGCGCACAAGCTGTTTCAGCGCCCGATCGTTACCCCCCACTGGACCCATGAGAAGTCTGCGGCCTTGGAGCTCGGTGTGCCGGGGGATCGCATGACCTTTGCCACGACATTTATTTCAACGCTGGATCACATCAGCACCCACGTGGACTCGTTCTATCACGTGAGCCCTACCGGCCTGTCGGTCGACAAAATGCCCCTGGATATGTTTATGGGCAAGGCCGTATGCCTGGATCTTCGCCATATCCCGGATCTGGGCGACGTGGATGTGAAAGAACTGGAAGAAGCTGAGAAAAAGGCAGGCGTGAAGGTGAACGGTCATATCGTGCTGATGTGCAGTGGCCTGCATAAGAAGTATTTCCCGAAACCCGAGGTGGTGTGGAGTAACTGGGGATTGACGGCCGAAGCCACGCATTGGTTAGCCGATCGTGGTTCGAAGATTCATGGCGTTGAGGGCCCGTCGACGGATAAACCATCGCACAACCTCTTCCCCAGTCACCGTGTCTGCCGTGATCGTGGCATCACCCACTATGAGTGGCTGGTGAATCTGGAGGAACTGGTGGGCAAAGGGGAGTTCATGTTCTACGGCCCACCACTGAAAATTGATAATGGCAGTGGTTCTCCGGTAAGGGCGTGGGCCGTACTGAACTAGCCATGACCGAGAGCGCGCACGACGAGCGACTGCCGATCACCCTGCTGACCGGCTTTCTGGGGGCTGGCAAAACGACGATGTTGAATCGTTTGCTGAGCGACCCGGAAAGCGGTCGCATTGCGGTCATCGTCAATGAATTTGGCGAGATCGGGATTGACGGCGATCTGATCATGCGTCGTGACGAGGAAATGATGGAACTCTCCAATGGCTGCATCTGCTGTGAGAGCAAAGATGATCTCGTGGGCGCGCTCTACTCGCTGTACAAAAAGCGGTTGGGATTGGAAAAGCCGCAGATTCACTTCGATCGGATTGTGATCGAGACCACGGGACTGGCCGATCCTATTCCCTTGGCCCAGTTGTTTTTCACCGACATGAATCTGAGCCTGACTTTTCGCATGGATGCGATCGTCACGATGGTGGATTTAAAGCATGTGGTGGGGCAGCTGGAGAATTCTCCCGAGGCCGAAAAACAGATCGCCATTTCGGACAAGATCATTTTCAATAAACGCGATCTGGTGTCGGAGCAGGAATACGCCCAGGCCGTGGGCCGGGTTCGGGCGTTAAATCCCTTGTGTCCCGCGGTGGTGACGGCGGACGCCGTCGTGCGTCCGGCCGAGTTATTGGATTTGGGGCTTTTTAATCCCATCGAAAAAGAGGCGGCCATTGACGCCTGGCTTGGCGGTGCCCATGGGGCTTCGGATGATCACCATCATCACGGCCATGACCACCATCACCATGATCACGGTCACGGTCACGGTCACGGCCATGGCCATCATCACGATCACGACCATGCCCATGGGGAAGACTGCGCGATTTGCCGTGCGGCGCAGCCGCATCTCGACGGTGTGAGTTCGATTTCCCTGTATGAAGAAAAACCGCTCGCCTACGACGACGTTTTGCGCATGTTGGCGGAACTGGTGGATCACTATGGGGACAACCTTTACCGCGTGAAGGGATTGATGCGATTCGCGGATCAGGATCGCCCGGTGATTTTGCAGGGGGTGCAGCGGGTATTTAGCCCCCTGGTATATGCCGAGCGTTGGCCGGCCAATACACCGGCCACGCGACTGGTGGTGATCGGCAAAGGCTTGGATCGCACCCATATTCGGATGAAGTTTGAGATGTGCATTGCGGCCGAGCGCCCGGTGTTTGACCGCGCCCTTGGGTCCATCTGAACCACGATGGGCCCGAAGGCAGTGCCATCGAGTGCCATGACCTTAATCGGAGAGCATTGATGGGTATTTTGGACGAGCACACGACAGCCGTCAGTCTATTGAAGGCCATCCGACGCCGCGAGGTGTCGCCGGTGCATGTGATGCGCGAGACCTTGGCGCGGGTAGAGGCCACTGAACCACGTTTGAATAACTTCGCGACCTTTGCTCCGGAGCTGGCCATGCAGCAGGCACAGCATGCCGAGACCGTGCTGATGCGTGGAGACCCGTGCCCCGGACTGTTGGGATTACCGATCTCCGTGAAAGATTTAATCGCGGTAAAGGATCTGCGCTTTGCCTCGGGATCGCGCGCGATGGCGGCCAACATTGCAGCGGTCAGTGCACCCTCGGTCGAGCGTATTGTTGCGGCCGGTGCCTGCATCATTGGTAAAACCACGACGAGTGAGTTCGGGTGCAAAGCCGTGGGCGACTCACCGTTAACCGGCATCACGCGCAGCCCCTGGAATCTGAACAAAACACCCGGTGGATCGAGTTGCGGTGCCGCCTCGAGCGTGGTGGCCGGCGTGACCACGGTTGCCTTGGGTACCGATGGCGGTGGATCCATTCGCATCCCTGCCTCGCTCTCCGGTTTATTCGGCATTAAGGCCCAGTTTGGTCGTGTGCCGATTTTTCCTGCGGCGGCAACGCCAACCCTTGCCCATGTGGGACCACTGGCACGCACCGTGATGGATGCAGCGGTGTTGCTCACGGAGATCAGTGGTCATGATCGTCGCGATCCGTTTGCGGTGGCCGGCCCCGTTCCCGATTACATCGCAGCGTGTGGCGCGCCCATTAAGGGGATGAAGATCGCCTGGAGTAAAACGCTGGGCTATGCGCGCCCGGACCCCGAAGTCGCCGAGATCACCGAGCGGGCGGCCCGTCGATTCGAGGAGCTGGGATGTGTGGTGGTCGACGTGGACAAGATTCTTGATTCCGATCCGGTCGATTTATGGATGTCGGAGTTTTATGCCGGTGTTGGTGTGCGATTGAAGAAGACCTTGGCCGAGCAGCGGGACATGCTCGATCCGGCAGTCGCCGATGTGCTGAAAGATGCATTGAGCCAGACCTCCGAGGAGTACTACACCAAGGTGTTTCGTCGCTATGACCTCAGGGAAAAGTTACGTCAATTCTTCGAGGGCTATGATCTTCTGTTATCCCCAGCGACCCCGTGTGCTGCATTTGATGTTGGCCTGAACACGCCTCCGAATCTTACGGATCGCAATATTGTGTCGTGGGTGTATTACACCTACCCCTTTAATTTGACCGGCCAGCCCGCCGCTTCGATTCCGGCCGGCTTTACCCGTGAGGGATTGCCTGTTGGACTGCAGATGGTGGCAAAGATCAATTCGGAAGTGGATATTTTCAGGGCGGCGGCTGCGTATGAGCGCGCGTATCCCTGGTTTGATCGGTATCCGAAAGGGATCTGAAAAAGATCTGAAAACAATTTGAACGGGATCTGAATCGGCGCGTCAGAATCCGGGATGCTGAAAGAACATTTTGGTGTCGCCCGGCGGGAGATAGATCTGATTGAGAAAGATCGATTCTCCCGACGTGCTCTGACCAATTATTTCCAGATGAATGCCGAACTCCCCTCGGCGACGTTTTAACAGCTGCGTCACAAACTCCGGAAGTGGGGCACATTTGAGCGTGCGCGAGATCGTATCGGCCTTGATCCGATAGCGCTCTCGAATCAGACCACCAAAGTTAGCCCCGTTGAGCTTCGAGGTGGGAAGCTTTAGAAACACTGGAAATCGCTTGCAGTCCACAAAGTAGCGACTGACAAATGACATCTCACCGGCCTGCACGATCCGATCGATCTGCAGATAGTCGGCATGGGGATCGCGGCGCATGAGTCGTGAACATGCGGCGTCGGCAGTGACTCTGGTGCGATTGACCACGAGCGTGGTCATGGTTTCAAAGGAGGACTCGTCTTCCTTGAGGTACTGCCAGAACCAGGGACCGCCAATTCGGCGGTGCGTGGGGATGACAAAGGTGCCCATGCCCCGCTTGCGCTGCACCACGCCTTCATTGACCAGAGACCGAATCGCCCGTTGTACGGTACCAAGACTGAATGGGGTTAATTCGGTGAGTTCGGTCTCGGTCGGCAATTGTTCGCCGTCTTTCCAGTGGCCTTGTTCGATCGCGGCCACGAATGCATCCCGCAGTTGTTCGTGTTTTGGCTTGTCTTCGGAGGATTGGCGAAAGCGCTCAAAAAATGTTTTTGTGGTCATAAATTTTTTGCAGTGCAGTTTTTAAATGGTAACTGACGTAAATCTCTTAGGCGCTGAGGGTTTATTGCATGACAGCAATCTACTGCATTGCCGCATATCCCGATATCGCGTCGACCGCGGGAATCCCAGGGTTGACTTCATTACTACATAGTTTTAAGGTGACCCCATTACTATGTAGTAAATAGATCCGACAAGGAGATCACGGATTGGGCAAGGCGGTGGTGATCTGCTCACACCCATTGGCGGCACAGGCGGGGCAGCGTGTGCTGCAAGACGGAGGAAACGCGGTGGATGCGGCCGTGGCCACCGCCCTGGCCATTACCGTGGTGGATCCACCCAACTGCACGTTGACGGGCTATGGCGGTTACATGACCGTTCAGAAAGCGCACGACGATCGCGCCACGGTGGTGGATTTCAATACGACTGTTCCCCGCCACTTCTCGGTTGATGCGTTGACCGCCGCTCCTCGACTTCAAGGCTTTTTATGTGGTGCACCGTCAGTGTCCGTTCCCGGTGTGCCGGCGGGGCTTGCAGCGGCGCACCGTGAGTTCGGTACGCGGTCTTTTTCATCGCTCGCCACATCGGCCATCGCATTCGCAGAGCAGGGATTTGAGGTCGGGCGGAATCTGAACAAGGCACTGGCGTGGGTTGCACCGCATCTGGCCCAGACCAATGCCGCATGGCGTGCGGTCTTTGCACCCACAGGAACGGTGCTCCAGCAGGGCGATCGACTCGTTCAGTCTGACCTGGCCAAGACCTTGCGCGCGTATGCGGATGCCCCCTCGGAGTTTTATACGGGACCCATCGGTCAACAACTCGTGCAGGCCACGCAGCAAGAGGGCGGTCTTCTGAGCATGGAAGACATGAAGGCGATGCAGGCCCTGGTGATACCGGCCGATCATGCTGGTGTTGCCGGCTTGGAGGTGCAAGGGCCGCCTGCGGAACATTCGGGCTTCGGGATATTGAAACACGCCTTAGCGCAGCTTGCCGATACCACGCCGGCCACACGAGATGTGGCCGCCTATGTCGGGGCCCTTCAACAGGCGTGGTCGTGGCGGGCCGCGTTAGTGCAGATGCCCAGCGCTCCCGTGCAGCACACCAATCATTTCTGTGTGGTCGATGGGCAGGGCATGATGGTGGCCTGCACCTTCACACTGGGACCGTTGTGGTTTGGTTCATTGCAGATGCTGCAGGGCACTGGATTGGTGTTGAACTGCGGCCTGAACCTGATTCGTCAGCGTCGATCGAATGGCGAGTATCTTGCGGTCAATAACCTGACACCGGTGATCGCACAGGATGCACAGCAGCGGCGTTACGTTGCCGGTACGCCCGGGGGCACACGTATCCCAGCGGTGGTGATGCGTTTACTTGTGGAGACGGCGCTGTCGGGCCAGTCGTTGCAACAGACGATGGACCTGCCGCGCATCGCAGTGCGACCGGATGGCACTCCCGAGTTTGAAGCGATGCTGGATTATTCCGGGGCGTTCGAGACGCTGGGAGCAGAGGATTTTTATGGTCCCGCGTCCATCGTCCGCCGTGATCGCGATGGCACCCTTGAGATTGGGCAAGATCCACGGTTCGATACAGGAGTGGCGTGGGCATGACCGGCTCCACTACGACCACGATGGCACCGTGGATTACGGAGGCCTTGGAGTATCCACTGGAGTCCTTGTGCCGTTTGGACGGTAAAACCGTCGTGATCAGTGGGGCAAGCTCCGGCATTGGCCGAGGATTCGCGATTGCGGCGGCGCGTCTTGGGGCGTCGGTTGTGGTGTTGGCGCGTCGAGAAGATCGATTGAAAGATGTGGTGTCGATCATTGAAAGCGTTGGTGCGAAAGCCGAGGCGATCGCGGTGGACCTCTCCGATCGTCAGGATCTCCGGCGCGCTGCCCAGGCCGTGAATGATGTGTTCGGCGGGCCCGATGTTTTGGTGAATGCCGCCGGTGTCAATCTGCGGCGTGCGGCCAGCGAGGTCACTGATCAAGACTGGAATGACACCCTGGACATAAACCTTTCCGCCCCCTTTTTTCTGGCGCAGGCGCTGGTTCCGGCCATGATCCGAAAAGGATGGGGACGGGTCATCAACATCGCCTCATTGCAGTCGGTGCGGGCATTTCCCAACAGCATTTCCTACGGCGCCTCGAAAGGCGCGATTGTCCAGCTGACGCGGGCGATGGCCGAGTCGTGGAGTGGCCAAGGGGTGTTATGCAACGCCATTGCGCCGGGATTTATTCCAACCGAGTTAACCGAGCAGATCGCGCGCGATCCGACGGCAGTCGCCGCCTTAAGTCAAAAGACGATGATGGGTCGCGTGGGCCGCGTCACGGATATGTTTGGGCCATTGTCATTTCTGGCATCGGAAGCATCGGCCTATGTGACCGGTCAAACCATTTATGTCGATGGCGGATTTACCGCGAAATAAAAAAACTGGAATTTTCATGAAATCAATCGGAATTATTGACACCACACTGCGCGATGCCCATCAGTGCCTGTGGGCCACCCGTATGACCACTGCGCATATGCTGCCGGTGGCCGAGAGGATGGATCAATCGGGATTTGATCAGATTGACCTTGCGGGGACCATTCAGTTCGATGTCTGTGTCCGCTATCTGAAAGAAGACCCATGGCTTCGGGTACGTTTAATGCGTGAGCGCGTCAAAAATACGCCGCTGCGTTCCTTGGTGCGCAGCAAGAATATTGTGGCGTTTGATGTGCTCCCCGATGACATCATTGAACTCTGGGTGGAACGACTCGTGGCCAACGGATTTCGCATGGTCGGGTCATTTGACGGATTAAACGATGTGGAGAATATGTTGGCCACCACACGAGTGGCCAAACGCTTGGGGGTAAAGACATTTGGTGCGTTGTCCTACAGCCTGAGTCCGGTGCATACCGATGCCTTGTACGTGAAAACGGCCAAAGATCTGGTGGCCAGCAAGACCATCGATGCCATCATGCTCAAGGATGCGGGCGGCTTGCTGACCGTCGACCGAATCCGCACCCTGGTGCCTGCCATCAAGAAGGTCATTGGCGATATTCCCCTTGAGATTCATAGTCACTGCTTAACGGGGTTAGCGCCCCTGGTCTACCTGGAGGCGGTGAAGTGCGGCGCCGATCAGTTGCATTCGTCGATTGCACCCTTGGCCAATGGAGCCGCGCAGCCCGCCACCCAAAGCATCGCCCGCAACCTGCGCCATATGGGCTGGGCGGTCAATGTCAACGACGGGCTGATGGAGGAAGTGGGAGAGCATTTCCGCAAGATCGCGGAGATCGAGGGCAAGCCTCTGGGCACCGTTTTGGAGTACGACGAGTTTCACTATCAGCATCAAATGCCCGGCGGAATGCTCAGTAATTTCCGATCGCAGCTGCAGCAGGCAGGTCTTTCCCATAAGTTTTCGGAGCTCTTAGAGGAAGTGGCCCGTGTGCGGCAGGAGCTGGGCTACCCGATCATGATCACGCCGTTTGCGCAGCTGGTGGGCACCCAGGCCGTATTGAATGTCGTGCACGGTGATCGTTACCGGGTCGTGCCGAACGAAATCAAGAAGTACGCCCTTGGTTATTACGGAAAGCTTTTGGCCCCCGTGGTGCCCGACGTGTTGGACCGGATTGTGGCCAATGGATCTCAGCAGATTGCGCTGACCCCATCGGTACCGGAGCCCGGTGTTGCAGCGCTTCGGAAAAAGTATCCCAATGCGTCCGACGACGAGCGCATTCTGCGATACATGTTTGCGGGCAATCAGGTCGACGATATGTTGGCCGCCGGCCCGATGGTGACCGAGTACCGATCCGAGCACCCCGTGGTGACGTTGATCAAAGAGTTGAAAAAGCGACCGAAGGCAGGCCGCATTCATATCTCCCGAGATGGCATGAATTTAGAGACTTCTGGCGCTTAACCTGATTGCATTTGGAGAACCCTGTGTCTGATCGTAAATTGTCTTATCAAGATCTCATGGAAATCATCAAGCTTGTGGAGGACTCTCCACAGTTTCAGGATTTCCGCCTTAAATACGATGACGTTGAGATTGAGCTGAGTAAAACCGGCAGCAGGCGGTCGGCCTCGTCGGCCTCCGTAGCCTCTTCGTCACCGGCATCGAGCGTGCCCGCGGCGTCTGTGGCGCCGGCCGCCCCACCCACTGCAGCGCCTGCGGCTTCCGCGCCGGTTCAAGCCGCTGGTCTGCACGAGGTGCCCGCAGGTCTTGTGGCCGTCAAAGCGCCCATGGTCGGAACCTTTTATCGCGCACCAGAGCCGGGTGCAGCGCCCTTTGTCGAAGTGGGTGCCGCCGTGACCAAGGAGTCGGTCGTGTGTATTTTGGAAGTCATGAAGTTGATGAATTCGCTTACCGCCGGCATCGACGGAGTTGTGGAACAGATTCTGGTGGCCGATGGTCAGACCGTGGAATATGGTCAACCGCTTGTCTTGATTAAACCAAAGGCCTAAGCACTGATGACGCCCACCACACTCCAAGCGCTCGGCGATATTCTGCTGCATCCCAGAGGCATCGCGATTATCGGAGCGTCTCCCGAACCGCATCGTATTGGGGGTCAGCCGATACGCGCGCTCAAGGAGTTTGGGTATGCCGGCCGTGTTTATCCCGTCAATCCGAAGTACGACGAGGTGCAGGGGTTACCGTGTTGCCGTGACATTGCATCGGTACCGAAGCCGTGTGATATCGCCTTGATCTGTGTTCCGGCCAGTGCCGTGGCCCAGAGCATTCGTGAGTGCGGGCATGTGGGCATTCCTGCCGCGGTGGTGCTCTCGGCGGGTTTTAAGGAAATTGGTGAGGCGGGCCAGGCGCTGCAGGACGACCTCGATGCCGCCATCGCCGAGTCCGGTGTGCGTGTGATTGGACCCAACTGCCAGGGCATGTTGAGTCCGGCGGAACATGTCTACTGCGGATTTGGCGCGCCGTTTATGTATTCCCATGCTTTGACGGGTTCGATTGCCTTGGTGACCCAATCGGGTGGATTTGGGTATGCCGTTATGGGCTTATCCGAGGCCGAGGGCACCGGTTTTAATCATGTGATCTCAACAGGAAACGAGGCCGATGTTACCGCCCTGGATCTGATGGAATTGCTGTTGGCCCATGAGAAAACACGAATTGTGGCCACCTATATTGAAGGTGTGAAGGATGGCCGTCGCTTGACTGCCCTAGGCCATCAGGCCTTAAGCGTGAATAAACCGATACTGGTGTGGAAAGTCGGAAACTCCGAGACGGGCAAAATCGCTGCCGCCTCCCACACCGCGAATCTCTCCGCGGGCGTGGAGATGTACCGCACGGCATTTGCACAAGGTGGTTATGTCGAACTGAGCGACGTCTACGATCTGGTGGATATGGCCAATGCCTTCTCGAGCCCTCATCGACCCCAGGGCAAGCGTGTCGCGGTGATCTCGATCTCCGGGGGGGCTGGTGTTCTGTTGGCCGATGTCTGCGATGGCCTCGGCTTATCGTTGCCGGCCATGTCCGAAGAGACGCTGGTTCAGTTGCGTGGACTCTTACCGGGATTCAGTTCACTGCTAAATCCGATCGATGTCACTGCCCAGATCTTTAATGATTTCAGTGTTTTTAATAAAGTCGTGAGCGCAGTGGGTGCCGACCCAGGCATTGATCAGCTGATCGTGGTGATGGCATCGGTGGAGGGTGCAAACGCCTTAAAGCTGGCCACGGAGCTGGCCGACATTCACGGGCGTCTGAACAAGCCAATTTTTGTGGTGTCGAGCGCGCCGGCGGCACGGGCGAAAGAGGCTCGAGAAAAGTTTCGTGAGGCGGCGATTCCCGTTTATCCCACGCCCAGTCGTGCCGCCAAAGGGATGGCCGCCGTCACAGAATTTGAGCGCAAGCGAGTTGCCCATATGGCGCGCGCGACTGCAACAGTAACCCGTTCATTCCAGAAACCCACGATCACCATGCCCGATGCACCGGGCACCTCCTTGAGCGAGCGGGAGTCCAAGGCGATTTTGACGGCGTATGGCATTCCGGTGGTGCAGGAAGTTTTTCTGACGATGGACCGGGCCGTGGCGGGAGACTATTCCGGTATTGCATTTCCGGTGGTGGCGAAACTGGATTCCCCCGATCTTCCGCACAAAACCGAAGCCGGTGCGGTACGGGTGGGTCTGCAGAACGCCCCGGCACTCAAAACGGCGATCGACGACATGGTGCAGTCGGCCAAGGCCTACAAGCCGGATGCCAGGATTGCGGGGGTATCGGTGCAACAAATGGCAACCGGTACCGAGGTGATTGTCGGCACGGTGAACGATCCCTACTTTGGTCCTACGGTGGTATTCGGTCTCGGCGGAATTTTCACCGAGTTACTGAAGGACATCTCCATGCGATTTGCACCGGTCTCGATTGAGGACGCGCGGAGTATGGTGACGGAGATTAAGGCCTCCAAACTGCTGACGGGATACCGGGGTGGTCTGCCGGTGGATCTGGATCGGATTGCCGAGATCATTCATCGCGTGTCATGGCTCGCCCATGACCATCAAGATCGTATCGCGGAAATTGACATTAATCCGATCTTCGTGCGTCCGCTGGGACAAGAGAGTGTGGCGGCCGACGGCCTGATCGTGCTGAAACCAATGGAGAAGGCGCTATGAATGCCCTATCAAGCTCACCACTGGTGCAATGGCAGCAGTTCTGCCGGCAGGAAAAACTCGCTTTTCAGCGCGACCGCCACGGTCAGGCTGTGTTTTATCCGCGGGTGGTATCGCCACAAAGCGGCCATGACGACCTGACCTGGCATATCAGCATCGGACGCGGAACGGTGTACAGCGTCACGATCATGTATTCCAAAGGGGCGGTCAGCGGCAATGTCGCCTTGATTGATCTGGATGAAGGGTTTCGGATGCTGTCGAGTGTGAGAGTGGATGCGTCGCAACTGCCCCAGATTGGCATGCGTGTTCAGGTGCGTTTCGAGCCCGCGCAGGATCCGGAAGGTGCTCCTGTACCGGTGTTTATCCCCTTGGCAGGGGAGGGCGCATGAATCACTTACGTGGAAAAATCGCGATCGTGGGCGCGGCCGAGTCGGATCTGGGGGAAGTGGCGCCGGGGCTTACTCCGGTGGATCTGATGGCGCAGGCCACGCACGGTGCCCTCGAGGATGCCGGACTG